>Ga0207644_10001530_pt1 | contig 14900 bp, 6 predicted proteins | sample KBSS73metaG_FD_184326 | JGI IMG/M metagenome (GOLD analysis project Ga0207644, IMG submission 184326) | Switchgrass rhizosphere microbial communities from Kellogg Biological Station, Michigan, USA - KBS S7-3 metaG (SPAdes) (version 2) | ecosystem: Host-associated > Plants > Roots > Rhizosphere >... | reverse complement strand
GCTTTGCGACAAGACCACGGTGACGCAGAATGCGTCGTCGGTCTCTTCCACCTCCTCGAGCGTGCGGACGCGAAGGGACTCAGCCGTTCCTCCCACTCGCACCGCCAGCTTCTCGGTGAGGGCCTTCCACTGACTGGCATCCATGTGTTCCGTGAGATCGTCCGGTGCTTCTGCATTGCATGCGCTACCGTCGCAGCCGAGCTTCGAAGTCACCCTGGAGTAGTGCCCGCCCATCGCCTTCATACAATCAACGTTCGAACACAGCGCACGCGCCGCGAGTACCTTCGCTCGTAGCGCTCCGTGAAAGCGCCCATCCGTGGCATACCAGTTGCGGACGAGCCGGTCGGCGAGTGCTGACCGCACGAGCGTCTCTGCGATCAGGAGCGGATCGTTTCCGAGCGCGTCGAATAGCTCGTGCAGCATCTTCGGATCGCGCGACTGCTTTGCCATGCGGTCCATCTCGGCTTGAAGCTGCCGTGGGGTCAGAGGGCGATGCCACCACTTCTCTAGGGCCGCGGATTTCTTCAAGGTGTCTTCTACTCGGGCGCGGATCGCGTCATCGGAGAGAACCGACTCAAGGGAAGGCTTCTCCGATGGATTCACTTGCGGCCAAGTCCGGTGCGACCAATAGGTTTCCTCGATCGCCCTTTGAGCCTGGATACGATCCTCGAACGTCAGCTCACGAGCAGAAATGGAGCCTGTTATCAGGAGGCCACACGTGGCCATCATGAGCGACCGCAGAAAGAGAAATCTCACCGACAAAATCCTCACGAAAGAGACTGCACAGAGAGGGTATGTTCCAGGAGTACGAGCGGCAAGAGTCCTGCTTCGGATCTAGGGTTCCGCGGGCTTCACCCGCGCGGCTGAGGGTGGGGTTCTCTCCCGAGCCGTGGAGAGTGAAGGCACTTCTCTCTAGTGATTATCCGGAAATCAGTGCACGCATTTCGGAGAGGAGAACGGCGAGAGAAAGGGAGCGTCTCTCGTCGCACAGCCCGGTCACGGACAGGTGACAGCTAGCCTTTCAACGCCTCCAGTCGTACGACCATAGGTACCATGACCACAGACATTGCGCCCACGCACGAGGTAATAGTACCCATCGCCGGCAGCCGGCACAGCCGGAATCGCTAGCAACGCTGCGGATGTTCCGTATCCGACGCTCAAACACGACTCCGAGGGACCGGAGCCAACGGGAAACTCACCCAACACGCCCTGCAGAACTTCGTGTGTGGTTCCCACTCCAGCGGACGGCGCCGCCGAGCTCCAGATCAATGTCACCTTGTCGGCGCCAACTCCGTCTGCGACCACTTCTGAGGGGACCGCGAAGGCCGAGTTGTCGAGAGGCCGACAGTCCACCACGTCCGATACACCATCGTTATCGTCGTCGGGATCGCACGCATCGCCCGAGCCATCCAGGTCAAAGTCCTCCTGGTCGGCATTGGCGTCCACCGGACAGTTGTCGCAGGCATCGCCGACGTGATCCGCGTCGAGGTCTGTCTGGTTAGCGTTGGACGCGTTAGGGCAGTTGTCGATGCCATCCTCTACACCATCTGTGTCTGCGTCAATGAAGGAGATGTATCGGGATCCGGAATCGAGGGGATTGCTGTTCCCGTCACTTCCCCCCCACACGATCATGTGCGATCCGGTCCAGACCGCCGTGAACCCGTACCGTACGGCCGGCCCCGCAAGGGACATCGACGTCCATGAATCCGTTATTGGGTCGTAGCGCCCTCCCGCGGCACCAAATGGCGATACGCTTTCACCCCACATAGCCATCCGGCTTCCCGTCCAAACCGCCTCATAGAAGCTGCCGAATGGTGCCGGAGGCCCCGCAATCGAGGTGGGTAACCATCTGTTTGTTGACGGATCGTAGCGTCCTCCTCCCCCGGCCTGCCCGCCAAACACAATCATTTCCCGCCCCGTCCAGACGGCGACATGGCCGCCTCGAGCCGTCGGCGCATCGCTGAGCGGAGTAGCGAGCCATGTGTTCTGAACCGGATCGTAAATCCCGCCCGTGTTGGTCACAGGCGGCGTTCCACCCCAGATGATCATCCGCTGTCCGGTCCATACCACTGAATGATTCCAACGCGCGCTTGGGCTTCCGTTCAGGGACATCGGTTGCCAGGTATCGGAAACCGGCTCGTAGCGAGCCCCTGAGCCAAGAGGCGTACCTGTGTGATCGGCTCCTCCCCAGACAATCATCGTGCTGCCCGTCCAGATAGCCACGGCAATATAACGCGCATCGCCCGAGTTCACGTTCGACATCGGCATCCAGGTGTTGGCGACAGGATCGTATCGTCCGCCGGTGCTCAAATACTTGCTGCCGTTCCACACGAAGTCCCCGCTCCACAGGACCATCGCGGAACCCGTCCAGACCGCGACGGCATCGTAGCGAGGAGAAGGCGCGCCCGCCGTGGCCGTCGGCGCCCACGCGTCCAGGACGGGATCGTAGCGGCCCCCGTCCGTCGGCAGCGGCCTGGCGTAGTCGTACATGCCGCCCCATACGATCATCACGTTACCGGTCCAGACAGCCGAGTGGCGCAAACGCGGGGACGGCCGATGCGTGGGCAGGATTGCCCATGTGTTGCCCACGGGGTCGTAGGCCGCGCCATCGTTGGCGTTGTGCGGATCCGGAATCCCGCCGCTCCATACGATCATCCGCGATCCCGTCCAGACGGCCGTATGCAGCGTGCGAGCAGGCGGCGCGCCTGTCGTGGTGGTGGAGGCCCAGGCGTCTGCGGCCGGGTCGTAGCAGCCGCCGGTGCTGGTCACGGCGGACGTGGTTTCGCCACCCCACACGCACATGCGCGAGCCCGTCCAGACCGCCGTGTGATCCGCGCGGTTCACAGGGACGTTCACGGTCGACATGGGTTGCCACTGATCGAGCACCGGATCGTAGCGACCGCCCGCGGCCCCCGTCGCAGTTCCCTTTCCTCCCCAGACGAGCATCCGGCTCCCTGTCCAGACCGCGGTATGGTTGGAGCGAGCGCTCGGCGCACCGACCACGGATATCGAGGACCATGAGTCGGAGACTGGATCGTATCGCCCGCCGTCCTGGTAGTAGGTGGGGCTGGTGGCGTTGCTGCTTCCGCCCCAAACGACCATGCGGTCCCCCGTCCAGACGGCGCTCGACCGGAACCGACCACCCGGCGTGCCCACGAGCGAGGTCGGCGTCCACGTGTTCGTGGCCGGATCATAGCGAGCCCCGGACCCGTCGGCGCTCGCCCCCCAGATCACCATTAGCTGCCCGGTCCAGACTGCGCTGTGAAAGGCCCGTCCGATCGGAGCGTTCGGGAGCGGCGTCCACGCATCCGTCACGGGATCATATCGGCCACCTGTGTTCAGTGGTCCGGACGTGCTCGTCATCCCTCCAAAAACGATCATCGCGGAGCCGGTCCAAACCGCTGAGTGTCCCCACCGAGGAGTGGGCGCGTTCATCGCCGCGATGGGCGTCCACGTACCCGTTGCGGGATCATATCGGCCGCCATTGCCAAACGGCGTCTTTACGCTGGAGTTTGGGTACGTCGTCCCGGTGCCGCCTCCCCATACGAGCATGAGCGTGCCGGTCCAGACCGCCGTCGCCTGTTGTCGCGGATCGGGAATATCGGCCAGGGATCCCGGATCCCAGACGTCGTCGGGATGCGTGGACGTCGCAGCGTCGTCCGAGGCAACGCCCCTCGCATCGGCCCCCGCTGCGGGCCCGATCCGCAGGTCCACGTTCTCGCGGGCGACGGCGCGCACCTCACTCGGATCCAGCCCCGCGCGGGAGATCGACCACCAGGCGTCCCAGGTGGGCTTGCGGACGACGTACATCGCGACGCACGCACGCCCGGCCGTCTCGGAGACGATGGTTCGAAAGAAGAAACTGTTGCGGTCTTCCTGAAGGGGCTCCGTCTCACCAAGTGTGGTCGGTAGTCCCGTGCGCCAACGGACGTACTCGTCCAAGCCAAGCTCGAGAGGGGCGGTATTCGCTCGCCGCGCGTCTCTGTCGAAGGCGGCGGCGGAGACTGCGCAGATGTCCGGCGCACTCAAGGATCTCACCGAATCGGAGGTTCGCCCCGAGCGATGATGAAGCGATACATTTGCGGCGAAGAGGTCGTCATTGCGTACATGCACGTCCGTGAAGCGGAGCTCGACGCCCGGTGGGGGCGTGTGCCTCGGGGATTCCGCTTCCGTCGCCGCGCGGTCTTCTCCCGCCAGCGCGCGGTCATCTCTTGCGCGCTGGGCGCGCAGCTCCTCGGCGGTCTGCCGCGCCGGCGCGTGAAGCGCGGCGTCCGCGGCGAAGGACTCATTCGCGAGCCGCGTCACCAGCTCGGCGCGCACGAGCGTCTCCTGGATGACAAAGGGATCGTTCCCCAGTGCGGTGAACAGCGCCTGCAGTCGGCCCGGCATCCGCGTCGTGCGCTTCAGCCGCTCCAGCTCGCGCTCGAGGACCTCGGCCGTAACCGGCGCCTTCCAGAAACGCTCGAGCGCCAGGGACTGCTGTAGCGCGTCGCGGACCTTCGCTTCCAGGACTGAACGCGGCACTACCTCCTCGAACGGACGGACGGCACCAATCTGATGCCCGTAGTAAACGCGCTCGATCGCCTCCTGAGCCTTCAATCGATCCTCGAACGTCAGCTCACGGGCGTGCGACCAGGCTGTACCGATGCACAGCAGCGCCACCGAGACTGCCGCCCGCAGACACGCCTTTCTGTCCAAGGATCCCCCCTCCTGCCGAGCGACCGGCAATGTCGTACCGCGAAACAGAGCCCGCTGCAAGCAACATCGCCTTTGTGTTCATCCACCACATGAGGCAATCCAGCGGCATCCGGGCCGGATTCCGCCAGTCCAGCCGGCATTTTCACGACTTTTCGCGATCCGAGACCTATACTCGCCTCGTGTTTTGTTTCTTGCCGAGGTCATGATGAGGGAAAGAAAGTGCTTCCGCGCATGAGCGAGCGGGGGAACCGGCTGTCGCGGCTCTGTTGGAAGACGACGTTGCTGGTGCCGATCGTAGTCGCCGCGATCTTCCCATCCATCGCTTCAAGCCCAGGCGCCTCGGCCGGAATGACCAGCAGCGGGTGGAATCTCTCCGGAATGCTACCTCGCTACGGTCAGGCAATGGTCTACCAGGCCATCCGCGGTCGGGTCGTTCTCTTCGGCGGCTTCTCTGGGGGATATCTGGGAGACACGTGGGAATGGGACGGCGTGCGCTGGATCCAGCGGACGACGCCAGGCCCCTCGCCACGTTACTCGCACGCCATGGCCTACGACGCGGCTCGTGATCGCGTGGTGCTCTTCGGGGGACGCAGCGAAGCCGTACAGTATCTCGACGACACCTGGGAATGGGACGGCACGACTTGGACGAAGATCCTGTCGCCGGGCCCCTCGGGACGCAATCAGCACGCCATGGCCTACGACGCTGCAAGAGGCTGCGTGGTCCTCTTCGGAGGAAGTAACGGCTCAGCACTCGGCGATACTTGGGAGTGGAACGGGAAGGTCTGGACGCTCCGAGCGAGCTCGGGACCTCCGCCGCGATTCCTCCACGCCCTCGCCTACGACGCGGGGCGCGCACGCATCGTGCTTTTCGGGGGATCGGGCGCTTCGACCTTCGGCGATACCTGGGAATGGGATGGGATTGCGTGGACGCAGCGAGCCACTGGCGGCCCTACCCCGCGCTATCGACATGCCATGGCCTACGACACCTTCCGACACTGCATCGTGCTTTCCGGCGGAGCCGGCAGTAACAACGCGTGGCTCGGCGATTTCTGGGTTTGGGACGGGAGTACGTGGATTCAGGGCGCGACGACCGGCCTCTCACAGTACTGGCCTAGCCTTGCCTATGACTCCGCGCGCGAGCGTGTCGTCCTTTTCGTGAGCGGCGATACCTGGGAGTGGGATGGAGCGGTCTGGACCCAGGTTATCTCTGGACGGTACGGAGGCGAAGACTACGCAATGGTATACGACGTCGCGCGTGACCGGATCGTACTCTTCGGCTCCTCCGTCACGGGCAACTTACCCGAAACCTGGGAGTGGGACGGTGGGAGCTGGAGCCGGCGAGCAACGACTGGACCTCCGAACCGCCTCTACCATGCAATGGCCTACGACGCCGACCGCAGGCGCGTCGTGCTCTTCGGCGGCGAACTCAAGGCGAGCATCGCTCAGGGAGCAGGAGACCAGCCGATCGTTCCGGAGAACTTTCTGTTCGATACCTGGGAGTGGGACGGCGTGTCCTGGACTCAGGTGGCTACCACTGGGCCCCCGCGTCGTTATGGTCACGCCATGACCTACGATGCCTCGAGGAAGCGGGTCTTGCTCTTCGGCGGCATAGGCGCGGGCTCTTTGCCGCTCGGAGACACATGGGAGTGGGATGGGAACACCTGGCAGCAACGCTCGAGCCCGGCGCCGGCGAGATCCGGCCATGCGATGGTGTACGACTCGGCGCGAAGCCGCGCGGTCGTCTTCGGCGGATCTCCTTCGTCCGTCAGTGCCGAAACATGGGAATGGGACGGTACGACCTGGGCGCGCGTGTCCACGTCGGGACCTGGAGCGTTGACGGGACACGCCATGGCCTATGACAAGACGCGCGGCAAGACGATCCTGTTCGGCGGGGGGGATCCTTGGAGCGACGCCGACACTTGGGAGTGGGACGGACTGACCTGGCTGCGGATGACGTCGAGCGAACCCCCGCAGAGAGACGACCCCGAGATGGCTTTCGACGAGGCCCGCGGCAGCACGGTGATGTTCGGTGGCTTCAGCCGTCACGGAAGCTTCAGCCGCGTAGACACCTGGGAATATTGTCCCGCGACGAGCTCCGTCTATTTCCGTGACGAGGACGGCGATGGATTCGGCGATCCTCGGGTCTCGCAGTCAGCATGCGTCCGTCCCTACGGGTACGCGGCGGAGGGCTCCGATTGCGACGACACACGAGCATCTGTCCATGCGGGCGCTCCCGAGCAATCCGACGGGATCGACAACCAGTGCCCCGGTAATCCTGGCTACGGGGCTATCGACGAGATCGACGACTCCGTGAACTTCGAAGACGATAAGGTCAGTCTTACCTGGTATCCCCAGAATCTCGCGACGGCGTACCAGGTGGCGCGAGGGGGCTCCTCCGACTTCACGGGGAAGATTGCCTGCTTCAGCAGCTCTGTCGCAGGTATCGTCGATACCGAGGTGCCGGTAGCCGATTCGGTCTTCTTCTATCTGGTTCGAACGACTGAACCTATGGTCGGCAGCTGGGGTCGAGATTCTTCCGGCGGTGAAGAACAACCTCTCTGTCCCTGAGAGGCGGGTTAGCTGGCGCAGCTTTTCCCGTCATCATTCCGTCACCTATGTTGCCATATCCCATTTGACTGCCAGAAGGACTGCCAGGACCGCCTGGCTCACAAGACCAACGCACCAGACCAGAATGCTGGGAGCGAACACTTGCAGCCCGGCCGAGACGATGAGCCATGCGACAAATACCATCGCCTCTTTGGCAGAGAGGTCACCCTGCTTGAAGAGGAGATAGAGATATATTGCTGCTGCGGCGGCGGGGATCCAGAATGCAGTCGCGTATGCGGCACCCACGAGGGAATGCTATCAAGTCCAGCGGCTAATTCACCCGGACCTCTGACTTTCGTTGGACCCTTACGGGCACGGATGATGATTCGACCGCTCTGATCCATCGCTCCGCTGCCCAAGCGAGCTTTCCCCGACGCTGTTTCGGCCGGTCACCAGGTAGAAGTTCGCACGCCCGGCCGCAGGCGGGTGCGAATCGAGCTGGGATATCGAGACAAGACCGCACCAACGCATCGCTTCTGGCTCGACAACCTCGTCTTGCGTGTATTCACCCGAGGTGAACAAACGCTCGAGGCTTCCTCGATAGAGGTTGAAGCTGGAGAAGAGCGTCTCGTTCTGCCAATCCAGCTTCGCACGCGTGACCTTCGTGATCAGAATGAGGCCGTCATTCAGATCGCACCGATCGCCCTCGTGATCGTTGTCCCAGTCGTGCTGGTCGGTATTGATGACCGAGAGGCAGTTGTCGCAGGCATCCCCCACGCTGTCCCCATCGAGATCGTCCTGGTTCGTGTTGTAGTCGAGAGGACAGTTGTCGCACGCGTCTCCCCTCGAGTCGCCGTCCACGTCGGGCTGGTTCGGATTAACGACCGCAGCACAATTGTCACAGGAATTCCCGACGCCATCGTGATCCGAATCCAGCTGCGTCGGGTTGTAGGTCATCCTGCAGTTGTCGCAGGCATTGTGGACGCCGTCTCCATCGGTATCCGTTCCCAGGACGTCTTCGTCTTCCTGGCCGTCGCAGTCGTCGTCCACGTGATTGCAGATCTCGTCGGCGCCGGGGTGTATGTGCGCGTCGGTCTCGTCGCAGTCGCCGGAGCATTGCCGGTAACCATCCACGTCGAGGTCCCGCTCCGAGGGAGGCACGGTGGGCCAGTCCGAGGCGGAACAGTCGTTGTTCTTCCCGTCGCACAGCTCTGGAGCGTTGTCGTAGACGCTGGGATCGTTGTCATCGCAGTCGCCCGCGCAGATCCGGTAGCCGTCCGCATCCGTATCCGCCTCCGAAGGAGACGGCGTCGGCCAGTCCGGATCGGAACAATCGTTGTTCCTTCCATCGCAGAGCTGTGGAGCTCCCGGAAAGACCGTCGGATCCCCGTCATTGCAATCCGCGGGGAGGGGGAAACCGTCCCTGTCGATGTCCGAGAACCGGTACGTGCCTCCCGTTGCGACCGGTGAATATCCTCCCCAGGCGATCATCTCCGAACCGGTCCAGACGGCGGTGCCAAGCCGGCGCGGCGAGGGTGCGTTGACGACCGTGATAGGTGTCCAGGTATCACGGGATGGGTCGTATCTGACCCCGTCGTTGTGGTTGATCACGCTGTCCCATCCGCTCCAGATGATCATTTCAAGGCCCGTCCAGACCTCTACTTCCGCCCCTCTGGCCGAGAGCGTACCTACGGTCGAGGTGGGGGTCCACGTATCGGTCGCAGGATCGTACTGAGCTCCGGTAGCGAAATAATTGGCCCAGTTGAAGCCGCCCCAGACGACCATCCTGCTCCCCGTCCAGATGCCGCTGTGGTAGGACCGCGGGCTCGGTGCATTAACGAGGGACGTGGGCAGCCATTGATCGAGCGACGGGTTGTATCGGCCTCCAGTCGCTCTCACATCGCCCGGGTTCTGGCCGTATTCACCTCCCCAGACGATCATTTCCGTGCCGGTCCACACGGAGACGAGCAGCGCGGTTCCCAGAGGTGCGTTGACCGTGGTGGTGAGGGTCCACTTATCCGCGACGGGGTCGTATCGTCCGCCCCCCGAGGGGTACGTGACTCCCGAGGCGACTCCACCCCAGATGATCATTTCCGTTCCGGTCCACACGGACACCAGGTTCCTGCGATAGGCAGGCTGTCCGACCGTCGTAACGGCGGTCCACTCGTTGGCGATCGGATCGTATCTCCCGCCGGGAGCGTTGACGACGTTGGGGTAAGTCGTACCACCGCCCCACACAACCAGGCGCTGTCCGGTCCACACGCCCGTCTGATCCGCCCGCGCGATCGGCGCGTTCAGGGTCGATAGAGGTGTCCAGGAGTCGGTGAGAGGGTCGTACCGGCCACCCGTATTGGAATAGCCGCTGCTCAACTGCCCTCCCCACACGATCATGACGTTGCCGGTCCACACCGCTGTTTGGCGAAAGCGCGCCGTTGGCGCGTTGGCCATCGATGTCGCGACCCATTGCTCGGCATCGACGGTGCGCGGAACCGCACTCGAGAAAGCAGCACCGCTCTCGGATCCGATCGGCGCCTCTTCCTTCCTGGCGGACGAAGTAGTGGAGAGAGCGTTGAGTTCGTGATCGCTCAGGCGCTGGTCGATCCAGACATCCCAGGACTCTTTCGGCACGCGATGAGCCCCCACCCGAATCGAGCCCTCGCTCCGCTGGAGCACCCTGAAGACGGTGAACGAGTCGAGATCCTCTTCGACGCCGATACCACTGGCGGCGCGGACCAGTCGCCGTTCCCACTCCGCGAACTCGGAAGGAGCGACGACCCGACGCTCGATGCCGTTCGGCGTGATCCTTCTCAGGCCGTCCCCGGCGACCGACTCACCGGCTATCGAGCCGTCCACGATGTCCATGACGAACGCGTCGCGAGCCTCCGAATCATCCGTGGCCGTGTCGGTGAAGTGCTCACGGATCTTCTCCGCCTTTGAATAGGCAGCGCCATGGATGCGTAAGTCCTTCGAAAAGGACTCCCTCGCAAGCCGATCGGCCACAACCGGCCGGACGAAGCACTCGAGGATCAGCTCAGGATCATCGCCCAGAGCATGTTCAAGGGCGGCAAGCCTGTCCGGGAATTGGCTCGACTCCCGGATCCGGCGCCACTCGTTCGTGAGATCGGTGTAGGACAGTGGGCGATTCCAACGAGTCTCCAGGAGCCTGGATTCGAGCAGGTAGGTGCGGACCTTCTTCAGAAGAAGGCTCCTCGGCACCGCTTGTTCGAACGTCTGCGTCGCACCTGTCTGATGGGAGTAGTAGACCCTCTCGATCTCCGCTTGAGCATCGAGGCGCTGATCCAGCGTCAGGGAATGTCCTGCGCGAGCAGGTCCCATGGAGCCGACGACGGCAGCGAAGACAGCCGACGCAGCACTTCGCCCGATTCTCATGGAAGTCCCTCCCCCTCGGCGCGTTAGCTGCCCCTGCTCAGTCCCGCAGGGAGACGCTGCAATTTGTACCACGGGACCCTGTTACGAGACCCTGTCGCTTGGTCTCATTCATCACAGCCATCGAGAATCACGACCGGGCCGCGTCCCTCAGTGAGAAGGCTCAACTTGCGGCTCGCAGGATCGAAGATACAGATCTGATCGCCAAGCTGGAAGAGGACCTGATCGCCGGGCAGTGCCGTCGCGTTGCGAGCGGGCCAGGAGAGGAAGGGCGTCTCGAGCGAGATCCAGACTGCGGCCTCTCGGTCGCCACCCGGTCTGGCGACGAGCCCCTCCACAGGCCAGAAGCCGGTCGAGAACTCCCAGGCCGAGGAGGTTCCGAGCTCGGCCGCTGGACCGAAGTTGAACCAGGTGGTCGGCTCGTGGTCCCCGCGCCCCCACGAACTGCCGAACTCCGCCGCTCGCCGTGCAAATCCATGGAGCACGAGAACCTCCTCTGGGTGGTGATCCGCCCCCTCTCCCTTCACCGCCCAGAGGTCCCATGTTTCCGCTCCCTCCGGTTTCCGGACGAACATCCTGGCTTCTGAGTCGAATGCCTTCAGGGTAGCGACTTTCTCCGTAGAGCCACTCCCGAGCTTCCTGCTGTACACGTCCCCGTCCGTGGGTGAGATGAAGATGCAAGTGGCACAGGTCTCCCTGACGAAGTCGTGCGTGCGATCCAGGTGAGTCGTCGTATATAGGCTCGTTCCGCTGGCGAGATAGAAGAGAGGGACCAAGACGGCGTAGGACGCACACTGCAGGAACGCGGAGGCGCGTAGCGATCGATAAATAGGACGTTCCTGTCTTCTCAAGCATAAGAGGACGAACGGCCATTCCAGAATGATGCTGATGACCAGGCTGGCAACGAGGGCTAGAAGAAGGAGCATCCAGCCGCTATAGAGCGTGACGCGCACATGCGCCTTGATCCACCATGCAAGGCCCAACGATCCGACCCACGTCGAAAAGTAATTTGCTGCGATCATCACAAGGACCGACGTTGCTTTTCGGGCACCGTATTTCCAGGCGAGCAGGAATCCTTCGCCCAAGCCGATGATTGCGTTCCCGACGAAGAGTTGCAGCATGCTCGCCCACATCAATGGCGTTCCGGCGTCGGCGTAGGTCTTGGAAGTCCAGAGCGCGGCGAGAAGGAGTCCCAGCGGGAGCGAGAAGCGCAGCAATCGGGTTTTCATGACGAGTCGCGCCCCACCCCCCCAATACGTCTTCGATCCTAGCAGGCGGAAGTCAGGCCAATGATGAGTTCCCTAGCGTTCACTCTAGTTGAGATCTTTGCAGATCAGTGGGTCCCGGCAAAGGAACACCGTTGCGAGGCGTGAAAACGCACCCGCGACTCCGATCGCACGAGTCGATCGTGTTGCGATCGTGGTCGTTGCAAAAGATTGGCGTGTGGAAGCACCCGGTATCCGGATCGCACGTGTCGGTTGTACACGCGTTGTGATCGTTGCAATCAACCTTGGCAACCACGGGGCGGCCTTCACAGGAGCCCGCCAGACATGCGTCTCCCCGGGTGCAGGCGTCGCCGTCGCTGCAGGCGGTGCCGTCGGGCGCGCCCGGGTAGACGCACGTCCCCGTCGCGCTTTCGCATTGACCCGGCGAGACGCGGCACGGGTCGGAGGGCGTCTCGCACGTGACGCCGAGGCACTGGCAGGCGTCGCCGATACCGTCTCGATTGGCGTCCTGCTGATCGTGGTTGTAGACGCTCACGCAGTTGTCACAAGCGTCGCCGATGCCGTCGGGGCCTACGCCCGGCTCCACTCCGAGCAGCTCCACCGCGTCGATCTCCTCGAAGTCCGGCACCTGTGTCGAGATGCGCGCGCCTACGACTAGGTACGACGTCGCGCCCCAGGAAAAGGAGAGCTGGCCGCCGCACGCCGTAGTGTCTCCGCCTGTCCAGATGGGATGTCGCGCTCCCGCAACGTCCATCAAGTCGATGCGCGTGACGAAGCCTCCGACGAAAGTCTCGTGCACGGAGATCCCGGTCGCCTTGATCGGATGCGCGAAGCCGACCTCCAGCCATTCGGGCGCGTTCTCGCCAAGCGCAGGCGCCCAGGCTGTCGGAAAGTCACCGCAGAGCGGGGTATTGGGCGCTCCCGTTGCTTGTCTGGCGCTGTATTCCGTCGAGCTGTACTCGCTGCTGGCGACAGCCGTGCTCGCCCACTGCCTTACGACGGGAGCGGATTCGCCGTCGGACTGATCGGCGTTCGCAATGCCGGGACAGTTGTCGCACGGGTCACCGAGACCGTCACTGTCCGCGTCAGCCTGCTGAACGTTCGAAGCGTCCGGACAATTGTCGCAGGCATTCCCGAGTCCGTCTCCGTCGGCGTCGTTCTGGTCGGCGTTGTAGACGGTCGGACAGTTATCGCAGGCGTCTCCGGCGCCATCGGGCGGACCAGCACCGACGCCCTTGAGCGCAACGGCGTCGATTGAGCCGGACTTGCGTACGTAGATCCGGACCGCGCGCGACTCGTAGGCCGTCGCCTCCCAGCGAGGGGAGAAGATGTGTCCGCACGTCGTGGGGTCGCTCCCCTCCCAGACCGTGTGATAGGTTCCGCCGTCGTCGACGAGGTCGATCCGGGAGACGAGATCGTCTCCGTATGAATAGATGAATGACTCGCTGACGTCGATTCCCACGGCATGGACCGGAGTCTCGTAGATCAGGTCGATCCATGAGCCGTCGTACGCGATCCAGGAGTTCTCCTCCGTACAGTTCAAGGCGTCCGGCAACCCGGTCGCGAGATGGGCTCCGTTCGGATAAGGGAGGTTCTCGCTGCTGGCCGAGGCGTCGCCCGCCCACTGTTTAAGGAGTCCGTAGAAGTCATCGCCATTGGCCTGCTTGGGGTTTGGCACCAAGGGGCAGTTGTCGAGCGTGTCGCAGACTCCATCCCCGTCGGTATCCCCCGAGATGCAGCAGTCCTCGTCGATCACACCGTCGCAATCATCATCCACTCCGTTGCACACATCGACGGCGCTGGGATGTACTCCGGGATCCGAGTCGTTACAGTCACCGCCGCATCCCGTATAGCCGTCCCCGTCCTCGTCGGCGTTCGTTCCCGCGGAGTAGCGTCCTCCGTTGTTGGGTGCGCTGCCATAGCCGCCCCAGATGATCATCTCGCGGCCTGTCCAGATCGCGGTGTGGCCGAACCGTGGATCGGGGGCATTGATCAACGAAGTCGGTCGCCAGGTGTCGGTCTGCGGATCGTATCGTCCCCCTGTTCCCACCGCCGGTATGTAGTAATCGGTGCTCCCGCCCCAGATGATCATCTCCTTGCCAGTCCAGACCTCGGTTGGGTCGTAGCGCGGGCTCGGAGCGTTCGTCGTGGAGATGGGCGTCCAGGTGTCCGCGCTGGGATCGTATCGGAGCCCGCCGATGAGAACCTCCCGTCCCGTCCACAATCCCTTGGAATCGATCCCGGGCGGCTCTTCGGTCTGCGACAGCGGGCTCCATTGGTCCGTTCGTGGCTCGTAACGACCCCCCGGCTGCGCGTTACCTGATCCGCCCCAGACGAGGAGTTGGCTTCCCGTCCAGACCGCCCGGGCATTGCGACGCGGATACGGGGCTCCACCCGTCGTCATCGGCGTCCATGTATCGGTCTTCGGGAAGTAGACACTTCCCGTATTGGTGTCGGCCTGGTTGTTCGGCTGACCGCCCCAGACGATCATCCTGTCACCCGCCCATACGGTGATGTTTCCCGTGCGGGCAGACGGACCGGGAGCCGTCGGGGTCCATAGGTCGACAATGGGATCATAGCGAGCGCCTGAACCCAGTCCATTGCTGTAGGCACCGCCCCAGACGATCATTTCCTTTCCTGTCCACACCGATGTGTGCCCGTACCGGGGTACGGGCGCGCGAAACGTCGACGTGGGAGACCAGTTGTCCAGCACGGGATCGAAGCGCCAGCCCGTAGGATCGAAGGTCCGGCCGCCCCAGAGGATCATGAGGTTCCCCGTCCAGACGGCCGTATCCTCGATCGCCGGATACGGCGCACTCCCGAGCGAAGTCGGTGTCCAGGAGTCGGTCGAGGGATCATAACGACCGCCATCGGCGATCTCGACGGTACCGGCATAGTAGTCGTCGTGAAAACCGCCCCACACGACCGCGAGCGCACCGGTCCAGACGAAGGAGAACAAGTATCGCCGGTCTGGGGCGTTCTGAATGCTGATCGGAGTCCAGGAATCGGTCTGGGGGTCATACCTTCCGCCACCAGGCGGGT
>Ga0207644_10001527_pt1 | contig 14921 bp, 9 predicted proteins | sample KBSS73metaG_FD_184326 | JGI IMG/M metagenome (GOLD analysis project Ga0207644, IMG submission 184326) | Switchgrass rhizosphere microbial communities from Kellogg Biological Station, Michigan, USA - KBS S7-3 metaG (SPAdes) (version 2) | ecosystem: Host-associated > Plants > Roots > Rhizosphere >... | reverse complement strand
GATCGACCCAGCGCAGGGGATAAATGCTGGGCGGGACGTTTTGGTTGAGGATGGGCGAGTTGTTTCGATTCTGGATCGATCGGAATCACTGCCTGAAGATGTTCAGCTATTAGATGCGACCGGATTCACCGTAGCCCCAGGGTTTATCGACCTACATACTCACTTGCGTGAACCAGGTCAGGAATACAAAGAAACTATTGCCACAGGTGTCGCTGCAGCCGTCGCCGGAGGATGGACCAGTGTCTGCGCGATGCCGAATACGGATCCTATCAACGACAACCCTGCAGTCACTCGTTTCATGATCGAGCAAGGACAATCTGCACAGCTCGCAAACGTTTTCCCAATTGGTGCGGTAACGAAAGGCAGTGGAGGCAAAGAGCTCGCTGAAATGGGCGAGATGAAAAATGCTGGCATCGTTGCGGTCTCAGATGATGGAAGACCCGTGCCAACTTCTGCGATGATGCGGCGCGCGTTGGAATACGCGCGTGGGTTTGATCTGACGGTTGTGGATCACTGCCAGGACTCTTCGCTCAGCGCGGGAGGAGTGATGCATGAAGGTCGCTGGTCTTTGATTCTTGGTTTGCGCGGAATGCCAGCCGCTGCTGAAGATGTTGATGCCGTGCGCGATTGTGTGTTGGCGCGGCTAACCGGCGCGAAAATTCACATTGCTCATGCTTCTACCAAAGGAACAATCGAAGCCGTTCGTGCAGCGAAACAAGAGGGCCTACCCGTTACGTGTGAAGTAACGCCGCATCACTGGACACTCACCGATGAAGCCGTTGCCGATTACGATACGAATACAAAGATGAGTCCGCCTTTACGGAGTCAGGATCACGTTGAAGCCATACTCGAGGCTATGAAGGATGGCACAATTGATGCGATTGCCACCGATCATGCACCTCACCACCTCGATGAGAAAGGCTTAGAGTTTGATCAAGCACCTTTTGGTATCACCGGGTTGGAAACTGCGGTCGGGCTTGCCTTTGACCTGGTTCACAGGGGCCTGATCGATTTGGAGCGAGTGGTGGAAATGTGTGCAACCAATCCGGCTCGCATTTTTGGTCTTGCCGATCGTGGCTCGCTCAAGGCAACCGCCCATGCCGACATTACGATTCTCGATCCACAATTTGAATGGGTTTTTGACGTAAATCGTTCCAAATCAAAAAGTCGAAACACTCCATTCCACGGTCGCACGATGCACGGAGCTGCGGTTGCGACCATCGTGGGCGGTCGCCTGGTTTATCTGCATCCCGACTATGGCCGCATTACTGAGCTGAAGCAACGCCACGCATCCGCAAAATAAAGCTGCCTTTTCGGAATAGCCGGGCGGTACCTCCATCTGAATATTTTCCTCGCTCGCCTAAAACTGTTGCGGATTATGGTGCGTGCTCCTAAAATGCAGCAGTTCAAATTCTCTGCAGCCCCCAATAATCGCGCCGGAATCCTGGTCTTTCGCTAGCCGAAGCCACGGCTAGATTGTCGTTTTTGATTTCCTTAACAGAAACAATGGTTCGGGCTGCCTAACCGAACAGATCTTAAGGTACAAAACGGAGGTCCCGATGAAACGTAAGCTCGCGAGTCTTACCAGCATGGCCCTCGTGACTGTTCTGCTCACGCCAATGTGTTTGGCGAGTTCAAATTCCACCAAAATTCTAAAGCAGCAGGAGCGCTATACACTTTCACTTGAGCTTGAGTTCACTAAGAAGGAGCAGAACCCACTCGAGCACGCCATCTCGGTTCTATTTGATGTTGGCCCAAACGGTTACGCCACAGGTTTTCTCGTCGGCAATGGTCTCGTTATGACTGCCTACCATGTCATTTCCGGAAACTTGAGCAATACTAAGAAAATCATGTTGGGCTTCCATTCTGATGATGAGCTGAGCGTCAAAGTTTATGTTGAAGGTTGTCGAGCAAAAGTTCTAAAAGTCGACAAAGAGGCCGACCTCGCCCTCCTCGAGATGTGTCGCAATTCCAAAGAGACTAAAGCTCCAACGTTTCAAACCGCGCCGACTAAAGACGACAAGTTGTTTTTGATAGCACGCCCGCATGGCGACAAAGTTGTCAGCCACGGAAGTTTCTATGGAAACTACATGTTGGGAACTCAGGAGTACTGGTCAGTGAAGATCGACAGCCGCGATGGTTTTTCGGGAAGTCCCGTCTATAACTCGAAGGCGGAAGTCGTTGGAGTGTTCAGTGGTTACGACTGGTCGCAAAAACTTGCATTAATTAGCCCCAGCATTCGCGCACAAAAGTTGTTGGAAGAATACAACTTAACCGCTAAACCTTAGCTGTTCCTCCCAGGAGAAAAATTCGCGGTGGATCTGATCGATCCGCCGCGATTTTCATTTGAGTGCGGATCGACAAAGGTCATTAATAAACTTGACGTTGTTGCACACGTCCCTTCGAAGACAATGCGAACCTGGGTTCCAAGGTTCCCTTCCCATTCAACAAATTGATGACATAGTCAGCAACAGCTGGGCCATGTTTGAATCCGTGTCCTGACCCGCCCCCAACGAGCCACACATTTTCATGATGCGGATGACGATCAATCAGAAAGTCGCCGTTCGAGGTGTTTTCATACTGGCACACTCGGCTTTCTGTAACCGGCGCACCTGCGAGTGCAGGAATGCGACGTTCTAAATAGGCACGAGCAGCCAGCAATCCAGATTCCGTCAGTACTCTCTCACCCGTATCCGGATCAAACTCAGGTCCGTGATCATCAATGGCGATTTTGAAACCCCGATTCTCCAAATTTGGAATTGCGTAAACCAGGTCCGTGAAATCGACCCATATTGGCATTCGCTCAGGCCAAAATCGATCATCGCCCGGCGGTGTTCCAAAAAAGATAACTTCCTGACGAGTGATGTAGATTAATTGATTCAGCAGCGGAAAAAGTTTTGGCAACCATGGACCACACGCAAAGATAAACTTGTCGGCGACTATCTCTGTTCCACTCGTCGTAGTAAGCGACTTGATCCGGCCCTCTTTAATAGGCGGAATTACAGTTGCAATTTGTAGTTCAATCCCGTCTGCCTGCGCTTGTGCGACTATTGCTTGAACTGCGCGTCGGGCCATCAAGGCACCGCTACTCGGTTCCAGGATTGCCCAGTCAATACCTTTAAAGTCGAATTGCGGATACCGCCGACGTAGTTCATATGGACCGAGGAGTTCAGTCGACACGCCCAAACGCGTCAATGTATCCAGGGTGGCTGAACAATAACTATCCTTTGCTCGGGCCACCCACAAAACACCGGTTTGTCTAAAGAGGCTTTGTGACGGGTTCGTCAGCGGAGGTTCTACTCGCCTGATAAATTGGTCCCACAACGTGAACGATCTTTGGGCTAGCTTCGTGTATATCTCATCTGGCCCATACCCCATTCGGATAATGCGAGACTCGCCGCCCGAACTCGCCCGGCTGTTCGCTGGACCATATCCATCGATCAGAATGACTTTCGCGCCTGACTGGCATAGTTGATATGCAGTCCACGCACCAAAAACACCGGCACCAACGACAGCTACGTCAAAACTATTTGAGTTCTGCATTGGTGAGATTGTAGCCCGTTGTGGAAGGAAGGTAGTGACATTTTTTGATGCGAAGATATGTTTCTGGTTTATTTCTTGACGGAGTTCGCATAGTCCGGAGAACTACGCGGAGAAAGATTCAAACTGAACCAGAACTCAAAATGATCATGGGCAGTCCTTTTGGTTGGCCGTAATAACACGTGCTATGTTTGAGAAAATTTTGGCGTTCCTCGTTTATCTCGAGGTGGTTGGTCCGCGGTGCTTGCAACTATTGGTTCTTAACAGGAGGATTAAAATGCGTTTACGGGCTGGTCTACTGTTCATTCTAGGATTGCTGTTGTTCGCAGCGTGTTCTAATCCCGCGTCAGACAAGGCGAAGGCATTAACTGGAGACGCGACCTCAGCTCCGGCTTCATCCGCGCAAGGCGAGAGATATTTGATTACTCCGCAAAATTCTAAGATCGAATTTGTAGCCTCTAAAGTCACCGGTAGTCACAACGGCTCCTTCAAAGACTTTTCTGGTGTGGTTGAGTATGCAGGTCAACCGGAAAACAGCCGGGTCAAGATAGATATCCAAACGAATTCGGTCTCGACTGATACCGATCAACTTACTAACCACCTAAAGACACCTGACTTTTTCGACGTAGCAAAATTTCCGCAAGCGACTTTTAATTCCACTCAAATTAAGACCGGTGGAGATAAAGGCGCGTCCCATACTGTCACGGGAAATTTCACGTTACACGGTGCGACTAAGTCGATCAGTTTTCCGGCAACAATCACCGTGGCGCCTGACGCAGTAACAGTTGAAAGCACCTTCTCCATAAATCGAAAAGATTTCGGCCTCAATTACGCGGGGGCGGCAGACAACCTGATCCGTGACGATGTCGTGATTGCATTGCATATAAAGGCAGATAAAGCGAAATAGTGTTTTCGTTATACAGAACAAAGCCATGGGTCGTCTCAGTGGGGGCGACCTTTTCGCTTGCGAGTATGACGCTTCAAGTAGTTTGACAGCGGTATACCCTCCAACCAAAAACACCGCTAAAATGCCGTCAACGGTCCAACCTCAAATTTGCCATCGGCTTTTTCTCGCAAAAATGTTACTTTGCGGCATCAGGTGTTGACTCAGAGACATCTGACGTTTGTCCGCCACTGCGAGGATTCCTCATGGCGGTTTCGAGCGCGAGTTAGTTCATCCCTTCAATTGCGAGTCAGCAGTAAAAAAAAGCAGGACGATGGAAGCACGGAGGTCTTTTTGCATAGGAGTGATTTGTGAAGATCTGTCCCAATCCTCATAAAAAAAATCAGTTTCGCGTAAGCAGTCGGACCACTTTGGTCCGCCGAAATGCAATCCTCATCACAATCATTGCAGTCGTAGTGTCAGTGCTTGGACTGCTGGTTTCAGCTCAAACTGATGCCTCGTTGACTCGTCGGAAGAGACCCACAACGGTGCCAGGAGAGCTGTTAATTCGGTTTCGACCGGCTTCTAACTTTGCGCAGTTGAAAGGTAGCTCGACAGCAAGTTTACGCGTGGCCTTCTCGGGACGATCTATCCAGGTTGAAATCGAATCGTTTGCAGGTTCAGCGCTCGTTGAAGGATTGATGATAGGAAAAGTTGCAGAGGCGAATGCTGTTGATGCCATCATTGCACTCCAGGCCCGACCCGACGTCCTCTATGCCGAATCGAATCATGTCCGCTACGTCAACGCTGTCCCAAACGATCCTCAATACATCGATCAGTTTGCCCTAAAAAACTCTCCCGCCAACGGTGCCGGTATTAGCGCGGAGTCTGCCTGGGATACGACGACGGGTAATCACGCAGTTGTAGTCGGGGTTATCGACTCCGGCATCGATATCAATCATCTCGATTTGAAAGACAACATCTTCGTCAATGCCGCCGAAATTCCTAACAACGGAATAGACGACGATAACAATGGCTTTATTGACGATGTAAACGGCTGGGACTTTCTCAACCACGACAAGACAGTCTTTGATAATGCCGACGTCGATGCACATGGCACTCACGTGGCAGGCACGATCGGTGCTCGCGGTAACAACGGCTTGGGCATTGCTGGTGTGAACTGGGATGTCCAACTCATGCCGCTCAAAGCGTTTGGATTGGAGAGTGGTACCGATGCTTCGCTTTTGGAGGCTTATGCCTACGCAAAGATGATGCGCCAGCGAGGTGTCAATCTCCGGGTCCTTAATAACAGTTACGGCGGCCAAGGCTTTTCTCAGGCGTTACAGGACGGCGTGAAAGAATTAGGAGATGCCGGAATTCTTTTCGTAGCGGCTGCTGGTAACGACACTACAAACAACGATTTCATCCCGCAATATCCGGCGAGTCTTGATTTGCCTAACGTTATTTCGGTAGCGGCCTCAACAAAGTTTGGCCAGTTTGCTTCAGTCTTTTCCAACAAGGGACCTCAGAGTGTTCATCTCGCAGCGCCGGGCGAGGATATTGTTTCAACAACGCCACACGGCTATGCGGGACAAGGACTAATCGCGGGAAAAACCGAAGGGGACGGTTCTACCTACTCATTGTTCAGTGGCACATCGATGGCCACACCTCACGTCAGTGGCGCAGCGGCCCTGGCGTGCGCAGCAGCGCCGGGGATTAGTTTAGAGAAACTTCGAGCTGCAATTCTGTTCAACGGCGACGAAAGCGGTAACTTCGCAAACACAGTAATTACCGGAGCCCGACTTAATGCAAATAAGACGGTCCAAGCCGCTCTTGATACAGATTCCGTTTCGCCAGCCGTCGCAGGTAATTTCAGGATCAATTCGCAAAACGGCAGACGAATCGAATTGCGCTGGACTGAAGCGGGAGACGATGGAACTGTTGGTCGCGCATCATTCGATGAAGTCAGGTTTGTTGATTCCGTATCGGGCAAACAGTTTCGACTTAGCACTACCCGCTCAACTGATCCTGCTCAAGAACGAACCGTCTTTGTTAGCGTTCCCTTCAAACATCCGACGGGGCAATTAGTCCTTCACACCTTTGATAACGTTGGAAACAATAGTGTCGCCACGGTGAGTGTCAGTACGGCCGCTGACGTTTCGGATCCATATACCGTCTCACTTGATTCGCCAACTGCGCTCACACCAAACAACAGTGGCACAGCACTCGGTGTGAAAGCCGACGATACAGCGCTGGATTTTGTCCAGCTTCCCTTTGCATTTCCATTCTTCGGTTTTACGACTACCAGCGTTTCAGTGTCATCCAACGGCGTGCTTTACGTTCCAATTCCGCCGGAGTTTCCTAATCCACATCCGAATCTTGGTGCTGATGATGCTGCAGCGGCCACGACTGCAAACCTGGAAAGCCTCGCGATGATTGCCGGAATGTGGAGCAACCTGCGTACCGACCGTCATGCGACCGATGACGTGTACATGGTGAAACCGGATGTTGACCGCGTAATTTTCCGTTGGCAAGCCGTTACATTTGGAAGTGAAACGCCGGCCAGTTTTGAAATAGAACTTAGACGCAATGGCACGATCCAAACTCGTTATGGTAACGGTAATCAAAATCTGTCGCCGGTCGTTGTAGGTATCTCCGGAGGCGATCCCGAAAGTTATGTTGTTGCTACGCACACGTCCGAAATCGCCCCATTATCTTTGGGCAACGCACAGAGTGTGACGTTTGCGCCAAGCAATCCTCCGCCACCTCCGACGGCAGATCTTTCAATTACCATAAACGCCAGTCCGAACCCATTGTTATCTGGTCAAAATGTTACCTACGACATTTCGGTTACAAACCTTGGTCCAAACCCAACTGAAAACGTAGTCATGACTGATGTGCTACCGGCGGGCGCAACTTTCGTTTCATGCACGTCGGAAAATATTTTTGCCACTTGCAGTAACAGCAATGGCACGGTGACGGGAAGAATTAATTCTTTAGACATAAGTCCAGGAGTGTTCGGAGTCGGATTTAGAATTATCGCGACAGTCACCGCTGGTCCGGGAACATCGCTCCAAAACACTGCGACAGTTTCAGCTTTTAGATCAGATCCAAACCCGGCCAACAACTCGGCGACCAACTCCACCGCTGTAGTAGCAGAGTCGTTTTTCTCTTCTGTGAAAGCGATCTCGGCCGGCCGTTCTCATACGACTACTGTCCGCAATGACGGAACGGTTTGGGATTGGGGAATGGGCGGTAACGGCCAGCTCGGCGACGGCAACATTGGGATCGGCGTTCGCTCAGTCACTCCAATTCAAGTTAGTGGAATCGATAACGTCACAGCTGTGGCTGACGGAAACGTTTTCGTGTTGGCGTTGAAATCCGATGGCACTGTTTGGGGTTGGGGGGTTAATAGCAGCGGTCAGTTGGGTGATGGCTCGACAGTTGATCGATCACGACCAGTGCAAGCGGTTGGACTATCGAATGTCACCGCGATCGCTACCGGTATGTTCTACTCTGCCGCAGTCAAATCAGATGGAACTGTTTGGCTTTGGGGTAATTGCAGCGGCCTTGGATCAACTACCAATGTCACGCGAACGACTCCAGTTCAACTTACCGGTATTGGAAATGTGACCACGTTATCAGCTGGCGGCAGTCACCTGTTGATGCTCAAGAACGATAAGACTGTGTGGTCCGTCGGAGGTAACTCGCGCGGACAACTTGGCGACGGATCAACTACCGATCGACCCTTCCCGGTCCAGGTCGGAAGCCTCACGAATGTGGCGCGAATTGCTGCGGGTGGCGACGAATTTGGTGCTGCCGTGAAGGAAGATGGAACCGTTTGGGCGTGGGGAATAAACTTCAGTGGCGAGCTTGGACCCGGTGGCGGTGCAATGAATTTTGATTCGCATCCGAATCCAGTTCAAGTTACTGGACTGCCCGGCGGTATCTTGAATCTGGTTGCCGGTCAGGACTTCTTACTCAGCCTGGCAAACGATGGAACGGTCTGGTCATGGGGAAGTGATAGTAACGGTCAACTTGGGCAAGGGAATCAGAGTTCGCAGAATAATACTCCTCACCAGATTCCTAATTTCAATAACGTCTCAGCGCTTGCTGCGGGGATCAGTCACAGTGTGGCACTGAAGAGTGACGGTTCCGTTTGGTGTTGGGGAGATAACGCTGAGGGACAACTCGGAGATGCTTCTACTACGCGGCGGTTTAATCCCGTTCGAGTCAGTGGACTGGAAACAGTCAGCTCCCCATCATTGAATCCGCCAGGAGGAAATTTCTTTGGACCAGTTGGCGTGACAGTTACTTGTGCTACTCCAGGAGCAACGATTCACTTCACAGTGAACGGAAATGATCCGACTGAAAACGATCCAGTCGTGATCTCCGGCGACACCATACAGGTGAACACTGGGTTGTTCTTTAGAGCGCGAGCATGGAAGTCAGGATCAATTCCGAGCAGCATTAGTTTTGGCAATTTCAATTTGAACGGGGTAACAAATCCGATCGATGGATCCCAGTTCTTTGCCCGGCAAAATTATCTCGATTTTCTCGGGAGGCAGCCGGACACGTCGGGCTTGAACTTCTGGACCAACAACACTGGCGTCTGTGGTTTTGATCAGCAATGCCTTGCTGTCAAACGCACCGACACGTCAGCTGCATTTTTCTTATCGATCGAGTTTCAGCAGACGGGCTACCTGGTGTTTCGGTTTTACAAGACGGCGTTCGGTAACTTGACGGGTAAACCCGTACCGATCACGTTGCAATCGTTCACGCCTGATTTGCAACAGTTGGGACAAAACGTGATTGTTAACCAGGGTAATTGGCAAGCTCAGCTCGAAACTAATAAGCAAGTCTACACACAGCAATTTGTAACTCGTCCGGAGTTTGTTCAGAAGTATCCGGCTTCGCTGACACCACTCGAGTTCGTTGATGCGTTAAATACGACCGCCGGTTCGGTTCTGACTCAATCTGAACGCGATGCTTTTGTAGCAGCACTGACCGCTGGAACGAAAAATCGTGGGAATGTCCTGCGCGAGATTGCAGAAGGGCCCGCAATTACAGCTCGCGAGTTCAACTCTGCATTTGTGTTAATGCAGTACTTCGGATATCTCCGTCGCAATCCAGATAGCGCCCCGGATACAAACTTCGATGGTTACAACTTCTGGCTGGGCAAGTTGAATCAATTCAATGGAAACTTTCGAGCAGCCGAGATGGTTAAGGCATTTCTAGTCTCAACGGAATACCGGCAACGCTTTGGTCCGTAAGAAACTCATTTCCATTTGGGTTTTTCGAATGTTAACCTTCGCTTCGAACTTTTGAAGTTTGACCGTCTCAAAGGGGACTTTAGAAATGGATCGAAGCCAGGTTTCCGATGAACATCTACTAGCCTTACTAAGTCAACTGACTGAGCTCACCAGGACCCGGTCACTGCATTGGGAACGCCAGCTCGGTTCAGCTCATCGATACGCGCGCTGGAAAAACAATCTTCTAATTTTAGGACCTGCAGCTCCCCTCGATGAGACAAACGTTCCGCGTTATCTCTTCCTTACTCCATTCGATTCACCGAGATGTCTTGAAATTAGCTCTACAAACGAAACGCTGGGACATGCTCTAATGGAACTTGTTTCAGTTGTAGAAGAATCGAGCAGTGCTCAACCTCCAAAAGATCCTTTTGGTATCAGCGCAGAGGAATTAAATCGTATCGTTAGTTGAGGCCTCAACAATAGAAGAGGAGATGCCTTCTTATGTCGATTGACGTCGTGCCCAGCGATGAAGCTGAAAGTCTTTCACGTGTTCCTCTTTTCAGGCGACTCGATCCGAGCGAACTGGATGAGCTAGCCCAGGAAGTCACTCAAGTAAAATATGATGCCGATGAGACCATCTTCAACGAGGCGGATAAAGGCGATGCTCTTTATGTAGTTGAAACTGGTTCCGTCCGTATCTGGGTCTTGGACGAGGATGTGAAACCCGTTACGCTTACCGAACTCAAACCTGGTGAGTTTTTCGGCGAACTGGCAGTGCTGGATCGCGGGCCGCGCTCAACAAATGCCACGTCAATCGAGGTCACTACACTCCATCGATTAAGTAGCGACGATTTTCAAAAGTTTCTGTTGAAGCATCCTGACGTCGCAATTGATGTTATTTGCGAAATTGGCGCCCGCATGCGTCAAACAAATGCTCTCGTTTCACAACGCGCCACCAGGAATATCAACGTCGAGATGGAAGAGCGCTCAACTATCGGCCAACGGATCGCAGATCGAGTGGCCTCTTTCGGTGGCTCCTGGACCTTCATCATTATTTACGTGAGCTTCCTCACGGCGTGGATGTCTTTTAATACTTTTGTTTTGGTTCGCTACGGACATGGTGAAAATGGGGCACAGTTTGATCCGTATCCCTACATCCTGCTGAACCTAATGCTATCAATGACCGCAGCGCTGCAAGCGCCGATCATCATGATGTCTCAGAATCGGGCTGCAGAAAAAGATCGGCTTGCGGCTGAACAAGACTTCAAAGTGAATCTGAAAAGTGAGCTGATGTTAGAGGAACTAATGCGAACGAGTCGCAGCCGAGATCATCAGCTTGACGGCATCGCAGAAGAAATCAAGCGAATCGCGTCGACTGCCACAAGTAACTAAGTCAGGTTTTAGAAGACGGTTCGGCTAAGTCGGATTTTTCTGTCGTCTCTTGGGCCCCGCACAGCGTCAGTTGTACCTAGCAAATTGCGCATCATTATCCTCATAGTGCTGTTTACGGTTTTCGGTACGATCGACGCCTCTGCTCAACTTCCTTTTTATACTGACGACGCTGACACGACTCCAAAAGGAAAATTCCACCTCGAAGTTTTTAACGAGCAAGACGTGCTGCAGCGATCTGCTTATCCAACCAAACATCAAAACACTCTCGGCTTTACTCTCGATTACGGAATAACCGACCGCTTGGAAGTCGGAGTCAATGCTCCGGTAATCACGTTGAGTAATTCACGGGTTGTCCCTAACGGACAATTAAGTGGGGTTGGCGATACGCAGTTTGGACTCAAGTACAACCTTTACGCAGAACACGAAAGGTCCAAAATGCCTGCACTAGCAGCGGTATTTTATGTTGAAGCTCCAACTGGGGACTCTCGTAGGCAGTTAGGATCCGGCTTAACTGACTACTGGGTTTACGGAATCATGCAGAAATCATTAACGACTAAAACGAAAGCAAGACTCAACGGCGGCGTGCTCTTCAGCGGTGACAGTTCGACAGGTTTAATAGGCATTCGATCGACACGAGGTCACATCTACACGGGCAACGGATCACTCGTACGTAACTTTAATGATCGTCTGACGCTTGGTGTTGAACTTTTCGGTGCAGTAACAAATAGCTTCATATTGGATCGCGGACAGCTCACAACGCAGCTGGGCGGCGACTACGCTCTTACCAGAAAATTAACACTGTCGTTTGGCTTGCTCGCTGGTCGGTTTGCTGCCAGTCCGAGAGTCGGTGCTCAGGTAGGATTTGCTTACGACTTCTAAAGTTTAATTACGAGATTCATAAGGCTGTTATTCGTTTTGGGCCCACCAAAAGCGCGACGTTTCTTCAAAAATTACATGACTGATGCATTTTGATGAGTTACTGCCTGACGCCGCTGCCGTGTCCTTCGTTTTGAGTTGGCGCGTTGTGTCCACGATCCTTTTCAGATCGATCGAGACAGTGCGCACCCACCAGAAGAAGCGGAACTGTCAGGGCCAGCAGCACGGTGCCCATACGCTGGATTGCAATTCCATGCCAGATTGGTCCAGTGATCCACGACCATGCTGTTAAGACTGAACCGGCCAGTGGAGAAAGAATACCCAGGGTGAACGCACAAGAAGCGCCGCACGTGTCGCGGTTGAATCCGCGAGCATGAAGCTCACCAAGCACCGCCTGGTGATTGTGGCTATGTTTGAATGTCATTTCACTTGTCACCATCAACCCCGGCGCAACAGAAAAGGCGCGAAGCAACACGCTTCGCGCCTTTACTCACGCCGGTAACTCGTGTCCTTCCTATTAGCCTACGGAGTTAGCTGACGGGCTCGGACTAAGGAAGTGTCCTACGTGAAATTCGCGATTCGCCCCGTGCGTTCTGGTTTTCGCCAGAACATTTGGTTTCTCCGCGCTGCCCGTTTCGATCGATCGTCGAGCAGCCTCGGCAACAAATTGTCAACGCGAGAATGCTAGAACCTGGCGAATAAAAAAGGGGTAAAGAGTTTATAAAGAGTTCGTAAAGACGAGGGCTCGTCTGTGTTCCTCGTTAATCAACTGAAACACACCGGATTGGGTGGATTGGACGTGAGCGGATGAGTGGAACAACTGGCGCTGCGAGCTTTCACGCAACTGTACCGAACGGATCGAAGCGATACCCAACCCAGGGCTCGGTGAGAATGTAACGGCGACCATCGCCTTCCAACTTTTTCCTGAGGTTACCAACAAACACGCGGAGATATTCGTTCTGCTCGACGTAATTGCCGCCCCACAAAGCCGCGAGCAATGTGCGATGAGTAAGCACCTTGCCGTTGTTCTTCATGAAATAAGTGAGCATGTCAAACTCTTTTGGCGTGAGGTGAATTTCATTTCCATGGACCACTACTCTGCGCGTTTCGAGATCGACGCGAAAGTCACCTTCTTCCAGAACTGACGTGACTGTCTCTTCGGTGCTTCGTGTTGACGCGCGCCTGAGCGAAGCACGCACCCGCGCCAACAATTCATCGATGCCGAAGGGCTTCGTTACAAAGTCGTCAGCGCCAAAATCAAGCGCTTCGATTTTTGTTTTCTCTTCATCCTTTGCCGACAGCACAATAATTGGCACTTGCGAGATCTCCCGCAGCCGCCGGCACAACTCGAGGCCATCCATGTTAGGCATTGCAAGATCTGTAATCACAAGATGAGGATGCCAGTCACCAAAAGCTTCGAATGCAGACAGACCATCCGCAGCAACTCGGACGTCGTATCCACGCGACTTCAGTCCGGTTCGTAAGACACGGGTTAACTGTGACTCATCATCAACAACCAGAATTCGTACAGGATCGCTCATCTACCTAATGGACTGCTTCGTTGATCGTATTAAATACGTTTGTCCCATCTCTGGAACCGTCCGGTTCGTCATCACCAATTGGTAATGTAAACACAACTCGCGCACCGTGAGTTTTGGCGCCTTCTGCGATCCAGATCTGTCCTCCATGGGCTTCAACGATGCCCTTCGCAATCGCCAATCCCATTCCAGTTCCGGCTGGAACTTTCAAACCACCAGCATTAGTTGCCCGAAAGAATTTGTCGAATACACGTTCTCGCAACTCGAGCGAAACACCGGGACCTTCGTCTTCAACTGCTACCCGAATCTGATCGTTATCAACACGTGTTGCCGAAATTCGAATTCGACTCCCTGCTGGCGAAAACTTCACCGCGTTGTCGAGCAAGGTGTAAATGACTTCGCTGACAGCTCGATCGTCTACCCGAACAACCGGGAGTTCTGATTGGACGTCGACTTCGACTCTGTGCCCGCGCGTGAGACGTTTCGCACGTTCCAATGTCGCCGAAACAATTTCATCTATTGCTCCCCAATGCCGGTGCAAGTGCATCTCTCCCGCTTCAATGCGAGCGAGTTCAATCAGTCCGCTGATAAATCTATTTAGCCGATCGCTCTCCTCGTCGATCACTTCCATCATCTCCATCCGTGATTCAGGATCGAGAACGACAGGCCGTTCAGCATCAGAACCGGTTCGTACTTCATCAAGCAATGTGGTTATCGAAGCTTTAATGGACGCCAGGGGTGTGCGCAGATCATGGGTCACCGCATCAAGCAGTGCGGATTTTAGTTTCTCGCTTTGCTGTAGGGCTTCGGCGTGACTTGCGCGTTCAAACGCATCTCGTAACTCCGCGTACAGCCGCTCAATTTCTTTTCGGCCAGCCTCTGCTTCTTCGGCGCGTCGTTTAGCTCGTGCGCTTAGTTGTCCGGTAGTGACTGCCGCGATCAAGAAAACGGAAAGAGCGACCCAGTTGTCAGTTGCGGCGATTGAGAACGTGCCCAGCGGCGGCAAAAAGAAAAAGTTGAAGCACAGCATTGCGAGGAGCGAAGTAAACAAAGCAGGAACACTGCCCCATCGTGTGGCGGTGAATAAGACAACCACGAGTAGCACCAGGGCTACCGTGGTCGAATTTATATGCACACCGAGAAGTTTCAGCACTCCGGTCGCGACAAGAATACCGGCTGCACCTAAGGCATAGCCTTTCCACTGTTGTTCAGACTGCGTTCGCGTCATGCGAAATGATTGTATGACAAATAGGGCCAGCCGACTCAGTCGAGGACGATGGCTTTGGGAGGAAGTTGGTCACTGAAGTTATAGGTTAGGGACCACACCTACTTACTAACACGTAATGCTTGCGCTAAGATTGGCTGGCGAAGTCGGGAGCTCATTTGCGAGGAGTTAAAGATGGTATCCAAAATCCTAATAGCGGGCGGTGGACTACTAAT
>Ga0207644_10001523_pt1 | contig 14942 bp, 10 predicted proteins | sample KBSS73metaG_FD_184326 | JGI IMG/M metagenome (GOLD analysis project Ga0207644, IMG submission 184326) | Switchgrass rhizosphere microbial communities from Kellogg Biological Station, Michigan, USA - KBS S7-3 metaG (SPAdes) (version 2) | ecosystem: Host-associated > Plants > Roots > Rhizosphere... | reverse complement strand
ATGCTTGCCCGTAGCCGGATCGTCGAATTCCATCGGATCGATGTTGACGAACCCGGAGCCGCACTGGAGGGGATGGCCGATGTCGCGGAACGGACCCGTCGGCGAACTCGCCTTGGCGATCCCGAGACAGAGCCCGTGCCGTTCGTCGCTGCCGTTGGGCTTAGCCGAGTAGTACATGATGTACGTCTTGCCGTGTCGGATGACGTGGGGCGCCCAGAAGTCCTGCGTGTCCGATGCCCACGTGGGCTTTACCGGCAGTGCGTCGCCGACAATTCGCCAGTGCGTCAGGTCCTTCGACTGGCCCAGCTGGATGTTGATCCATGCGCCGCTCCGCTTGGTCTGCGTCGCATAGCCATAATAAGAGCCGTCGGGAGCGCGGATCACCGTCGGATCGGGGAAGTCGGTGTCGAGAACAGGATTTGTATAGGTGCGTGCGGAGCCCTGCGTTGAAATCAGCGCCAATGACGCGGCTAACAGCTGTTTCCACATGATTTTCTGATGCTTAATCGTCTCGACGGACTTCGCAAAGGGGCGGCGCGAACCTATCGCCCGCAAATGACCAAGACCGAGTCGCTGAGCTTCAGTGTCGATGCCCGTGATGAAGGCAATGGCGTCCGGATCGACGTCACCGGTCCGGGCGGTAAATCCCACAGCTACCTGCTCGAGGGCCGCGAATCCCGGCACTATTTTGAATTCTTCCGGCGCCTCCACCAGGACTTCGGTACTCGCCTCCCGCACTTCTTCGTCGACCGACGCGATTTCTCCGACACGCCCTCGTCCTGGCAGCCGCTACTGACCGACAATGTCTCGCCGAAGATTCTGGCGGGCTACGGCGACCCCGCAGTCCTCAAGACGGACAGCGGCTATTATCTACTCGCGACCTCGAACGACGCGCCGGATGCTTTCCCGATCCTTCACTCCGAGGACCTGATCCACTGGGAGCACAAGAGCTTCGTGTTCCCTGAAGGCAGGCAGCCCGAGTGGACCGCTACAGGCACCAATGTCGGGGACTTCTGGGCCCCGGAAATGGCGAAGGCCGGCGGCGAATATTGGGTGGCTTACACGGCGCGCCAGAAAAACAACGCCTTGGCGATCGGACTCGCGCGAGCCGACAACCCTCTTGGCCCGTTCGTCGACAACGGCGCCCCGCTCGTCACCGGCAAGACGATCAACACCACCGGCGTTCCTCACGGAGCGCACAGCGGGGGAGTGATCGACAGTCATATCTTCACCGACGACGACGACAGTCGCTACCTGTTCTGGAAGGACGATGCGAACGGCATCTGGCCGCGGCCGCTGGCTATGCTGCTGCGCGAGAAGCCCGAGCTGATCGACCGCTCATTCGGCCAAGAGCAAGACAAGCTCAGCGCCGCCTTCGCGGCAGCGATCGTGCCGTGGGCCAACACCCGCCGCCCGATGGAGCGCTTCTTCCTGATGACCGGGATGATCGAAGCCGCGCTCGACAATTGGCAGGCGGTCAAGAACGCGCTGGTCGAATACGGCCTCGCCGGCGAGATCCTCGATGCGATGGTCACGCCCGTTCGCGCGCAGCGCATCGCCGATGACGGCCGCTCGCTGGTCGGCGAGTCCAGGGTGGTCCTGTGCAACGACCTCGACTGGGAGGGTCACCTCATCGAAGGGCCATTCTGCACCAAGCAGGAAGGCCGGTACTGGCTCTTCTACGCCGGCAACGATTTCGGAACGCCGGCGTACGGCATCGGCGTCGCCGTCGCCGACCACGTGTTCGGCCCTTACACCAAGCAGGGCGAGCCGCTGCTCAAGTCGACTCAGAGCTGGACCGCGCCCGGGCATGCGTCCGTCGCGCCCGGCCTCGACGGGGAGCCGCAGCTGTTCTTCCACGCCTTTCATCCGGGGACCGGCGGCTACAATGCGTTCCGCGCGTTGCTAACGGCTAAGCTCAAGTTCACGAAAGATAGAGTTGAGCTCGCCTGACTCCGCTAACGGGAGATCCAGTCATGCGTAAGTTGAGATTTTCGATCTTCTTTGCGGCCATGACCTTCGCCGCAGCCGCTGCCGCGGACCCGTCGTTCGTGCCGGCGTTGAAGACTAACTTCCCCGATGCCTTTGTCCTTCCGCACGGCGGCGAGTTCATCGCTTACTCCACCAATGACGGCGCCAATGTGCCGGTTGCAACCTCGCGCAACCTCGCGACCTGGACCGTGCTCGCCGACCCCGCCGATCCCAAGCGCAAGTATGACGCGATGCCGCGCCTCGGCAGCTGGGCGAAGGAAGGCTTCACCTGGGCGCCAGAGGTGCTGGAGCTCAACGGCAAGTACCTGCTCTACTACACCGCCAGCGACCGGCGCGAGAACATGCAGTGCGTCGGCGTTGCTGTCGCAGCCGATCCCAAGGGGCCATTCGTGGACGCGAACCTGGGTCCGATTGTGTGCCAGACCAAGCTCGGCGGCACGATCGACGCGAGCCCGTTCAAGGACGCCGACGGCAGCCTCTATCTCTACTTCAAAAATGACGGGAACCGGGTCCATGCCCGGACCGCGCTCTATGGTCAGCGCCTTGCACCGGATGGCATGTCCGCCGTCGGCGAGCCACAGGAGCTGCTCAAGGACAATGAGGGCTGGGAAGAGCGCGTGATCGAAGCGCCGACGATGGTACGCGCCCCAACCGGCTATGCGTTGTTCTACTCAGGCGGATTCTTCGGCTGGAACGAGAATGAGGGCGGCTTGTCGCCTTATGCGATGGGCTATGCGACCTGCTCGTCACCGCTTGGCCCATGCACGCCATCAAAGGCCAACCCGGTGCTCCACAGCTTCAAGGACAAGGACGCCGGTTGCCTCAGCGGACCTGGCCACCAGAGCATCTTCAACGCTGCGGGCCACACGTTCATCAGCTTCCACGCCTGGGCAGCGACATCGGCGTGCCGGAAGGCTCCGGAGGATGCGCGCTATCTCTACGTCGCGCCATTGTTCTGGAAGAACGGCCAGCCCACCCTCGGGCCGAGCATGCGCTGAGGTCAGCTCGCGAAGACGGGATCCGATTGCGCCTTGCACGCGCGCGCGATGAAGTCCGCGTGCGTCGGCATCTGCTCGGCCATCGCGCGGTAGCTCGTACGCATCTTTTCGAGCGCGTCAGCGACGAACGTGGAATCGAGGGCATCGGCCGCGGGTTCAGGCTCCTCCGGCACAATACCTTGCCCCAGCAGGACCGCGACCCAACTCGGCGTGCCGAAAAGTTCGGCGCCTTCGCGAAAAATGCGTCCTTTGGACCGCCACAGCTCGAGCTTCGACTCGAGTTTGTCGGGAATGTCCATCGTCCGACAATAGTTCCAGAATTCAGAATCCTGCCGACGCGTCGCCTTGTAGTGCAGGATGATGAAGTCGCGCACGTCCTCGAATACGTCCCGCATCTGCCGGTTGTATTCGTCGCGCTCGATCGGGTCGAAGCTCTTGTCGGGAAAGAGCGCCAGCAGCTTTGAAATCCCGCTTTGAACGAGATGGATGCTGGTCGATTCCAGCGGCTCGATGAAGCCGCTCGAGAGCCCGAGGGAAACCACGTTTGCGTTCCATGCAAGTCGCCGGCGCCCTGCCGTGAACGTCAGGTGCCGGGGCTCCGCCAGCGGCTCGCCCTCCAGATTGGCGAGAAGCAAGCTCGCTGCATCGTCCCGCTCAAGGTGCGCGCTCGAATAGACGAGCCCGTTCCCCATGCGGTGTTGCAGTGGGATCCGCCATTGCCAACCGGCCGCCCTCGCGGTCGACCTCGTGAAAGGGTCGGGCGGCCCGGCAAGCTTGCATGGCACGGCGGCGGCGCGGTCGCAGATGAGCCAGCGGCTCCAGTCTTCGTAGCCGGTGCCGAGCGCATCCTCCATCAACAGCCCGCGAAACCCGGAGCAGTCGATGAAGAGTTCGCCCTCGATGACCTCGCCGCTGGCGAGCTGGACTGCCTCCACGTGCCCGGTTTCGCCCCCGACGCCGACGTCGACGATCTTCCCTTCGACCCGCGTAACGCCGGCCCGCTCTGAGTGAGCTCGGAGGAATTTCGCGTAGAGCCCTGCGTCGAAGTGGAAGGCGTATGCGAGCTGCGAAAACGGCAGCCGTGCGTCGGGCGCCGGGCGCGCGAAGCGCCCGCGCTCGGCCGCCGCGCCGCTCATCGACCATTCGCGGATGTCTGGAAGCGAGCGCGTCTTGGCTTCGCCAAGATAGAGCTGGTGGAAGTGGACGCCGCGCAAGTCGGTGCCGTGGGGTCCGAAGGGGTGGAAATAGCGCTCGCCCACCGCGCCCCAGTCTACGAACTCGATCCCAAGCTTGAACGTCCCCTGGCTCGCGGCAAGGAACTCGTCCTCGTTGATGCCCACCATCGCGTTGAAGACCGCAAGGTGCGGGATGGTCGCTTCCCCGACGCCAACGGTACCGATCTCGTCGGACTCGATGAGCACGATCTCGACTTGTTTCTCGAGCCGTGCCGAGAAGGCGGCAGCGGCCATCCAGCCCGCGGTGCCGCCACCGACGATCACGATCTTCCGAATGGGATGAGCCGTCATGCCGGCCATCCGTACGAGTCAGGACTGCAGTGCGCTACCCTGCCGGATCAGCTGCCGCGTTCGCCGGACGTGGCTGGCGGAGGAGGAGGTGGCGCAGCCGGCGGTGGCGGCGCTTCGACCACGGGTGGAGGCGGTGGCACTACCGCAATCGGCGGAGGTGGCACCGCTGCGCGGCGAGCCTCCCGCCCAAAGTGGAAGCGCACGCCGGCGGACAAGATTTGCTCCTCATAGCGCACGAGCATCGGGAATTCTTCGAGTACGGCGTGCGTCGAGAGATCGAGGCGGCGAACGTCCGACTTGAACGGCTTATTGAGGATATTCGTCCAGTCGACGAAGAAGGTGATGTTATCGTTGAACGTGTAGCTCGCGGAGAGATCGAGGCGCGGCGATGGGCGTGCATGACCCTGGAAACCACCCGGGTCGATCGGTCCCTCGGGATAATTCGAGCGGCGGTTATAGGCGAGGCGTACTGACAGCGGGCCGCTCTCGTACATGCCGACCAGGTTGAACGTCCACTTGGACACATCCGGGATCGGATCCCCCAGCGCTTTCGCGTCGATGTAGGTCACGTTGGCTTCGACACCGAATGAGCGAAGCCAGCTGGGTGCACCTTCGAAGTCAAGGAAGGTGCGGACCTGCGCCTCGAAACCGGAGATCTTCGACTTGTTGGTATTCACCGGCGCGCTGATTCGGATTGGGAAGCCGGTTACAGGATCCGGGTCTGGGTACTGGAAGATCTGATTGACGATGAAGCCCCGCATGTCGCGATGGAATGCGCTGATCGACGCATAGCCCGTGTTCGAGAAATAATATTCCAGGCTGGCATCGAGATTGGTCGACTTCAGCGGTTTCAAGAACGGATTGCCACCGCTTCCAGTGCGCAAGCACTGGGTCACGGTCGGATTGCAACCGATCAGCGGCGGGTCGAGCGCGAGCCGCGGGTTGAGCTGCTGGAAGGTCGGCCGCGTGCGGGTCTTGGTTGCAGCCAGTCGGAGCACGACCTCCCGGCCGAAGTGAACGTTGACGTTCGCGTTGGGCAGCCAGTCGGTATAATTGCTCTTGAAGTCGACGGGCGTCGCGACGCCGTTGGTGACCGCGAAGCCGCGAATGTCCTCATTTGTGCGGACCAAGCGCATGCCGATGATGCCATCCGCGAAGGTTTCGCCTTGGCCGAGCCTAAAGTTCAGCTGGCCATAGCCGGCATAGGACTTCTCGTTGATGTTGAACCGGCTCGTCGGGTTGATCGCCGGATCGTTGACATCGTTCGATCCGAACGCCGTGCCGCCGGGGAAGCTCATGTTGAACTGCCGCAGCCGCGAAAGGTCGGCCCAGACGCTGTCGAAAGTGGGCCCGACCCAGGTGATCGGTACGGGCGCATGATCGTCGCCGCGGAAGCCGCCCGGGTACACGACATAGGTCAGTGGCACAGAGCTGATCGGGATGTTGTTGAAGGCCCTGAACCAATAGCGTTCGCCGAACTGATCCGATGCATCGCGATCGACGTAGCGGACGCCCCACTGAACCTTCGGCAGGACGGGTATGTTGGAAGGCGTCCATTCGAAATCGAGGCGCCCTTGCCAGTCGTCGCCGTGCGGACGCTGGCGTGATTCATAGAGGCCGCGATAATTGTAATTGGCCGGGTTGGTGAAATCGAGGCCGCTGATGTTGAAGGTCGGGCCGTAACCGCCCGGCCGTCCGTTGTAGAAATTCACCGTATAATTGTGCGTCGGAATAATGAAATCGACGCTTTCCACGGCCAGCCTGAACGTGCTGGTTGTGCGGGCCAAGTCGGCGCTGACGCGGACCTGCCCGGCCTCATAGCTTCCTCCGACAGCAACCTGGTAGGTATCCGTTCGGCGCTTCGTTGCGCCCTGGAAGCCGACCGGGAACGAGTTCGCGTCGCCGCTGCAGCACGACCCCGGGTTGGTCACCGTGCCGCTGATCACGCGTCCGTTATCGAGCACGACATTGGTGGCCGGCGGCCCGCCCCACAGTGGGAAATCGAGTTCGCGGTCCGTCCAATCGTCGCGATAACCCTGCCACAATCCTTCAAGGTAGAATTCTAGACCCGCGTGCGGACGCCATTGGATGGCGGCGTTAACTGACGGACGCTTCCGGTTACCTTCATTGTACTGGAGCTGCGGCCAGTCCGGTGACCGGCCTCCGGCAAGGTTCGCGATGAAGAAGTGATACCGCCGGATCGAATCGCGGAAGTGGAGCTGAGTGTAGGAGAAGTTGATCAGCGCGCCGATCTCGCCTTCATCGCCTGCCTGCCACCTATTCGAAACGAGGATGTTCCCGTTGGGGGTGAGGTCGCGAGACTGCTTCGGGTAAAGCGCCCAAACCGAGCCATCGACTTCTAGGCCCTTAAAATCGAACGGGCGGCGCGAGCGGACGTTAATGAGACCGGCAATACCGGGCTCGACCAGGTTTGCGGTCGACGTCTTGAAGGCTTCGATGGCTGCGACCGCGCCGGAGGGGAAATCCTGCAATGCGACCGAACGCTGTTCCGCGGTAAAGATCTCGCGGCTGTCGTAAGTGGTCGTGTAATAGGTGTTGTCGAAACCGCGGAGCAGCACGCGACCCGCTTCGCCACGGCTGCGTTCCACCTGCACTCCGGGGATGCGCGCGGCGGTATCGGAGACGGTGATGTCAGGGAGCTTGCCGATATCCTCGGCGACGATCGCGTCAACGACCTGGTCGCTATTGCGCTTGATGTTCCTTGCTGAGCGCAGCGAACGTCTGAGGCCCGTGACGACGATGGAATTGTCGGCTGGAGCATCGGCGTTCTGCGCCGGCTGGGCCGGGTTCTGCTGGGCTGTTGCGTTGGGATCCGGTGGCGACGCTGGTTGGGCCGCTGCCAAGGCGGGTGATGCCGCGCCGAGGACCAGGACGGAAGTCGTGACGAGCAGAGACGAAACACGCCGCATGATGAGCCCCCTCTAGCGACAGAGAAACAACAGTAAGCTTTTCGAAACAGCAGTAGAGCCTGTTGGGTTATGACAATCCTAGGACGGTTGAACGGAAAGTTACAAGAAGCAATCCGGCAACACTGATCAACGTTAGTTGGCGCTCAGTCGATCTCCGCGAGTAAGTCGTCTACCCGACGTTCGGCTTCGGACAGCGCCCGTTCTATGCTCTTCTGGCCGGTAAAGGCGGCAACCGCCTCTTCACCGACAATGCCCTCTATGGCATTCTGGCGCTGGATGGTGCTCGGCACCGGGCGGCCAATCTCCGCCAGCGGAGCAATGTCGGCGCGATGCGGCAGCGACGCGAAGCGCGGATCGGCAAGCACCGACTTGAACGCCGGGATATGGCCCGTCCGCGTCCAGTCGAAATTGTGCGCGGCCATGAACCTGAAGAACCTTGCGATCGCCGCGCGCTGCTGCGGCGTGCGCTTGCGCGTCGGCACTACCCAGCTGTGTCCGCTGACATATTCGACGTGCTCACCCCACAATCGGGGGTAAGGGAAGACCGCATAGCTCTTGTACAGCGGCCGGCCGGGGGTCGTCGCTTCCTGCTGGAATGACCCGATCATCCAGGTGCCGGTCGGATAGATCCCGCCTTCGCCGTTGATGAATGCTGCAATCGCGGCGGGCGTATCCATGTTCAGCGTGCCGAGCCTCTCCGTGTTGAGGCGCTTGAAGAAAGTAGCGACCTGCACGCCAATCGGCGTGTTGAGCTTGATGTGATGCGCATCGGGGAACAGCACCGCCCCTTGCGCCATCATGTAGGTATAGAGATTGCGCGCCGCATAGGCCGTGTCGCCGACGTTGCTTTGGATCAGATAGGGCTTGCCGGTTCGCTGCTCGAACTGCCGGGCCTGGCTGATCAGCTCGTCCGCGGTGGTGGGGAGCACGGGCTTGCCGCCACGCATCAGGCCAGCCTTGGCGAAAAGCGCAGTGTTGACGTGAAACAGCCCACCGTGCGTGTCCCAGGGCAGCCCGTACGCATGGCCGTTGATGGTAACGCCGGCGCGCGCGGCGTCGGTAAAGTCGCCCTCGTTCACACCGCCCATCTTGAGGTATCCGTCGACGGGCTCGAGCAGCCCTTTCAGCGCATAGTCGCTGATCACGCCCTCGTGCATCGTCACCAGGTCAGGCGGGTCGCGCGCGGCCACCTGCGCCGTCAGCTGCGGATAGCCCGGCCAGGCGACGACGTTGACGTCGATGTGGATGTCCGGGTTCTCGGCGTTGAAGCGGTTCACCAGCGTGGTGATGATCCCGCACTCGCCTTCCGCCTTCGCGACATCGGTGTTGCCGCCATATTCGGCACCGCACTCGCCGAAGAAGCGCTGCAGGTAGAGATGCGTGCGGTGATCGGGCTTCGCGCAGCTGCCGAGCGAAAGCGCCATCAGCAATGCCGCGCCGATGCGCTTCATCGCACGGCTGCTCCGGCCATCGCGCGCACGATCTGCTTCTGGAAGACGATGTAGACGATGAAGATCGGCACCGACGCGAACACGGCCTGCGCCATCAAATAGCCGAGCCCGCTGGTCTGCGCGTAGTTCATCTGCGCTGCGGCAAGGCCGACCGTGAGTGTGTACATGTTGCTCTTCGTCGCGCTGATCAGCGGCCACCAATAGTCGTTCCACGCGCCCAGGAAGGTGAACACTGCCAGCGTCGATTGCGCCGGCAGAGTCAGTGGCACGATGATCTTCCAGAAGATGGTCCAGCGCGACGCGCCGTCGAGCATGGCTGCCTCGTCGAGTTCGGCCGGAATTCCGCGCATGTAGGTCGTCATGAAGAATACGCCAAACGGCGCGACGAGGCCCGGCAGGATCAGTCCCGGATAGCTGTTATGAAGGTGAAGCCAGGCGAAGAGCTGGTGTTGGACCAGGATCACGGCCTGGCTGGGCACCGCCAGCCCCAGCAACACGATTACGAACAAGGTCCGCCGCAGCGGAAAGTCGAGCCGCGCGAATGCGTAACCGGCCAGGCTCGCAAGGATCAGCACTCCGGCGGTCTGGCCGAGCGCGACGATGGTGCTGTTCAGCAGCCAGCGCAGCGTCAGGCTATTGCCGAAGATCGCGCCGTAATTCTCGAGTGTATAAGGCGGGTGGAGCGCTGCGCCGCTGTGGCCGACGAGATCGGCGTTGTGCTTCAGCGACAGCAGCAGCGTCCACAGCAGCGGCGCAACCATGATCAACGCGGCGAGGCTCAGCGCCGCCCATGACAGTGGCGTCAGCCGTGCCTGTCCGGGCCTAGTCGCCACGGCTCGCCTCGCTCCGCGACGTCGCCCAATATTGGGTGAGCGTCACCGCCAGGATGATCAGGAACAGCACTTCGGCCGCGGCGCTCGCATAGCCCAGTTCCCAGCGACCGAACGCGCTTTCGTACAGGAACAGAACCGCCGTCCGCGACGCTCCGCTCGGACCTCCCGCCGTGAGCAGTTGCGACTGGCCGAACAGCTGCAGCTGCGCCGCCGTCTGAAGCATCACGACCAGGATCAAGGTCCGCCGAAGGGCGGGCACCGTGATCCGCCAGAATGTAGTCCAGCTGTTCGAATTGTCGAGCGCTGCTGCCTCGTACATGTCCTCCGGGATTTGCTGCAGCCCGGCGAGGAACAGCAGCATCGGGAAACCGACCGACCACCAGATGGTGGTGATCGCCAGCGCCGGAAGCGCCAGGTGGACATCGCTCAGAAACGGCAGCGGCTCCCACCCCAGCGCCTTCCACGCTTCGCCGAGCAGCCCCGCGTCCGGAGCCAGCACGAAGCGCCAGATCAAGGTGACGATCGTCACCGACAGGACTGCCGACGCAAAAAAGATGCCGCGCATGATCGCGGCGCCCTTACCGGCGCGGTTCAACGCCAGTGCGAGCAGCAGCGAGATGATCGTGAGGACAGGCACGATCATCAGCGTCACTTCGAAGGTATTCACCAGCGAGGTTCCGAACACGGGATCGTGAAGCAGCCGGGCATAGTTGCCGAAGCCGACGAAATGCCCGGCGCCGAACAGGTCGACCTGGCTGAAGCTAAGCCACAGGCCGCGCAGCAGCGGGAAGACGAGGATCAAGAGATAGAGCGCGAGGAAGGGCGCGACGAACAGGAGCGCTCGCCAGTCGCGCTGGGCGGTCATGCCGATGCCCGGTGGTAGCCCACACCGTCGGGACCGAAGACATGCGCTGCAGCACCGTCGATCTCCAGCGCCACCTCAACGCCGATCACCAGGCGGCTGTAGGCGGTGTCCTCCGCCGTGATCGGCTGGCCGTCAGGCAGCCGCGCATAGACCAAAGTCCTCTCGCCCAGCCGCTCGACCAGCTCGACCTTGGCCTTCGTCGTGGCTTGCCCGGTTGTCACTCGAACTGCTTCCGGCCTCAGGCCGAGCCGAAGCTCAGCGCCGCTCGGCACGCTGTCGCGATGAACCTGCGTCTGAACGATCGACCCGTCGCCGAGCCTGAGCGTCGCCATCGGCCCGCCCTCCTCCAGCCTCGCCACCGCGAGGGTCATCGCCGGCGAGCCGACGAACTGCGCGACGAAGGTGTTCGCGGGGCGGCTGTAGATTTCCATCGGTGCACCGACCTGCTGGATGCGACGGTCGTTCATCACCACGATGCGGTCGGCGAGCGTCATGGCCTCGGCCTGGTCGTGCGTGACCATGATCACTGCCGCGTCGACCTTCTGCTTAAGCTGCGCGAGCTCGACCCGCGTCCGCAGCCGCAACGCGGCATCGAGGTTCGACAACGGCTCGTCGAGCAGGAACAGCTTGGGATGCTTGACCAGCGCCCGTCCGATCGCGACCCGCTGCCGCTGGCCGCCCGACATTTCGGCGGGCTTGCGATCCAGCAGCTCCGTGATTTCGAGCACCTGGGCCGCGTCCTCGACGCGGCGGTCGATTTCGTCTTTCGGGACCTTCGCGTTCCTGAGGCCGAACGCCATGTTCTCGCGAACGCTCATGTGGGGGTAGAGCGCATAGCTCTGGAAGACCATCGCGATGTCGCGCTTCCCCGGCGGCAGCGTGTCGATCCTGCGCCCTTCCAGCCAGACCTCGCCGGCGTCAGCCGTTTCCAGGCCGGCGATGATCCGCAGCAAGGTCGACTTGCCGGAGCCGGAGGGGCCAAGGAAGGCAATGAATTCGCGCTGCTCGAGGGTCAGGCTCACGTCGTCGAGGATAGGCGTCGCCCCGAATGCCTTGCGAACGCCTTTCAACTCGAGACTGGCCAAGCAACTCTCCCCGGCAACGAGCCGCGCAATCTACAAGCTAGAAGAAACGCGGCAATAGCGCGGATTAAGCAGCCGATGCGAATTGGCGGAGAGGGTGGGATTCGAACCCACGGTACGGTTGCCCGTACGCCGCATTTCGAGTGCGGTGCTTTCGACCACTCAGCCACCTCTCCGCGGGAAGTCGCACTGGCCGGACGAATGCCGGCTCCGGTCGGGACGCGGCGCTCTAGCAGCGAGCATCACCATTGCCTAGATAGTATGCATGACCCCATTTGAACCTTTCGAACGTTTAGGCTCGATGACACCCAATGTCGGCGCCCAGATCGACATGCCGCTCGCGCGCTTCGCCATCGGCGACGTGGTGCGCCACCGGCTATTCGATTTCCGCGGGGTGATATTCGATGTCGACCCCGAGTTTGCGAACAGCGACGAATGGTACGAGGCGATCCCCGAGGCGCTGCGCCCTTCGAAGGACCAGCCCTTCTATCACCTCCTCGCCGAGAATGCGGAGAGCAGCTACGTCGCCTATGTCAGCCAGCAGAACCTGATGCCGGACGACAGCGACGAGCCCATCGACCACCCGGCAATCGCGACCATGTTCAACCGAGAGGACGGCCGGTACCGGCTGCGTCCGGACCTCAAGAACTAGTCAAACCGCTTCTCCATCCGCACCAGCGGCACATCGACGCCGTCGATGTTGTCGGTGACCGGAGGCTCCGCTTCGACATAGCCGCACGCGCGGTACAGCGGCACGCCGGCCATCGTCGCCATCATCGTTGCGCTTCGGAAGCCGGCGCTTCGCGCAGCATCCTCGCACAGTTGCAGGACCATTCTGCCTACGCCCTGGCGGGTGAAATCCGGGTCGGTGTACATGGCGCGGATCCGCGCCGGCTCCGTTGCCGGATCGAGCGCCCGGGGCTCACGCGTGACGACGCTTTCATCGCCGCCGTAGAGCGTTGAGCGCCAGCTCCACCCGCCGCAGCCGGCGATCCGGCCGTCCTTCTCGACCACGAAGTAGGTGCCGTCCATGACCAGCTGGGCATCGAGGCCCATCACCTTGTGGCTCGCAGCTACCTGCGCCGGTGACAGGAACTCGTCCTGCAGGGTCTCGATCGACCGCCGCATCACCTCGCGCAGCGTGTCCAGGTCCTCAACGCGAGCGATGCGATGACTGAATTGAGGCATGGCGGATCGCTAGCCGCTCCGCTCAAAAGGGTCGAGGCGCGGGCTTTGTGGGCCCGCGCCTCGCATTTTCACTTACCTTAGCCGCGCTGTCCGCTGGTGGCCGGCGGCGGCGGAGGCGGCGGCGGTGGGGGCGGCGGAGGCGCCGGCGGCGTCTCGACCACCGGCGGAGGTGGCGGCAGCGTCACCGGAGGCGGCGGCGCGACATGCGTTTCAGGCATGAACCTGAACTTCAGCCTGGCGTAGTAGAAGCCGCCGTTGATCCCGAACGGACCGCCGTTGCGCGGATAGACCGAGCCGTTGTCGAGGCTCAGCGTCGACGCATAGACCGTGTTGATCGACGAATGCGCGATCTTGTCCGGATAGGTGTTGAACAGGTTGTTCGCACCCAGCGTCAGCGTCACGTACCTCAGGAACGTGTAGCTGATGTCGAGGTCGGTCGTGAACTTGGCGCCGAAGTGCTGGTATGCGGTTGGCGTTGAGCAATCGCCGTTTGTGGGATCGGCGGTGCAATAGTCCGTCGCGTTGGCCCACCAGCCGTAATAGTTCTCGCGGGCGTTGAGCGACCACGGACCGCGGTTCCAGTTCATCGACAAGGTCGCACGATTGTTGGGCGCAAGATGCTCGACGTTGATGCGCTGGCCGAGAGTGATCACGCCCGCATCGAACCGGGTGACCTTCGAGTGGTTGTAGTTGTAGGCCAGCGTCCACGTCATGCTGCCGTCGAGCAGACGGGTCCGGTAGGTGCCGACGAAGTCGATACCCTTGGTCGTCGTGTCATAGCCGTTGGTGAAGTAGTTGACCGCGCCATCAAGGCCGACAGCGGCAAGCGCCGGCTCCTGAGCCAAATCGATAGCGGCGACCTTGAAGTTCTTGGAGATGCCGATGCGATCCCGGACGTTGATGATATATCCGTCGATCGTCATCGTCAGGGCCGAGCTCGGCTTGATCACCATGCCGGCGCCGTAGTTGTGCGACTTCTCGGGCCCGAGCGTCGTTGAGCCGAAGTGGCGTGAGATCGGGCTGTCGACCGGATAGGTGCCCGTCTGGACCTGGTTTCCGCCGACGAAGTTCGTCGTCAGGATCGCGTCGTGGGACTGGCCAGGCGACGGCGCGTGGAAGCCGGTTCCGATCGTGCCGCGGACCGAGAATTGCGGCGTGATCTTGTAGATGCCGTTGACCTTGTAGACGAAGCTGCCGCCGAACGTATTGTAATGCTCGTAACGGCCGGCGACACCCATGCTGAGAGCGTTCGTGATGTCGGCTTCCGCATCACCGTAGACACCCCAGCTCCACTGGCTCCACTCGCCTGCATAGGTCGGGCTCGTGCCGCCATAGCCGCTCGCGCCAGGCGAGCGACCAGGGATTACGCAGGATGGTGGGACCGGGTTAGCCGTCGCACTGAATACCGGGCAAGACGCCGCAGTAAACGGCGTGGGCGTGTAGACGCCTGGCGAGACCAGGTCGAACAGTGGCTGAGACGCAGCGTATGGACCAGCTCCGTACGACTGCGGGTCGCCTTCGCTCTGGCCGTAGATTTCCTTCCGATACTCGGCGCCCCACGCCAGCGTGATGGGGCTGAACAGCCCGGCGTTGACCGGATAGGTCATGTCGAGGTTGAGGTTGCGCTCTTTCTGACTGAGCGTCCCGAACTGGAAGCTCGTCTGAGACAGCGGCCCGTAGGACGCATTCAGCGAGTGGTTCATTGACAGGGTCAGAGTGTTCTTCGCGAGCGTGCCCGAGAGATCCCAGGTCAGGCCGCCATCGACGCCGCCTTTCCACCCGAGCGTCCCGTAACGCTCCTTAGTGACGCCGATGAACCGCGGCGTGAAGCCGGCGGGATAAATGGAGCTGAACAGGAAGGTGTTATTATTGTGCACGAAACCGCCCGCCGGGCAGGTCGGCGTCGCGGCCGGGCACGGCGTCAGGAAGAACGGAGCACTGAACGCGCCATTGCGGCCTAGCGTATGCGTGCCGCCTGCAACGTCGAGGACACCTGTTGCCGTAATTGGCGAGCGATAGTTGAAGCTCTCGTTCGCGTGATTGTAGGCACCGAGCAGCGTCGCGTAGATCTGCGTCG
>Ga0207644_10001518_pt1 | contig 14979 bp, 15 predicted proteins | sample KBSS73metaG_FD_184326 | JGI IMG/M metagenome (GOLD analysis project Ga0207644, IMG submission 184326) | Switchgrass rhizosphere microbial communities from Kellogg Biological Station, Michigan, USA - KBS S7-3 metaG (SPAdes) (version 2) | ecosystem: Host-associated > Plants > Roots > Rhizosphere... | reverse complement strand
CTCCTTCGGCGACATGCTGCGCGTTCCCGGATCGCGCGGCGACCTCCTCGCGCTGCGCGGCCGCGGCGCGGACGTCCGCGTCGTGTATTCCCCGCTCGACGCCCTGCGGATCGCGCGCGAGAACCCCTCGCGTCCCGTGGTCTTCTTCGGGATCGGATTCGAGACGACGGCCCCCGCCAACGCGATGGCCGTCCACCAGGCGAAGCGGCTGGGCGTCTCGAACTTCTCGATGCTCGTCTCGCACGTCCTCGTGCCCCCCGCGATCGCGGCGATCCTTCAGGCGCCCGGCAACCGCGTGCAGGGATTCCTCGGGCCGGGGCACGTCTGCGCGGTCATGGGATACCGCGAGTACGAGGCGCTCGTGGCCCGCTACCGCGTGCCCATCGTCGTCACGGGATTCGAGCCGGTGGACCTCCTCGAAGGCGTCCTGATGACGGTCACGCAGCTCGAGCAGGGGCGCGCCGAGGTCGAGAACCAGTACGTCCGCGCGGTGAGCCGCGAGGGGAATCTCGGCGCGCGCGACGTGATCTTCGAGGTCTTCGAGGTCGCCGACCGCAAGTGGCGCGGCGTCGGCTCGATCCCCAAGTCCGGCTACCGGATCCGCTACGAGTACCGCGCGCACGATGCCGAGAGGATCTTCGAGGTCGAGGCGATCGACACGAAGGAGCCGGAGGAGTGCATCAGCGGGCTGATCCTGCGCGGACTGAAGAAGCCGGGCGACTGCCCGGCGTTCGGCGCGCGGTGCACCCCGCAGACCCCGCTGGGCGCGACGATGGTGTCCGCGGAGGGCGCCTGCGCCGCCTACTACCAGTACGGCCGGTATCTCGAATCGTCGCGGCGCCCCGACGCCGTCCGGCCCGTCGCGATCCCGCACGCGGACGTGCCCGCGGCGGGAGGGGAGTAGCCATGAGCGAGACCCTGATGGGAAAGACGGCGGCCGGGGTCGCGCGCGGGGCCATGCGCGAGACGATCCTGCGCAAGGCGCACGAGAGCGCCGACACGAAGATTGCGTTCTTCGAGGAAAACGCCGGGGACCTCGAGCGCTGCGTCACCGCGCTCGCCGAGCGCTTCCGCCTCGGCGGGCGTCTCTGGGTGATGGGCAACGGCGGCTCGGCGTGCGACGCCCAGCACGTCGCCGTCGAGTTCCTCCACCCGATCGTCGAGAAGCGCCGTGCGCTCCCCGCGCAGGCCCTCACGACCGACACGGCCGCGCTCACCGCGATCGGCAACGACACGGACTTCTCGCACGTCTTCGTGCGCCAGCTCGAGCTACTCGCCCGGCCCGAGGACGCCGCCCTGGGGATCTCGACGTCGGGCGCCTCCTCGAACGTGAACCGCGCCCTCCGGTGGGCGCGCGAGCGAGGCCTGCTGACGATCGGCTTCGCGGGACGCGACGGCGGCCGCCTGCCGGACGCCTGCGACCATCCCTTCGTCGTGAAGTCGTGGTCGATCCACAGGATCCAGGAGACCCACACGGCGCTGCTGCACCTGCTCTGGGACCTGGTCCACGTCGCCATGGGGGAAGACGATGTCCTCTGAGCCGCAGGGTGCGCCGGCCGCGCCGTTCGCCGACTGCCCGGTTCCGATCACGCGCCCCGAGGAGATCCTGCTCGGGCACGGCAGCGGCGGGAAGCTCACCTCCCAGCTCATCGAGCGGGTCTTCCTGCCCGCGTTCCGCAATCCGCTCCTCGAGGCGCTCGATGATCAGGCGATCTTCCCGCTCGGGGAGAGCCGCGTCGCCTTCACGACCGACTCCTACGTCGTGACCCCGATCTTCTTCCCCGGCGGCGACATCGGCGAGCTCGCGGTCAACGGCACGATCAACGATCTCGCGGTGGGCGGCGCGGCGCCGCTCTTCCTCTCGCTCGCCTTCATCCTCGAAGAGGGCCTGCCGATCGAGGACCTGCGCCGCATCGTGGCGTCCGCCCGTCGCGCGGCCGAGCAGGCGGGCGTGCGCATCGTCACCGGCGACACGAAGGTCGTCGGGCGCGGCAGCGGCGACAAGATCTTCATCAACACGTCGGGCATCGGCGTGGTCGCGCCCGGGCACGATCTGTCGTCGCGCCGCGTGAGCGCGGGCGATGCGATCCTTCTTTCCGGGCCGATCGGCGATCACGGCGTCGCCATCCTCTCCTGCCGCGAAGGGCTCGCGTTCGAAGGGGCGATCCAGAGCGACACCGCCGCGCTGCACACTCTCACCGGCGCGATGCTCGCGGCCTTTCCGGGGATCCACGCGATGCGCGATCCCACGCGGGGGGGGGTGGCGGCGACGCTCGTCGAGATCGCGACGCGCCGGCGCCTCGGGATCGAGGTGGACGAGCGCGCGATCCCCGTGCGCGATGCGGTGCGCGGCGCCTGCGAGATCTTCGGTCTCGACCCCCTGCTCGTGGCCAACGAAGGGAAGCTGATCGCGTTCGTGCCCGAAGAGGGCGCTGACCGCGTTCTCGGGGCCATGCGGGCCCACCCGCTGGGACGCGAGGCCGCCTGCATCGGCCGCGTGAGCGAGGACCACCCGGGCATCGTGCTGCTGCGGACGCCGATCGGCGGCGACCGTGTCCTCGACCTCCCCTTCGGGGAGTCCCTGCCCAGGATCTGCTGAAGGAGCGCGCACGAGCATGTGCCTCGGAATCGTCGGACGCGTCGTCACCCTCTCGGAGGATCGCCCCGAGCTCGCGGACGTCGACGTCGCGGGGGTCGTGCGTCCGATCAACGTGATGATGCTCGCCGGCGACGGCCTTCTCGCCGGGGACTGGATCCTGATCCACGCCGGCTTCGCGATGGAGCGGATCGACGCCGAGACGGCGGCTCGGCAGATCGACGCGTTGCGCTCGTACACGGGCCCGGACGCCCCCGGGGCCGGCGTGGATCCCTTCGCCGGGGACGACCCCTTCGGGGAAGGGGAGGGCCCGTGAAGTTCCTGGTGATCTGGAGGATCGAGATCGCGCTGCTGTCCCGGGGCGTGATGCAGGCCGTCGGCACCATGGCCGACTACGCCGGGCCGCTGATGAAGAGCGGCAAGGTGCACGCGCGCTACCACATCCCCGGAGCCCATGGAGGCGCGTGGATCTACGACGTGGACTCGCACGAGGAGCTGGACATGCTCCTGGCCCGCTCTCCGGTCTTCAACTACTCGCGCTACGAGGTCATCCCGCTCGCCGAGATGACGCCGCCCCTTCCCGCGGCTTCCGAGCCGCCCAAGGTCTGAGAGACAGAGCGTGCACGAAACGGTCCTCCACGGCTCCCGCCTCCGCGCCGCCCCGGCGACGGGGAAGGGATGCGCCGTGCGGGTGCGCGTGCGGGGGATCGTCCAGGGGGTCGGCTTCCGCCCGTTCGTCTCGGGCCTGGCACGGGCCTGCGCGCTCGCGGGCTCGGTCCTCAACGACGGAGAGGGCGTCCTGATCGAGATCGAGGGAGAGACGGCCGGCGTGGAAGGCTTCCTGTCGAGGCTCGGCGCCGAGGCGCCGCCTCTCGCGGTCGTCGAGAGCATCGAGCGCGAGGCGGTTCCCGCGCGCGGCCGGAGCGGGTTCACGATCCTAGCCAGCCGCGACGGAGGCGAGCGTCAGGCGCTGGTCTCTCCCGACACCTCGACCTGCGAGGCCTGCCTGCGGGAGATGTCCGACCCCGGGGATCGGCGCTTCGAGTATCCCTTCATCAACTGCACGCACTGCGGCCCGCGCTTCACGATCGTGCGCGGCGTCCCCTACGATCGTCCGCGCACGACGATGGCGGGCTTCGCGATGTGCGGGGAGTGCGCGCGCGAGTACGCCGATCCCGCGGACCGCCGCTTCCATGCCCAGCCCATCTCCTGCCCCGCCTGCGGCCCCGTCCTCGTGCTCGCGACGAGGGACGGGGCCCCTGTCCCGGGTCCGCCGATCGAGGGCGCGGCCGCGCTGCTGCGCGAGGGGAAGATCCTAGCCGTCAAGGGGCTCGGCGGCTATCATCTCGCTGCGCTCGCGTCGCACGAAGGCGCCGTCGCCATGCTGCGCGCGCGCAAGCACCGCGAGGACAAGCCCTTCGCCGTCATGGCGCCCGACCTCGCCGCCGCGCGCCGGCTCGCCCTCGTCGGCGATGCGGAAGCGCGCGCGCTCGAAGGGCCGCGCCGGCCGATCGTCCTGTGCCGCCGCGCTCCCGGCGCGGACCTCGCGAAGGCGGTCGCCCCCGGGAACCGGTGTCTCGGCCTGATGCTTCCCTACACGCCGCTGCACCACCTGCTCGCGCGCAGACTCGGAGCGCCCTTCGTCCTCACGAGCGGCAACGTCTCCGACGAGCCGATCGCCTTCGAGGACGCGGATGCGCGCGCGCGGCTCGCCCCGATCGCCGACGCTTTCCTCTGGCACGACCGGCCCATCGAGACGCGCACGGACGATTCCGTCGTGCGCGTCTTTTTCGGCCGGGAGCGGCTCGTGCGCCGCTCCCGCGGGTTCGCGCCGCAGCCGCTTCTCCTCGCCAAGCCCGCGCGACGGCCCATCCTCGCCTGCGGGGCGGAGCTGAAGAGCACGTTCTGCCTGGTGAAGGGGCGTTACGCCTTCCTCTCCCATCACATCGGGGACCTCGAGAACTGGGAGACGTTGCGCGCCTTCACGGCGGGGATCGAGCACTACGAACGCCTGTTCGACGTCGCGCCGCTGGTCATCGCGCACGATCTGCATCCCGACTATCACTCGACGCAGTACGCGCGCGAGCGGGAGGGCGCCGTGCGCGTCGGCGTCCAGCACCATCACGCGCACATCGCGTCCTGTCTCGCCGACAACGGAGAAGAAGGCCCCGTGATCGGCGTCGCGTTCGACGGTCTCGGCTACGGGCCCGACGGCACGCTGTGGGGAGGGGAGCTCCTCATCGCGGATCTGTGCCGCTTCACCCGCGCGGGCCATATCGAGACGATGCCCATGCCGGGGGGAGCCGCGGCGATCCGCCAGCCGTGGCGGATGGCCCTGTCATGGCTCGCCGCCGCGTACGGGGACGCCCTCCCCGAGGACCTCGACGTGCGCGCCCGCAATGGCGCGCTCTGGGGCGCGGTCGATCGGCTCCGCGGCGCGCGCCTGACGCCGCGCACGTCGAGCGCGGGGAGGCTCTTCGACGCCGTGGCGTCGGTGCTCGGCATCCGCGACGTGGTCCGCTACGAGGGCCAGGCGGCGGTCGAGCTCGAGCAGCGCGCCGATCCCGCGGAAAGAGGCGTCTATCCGGTGCGCTGGTCCGAAGGCGACCCGATCGTCGTCCGGGGAACCGACATCGTGCGCGCGGTCGTCGAGGAGGTTCGCGGCGGGACGCCCGTCCCCGTCGTCGCCGCCCGCGTCCACAACACGCTCGCGCGCACCGTCACGGACGTCTGCACGCTGACGCGATCCCGCCACGGGATCGGGACGGTCGCCCTCAGCGGCGGTGTCTTCCAGAACGTCCTGCTGCTCGAGCGGACCGTGGACGGTCTCGAGCGGGAGGGATTCCGCGTCCTCGTGCACCGCCGTGTTCCCCCCAATGACGGGGGCATCAGCTTCGGGCAGGCCGCCGTCGCCGCCGCCCGCGATCTTCAGGGGAGCGGCGCCTCATGAACCGGCCGGACGTCACGCAGTGCCGCAAGTCACGCGCAAGGAGGGCTCGCCCATGGGTGCTCTGATGGGTTTCATCGTCGGTTACCTCGCGGGAGTGAAGGCCGGACCGGAGGGTCTCGAGGAACTCAAGGAGGCCTGGCTGACGATCCAGAAGTCCGAGGAGTTCCAGGGTCTCGTCGCCGCGGCGCTCGGGGTGGCGCAGGACGCCGTGGCGCAGGGCGGATCAGCCCTCGTCGAGCAGATCTCCGCGATCTCCGCGACCGCCGCGAACGCGAACGAGATCGCCGAGCCGGTCGGCCTTCCCGGCGGCATCGACCTGATGGAAACCGTCGGCGCGCTCTCCCGCAACGGGGAGCTGCAGCAGCTCCTCAGCTCGGGATTGATGCTGCTCGGCAGCGTCCTCGAGCAGGGGCGCGCCGCGGCGCCGAAGAACATGGGCGGAAACGCCTGACGGGCGCGCACATGCACGAGCTGGCGATCACCGAAAGCCTCGTCGCCGCCGTCGCCGATCACACCGGCGACGCGCGCGTGACGCGCGTGTCCCTCGAGATCGGAAGGCTCTCGGGCGTCGTGCCCGATTCGGTGCGGTTCTGCTTCGAACTCTGCGCCAAAGGCACGCGGCTCGAGGGTGCGGCTCTCGAGATCGCGGAGATCCCCGGCGAGGGCCGGTGCCGCGCGTGCGGGGCGGCGCTCGTGCTGGAGGATCTGATCCTCCTCTGTGAGTGCGGGAGCGCCGACGTCGATCTGACGCGGGGGCAGGAGCTTCGCATCAAGGAAGTGGAGGTGACCTGACGTGTGCACCACCTGTGGATGCTCCGAAGGGGCGGACAGGAACATCATCGACCTGGACCTCGAACACGGGCACGGGCACGGGCACGGCCGCGGGCACGACCATGGCCACGGCCCGGATCACGAGCCTGGGCATGACCATCATCACCTGCCTGGGCACGCTCATGATCACGAGCATGGGCACGATCACGGACACGCGCACGATCACGAACACGAGCACCCGCACGATCACGAACCCGAACACGGAAGCGAGCACTCACGCTCGCGCCTCGACGCTCCCCGGCTCGCGTCCGTCGACCACGCGCCGTCGCCCCGGCGCATGCGGCTCGAGAAGGACGTCCTCGCCAAGAACAACGCCCTTGCGGAGCGCAATCGCGGCTGGATCGAGGGACGCGGCCTCGTCGCCTGGAACCTGATGAGCTCGCCCGGCGCGGGCAAGACCACGCTTCTCGAGAGAACCCTGCGCGACATTGGATCCGAGCGGCCCCTCCTCGTCATCGAGGGGGACCAGGCGACGTCGCGCGACGGCGAGAGGATCCGCGCGGCCGGTGGGCGGGCGGTCCAGATCAACACCGGCACCGGATGCCACCTGGATGCGGAGATGCTCGCGGACGCGCTGCGGCGCCTCGACCCTCCCCGGGGCTCGCTGGTGATCATCGAGAACGTGGGGAACCTCGTATGCCCCGCGCTCTTCGACCTCGGGGAGTCCCTCCGCGCGGTTCTCTTTTCGGTCGCAGAGGGAGAAGACAAGCCGCTCAAGTACCCGCACATGTTCCGCGCCGCCCACGTCATGGTCCTGACGAAGGTGGACCTGCTGCCCTACGTCCCGTTCGATGTCGGGCGCTGTCTCGCGTACGCTCGCCAGGTGAATCCGGCGGTGGAGATCCTTCAGGTGTCCGCCACGAGCGGGGCCGGTCTCGAGGACTGGTACGAGCGTCTCCGGCGGAGCTCCGCGCACGCTCGCGGCGCCGGTGGGGAAGGCTCCGGGCACCGGGCCGAGGGCGGGACGCACCGCGCATGATCGGATCCCTGCTCCTGCTCGGGCTCCTCCTGGGCATGAAGCACGCCGTCGAGGCGGACCACGTGGCGGCGGTGGCGAGTCTCGCGACCCGCTCGCGCCGTCTGCGCGACACCGTGACGCTCGCCGCGATGTGGGGGGTCGGCCACGCGGGCATGCTCGTGATCGTCGGCGTCGTCGTCATCGCGCTGCGCATCGCTCTCCCCGAGCCGCTCCCCGAGGTTTTCGAAGGAGCGGTCGGAGTGATGCTGATCGTGCTCGGGATCGGCGTCCTGCGCCGCGTGCGCGCGCGCGGCGTCCACGTCCACGTCCACGTGCACCGCCACCAGGGAGGGATGCTCCACGTCCACGCGCACGCGCACGAGGCGGCGGCCGCGCACGCGGATCCCCGTCCTCTCCACGAGCACGTCCACGTGCCCGTGTCGCGCGCGCTGCTCGTCGGAAGCATTCACGGCCTGGCCGGATCGGCGGCGCTCGTCCTGCTCGCGCTCCAGGCCGCCTCGTCGCGGATGGCGGCCCTCGCCTGCCTCGTCGCCTTCAGCGTCGGGACCGTCCTCGGGATGACGCTCTTCTCGCTGGCGATCGCGCTGCCGCTGCGCGCCTCGTCCCGGCGCCGGGGCGCGCTGCCGCGCGCGGTCGAGGGCCTCCTCGCGTCGGCCACCGTGGCTCTCGGAGCCTGGATCCTCGTCACCGTACTGGCGCCTTTGGCGAGGAGCTGACGTCCGGGGATCGGAGCTCCTACTCGGCGGCGGCGAGCCCCCTCAATACTTCGCGAGGAACGCGGCGATGCTCGGACGCTGGGCCTCGCGCTGCTTCACGCACAGATCGAGCTGCTCCATCGCCTGGTCGTAGTCGCGCGGGCCTCCGGGAAGGCTCGCCATGCGCGTCTCGAAGAAGGCGGCGGCGTCGGGGCGGACGGACGCCTCGCAGAGACTGACGGCGGTCCCGACGAGCGACCGGCTCGACGTCTTGGGGAGCTTCGCGGTCAGCGCATCGTAGTTCTGCTTGACGAAGTCGTAGACCATGCGCCGGTTCTGCGGGTAATGCGGGGCTCCCTTGAGGAGCCGCAGCGACTCGCGGATGTCGAACTCGTCCGTCAGGGTGAGAGCCGTGGCTCTTCGCGCGAGATCGGGATCGCGGAACCCGGAGAGGGCGCCCAGCAGCCTCTGGCGGTCGCGCCGGTCCTTGGCGCCCTTCGCGGCCTCGTAGAAGCGGTCGAAAAGGGCGCGATCGCCGTAGATCGCCGCGGTCTCGAGGACGAGACCGGCCATGTCCGGATCGACGGCGGAGTGGTCCTGGAGCCAGGCGAGCGAGAGCTTGCGTGCCTCGGCCGCGAGCTCGCGGTCTTCTCCCTCGTCGGCGACGAGCGCCAGCAGGCTGCTCCTGAGGAGTTTCGTGTCGTCGTCCTCCGTCTTTGCGGGCGTCCATCCGAGCCGGTGCGCCCTGGGGCCGAACGTCTTGCGCACGAAGCGGGCGTAGTTGGGCCGCAGCGAGTCGGGGACGGTGTCCGAGATCCCGCCGGCGATGCCCGCCGCGGCGACCGCGACCTGCCGGTTCTCGTCGCCCGCGAAGCGCGCGGCCAGGCCGAGCGCCACGCCGACGTCCGCCTTCCCGGCGCGGACGAGGGCGTTCACGTCTCCGATCACGCCGACCCGCTCGGGAAGCGAGAGGGACCTGATCCCGCGCTCCAGGAGCCTCTTCTGGAGATCGCCATCGAGCTGCGAGCGGTAGTAGCCGAGCCCGCCGTCGTTGGGGAGGACCCACGCGGGACAGCTTGCGGCCTGCGTCAGCTCCATCTCGGAGGACGCCTCCGTCACGAGCGCGCAGTCGCGAGCCAGGCCCTTGCCCGCGGGGTAGCGGACGCAGACCGGGACCTGCCAGGTCTGATCGGCCTCCGCCTCCGAGCCGAGCGGCAGGTAGCGCTGCTGCTTCATGCGAAGGACCGGCGCGCGGTCCTTCTCGCACGCGAGGTGGAAGGAGACCAGCGGCGCTCCCGGACGATCCAGAAAGGTCGAGAAGGGCGTCGCGACGTCGCGGCCGACGGTCTCCCCGATGGTCTCCAGGAAGTCCGCCGCGGTCGCGTTCTTCCGGGAGTACTTCCGGAGATAGGCGCGGACGCCGTCGCGGAACTTGTCTTCGCCGATCCAGCGCTCGAACATCCGGATCACCGAAGCCCCCTTCTGGTAGGTGATCCCGTCGAAGGCGTTCTTGATGTCGTTCTCGGACTGGATGGGCTGTCGGATCCTCCGTGTGCTCTGGAGGCTGTCCGAGCCGATGGCGCCGCTCAGGCGCGTCACGCCGCCCACGCCCTTGTCCCACTCGGGCTTCCACTGGTCGATGACCCGGCCCGCCATCCAGGTTGCGAACGCCTCGTTGAGCCAGATGTCGTCCCACCAGGCGAGGGTGACGAGATCGCCGAACCACTGGTGCGCCAGCTCGTGCGCGGCCACCGAGGCGTACCGGCGCTGGAAGCCGATGGTGAAATCCTCGCGCCGCGCCGTCAGCGTGTTCTGGTTGAACGTCACGAGGCCCGGATTCTCCATCGCGCCGAAGCCCACGGTGAGCGGAATGGCGAGCAGGTCCAGCTTGGCGAAGGGATAGGGCATGCCGAAGTAGTCCTCGAGCTGGGCGAGGATGGGCGCGGTCGTGTCCACCACGTAGCGCACGTCGCCGCCGCGCCCCTTCGTGACGACGACGCGAATCGGCGTGCCGTGGTTCGTCCTGCCGCCGTCCACGACGTCGAACGGTCCGACGGCGAAGGCGACCAGGTAGCTCGGCAGCGGCGGCGTCTCCTGGAAGGCGACGACGCGGGTCCCCCGGTCGGTGTCCTTCTCGGAAACGACCGGCGTGTTCGAGACGGCGACCAGGCCTTTCGGCACCTCGAGGGTGACCTGCCACGGGACCTTGCTGTCGGGCTCGTCGAAGCAGGGGAACGCCTTGCGCGCGGCGATCGGCTCGAATTGGGAGAACGCGTACCAGTCGTCTCCTTCCTTCTGCCGGAAGATCCCCTCGGTCTCCGTCGCATCGATCGTGCCGGCGAAGGACATCTTGATGATGACGGCTCCCGCCGGAACCTCCTGCGGTGCGCGGAACACGACGACGTCCGTCTCCTTCTTGCGGTCTTCGATTCGCGACGGGATCTCGAGCGGCCAGGTCTCGCCGCCGGCCGTGAGGGTCGCCTCGCTCAGGCTGAGGTTCTTCGCGTGCAGGGAAAAGGAGCGCACTGGCTCGGCGGCGCGCGCCGCGATCTCGATGTGTCCGGAAAAGGTGTCCTTGCCGGGATCGAGGACGAGAAAGACGCGATTCGACTCGGGGAGCACCGTGCGCGGAAGCCGCATCCCGGAGGCCTGTACCTGGGTCGCGACGCCGGGCGCCGGAGCGGCCCCCAGGACCGCGGCTGCAGCCGGGGCGTGGGTCGCAGCCGGGGCGTGGGCCGCGGCAGGAACGGGGGCCGCGGCGGGGGCGGCGGGGGCGGCGGCGGCGGCCTGGGCCGGCGCAGACCGGGCCCCGGGGGCGAGCAGGAGCAGGCACAGCGCGACGAGGGAACGCGGGCTTCTCATGGAAACTCCTCCTCTCACGACACCGGCGGGGACGGCAGGACGACATTCTAGATCGACTCGACGGCAATCCGGTCGGGGCCGTCATGGGCGCGGGAACGGTTTTGGGTGCATACTGTGGTTGTTACCTTCCGGTCCGCAGACAGGCTCGGCTCGTCCTTCCTTCCCCCTCCTATGATGAAAACCAAGACCTGGAACCATGCGCGCATCGATCTGGGGCCCCCCAAGCCCGATCTGACACCCGGCAGGCCCGACGGCTCGGCCGACCCCGTCGGCGTGTATCTGCGCGAGGTGGGCACCGTGAACCTCCTCGAACGCAAGCAGGAGGTGGCGATCGCCCGAAGGATCGAGCGCGGCAACCGCAGGGTCGTGAGGGCGCTGTCGCGCTCGCGCTATGCGGCGAACGAGATCGCCGCCGCCGCCCGGCGTATCGACGGGAGCCGGCGATCCGTCGAGGGCCTGTTCCGGCTGCGCGGGGAAGAGGGGGAAGAAAACGAGGCCGCGATCGCGCGGACGCTCGGAGCCGTCAAGCCGAGGATCGGCAAGCTCGAGAGGCTCAGCCGCGGTCGCCAGGAGCTCTCGGGCGAGCTGCGGAGCCTCAAGAAGGGGTCGCGCGCGCACCGCTCGCGCGCCCGCGAGCTGAACCGCGCCACCATCAAGATCGCCCGGGAGATCGCGGCGCTGGATCTGAGCCTCGAAGCCAAGACCCGGCTGATCGCCGCCATCCGGGAAGGCGATCGGCACCTGCGCCAGCAGAGCGGCGTCATCGCGGATCTCTCGCATCGCATGGAAGGTGTCCGCGATCTGGCGGCGCGCAAGGAGATCCGCCGCAGGATCGAGGACGCGCAGCAGGCCGTCGCCGCCGTGCTGAGCGAGATGGAATCCACCCACGAGGAGATGGCGACCATCACCGCGCTGCTCGCGCGCGGGGAAGCCGAATCGATGAAGGCCAAGTCCGAGATGGTCGAGGCCAATCTCCGGCTCGTCGTCTCGATTGCCAAGAAATACATGAACCGCGGCATGTCCTTCCTGGACCTGATCCAGGAGGGGAACATCGGGCTCATGAAGGCCGTGGACAAATTCGACTACACCCGCGGCTACAAGTTCTCGACCTACGCGACGTGGTGGATCCGCCAGGCGGTCACGCGCGCGATCGCGGATCAGGCTCGCACGATCCGCGTTCCGATCCACATGCTCGAGTCGCTGAACAAGATCGTCCGCGCGAACCGCGCTCTGGTCCAGGATCTGGGCCGCGAGGGTACGCCCGACGAGCTCGCGTCGAAGACGGGCATCCCCGTCCAGAAGATCCGCAAGGTCCTGAAGATCTCCCAGCAGCCCATCTCGCTCGAAACCCCCATCGGCGAGGAGTCGGACCGCATCATCGGCGACATGATCGAGGATCGTTCGTTGGCTTCGCCCGTCCAGGCGGCCATGGACGTGAACCTGAAGGAGCGGACGCGCGTGGCCCTCAGCACGCTCACCCGGCGCGAAGAGGGCGTCCTCCGGATGCGCTTCGGAGTCGGGGATGGAACCGAGCACACGCTCGAAGAGGTCGGGCGAAGCTACGCCGTGACCCGCGAGCGGATCCGCCAGATCGAGTCCAAGGCTCTGAAGAAGCTCCGCGATCCGTCGCGCTCGCGCCTGCTCATGGCGTTCCTGTCAGGGGACAAGGCGACGCCATGACGGTCCTGGGGCTCCGCGGATTACACTGACGGCGGGGCCCGCCCGCGCCGGCCGCGAGGGCTCGCGCCCCGGATGTGAGGAGCCTCTTGGCTCGAACCCGGCGGAGCCGATGAAATACAAGGACTACTACGCGATCCTGGGTGTCGCTCGGAACGCGAGCGAGCAGGAGATCAAGAAGGCCTACCGTAAGCTGGCGCTCAAGTACCACCCCGACGTGTCGAAGGAGCCCGACGCCGAGAACCGCTTCAAGGAAGTGGCCGAGGCCTACCAGACACTGAAGGACCCGGCCAAGCGCGCCGCGTTCGATGAGCTGGGGAGTCACGCGCCGGGGGAGGACGTCCGGCCGCAGGCCGGATGGACGGAGAGAGCCGGCGGCTATGCACCGTTCTCGTTCGACGATCTGGACCTGGGCGATCTGTTCGCGAACCTTGGAGGAGCGGCGCGCGCCAGGGGACGGCCCCGGAACGACGGGCCTCTGCGTGGGCACGACTACGAGGCCGGCGTGCGTCTGACCTTCGATCAGGCGTTCCACGGGACCGAAGTCGAGATGGACCTGAGCGTGCCCGAGTACGACGAGAACGGGTTCGCCCGCCATGTTCCGCATCACATCAAGGTGCGCGTCCCGCCCGGCGTCACCGACGGGCAGAAGGTGCGGGTGCCGGGAAAGGGCGGCAAGGGCGCGCGCGGAGGCGCCGCCGGCGACCTGTACCTCGATATCCAGGTTCAGACCCACCCGCTCTTTCGAGTCACCGGACGGGACATCACCATCGATCTTCCGCTGTCCCCGTGGGAAGCGGTGCTGGGAGCCAGCGTCAAGCTGCCGACGCCGTCGGGCTCGGTGACGCTGAAGGTCCCCCCGGGAACGAGCGCCGGAAAGCAGCTCCGCCTTGCGGGACGCGGCATCGCGCGATCCGGCGCTCCGGCCGGCGATCTGTATGCGATCGTGCAGATCGTCGTGCCGGGCGTGCTCGACGATCGCCAGCGCGAGCTGTTCAAGGAGCTCGCGGAAACATCGACGTTCGATCCTCGCGGTCACTTTGCACAGGAGGGAACCCGTGAACGCTGAATACGCGGAAGCGCAATCCTTCGATGAGCGGGAGGTGATCCCCCTGTCGCAGCTGATCGAGCTGTCGGGCTTGCCGGAGGCCGCGCTGCGCGAGCTCGTGGACTACGGGGCGCTGTCGCCTCTCGATCCGCAGGCCTACACGTGGACGTTCAGCGCGCGGAGCGTGATCGTCGCCCGGACCGCGAGCCGCTTGCGCGAGGACTTCGAGCTGGACACCCACGCACTCTCGGTGGTCCTGGCCCTCATCGAACGGGTGGACGCCCTGGAATCCGAGCTTCGTGCCCTGCGCGCGCGTCGCGCCGGGTCGCGATGAACGGAAGGCAGCCTGGTTGCGGAATCGGCCATTTGGCGTATAACTTCTAGCCATATGGCTGAAAAGGCAAAAGGCATCGCTCGTCGCTCGGTCAGGGTATCCGAGCCCGGCCCCGACATCGGGGAGTACGTGGCCCGTCTGAAGACCGGCAGGCCCGACGTGTATCGTTTCGCCGCGTTGGTGGGTCTTCGAGTGAAGAACCGGGCCGAGCTCCTGGAACGACTGGAGAAGGGATTGTCCTACCGGGCGCTCGTCCGGTTTCAGCAGAATGCGGGAATGCCCATGTCGGAAGTTGCCGATGTGGTCCGCATCACGCCTCGAACTCTGACACGCCGCAAGGAGGAAGGGCGTCTCCAGCCGGACGAATCCGATCGTCTTCTGAGGGCATCGAGGCTCTTCGCGCTCGCCTTGGAGCTGTTCGAGGGAGACGCCAAGGCCGCCCGTACCTGGCTCATGTCCCCGCAGCTCGGCCTCGGCGGTGCGAGGCCGTTCGATTGCGTCAAGACCGACATCGGAGCGAAGGAGGTCGAAGACTTCATCGGCCGTATCGAGCACGGCCTTCCCGCCTGATGCCGCGCGTCTGGCGGCTGGTGAAGACGCGGCACCTCGCCGAAGCGATGACCGGCGAAGGGGCCATGCGTCACGGGGGACGCTGGAACAGTCCCGGCGTCCGGATCGTCTACGCGGCCGAGAGCCTCACGCTATCGGCCCTCGAGCTACTCGTCCAGATGGGCTCCACCGGTGGGAGCATCGGGTATTCCGCCATTCCGATCGATGTTCGCAATGACGCGATCGAGCGGCTCGACGAGTCGGCACTCCCGCGAAACTGGCGAGAGAGCCCGCCTCCGCTGGCTGTTCGGCGCCTTGGCGACTCGTGGGTGAGGAGTGGCGCCTCTCTCGTTCTTGGCGTCCCGAGTGTCGTCATTCCGAAAGAGAAGAACTACCTCATCAATCCGCTCCATCCGGAGTTTCCGAATGTGGTGGCAGGCGCTCCCGAGCCCTTCGAG
>Ga0207644_10001517_pt1 | contig 14982 bp, 13 predicted proteins | sample KBSS73metaG_FD_184326 | JGI IMG/M metagenome (GOLD analysis project Ga0207644, IMG submission 184326) | Switchgrass rhizosphere microbial communities from Kellogg Biological Station, Michigan, USA - KBS S7-3 metaG (SPAdes) (version 2) | ecosystem: Host-associated > Plants > Roots > Rhizosphere... | reverse complement strand
GATACGGGCGCCGCTGTTGCCGCTAGGATCCGTCATATAATCGTCGGCGCCAGCATGGATCACCAGCGCCGCGCCGTCAGCATCGAGTAGCGCTCCGACCGACCCTGCCGGCGCGAACAGGCTTGCGTTGGGTAGCGTGAGCGTGGTGCCGAGCACGCCATTCGCGGCGACCTCGACATTCGGCTCGTCACCCGCATGCGGTCCCGCGGGATTGTTCATCCCGTGCTGCTTGCCTGCCGGGTTCCAATGCGGACCGGCACTCGCGAAGTCGGGTGGGTCGCAACGGCCCACCGAGTGGACGTGGACGCCGTGCACCCCGTGGGGCAGGCCTGAAGCATCGATGCGAAATGTTACTCCACCAGCGGTCTGCCACGCACGGACGCTGCCTATCGACTGCCCGCTCGCGTTGACCAGCGGCATGGGCTCACCGCCCTTTGGCTCGTCATAAGCGCAGGATGTCAAAGCAATCGAGGCGATGAACAGGACAAGCATTCGCATCGGAACCTCCACGGTCATTCAAATGCGCTAGGCGGCGCTTGGTTCAGCCTGGACCTTCACCAGCATCTGCCCTTCGGTGACCTGCGCACCGGCGCTGGCAGGAAGCTCGGCGATGGTCCCGTCAAACGGCGCGGTCAGCGCGTGCTCCATCTTCATGGCTTCAAGCGTCAACAAGCGTTGCCCTTTGACGACTTTTTGTCCACGCGAGACTTCGACCGCAGTCACCTTGCCCGGCATTGGCGCTTCGATTTCGCCGTCGTGAATGCCATGGGTCGTGCCAGTGCCACGGGCCGAGAGTGCGAACTCGTATGCCTGGCCCTCGTAGAAGGCGACCACCCGCTCCCCGTCGCGAAATCCTGAAACCGCGGCGACCTCGCCGTCGCGCGTTCCGATTGTGCGGAAGCTACCCGCTCGACCAAGCGTCACACTTGAGGATGGCGCGGCGTTCACCCGAAAGCCCGCGAGACCGCCAAATGGGTCCGAATCTTCGGCGATCGCCAACGCGACAGCCGCAGCACCGCGCCAGATTTCCTCGTCAGGCTCGGCTTCGGGTACGAGCTCGTCGAGATGCTTCTCGATAAAACCCGTGTCGATCTCGGCCGATCCAAATTCTGGCTGGAGGACCGCGTTGAACAGGAAACCCGCATTCGTCCGAACCGGCCAGACCTCGACCTCGTCCAGCATCGCAGCGAGTGCCTCAAGGGCCTCCTCCCGATCGTCGCCCCGAGCGATCAGCTTGGCGATCATCGGATCGTAGAAAGGCGAAATCGCGTCGCCCTCTTCAACGCCGGTCTCGATCCGTCCTTCCTCGCCGAGATCAAAGTGATCGAGCTTGCCGACGCTGGGAAGGAAGCCCCTGGACGGGTCCTCGGCATAAAGGCGCGCTTCAATTGCGTGGCCGCTAATCCTCAGCTCGTCCTGTGACCTGGGCAGCGGCTCGCCCGACGCAATCCGGATCTGCCATTCGACGAGATCCTGGCCGGTAATCTCCTCCGTCACGGGATGCTCGACCTGAAGCCGCGTGTTCATTTCCATGAACCAGATGCGATCAGGGGTGAGACCTCCTGAGGCGTCGGCGATGAACTCGATCGTACCGGCGCCTTCGTAGTTCACGGCCTTGGCAGCGCGGACCGCGGCACCGCAGACCGCCTCGCGGGTTTCCGCAGACATTCCGGGCGCCGGGGCTTCCTCGATCACCTTCTGATGGCGCCGCTGAAGAGAGCAATCGCGCTCGAACAGGTGGACGACGTTCCCGTGAGTATCGCCAAACACTTGCACCTCGATGTGGCGCGGCGAGAGGATGTATTTCTCGATCAGCACGCGCTCGTCGCCGAAGGCGCTCGCAGCTTCCCTCTTGGCACTCTCCAACGCATCGTCGAACTGGCCGGCCTCGTCGACCCGGCGCATGCCCTTGCCGCCGCCACCCGCAACGGCCTTGATAAGCACCGGATAGCCGATGGCGTCGGCTTCCCGCTTCAGCTGCTGGGGATCCTGGTTCTCGCCGAGGTAGCCAGGAGTCACCGGCACCCCCGCTTCCGCCATCAGTTTCTTGGCCGCGTCCTTGAGCCCCATGGCGCGGATACTGTCTGGCTTGGGGCCAACCCATATCAAGCCCGCGTCGATCACCGCCTGCGCGAAGTCGGCGTTCTCGCTGAGGAAGCCATAACCGGGGTGGATTGCCTCCGCGCCGGCCGCGTTCGCGGCCGCAAGGATCTTCTCGCCGGCGAGGTAGGATTCGCGCGCCGGGCTCGGCCCGATGTGAATCTTTTCGTCGGCCATGCGCGCGTGAAGCGCCTTGGCGTCGGCGTCGGAATAGACCGCGACCGTGCGGATACCCAGCCGCCGCGCGGTGCGGATCACCCGGCACGCGATCTCGCCGCGATTGGCGATTAGCAGCGATTTGATCATTCGGCGGCAACCCGCATTGGTTCTTCCGCCTCGAGAGGCCTCAATCCAAGCTTGGCGAACAAAGCTGCGTCTGCGCCCTCGCCCGCATTTGCGGTGGTCAGCAGCTTGTCGCCGGTGAAGATGCTGTTTGCACCTGCGATGAAGCAGAGCGCCTGGGTCGATTCAGACATGCTCTCGCGACCGGCGGAGAGGCGTACCATCGACTGCGGCATGGTGATCCGAGCGACTGCAACCGTTCGCACGAACTCGATGTCGTCAATGATCTTCACGCCATCGAACATGTCGCCGAGCACCGTCCCCTTGATCGGCACCAGGGCATTGACCGGCACGCTTTCGGGGTGCCGCGGAAGCGTTGCAAGCGCGTGGATAAAGCCGACGCGGTCGGAACGGCTCTCGCCCATGCCGACGATACCTCCGCAGCACACCGCAATCCCGGCGTTTCGCACCTCCTCAAGCGTGTCGAGGCGATCCTGAAATGTCCGGCTTGTGATGACATCGCCGTAATGCTCCGGGGACGTGTCGATGTTATGATTGTAATAGTCGAGGCCGGCCGCCTTGAGCGCCCTCGCCTGCTCGCCCGTCAACATGCCAAGCGTCATGCACGTTTCGAGACCGAGCGCCTTCACTTCGGCGACCATTCTGGTCAGCGCTGGGATGTCGCGGTCCTTCGGCTCTCGCCATGCCGCACCCATGCAGAAGCGCTGCGAGCCCTGCACCTTCGCCTCACGCGCCGACGCGATCACAGCCTCGACGTTCATCAGTTTCTCGGCTTTGAGGCCCGTTTGCGCATGCGCAGACTGTGAGCAATAGCCGCAATCTTCCGGACACCCGCCGGTCTTGATCGACAGTAGAGTGCAAAGCTGCACCTCTCCCGCCGCATGGCTCTTGCGATGAACGTCGGCTGCGCGGAACACGAGATCGGTGAAGGGAAGGTCGAAGAGGTCCGCAATTTCAGCGCGGGTCCAGTCGTTTCGCATGATCATCATTACATCCTGAAGACGCCGAACTGCGGCCGGTCCGGGATTGGCGCGTTCAGGGTTGCCGCGAACGCCAGCCCGAGCACGTCGCGCGTCTGTGCCGGATCGATAATGCCGTCGTCCCACAGTCTCGCGGTCGCGTGCCACGGATTGCCCTGCGCTTCGTAGTCATCCCGGATCGGTTGCTTGAAAGCTTCGGCCTGCTCGGGCGTCCACTTGTCAGCGTCGCGGTGGACAGTGGCAAGAACGCTTGCCGCCTGCTCACCGCCCATCACGCTGATCCGCGAATTGGGCCAGGTGAACAGGAAGCGCGGGCTGTAAGCGCGGCCCGACATGCCGTAATTGCCCGCACCGAAGCTGCCACCGATCAGCACGGTAATCTTGGGCACGCTCGCGGTCGCAACAGCGGTCACAAGCTTCGCGCCGTGTTTCGCAATCCCTTCGGCCTCATATTTTCCGCCGACCATGAACCCAGAGATGTTTTGAAGGAACAAGAGCGGCGTCCGACGCTGGCACGCGAGTTCGATGAAGTGCGCGCCTTTAAGAGCGCTTTCGCTGAACAGCACGCCGTTGTTCGCAAGGATTGCGACGGGAATACCCCAGATGTGCGCGAAGCCGCAGACGAGCGTCGAGCCGTATTGCGGTTTGAACTCGTGAAATTCGGACGCGTCGACGATGCGCGCGATGACTTCATGCACGTCGTAGGGAGCGCGTACATCATCAGGGATGACGCCATACAGCTCTTCGGCATCAAACAGCGGCAGACGCGGCTCACGCAGCTCAATGCCTGCTCCGGCATCTGGCTGCAGCGTCGAAATGATGTCGCGCACGATGGTCAGGGCGTGCTCGTCATTTTCAGCGAGATGATCGACAACGCCGCTCTTCTTTGCATGCAGGTCGCCGCCGCCAAGATCCTCCGCGCTGATCTCCTCGCCAGTCGCCGCTTTCACCAGCGGCGGACCACCCAGAAAGATCGTGCCCTGATTTCGGACAATCACGCTCTCGTCGCTCATTGCCGGAACGTACGCCCCGCCCGCGGTGCAGCTGCCCATCACGCAGGCGATCTGAGCGATGCCCTTCGACGACATCTGCGCCTGATTGAAGAAGATGCGCCCGAAATGATCGCGGTCGGGGAAGACTTCGGCCTGGTGCGGCAAGTTCGCCCCGCCACTGTCGACCAGGTAAACGCACGGCAGACGGTTCTGCTCGGCAATCTCCTGCGCGCGAAGATGCTTCTTCACGGTGATCGGAAAATACGTTCCGCCTTTAACGGTGGCGTCGTTGCAGACGATCATCACCTGGCGCCCTGACACGCGGCCCGTCCCCGCAATGACGCCCGCGCCCGGTACCTCGCCTTCATACATATCGCAGGCGGCGAGCTGTCCGATTTCCAGGAACGGGGAGCCCGGATCGAGCAGTCGCTCGACACGATCGCGCGGCAAAAGCTTGCCACGGGCAACATGGCGTTCGCGGTGTTTTTCGGGTCCGCCTCTTGCTGCTTGAGCAACATCGGAGCGCAACTTCTGCGCAAGCGCACGATTGTGTTCGGTACGCGCGCGGAACTCTTCGCTGTCGGCCGCGATTTTAGTGTCGATCCGCGGTGCGCTCATGCCCCTGTTCAAGCCCGTTGGTCGAAAATCCCTGCCGCCCGCCTAGCGGGTGCTGCAGGCGTTGGCAAAGCACAGGCTGGAGGGCCACCTTAAATGAAGCGTCACATCCTCATCATTGCTGCCTCGTTCGTTGCGCTCGCTGCGTGCAGCCGGAACGCAAGCGACCATGCCGGCACGCAGCAGGCGCAGGGCACGCAATCCGGGATCGACAAGTCATTGATGGACACATCGGTGAAGCCCGGTGACGACTTCAACGAATATGCGAATGGCGCCTGGCAGAAGAATACGGAGATCCCGGCCGACAAGTCCAACATCTCGGTCTTTTCGATCATCAACGATACGGCGGAGAAGCGGCAGGCGGAACTCATCGACGGTATCGTGAAGTCCAATCCGACTTCGGGAGACGATGCGAAGATCGCCAATTTCTACAAAGCGTTCACCGACACGGCTGCCATAGAGCGCCGCGGCCTTGCGCCGATCAAGGCCGATATCGACCACATCCAGGCGATACAGGACAAGGGAGCCCTCGCTGACGCCATTGGCCGCAGCCTGCGGGCGGACACGGACCCGCTGAACGCCACGAACTTCCATACCGAAAACCTGTTCGGGATTTTCGTCACCCAGGCATTCGGCGATCCGACGAGGACTGTCCCGTATATCCTGCAGGGCGGCCTTGGCCTGCCCGACCGAGACTATTACGTGTCGAGCGATCCCGCGATGGTGAAGCTACGGTCGGCCTATACGCCGTACGTCACCAGCATCCTGACTTTGGCGGGCTTCCCAAATGCAGGCGCGCGCGCGCAGAAAATCGTGGCGCTCGAAACCAAGATCGCGCAGGCCCATGCAACGCTTGAAGCCAGTCAGGACAGCTTCACCGCCAACAACCCGTGGAAGCGCGCGGACTTCGATAAGAAGGCACCGGGCGTGGATTGGGGGCGGCTGCTGGGCGCTGCGCAGCTTGGCAACAACCAGGATTTCATTGTCTGGCAGCCCGCGGCCCTGACGAAGCTCGCGGCGCTGGTCGGCTCCGAGCCACTCGACGTTTGGAAAGACTGGCTCGCCTTCCACCGAATCAACCAGATGGCCGACGTGTTGCCGAAGGCCTTCGACGACGCTCACTTCGCCTTCTACGGCACAGAGGTCCAAGGTACCCCACAGCAACGGACACGCGAAAAGCGGGCGTTCAGCGCGTTGAACGCGTGGCTCGGCGACGCGGTCGGTAAGCGCTATGCCGACAAATATTTCCCAGCCTCGTCCAAAGCCGACATCGACGGCATGGTTAAGAACATCAAAGCGGCGCTGGTGAAGCGCATCGACGCCATCACCTGGATGGCCCCCGCAACCAAGGCGGAAGCAAAGCAGAAGGTCGCCACGATGGCGGTCGGCATCGGCTATCCGGAGAAATGGCGCGACTATGGGGCGCTGGACGTCCGCCCCGACGATGCATTCGGCAACCTCGATCGCGCGCAGCTGGCCAACTACCAGTACCAGCTTTCGAAGATCGGCAGGTCGGTCGACAAGAATGAGTGGTGGCTCGAACCGCAAACGGTCAACGCCCTCAACCTGCCGCTGCAGAATGCACTGAATTTCCCGGCAGCGATCCTTGAGAAGGGTTTCTACGATCCTGGGGCGGACTCAGCTGCAAACTACGGCGCGGTCGGTTCCGTAATCGGGCACGAGGTCAGCCACAGCTTCGACAATCTCGGCGCAACCTTCGATGCAACCGGCAAACTAAGGAACTGGTGGACGCCCGCCGACCTCGCGAAGTTCAAGCAGGCGGCAGCGGCACTGGCCGCTCAGTACAATGGCTATGAAGCTCTTCCCGGGCTGCGCCTGAACGGCACGCAGGAGCTCGGGGAAAATATCGCTGACGTTGCCGGCCTCGCCGCGGCCTACGATGCCTGGAAAACCTCGCTGAACGGCAAGCCTTCGCCTGTCATCGATGGGCTTACCGGCGATCAGCGCTTCTTCCTCGCCTATGCGCAGTCGCATCGCGGCAAGCTGCGCGACGCGGCGCTCCGGGCGCGGGTCGCTACTGACGTGCATGCTCCCGGCCCATGGCGTGTGCTCACCGTGCGTAACATCGATGCCTGGTACCCGGCCTTCAACGTGCAGGAAGGCCAGAAGCTCTATCTCGCGCCGGGCAAGCGGATCACGGTCTGGGGCAACTAGGAACCGATCACCTCGCGGCCAATGAGCATCCGGCGGATCTCGTTGGTGCCCGCGCCGATATCGAGGAGCTTGGCGTCGCGATAGTAGCGTTCAACCGGCCAATCCTTGGTGTAACCGGCGCCGCCGAGGGCCTGCACCGCCTCGTTGGCGACCTTCACGGCGTTCTCTGACGCGAGCAAGATTGCGCCCGCAGCATCATAGCGCGTGGTCTTGCCTGCGTCGCACGCCCTGGCGACCTGGTAGACGTAGGCGCGGGCGCTGTTCAGCGCGACATACATGTCCGCGATCTTGGCCTGCATCAGCTGGAACGAGCCGATCGGTTTCCCGAACTGCTTGCGCTCGCGAACGTAGGGCAAGACGACGTCAAGGCATGCCTGCATGATTCCGATCTGCATCCCGGCAAGCACAGTGCGCTCGTAATCGAGGCCGCTCATCAGCACCTCGACACCATTGCCCTCCTCTCCAAGAATGTTCTCGGGCGGAACAAAGCAGTCGTCGAACACGAGTTCAGCGGTCGGCGAACCGCGGATACCAAGCTTTTCGACCTTCTGTCCGATCGAGAAGCCTTCCATGTCCTTTTCGATGAGGAAGGCCGTGATGCCGCGACTGCCCGCATCCATGTCCGTCTTGGCGTAGACGACGAGAGTATCGGCTTCCGAGCCGTTGGTGATCCAGAACTTGGTGCCGTTGAGGCGATAGCCGTTGCCGCTCTTGTCGGCCTTCAGCTTCATTCCGACAACGTCGCTGCCGGCCCCCGCCTCGCTCATCGCGAGCGCCCCGACATGCTCCCCGCTGATGAGCTTGGGCAGGTACTTGCGCTTCTGCTCAGGGTTTGCCCAGCGGCGGATCTGGTTGACGCAAAGGTTGGAGTGGGCGCCGTAACTAAGTCCAACCGAGCCGGACGCGCGAGCAACCTCCTCCTGCGCGACGACATGCTCGAGATAGCCAAGACCAAGGCCGCCATCTTCCTCATCGACCGTGATGCCGTGGAGGCCGAGTTCCCCCATCTGCGGCCACAGGTAGCGCGGGAATTCGTCGGTCTCGTCAATCTCGGCCGCGATCGGCTCGATCTTGTCCTTGGCAAAGCGCCGCGTCGTCTCCCGGATCGTATCGGCCATTTCGCCGAGGTCGAAATCGAGTGTCGCGTCCGTCATCCCTTGATCCTCTCTCGGCTGGCGCCGCTAGCAGAGAGATGCCGCCGAGGGAAACGGCCTTCAGACGGCGCCGCGTTCAGGCTTGCGGGGTGGAGCGGCCGGCGTTCCCGCCGGAGCAGGAGCGCCCGATGGTGTCGCTGCCGGCGTTTCGGCAGGCGGCGTCTTGAGGGGATGCGCTGAGCCGCGGTGACAGGTAAAGCAGGTCACCTTGACCTGGCTGAAGTCGGTGACGCCAAAATATTGCTGATTGATGGCGTGAACCATCGTCAGCATCTTGCGCGCGATCAGCTTCTCCTTCTTCGAATCCGACGCGAAGTCGAAGGTTGAGGGCGGCTGTCCCTCGACCCCGACATGGCAGAACGTGCACCGAACGCCGAGCGACTGCGAGAAGAAGCGCATGTTCGAGATCAGCTCCGGCCGCGCGATATCCTTCGGGAAGACCTGCAGGTTCTTGAAGGGCGCCGGCTGGGGTGCGGATGCTGAGGCAGATGGCTGACCCGCCTGCGCCATCGCCACCGACACTCCAAATGCCGTCGCCGCGGCTGCCAGCGCGATAGCAGGAACTCGTGATCTCATGAGCATCCCTTTCTTATTTTGTCCGACAATGCGTGCTGGTCCTTCCCAGTCAACAACCAAATGAAGCGGGTCGGGCATGCGCCGTTTGAACAAGAGCGTCAGCAGTCTTATGTGCACCGCAGCAATTCGACTCCGGAGCATTGACCATGGCCACCTCTGCTGAAGATCCGACCGTCATCCTTTCGATCGCCCGCACTCCGATGGGCTCGATGCAGGGCGCGCTCGCGGACGCTTCCGCAACCGACCTTGGCGCGACCGCCGTGAAGGCAGCGGTCGAGCGCGCGGGCGTCAACGGCGAGGACATCGACCGAATCTACATGGGCTGCGTCCTTCCCGCCGGTCTCGGGCAGGCGCCAGCGCGTCAGGCCGCGATCAAGGCCGGCCTTCCGAAGTCGGTCCAGGCGACGACTGTGAACAAGGTCTGTGGCTCAGGCATGCAAACGGTCATCATGGGCGACGAGGCAATCCGCACGGGCAATGCCGACGTGATTGTCGCTGGCGGCATGGAGTCGATGACCAACGCCCCGTACCTGCTGAAGAAACACCGCTCCGGTGCACGCATCGGTCACGACACGGCATACGACCACATGTTCCTGGACGGCCTGGAGGACGCCTACGAGGAAGGCCGTGCGATGGGCAGCTTCGCGCAGTGCACGGCTGACGAATATCAGCTGACCCGTGAGCAGATGGACAATTACGCGATCGAAAGCTTGCGCCGGGCCAAGGATGCAATCGACAACGGCGGATTCAGAGACGAGATCGTTCCCGTCACGATCAAGTCACGCACAGGTGAGACTCAGGTCGACACGGACGAGGCGCCCGGCCGCGGTCGTCCTGACAAGATCCCGCAGCTCAAGCCGGCCTTTGCGAAGGAAGGCACGATTACGGCAGCAACCTCTTCGTCGATCTCGGACGGCGCGGCGGCTGTGGTGCTTACCAGTCAATCCAAGGCGCGCGACAAAGGTCTGCAGCCGATCGCCCGCATCGTCGCCACGGCCGCACATGCGCAGGAACCCGCGCAATTCACCGTCGCGCCGATCGGCGCGATCGAGAAGGTGCTCGCGAAGGCCGGGTGGAAGGCCAGCGACGTTGATCTGTGGGAAGTCAATGAAGCGTTTGCCTGCGTCGCGATGTTCGCGATGAAGGATCTCGGCATTCCGCACGAAAAGATCAACGTCCACGGCGGCGCAACCGCCCTTGGTCACCCGATCGGCGCGAGCGGCACGCGGATCATCGTGACGCTGATCAACGCGCTGAAGCAGAAGGGCGCCAGCCGCGGTATTGCGAGCCTGTGCATCGGCGGTGGCGAAGCGACGGCGGTGGCCGTCGAGCTGACCTGATTCCGCGCTCGAACGCTGCAGCTTTCGAGGAAGAAGGCAGAGGGAAGGTTCATGCGGTAACGCGAGGACCGCCCTCGAAAGCTCCTCCTTGCCAGTCGCTCCTTATGCTGGCGCCTCGCCGCTGCCAGATGCCGTCACGATCGACGCACTTGCTGCTCCAGCCTGTCGCCCGTCTGGCAAGCTGACGCGCGCAAGGAGCAGCAGCTTGTTCCTATGGGCTGAGAGCGCGACGTAAGTGTTCAACGACCGGGCGTGCCTCGATACTGACCAGGCAGCGGCTTATTGCCGACCAACCGTGAAACACACGAACTGAGCGATACTCGAGCCGTACTCGTCTGCATTGTACGTCGCTTTGCGCCTGAAATCGCGACCGTCCGTTGACGTAGCGATCCAGTATCCATCACGCGCGAAGTCTTGTGAACAATCGGTCTGAACCCAAACGGGATCTTCGGTGGATCCGCAGATCGTCTGCCGCCACGCGAGGAGCGAGCCGAGGCCCCACCGTGAATCCAGGTCGACGCAGTCCCTTCCCTCGGTTGTCGGAACAACCACGAATCGTATCGCGGAAGCCTCCGGCATCTCGATTGGAATGATCGACGAGAACAGCAAGCCCACGCAGGCAAGGATGCGGAGCATGACGCACCTTTCGCTAAATGCGCGGCAATCATTGCTTTGTCGCTCGATCGGGAAATGAGGGTAATTGCCGAGCTGGCTATTTCTTCCCGACGTACGCCTGGCACTCGAGCTCGATTAGAGCACCAAGCGCGAGGCCGCTGGCACCGAACGCGCTGCGCGCCGGCCGCTTCCCTTCGGGGAAATAGGTCACATAGACTTTGTTGAATGCGGGCCAATTCGCCATGTCGCTCAGCATGGCCGTGCAGTGGAATATGTCCGGATAGCCAACGCCGGCTCGCTTGAGGATCGATCCGATGTTTTCGAGCGTCTGTCTGGTTTGCGCCTCGATTCCTTCCGGCAGCTTGCCGTCAGCACCGATTCCAAGCTGGCCTGATAGATAGAGCGTGTCGCGCACGCGCACCGCGTCCGAAAACGGGAGCGGCTGCCCATTGGTCACGGGACGGCCGTAATGCTGCATGGCGGGTGGGGTCTGGCCGTCGGCAGGGCTGCTCATGACCATGACTCCGGCTACGATCGCTGCGATTACCCTCATGCCCTCTCCCTTCTTAGTCGACGACCTCGCCTTCGCTGACGCCCCAGATGTCGGACGTACGGACATAGCCCTCGTGCTTTCCGATCTCGATGCGGCACCAGCCATCGGCGCATTTGCTGATGCGACCGACGACCCCGTGCTCGGCCTGGTACTGCACCTTGGCGCTCTCGTTAGGACCAACGCGGATGGAACGGGGTCCGCCGGGCTTCACGATCGCAGTGCGCCGATCGCTGAGAAGCGTCACCAGCATCCAACCCTGAGCGCCGTCAGGATCCTGGATCAGGCGCCAATTCTCGTATTTCTTGACGACACGGATCGGCAGATCGCGACGCTGGTAAAGCCAGACGCCCGGATAGTTCTTGCCTGGACCTGTACGACTCATCGCCTGCCCGCTGGCAATCGATGCCCAATAAGGCGGCTGCTTATCCTGAGCGGCCGCAGGCGCGGAGACGCCAATGATCAGTAGTGCGGTAAGCGCCCCCTCAAGCCGCATCAGGCCCCCGTCAGGATGCGGTCCACGAGCTGCTTCACCGTCGGAATGAAGCCGTTCGAATAAAATGGGTCGCTCTTGAAACGGAACGCCGCGTGGCCGGCGAACATGAGATTCTGCTCGACAGGTCCACCATGGGCAATTTCCTGCAGGGTCTTCTGAATACAGAAGCTGCGCGGGTCGGCCAGCCGTCCGGTCGAGTTCTTCTCGTTGTCGGCCCAGGACGAAAAAGCGCACTGGCTGAGGCAACCCATGCATTCGGCCTGATCGACGCGGATCTGCTTTTCTTCCTCTGGCGCGACGAAGATGAGGGTGTCGTCGGGCGTCTTCATCGCATTGGTAAAGCCCCTGGCGAACCACTCGCGCGCATGGATCAGATCGCCCTTGGTAACCCAGAAATTCTTTTTGGTGCCGACGCCAACATCAAGCTGAAAGTGGTGATCGCCGATTGCTTCCTTCGTGTAGGCAATCTGCCGCTCGCTGCGCGCTTCGAGATTGCGGAGGAACGGGTTGCGCACCGCTGACGAATAGAAGCCAGTCGGCGAGAAGCGGTGCAGCAGCACGTCACCTTCCTCAAGCGTTAGCAGCCGCGCCTTCCACTCTGGCGGGATCGGACTTTCCTGCGTCAGCAGCGGTCGAGTGCCGAACTGGAAGACGATCTGCCCGAGCTCGGGATTGCCGATCCAATTCTCCCATTCGTCAAGACGCCAGACACCGCCCGCCATCACGATCGGAACGCTGTCGGCAATACCTTGCTCGCGCATGGTCTGGCGAAGTGCTGCAACGCGCGGGTAAGGGTCCTGGGGCTTGCGCGGATCCTCGGCGTTCGAAAGGCCATTGTGCCCGCCGGCAAGCCAGGGATCCTCATAGACCACAGCCGCCAACCATTCCGCTGCCTTGTGATAGGCCCGCTTCCACAATGCGCTGAAGGCACGCGCCGAACTGATGATCGGGAGGTAGTTAACGCCGTGGGAAGCGGCGATTTCACTGAGCTTGTAGGGCATGCCAGCGCCGCAGGTGACTCCGGTAACAAGCCCCTTGGTGCGTTCCAGAACGCCCTGAAGGACGCGCTGCGCGCCCCCCATTTCCCACAAGACGTTGATGTTGATGGCGCCCTTGCCCGATGCCATCTCATAGGCGCGCTGGACCTGCGCAACCGCGCCGTCGATCGCGTATTTGATCAGTTCCTCATGACGTTCGCGACGAGTGAGGCCTGCATAGATCTGCGGAACGATCCTGCCTTCGGGATCGTAGCTGTCGGCGTTGACCGCGCTGACCGTGCCGATCCCGCCCGCGGCCGCCCAGGCACCGCTGCTCGCATGGTTGGTGGCGGATACGCCCTTGCCGCCTTCGACCAGCGGCCACACCTCGCGGCCGCCGTAGAGGATGGGCTGAAGGCCCTTGAACAAAACCTGTCTCCCTCGCGCGTCATGCGCTTTCGCCGCGCCCATATAGAGGCGGTTCGCTTCCTTTGCGCGAAAAAAGTTGAGCGGGGCCTTGGTCGTTCCAAGGCCCCGCTTCGAGAGTCAGCTTCAGTTGTCGGACCGCTCCGATTGGTCAACGATAGCTGCGATAGTAGCGGTGATGATGGTGATTGCTGGTGATCGCGCTCCCGATTACCGCGCCGATCACACCGCCGACGAGCGCACCTGTAAGGTTGCTGTTGGCGTAGCCGTAGCCGTTATAGCCGGAATAACCGTTCGAATATCCATACGCTGGATAGCCGCTTCCGTAGTTACTGTAGCCATAGGCCGGATAGCTATAGCCATAGGAGGGATAGCTGTAGCCGTACCCATAGGCCGGATAATTGTATCCGTAGTTATAACCGTAGCTGCCGTAATAGCCGCGCGCTTCAGCGGCGGCGGGAACTGCAACCATGGCGGCGGCTGACAGTGCCAATGCGACTTTCCTGAACATCGAAATACTCCTCGATTTTGACCGGCCGCAGGACTCGCGGCCATGTGGTCAGCAAGTTGCTCTTTGCAACCTGTCGAGGAACTGAATGTTCCAGTCAGGAATCCAAACGCCAGCCGCGCTACAAGAGCCCGGTCTCAGCAGTGCCCATTGGCTATCGCGGCGCCAGTAACCGCTCCAATGGCACCTCCGATTACCGCGCCTGCGCCGGTGTCGTGGTGGTAACCGCCACTGGAAGCCGCCGCGCCGATTGCTGCCCCGGCAACGCCCCCGACCACTGCACCGGCAGCGGTGTTGCCGCATCCGTAACCGTATCCGCCATAATATCCCGGATAAAGGTATCCGGTCGGATAGCCATAAGATGGATACGGATATCCCACGTAAGGATACGGATACCCGGCATACGGATAGGCATATCCATTATAACCGGGGTAGGCATAGGCATAATGGTACCGCGGGTAAGCATAGCCGTAATAGCCGGGATAGACTCCTATGCCGACGTAGCTTCCGTAGCCCCAGCCACCATGCCAGTGACCATGGCCGCCGTGCCCGCCGCCATGCCAGCCTCCTCCGTACCGGCCGCTACCGTGCCAACCTCCCACGCCACCATGCCAGTGGCGCTGAGCGGAGGCCATGTTCGTCGAGCTGAGAAGGGCGGCAGCCGCTATCGCGATCCTGAATGCCTGCATGGGAAGACTCCTCGATCCCCTGCTCGCGCTCATGTGGGGGCCGGCGAACGCCCCTTCCATCGGTATTGTTTCGTAGACGTTACTGCGGTTTGTGGAGGCCGTAATCGAGACCGATGTCGACCGCTGGCGCGGACTGCGTGATCCTCCCGACTGATATGAAGTTCACGCCAGTCTCCGCCAGGAAGCGGATCGTCTCCAGCGTCACTCCACCGGACGCTTCCAGCGGAACGCGGCCGCTGACGAGCCGCACCGCTTCGCGAAGCTTTGCCGGATCCATGTTGTCGAGCAACAGGCGATCGGCGCCCGCCGCAATCGCCGGTTCGATCTGGTCGATGCTGTCGACCTCGACCTGAACCTCGAGGCCGGTGTTCGCGGCCTTCGCGCGACGAACCGCTTCAGCGACGCCCCCACAGACGGCAACATGATTGTCCTTGATTAGCAGGCCGTCGTCGAGGCGCATTCGGTGGTTCTTTGCGCCGCCCATTA
>Ga0207644_10001516_pt1 | contig 14983 bp, 9 predicted proteins | sample KBSS73metaG_FD_184326 | JGI IMG/M metagenome (GOLD analysis project Ga0207644, IMG submission 184326) | Switchgrass rhizosphere microbial communities from Kellogg Biological Station, Michigan, USA - KBS S7-3 metaG (SPAdes) (version 2) | ecosystem: Host-associated > Plants > Roots > Rhizosphere >... | reverse complement strand
TTTCAGGTTTGTCAAAGCCCATGTTAAAGTTCATGTTCTCATTCCAGTTTCTGTTGAAATTCCTTGCGTCCCGTTTCATGCGCTCCATTTGTTTTTTAAATTCTGGCGACCGCATGTAGGCCTTCATTTTTGCTTCTGCCTTGCGCATTTCCTCTTTCAGCCGCTTCATATCAGGACTATTCTGATAAGCACGCATTTGCTCACCCAGTTTTTTCATATCCGCCTGTACTTTTTCCATGTTGGGGTTATGATAGGCTTTCCTCATGCTGTCGCCCATCAGGCGCATGTCTTCCTCTGCTTTGCGGAACTCAGGAGAATCATAATGCTGATGCATCTGATCGCCTAATTTTTTCATTTCTGCCTCACGTTCTTTTTCTGCCGGCGATATGTGTGATTTTAGTTCTTCCTGGTATTTTTTATAGTTTTCACTTTTATAAAAATCATCATCACTTGAAAAATTGCGATCGTGCGGGATGCCATATTTCTTTTCTAACTCTGCGTTCAGTCTTTTGAACTCGGGTGTGCTGTAATATTTGCCAACTTCAGCTCCTAGTTCGCCCAGGCGTCCGCTTAGTTTAGCAGTTTCGCCATTATCGCCCCAGTTTTTACTAAAGTTAGCGGACAGTTCCTGCATCTTCTCATTTAAACCTTTTAGTTCCGGCTTATTATAAAAATCACCCATCTCTTTTCCCTTTTCTGCCATTTCCTCGGTTAGCTTTTTGAAATCTGGGCTGTCATAAAATTTGCTGATCTGTTCGCCGTATTTGCCAACCTCAGCCGAAAGCTTTTCAAGCTCCTTGTCATTATAATAGTAGCCATCGTTATCATAGCCTTCTGCGTGTTTGGCTTTTATAGTTGTTTTTTTTGCAGTGGATGATTTGTGATGATAGGTACTGCTTTTCTTTTTTGTGGTATCAGCAAACAGATTGCTGATGATGGCCGGTTTTATCTTGTTGAATGATATTTTACCGTTCGCAATGGTTGGGTTCAACCATGCAAGGCCCGTGATGCCCGCTACCAGCAGGGATAGGGCGAGTAATATATGGCGTGTATTGCCAATAGGTTTCTTCGTTTTCATGATGCGTTCAATTCTGTTTAATAAATGGTACTTTTTGCCCGTAGCTGCCAGTGCTAATTGCCATTCCTGCTGACGGGTCTGTTCTAATTTCAATAGTGCATGCGCATACACTAAAGGTTTTTTAGAGGCCTCTATTACAATATCATCGCAGCTGTCTTCCCGTTCACGGTTGATGATGCGATTGATCAATTGTGTAAATGGATTAAAGAACAACAACACCGACATGGCCTGTTGTGCCAGGTTTACCAGGTAATCGTTGCGTTTGATGTGTGCCAGCTCGTGCAGAATGATGATCTCGATCTCCTCGGCCGACAAATAGGTAGATAAAGTAAAAGGCAGAAGTATAACCGGCCTAAAGTAGCCCATCATACAGGGGGCATCAACCAGTTTGCTAAGTCCAAAGCGAACTTTGTCGGTGATGTCGAGCATTTTCACAAACTGGTCAACTTTAAGTTGCAGTTGTACATCGATGCTCATGGTTTGCCTGATATGATTGATCTTTTTACGCGACCAAACCAGCTGACCGGTGTTAAATAACAACCCGATCGTATAAACTATCGTGATATAAGGCATCAGCCATTCAATGGCATAATTATATCTAGAACTCAAAGTAACATCATGACCGATATGCAAAGGCATACCAAAAACTGCAGGCAGTACGTCCTTGTTGTGTGTATTGACAATCACCCAGGTATGATTGTTGATCTCGGCTGACAAGGTATAAATAAACCATACCGTAATCCAGACCAGGCCCGTCATCGCTACATTATGCCTCGTAGCCGCTGACAATTGTGGGAAAAGCAGAATGATGAGGCGAAGGCCCAGGTAAACAAACAACCCCTGCCACAACGAGTGGATAATGGCAACACCTACAACCTGGCTGATATTATAAAGTATGGTTTCCATAATGTTAAACTCTAAATCCTAATTTCTAAAGTTGTCAACTCAATCTAACTCAATCCACTAATTATCTGCCTTCACCACCAAATTGATCCAAGTATTTTTTAATCGCATCTATCTCGTCTTTCGAAGCCTTGTGATGCCCGAGCGCCTGGATCACCAGGTCGGATGTTGAGCCTTCAAAAACTGTCGACAGAATTTTATCCAATGCATTGGTCTGTGCTTTTTCCTGGGTATACGCAGCCCGATACACATGTGTCTTTGATGAGGTGTCGCGCAGTACCAGTCCTTTCTCATCCATTATCTGCATCAGTTTCAGGGTAGTAGTATAGCCGGATGCTTTGGTCTTTGCCAACTCCTCGTGCACATCCCTTACGGTTGCTTGTCCCATTCTCCACAGTACCTGTAGTATTTCTAGCTCGCTCTCTGTTGGTCTGATTTCCATGTTCTAATCTATATACGAATTTCTTCGTACAAATATCTACGACAAATTTCGTAAATGCAAATATTTTTGATTTTTTTTATTCTTTTGATTTACAAACCTGATAAAAAGACGCGGGAAAATGGGTTTCGTTACAAAGAAGTTAGCGATTAGTTAATCAGAGATTAGTTGGCCGGAGCTTAGGACTTAGTTTAGAGACTAGGATTTAGAGCTCAGAATTTCCCGCTCTAGTTGCTTGACTTAATCGTCAAATACTTATTCCCATTAGCCGGATCTGCTTGCGAAAGTATATTAATCGCATCATTCTTTTCACGATTATCTCCTTTAGTGAATATGGAGATCAGCTCAGAATTTTTTGCTGTGAAGAATAGCAGTGGCAGCATGGCGCCAAGCCGGGTCCGGTCAACTTGTTGCAGTGCAGGAAGCGCATCTGAAATAGCCTTGCGACCTTTAGCCGCATTATCAGCCATCTGATCCAGGCCATTGCGATGATATTCATACATAAACTCGCGTAAACCTGCATAGGCCTTGCTGTTCAGGTTCTCGGACAGCCAGTAACGATTGACATTACCATCAAAGGCTTTCCAGCCCTTGCTCGACCCCGCCTGGGCATTAGTTACCACTGTTTGCGCCGCACTAAAGTAAGGCGTCCCGCCTAATCGTGAAAACGTATCATAATCCATTCCCACAATTACATAGGCATAGAATGCGAGCACCGATGTGAGGTTGCTTTGATAGCTCTGGTCTGTATAATCTATGGTTTGGCCTTCGGTATAAATAAAATCGAAGTCCTTATCATTAATGTTTAACACAGGTGTTGTATAACTGGCATTGTAAACCGGGCGGGTGGATTGTATCTGAAGCTCACTTGTAAATTTACTGTTGCCATCCCAGCTAAGAATATTCAGTACAAAATTGCATTCAATCCTTTCATTGGGCAAAATATTATCCGGGGTCCATTTATGGCCATTCAAAAAATCTTTCATGGCAGTTTCAAGCGACTGGAAGATGTGCGTATTGGTAGTCTGGATTTTACCGCTGACTACTTTTACCCTTGCATTCAGGTCCTGTCCCTTCGCCACATAAGCAAAACACAGGAGTAAAATATAAACGCTAAGCTTCTTCATGCTTTTATTAATTCTACTACCTTGGCGCAAATATCTTTGGCCACTTCATTTTTATCCTTCAAGTCAAAGGTCGTTTTTTGCAGCTTCTGGTCGATAATGGTTATTTTGTTGGTATTGGTTTTAAAACCGGCACCTTCATCATTAAGCGAATTTAACACAATAAAATCAAGATTTTTTCTTTGCAGCTTGTCAACTGCATTTTTCTCTTCATCATTGGTCTCTAAAGCAAAGCCGACTAATATTTGTCCTTCTCGCTTCTGAGCGCCCAATGTTTTTAAAATATCGGTAGTTTTTTTCAGTTCGATGTTCAGGTCGTTACCCTGCTTCTTGATTTTTTGTGCGGATACATTTACCGGCTTGAAATCGGCTACTGCTGCCGACATAATGCAAGCTTTTGTGTGCTTATAGTATTGTAAACAGGCATCCAGCATATCTGCAGCCGATGTTACATCCACACGTTTGATGCCCCGCTGCTGACTTGTTTGCGATGTTGGCCCTGTTATTAATATTACTTCCGCACCAAGCGAGGCCAATTGGTCCGCGATGGCAAAGCCCATTTTACCTGATGAATGGTTGCCGATAAACCGCACAGGGTCAATTGCTTCATGGGTTGGCCCGGCCGTCACCAATATCTTTTGATTAACTAAGGGAAGCTTTTTTTTTATTTCGGATGTCAGAAAACTCACGATTTCCTCCGGCTCGGCCATGCGGCCTTCGCCATATAACCCGCTGGCGAGCTCACCGTTTGACGGCGGAATCAGGATATTGCCGTAGCTTTGCAACTGTCGGATATTTTGCTGAGTAGCCGGGTGCTTCCACATATCAAGGTCCATAGCTGGGGCAAAGTAAACAGGGCATTTAGCCGATAAATAAGCCGCGGTGAGCAGATTATCACTTTGCCCGCTGGCCATTTTTGCAAGCGTGTTGGCACTTATAGGTGCTGTCAGGAATAAGTCGGCCCATAATCCCAATTCCACATGATTGTTCCACTCACCGGTTTCGGTATTGGAATATTCAACCAGCACAGGCCTTTTTGAAAGAGTGGACAAGGTTAGCGGAGTGATAAAACCGGTTGCGTCAGGCGTCATTACTACCTGCACTTCAGCACCAGCTTTGATCAGCAGTCGCACCAGCGAAGCCGACTTATAAGCTGCTATGCTACCACAAACCCCCAGGACGATTTTTTTATTCTGCAGCATAAAGCCAGATTCGGGTATACTTAAAAAGTAAAAATAACAAAAAAACTCCCCATTGGGGAGTCTTTATATCTAAAGCCGCGGCTTATTATTGTTCTTTAGCAGGATTGCGGTAGTACACCTTATCTTCTAAGAACTCCTGAACCGCTATCAGCGATGGTTTTGGCATTTTTTCATAGTGTTTAGAGATCTCGATCTGCTCACGGTTTTCAAAAATTTCTTCCAGGTTATCATTTGATGAAGCAAATTCAGAAAGCTTTTGGTGCAATTCTTCCTTTACATTGTTTGATATCTGGTTGGCTCTTTTAGCCATAATTACGATCGATTCGTAAATATTATCTGTCTTTACATCCAGATCGCGCAAATCACGTGTTACGGTGCTGCTTGCCACAGTTGGTTTATTTGCAGTATTGTTCATATCAATTTTTAGTTTGGTATTTTCTTATTTAAATCCACTTTTTCTGACGGAGGCTGGCTGGTCACGGTATCCTTTTTCTCAAACCTGCGCATATACTTTATGTCATTAGCTTCTTCAGTCAATTGTCTTTTTGCACTTGCCGCTCCCGATTCGCTATCTTTTTTATACGATTCAGCATTTCTCAGATACTTGCTGGCCGGATACTTTTCAGCAAATTGCTGTTCATAGGCAATAACCTGGTTAAAGCGATCAACCTGGGTATAAATCCTGCTATGCGTAGCGTATAAATATTGAGATTTAATAGTCAGGAAATCTATCTCTTCAGCATATTTCGTATCCGGGTAATCGCGCAAGGTATTACCAAATGCCATTACGGCCGAATTATAATCACCAATAGTGAGGTATAGCTTAGAGTTTTCAAACGATTTTCTTTCCAGTTTATCACGAAGGTTCTGTATTAACTTTCCGGCTTCTGCAACACGCTCGCTCTTTGGATACAAGTTGATGAATAACTGTAATGACTCGATAGCCTTGGTAGTGTTGTCCTGGTCGAGCGAATAGATAGGCGAATCGAGGTAATAGCAATAAGCCTCCATAAACTTACATTCCTCAGCTCTGGTGCTTTGCGGATAAGTATCAGAGAAAGTTTTGAAATGGTACCTGGCCGATGTATAATCTTTTAGGTTATAGTTAGCATAAGCATAATAATAATAAAGATCTTCTGCCTGGGCCTGCCCGCGATAACGCTGAACCAGGGTTTCAAAAAGCTCCAATGCTTTGCTGTATTTCTTTTTATTATATAGGGCCAACGCAGCCTGGTATTTTTTAGCATTGTCGTTGCTTGCTTTTAGCTTCTCGAACTTGCTCTTACAGCTAACGGATGCTAATACAAACAATATCAAAAGTATGGATAATGTAGTGCGCTGTTTTTTAAACATTTTGCAAAGATACGGTAATATTGTAAACCAGTCAATTATTTATTTGCCAGCTAATATAGATGGCTTAAAGTTACTTGCAGATATTATATGCCAGGATTTAACATCTTTTAACTTTTCTTGAGTGGTAACTGGAATTCATACCCTAGTCTACCTTTCTCTGTTTGACTTTATTTGGTTATCCCGGGCTTTTTTTTTAAAAAAATCCTAAAGTACTCCTTTGTTACGATTTCAAAACCAGGTTTCAGGAACGATCAATGACTGCGAATTCAGAAGCCATCCGTATGCAGATATTTAAGTATTTAGCTGGTGATTGATGAAATGATTTTATTATATTTATATATATTAATTTATGCTATCAGGTGACATATCAAGAGTATAGATTTGCTTTGGAAGCGGATAGGATTATAGCCGGACGGCCGCTTAATACCTTTAAAAGAAGGATTAAGCTATTTTTTGTGCCTGATTATATGGCGACTTTCATGTTTCTTTTAAGAAAGTTTGAATATCTGTATGACAAAAAGGGGACTTTTCAAAAACTATCGCTATTTATTACAAGATATAGGTTTCATAAAGTGAGTTTGAAACTGGGGTTTTCTATATACCCGAATGTTTTTGGTCCGGGGCTTTATATACCTCATTATGGAACAATTGTTGTAAACGGCCATGCAAGGGTAGGAGCCAACTGCGTATTGCATACGTCTACCTGTATAGGCGGGGATGGGCTTAAAATGATCGGTGATAATACATACATATCTTCAGGGACGGTTATTTTGGGAACCATTACAATAGCCGATAACACGACTATTGGTGCCAATTCATTGGTTAATAAATCATTTTTGGATGGTAACGTTTTAATCGGAGGCGTTCCGGCAAAAGTAATTAAAGAGAAAAAAGCATGGTTTGAGTGCGACGAGAATAAGAGCTTTGCTTCTGCCATAGAGCAAATTAAAGAATTGCGTAAAGCAATGTTTGCGGCTATACTTATTTTTCAGATATCAGATTTATCATGCATAGTCTCCTGATTACTACAGCGACTGCTCCTCTCGGCTGCGGCACATCCCGCCAATGTAAGGGTGGACGCCACAGCCGGGAGGGCCGCGCTATTACTTTACCCAGTTTTTGTCGGTTTCTACCTGTTTCAAAATCCTGAAAGTAGCATCGGCCCAGTTATTCCTGAACCCGACACCGCCAGTTTTGCCTGTTAGGTAGGTTGTATAAAGCACTGTTTTTGAATTCATATCAACAAAGGTAACCCAGGCACCCTCGGTTTTGGTGCTTTTATCCATACCTTCAATAAAGAAGAGCATCCCTATGCCGGTTTTGCCCTGGTAATCATAGTTTTTTACAAGGTCGGCAATACTTTCTTCAGTAAGCGTTTTAAAATCGGCATGATTTTTAGAAACAAGGGTATTGTTAATGGCATTGTTTGCTTTTTCGGTAACGCCGAGTGCATTATCCACATAGGCGCGGTGTGTTGTCCTTGCCACATTGAATTTTCTTGGCTCGGTCATAAATAAATAATTCCAGGCGGATATATATGATCTTATTGTTTCAGTGGTGATTACCTGGTCCTGACTGCTTTCTGAAGATTCGGGTATATATTTAGCTTGTGTGTAATCAAGCCCAAGCCATGTAATTGGCGTTTTCCCCTCAAAAATATCTGCTTTTGATTGCGCCCAAATTGATTGCATGTTTAATACCATACATAGCAAAACCAAGAACCGTCCGATTTTTGTGATAATTTTCATAGTTTAAGTTGTTTTTAACAAATTTAATAAGCCTTATGCTAATAATTGCGGCGAATTTAATTTATCTATATTAAAATCATATTAAAAAAGGTATGGTTTTATTTGGCGATCCAGGCTTTCGCTTTAATGATCTCAGCGTTTTTACGAGCATGTTTGACCCAGTGCGGATTTATATATATGATCTCTGCCCATCGCCTATTAATACTGTAGAGTTCTTCCTATGGTGAATAAATTATATTTCGTTGGCCTTGCATTTATCCATATAAAGCCGATAAACTACCTGGCCTGATTTTTTCGGGCTGATTTGCAAAGTGTTATCAATACACCTTTACTTTTTCTTTGGTAAGTGTTTGCGCAAGTCAAAAATCTGCTTACCTTTGCAGCCCGCAAATGAGGAAGCGGGTTGTTCTCTGAAAGTTGAAAAAAAGCAAAAATTAAAAATAAAAAAATAATTCTTGCAGATAAGAAAAAGGTTCATACCTTTGCAGTCCCAAAACGAACGGGGCTCTTCAACAGAGAGAAAAACCAGGAGCGATTTCTGGTTTATAGACAAGAAGATTGATCGTGAAAGCGATAGATAATAATCCGAACCGTGAGGGGAGGAGAACAAGTTCTTTAGAAGGATAGATAATTATGAGATGCAGCGGATTAAGGAAGCTAAGGCTGAGATAATCACAATTCTTAAAACGAGTGAGATAGCAATCGGGTAATGCTGTATAAAGATACAAACGCGGAAGTCTTCGGACGGAAGCAATACAGATTATAAGATGATTCTATTGAGCAAATAGGGTCAGTAATCAAACAAAACATTATACAATGGAGAGTTTGATCCTGGCTCAGGATGAACGCTAGCGGCAGGCCTAATACATGCAAGTCGGACGGGATTGAGGAGCTTGCTCTTCATGAGAGTGGCGCACGGGTGCGTAACACGTATGTAACCTACCCATATCAGGGGGATAGCCTCTCGAAAGAGAGATTAAGCCCGCATAAAATCACACTATGGCATCATAGAATGATCAAATATTTATAGGATATGGATGGGCATGCGGAACATTAGCTAGTTGGCGGGGTAACGGCTCACCAAGGCTACGATGTTTAGGGGATCTGAGAGGATGACCCCCCACACTGGTACTGAGACACGGACCAGACTCCTACGGGAGGCAGCAGTAAGGAATATTGGTCAATGGGCGGAAGCCTGAACCAGCCATGCCGCGTGCAGGAAGACGGCCCTACGGGTTGTAAACTGCTTTTATACGGGAATAAACCTCTGTTCGTGAACAGAGTTGAATGTACTGTAAGAATAAGGATCGGCTAACTCCGTGCCAGCAGCCGCGGTAATACGGAGGATCCAAGCGTTATCCGGATTTATTGGGTTTAAAGGGTGCGTAGGCGGCCTATTAAGTCAGGGGTGAAAGACGGTAGCTTAACTATCGCAGTGCCTTTGATACTGATAGGCTTGAATGTACTTGAGGTAGGCGGAATGTGACAAGTAGCGGTGAAATGCATAGATATGTCACAGAACACCAATTGCGAAGGCAGCTTACTAAAGTATGATTGACGCTGAGGCACGAAAGCGTGGGGATCAAACAGGATTAGATACCCTGGTAGTCCACGCCCTAAACGATGAACACTCGATGTTGGCGATATACGGTCAGCGTCTAAGCGAAAGCGTTAAGTGTTCCACCTGGGGAGTACGCCCGCAAGGGTGAAACTCAAAGGAATTGACGGGGGCCCGCACAAGCGGAGGAGCATGTGGTTTAATTCGATGATACGCGAGGAACCTTACCCGGGCTTGAAAGTTAGTGAATGATTCAGAGACGAATCAGTTCTTCGGAACACGAAACTAGGTGCTGCATGGCTGTCGTCAGCTCGTGCCGTGAGGTGTTGGGTTAAGTCCCGCAACGAGCGCAACCCCTATGTTTAGTTGCCAGCATGTAAAGATGGGGACTCTAAACAGACTGCCTACGCAAGTAGAGAGGAAGGAGGGGACGACGTCAAGTCATCATGGCCCTTACGTCCGGGGCTACACACGTGCTACAATGGGCAGTACAGAGGGCAGCGACCTGGCAACAGGAAGCCAATCTCAAAAAGCTGTTCACAGTTCGGATCGGGGTCTGCAACTCGACCCCGTGAAGTTGGATTCGCTAGTAATCGCAGATCAGCAATGCTGCGGTGAATACGTTCCCGGGCCTTGTACACACCGCCCGTCAAGCCATGGAAGCTGGAAGTGCCTGAAGTGCGTAACCGCAAGGAGCGTCCTAGGGTAAAGTCGGTAACTGGGGCTAAGTCGTAACAAGGTAGCCGTACCGGAAGGTGTGGCTGGAATACCTCCTTTCTGGAGCAGTATTACCCTTATCTTACTATTAAGGATACCTGCTCTCATAATTATCACCTTTTATTTAAAGCATTTAGATGTGAGAGATTAGATATGAGATGTGAGACAAGAAATCTCCATACTCAAATCGCGTACTCAAATCTATAATAAGGAAAACCCAAAAGATGAAGCCATCATGTAAGGCGACAATCGAATAAGGTTGCGAGATTGTAAGAAATTACGAATTGCGATTTTACGAAAAACGAGAAATCCGAAATCGTAAATCCGAAATCGTAAATCAAGAAGTCCCGTAGCTCAGTTTGGTTAGAGCACTACACTGATAATGTAGGGGTCAGCAGTTCAAATCTGCTCGGGACTACACTGCAGCTGCGCTGCAGAGGTGAATTAGAGATTGGAGATTAGGAAAACCTAATCAACTAATTAACTAATTAACTCATCTCACGGGGGATTAGCTCAGCTGGCTAGAGCACCTGCCTTGCACGCAGGGGGTCAACGGTTCGAATCCGTTATTCTCCACGCTGCTTGAAAGAATCAAGAAACAAGAGCCGAGAACCAAGACAAAAAATCTTGATTCTTGAATCTTGCCTCCTGGCTCTGCGAAGCAAAACGTTCTTTGACATATTGGAAGAAGTAATTAAAAGAAAGAGAAGACAACAGTAGGGACGTCAAAGTCACTGGTTGTTAGTCATCAGTCATTAGTAATAGTGGCGAATTGACGAATGACAACTGACGAATGATATCTCGATAAAAAAAGCATACTGTACCGAGCAAAAGCGGTACAAGTAGAAGAAAGTAAGAAAGGGTACACGGGGGATGCCTTGGCTCTCAGAGGCGAAGAAGGACGTGATAAGCTGCGATAAGCTGCGGGGATTAGCAAATATGAATTAATCCGCAGATTTCCGAATGGGGAAACCTAGTTAGTTGAAGACTAACTGCAATAATGCGCTAACCTGCTGAACTGAAACATCTAAGTAAGCAGAGGAAGAGAAAACAATAGTGATTTCCAGAGTAGTGGCGAGCGAAATGGAAGAAGCCCAAACCTATGCTGTTACGGCAGTATGGGGGTTGTAGGACCACAACATGAATATCAAAATGAACCGGAAGGGAATGGGAAGTCCCGCCAAAGAGCATGACAGCTGCGTACGGGTAAGTAATGATAGGATAGTGGTATCCTGAGTACCGCGAGGTCGGAGACGCCTTGTGGGAATTTGCCGGCACCATCCGGTAAGGCTAAATACTCCTGAGAGACCGATAGTGAACCAGTACCGTGAGGGAAAGGTGAAAAGAACCCCGAACAGGGGAGTGAAATAGAACCTGAAACCGTGTACTTACAAGCGGTCGGAGCCTGGCAACGGGTGACGGCGTGCCTTTTGCATAATGAGCCTACGAGTTACTCTTCACTGGCAAGGTTAAGTGTTTAAGACACGCAGCCGAAGCGAAAGCGAGTCTGAATAGGGCGTATAGTCAGTGGAGGTAGACGCGAAACCTTGTGATCTACCCATGGACAGGTTGAAGGTGCCGTAACAGGTACTGGAGGACCGAACCGATAAACGTTGAAAAGTTTCCGGATGATCTGTGGGTAGGGGTGAAAGGCTAATCAAACTGGGAAATAGCTCGTACTCCCCGAAATGTTTTTAGGAACAGCCTGGCGGTTGAGTTATAAAGAGGTAGAGCTACTAATTGGGTGCGGGGGAGTCAAATCCTACCAAATCCAGATAAACTCCGAATGCTTTATAATATACGCTGGAGTGAGGCTATGGGTGCTAAGGTCCATGGCCGAGAGGGAAAGAACCCAGACCATCAGCTAAGGTCCCCAAATTACTGCTAAGTTGAACTAACGAGGTCCGATTGCACAGACAGCTAGGATGTTGGCTTGGAAGCAGCCATTCATTTAAAGAGTGCGTAACAGCTCACTAGTCGAGCGATCGGGCATGGATAATAAACGGGCATTAAGCAGTATACCGAAGCTATGGATTTGCAGTAATGCAACTGGTAGGGGAGCATTCTGCATGCGGAGAAGCGGGAGCGGCAAGCGACCGTGGAGCGTGCAGAAAAGCAAATGTAGGCATAAGTAACGATAAGGCGGGAGAGAAACCCGCCCACCGAAAGACTAAGGTTTCCTGATCAACGCTAATCGGATCAGGGTTAGTCGGGGCCTAAGGTGAAGCCGAAGGGCGTAGCCGATGGACAACTGGTTAATATTCCAGTACGTTTTATAACTGCGATGCAGTGACGGAGTAGTGAAACTGACGCGAACTGACGGAATAGTTCGTTAAAGGCCGTAGGTATAGGCGGGGTAGTTAAGTACGCCCTGTTTGCTGAAAGCTGATAGTACCGCAAACCTTCGGGGGCGCGGATAGTTCAGGTAATCAGACTTCCAAGAAAACCTGCTAAGCTTCAGGTTATAAAACCCCGTACCGTAAACCGACACAGGTAGTCGAGGAGAGAATCCTAAGGTGCTCGAGTGAATCATGGCTAAGGAACTCGGCAAAATGGCCCTGTAACTTCGGGAGAAGGGGCGCTTTCAGCAATGGAAGCCGCAGTGAAAAGGCCCAGGCGACTGTTTAACAAAAACACATGGCTTTGCAAAATCGAAAGATGAAGTATAAGGCCTGACACCTGCCCGGTGCTGGAAGGTTAAGAGGGGATGTTAGGAGCAATTCGAAGCATTGAATCGAAGCCCCAGTAAACGGCGGCCGTAACTATAACGGTCCTAAGGTAGCGAAATTCCTTGTCGGGTAAGTTCCGACCTGCACGAATGGTGTAACGATCTGGGCGCTGTCTCAGCCATGAGCTCGGTGAAATTGTGGTATCGGTGAAGACGCCGGTTACCCGCAACGGGACGGAAAGACCCCATGCACCTTCACTACAACTTAACATTGATATCGGATACAGGATGTGTAGGATAGGTGGGAGACTGTGATCTGGCTTCGCTAGGAGTCAGTTAGTCAACGTTGAAATACCACCCTTTCTGTATTTGGTGTCTAACTCGTCATAGACGAGGACATTGTTTGGCGGGTAGTTTGACTGGGGTGGTCGCCTCCAAAAAGGTAACGGAGGCTTTCAAAGGTAAGCTCAGTACGCTTGGTAACCGTACGTGGAGTGCAATAGCATAAGCTTGCTTGACAGTGAGACAGACAAGTCGAGCTGGGTCGAAAGACGGATATAGTGATCCGGTGGTTCTGCATGGAAGGGCCATCGCTCAAAGGATAAAAGGTACGCTGGGGATAACAGGCTGATCTCCCCCAAGAGCTCATATCGACGGGGAGGTTTGGCACCTCGATGTCGGCTCGTCACATCCTGGGGCTGGAGAAGGTCCCAAGGGTTGAGCTGTTCGCTCATTAAAGTGGCACGCGAGCTGGGTTCAGAACGTCGCGAGACAGTTCGGTCCCTATCTGTTGTGGGCGTTGGAAGTTTGAGTGGGGCTGACCTTAGTACGAGAGGACCGGGTTGGACTAACCTCTGGTGAATCTGTTATGGCGCCAGCTGTATTGCAGAGTAGCTACGTTGGGAATAGATAAGCGCTGAAAGCATCTAAGTGCGAAACTAGCCACGAGATGAGACTTCCATTGAGGGTCGTAATAGACTATTACGTTGATAGGTTACAGGTCTAAAGGTGGTGACATCAGAGCCGAGTAATACTAATTGCCCGAAGCTTTCTTCGTGAACGGACTAAAGGTTGTGCATAGCAATATGCACAACCCCGTACAAAACAGATAAATAATTATAATGCTGTTGTTTTCTCCTATTTTGATTCCTTCTTTCAATCATGTTAAGTGTTGTTAGTGAATAGTGACTAGTCAATGGTGAGTGAAATGCTCACAACTGACCACTCACAACTCACCACTCACTAAAAATATTCAGGTGCCTATATCGGCGGTGTCCACCTCTTCCCATTCCGAACAGAGAAGTTAAGCCCGCCAGAGCCGATGGTACTGCAGTAAAATGTGGGAGAGTAGGTCGGTGCCCAATCTTAAAGAAGCCTGTCATCTAACGATGACGGGCTTTCTTGTTTTACAGAAGCAAGAGTCAAGAACCAGGACACTCTTTTTATCTTGATTCTTGACTCCTGGTTCTTGCTTCTTGCTTCCACTCTGTTCGTGTTCACCCAATGAACCAAATTTGAATATCTAATAATCAGTACTTTATAAATCCGATTACTGTCACCACTTCTCCCGTCCCGTTGGTTTATATTGTGTATACAGAACGTTACGTTTACCTTAGCTCTCCTACTCTCTATTGACCAATTAAACCACTAAAGACTCAAGACTTCTCTTCCAAAGCCATATTAATCTCCGTAGCCAGCAACCCGCTGCCCCCGCCATAGTGTTGTATAATGGTAATTCCGGGTTGATGAGAAACGAATGCCCGGCGGAGCATTGTATCGGAACCGGGTTCTATACCGCCGCCAAAAAGTACCAATGTAAAAAACCTGCTTTGGAAAAGCGAAATAGCATCCAGATCGGTAAGTGCGGCGGTAGCGTTCCACGCCGGATTGTTATTGATGAGCCGTACCACGGTTTGCACAATTTCGGGTTTGCGCCCCACTACCAGTATCTCAATCTTTTCCATAAGCACAAAGATAGCTGTTTAAACATCTGGTTTCAAATGGTTTGTTGTTAGTGAGTTAATGTTTACCCGGGCTTGACGGTATGGTTTAAGTAGTGGATGACCCGGAAACCCTTGGCTGGTAACGGGTAAAAAAGTGATCTTCGTCAGTTTTTTGAGGGTAAAAATGGTGGAGTCTGTCCCGGAACACATTGATTCCCATTTTCGCTTACTATATTTAGCTTGAAATTTT
>Ga0207644_10001512_pt1 | contig 14997 bp, 13 predicted proteins | sample KBSS73metaG_FD_184326 | JGI IMG/M metagenome (GOLD analysis project Ga0207644, IMG submission 184326) | Switchgrass rhizosphere microbial communities from Kellogg Biological Station, Michigan, USA - KBS S7-3 metaG (SPAdes) (version 2) | ecosystem: Host-associated > Plants > Roots > Rhizosphere... | reverse complement strand
CCGTGACGGCGACCCGCGGCAGCGTCATCGGCCGCCCGCCGGAGCCGTGGTCTCGGAGGGCCGTGAGCGGCCGCCCGGCGTCGCATCGTGAGTGATCATGGAGTTTCCAGGCTACCGTCCGTGTACTGCCAGGTCAACCGCGGAGAGGCCGGCCAAGGTGGAGGGGTTGAAATGGGAACGCCCGGAGCGAAGCCCCGGGCGTTCCTGGTACTTCACGCGACGCGTTCGCTACTTCTTGGTGTGTTCCTCGCCGGCCTTCGAAATCTTGAACTTCGAGAAGTCGATGCCGACGTCGACGCCTTCGCCGGAGCCGGCGAGAGCGAGCGACACCTTGCCCTTGGTCATGACCGCGACCTCTCCGGCCTTCGCCACACCGGCGTGCGCCGATGCCGAGGCGTAGGAGCCGTAGATCTCGTCGATCGACTTGACGCCCGAGATCTCTCCCTTACCGTTGAAGATCTCGGTCTTTCCGAAGGTCGCGCCGCCGCCATGGACGTCGATCACCACGCTGGCCGTCTGACCGTTGTTGCACGTGATGGTCCCCTCGCCCTTGGCGGTCTTGTAGACGGCGGACCAACCCTTGAGCGAGTAGGTCAGATCGCAGTCCTTTTTGGGCTTCGCGTCGTCGGCGAGCGCCACAGGAGTCACGATCGTACCCAATACGACAAGAGCGCCCAGTATCGAAGCGTAGTATTTCCTGGTCATGATGTACCTCCTGGGGGTTGAGAACAGCAAACCGCGTGCCCGTGCCCGCAGAGGCCTCAGAGAAGGATTTCGGGCCTTTCATATGGTAGGAAACTCCTACTGACAGGAGTTCCCTACGGACAGGGACCGCGCTGCGGCTCACCCCGCCTGCCTTGCCCGGCCTCGCCCTGTCGTATAACATCGGTGGGTAGGCCTCACCGTTTCCGCATAACCGACGATTCCAGAAAGTCCGATCAAGAATTCTCCAAGAACCCACTCGTGTCCAAGCGCGTCCTCGTCCTCCATTATTCCCAAAGCGGCCAGTCCGCACGCGCGGCCGCCTCCTTCGTGAGCACCCTCGATCCGGCGCGATTCGAGGTGCGCATGGAGCCGGTGCGCGCGAAGACGGGATACCCCTTCCCGTGGACCTTCTGGGGATTCTTCGGCGTGCTGCCGGACTGCGTCCTGGGTCACGCCCCTGAAATCGAGGCGCCCGGCTTTTCGCCCGACGAGAAGTTCGATCTGGTGATCCTCGTCTACCAGGTCTGGTTCCTCGCGCCCTCGCTGCCGATCCAGGGCTTCCTCGCTTCTCCGTGGGCGCGCGTCCTTCGCGACACGCGCGTCATCACGCTCGTCGTCTGCCGGAACATGTGGCACACCGCCTCCGAGACGATGAAGGCGCGGCTCGCCGCGCTCGGAGCCCTCCACATCGACAACGTCGTGCTCACCGATCCCAGTCCGCCGATCGCCAGCTTCGTCACGACGCCGCGCTGGATGTTCACGGGCAAGCAGGACCGCTTCATGGGATTTCCGCCGGCCGGCGTGCCGGAGGAGGAGATCCGGCGGCTCTCGCGCTTCGGCGCGGCGATCTCGCGGGCCGAGAGCGCGCTCGAAGGGCGCGATGCGCGCCCGATCCTGAGAGGGCTCGGCGCCGTCGAGGTCGAGCCGCGCTTCGTCGTTCCCGAGCTGATCGGCCGGCTCTCCTTCCGTCCCTGGGCCCGCGCGATCGACGCCGCGGGCCGAGCGGGGGCGCTCGCGCGGCGGGCGGCGATCTTCCTCTTCTTCCTCTACCTCGTCTTCGCGATCCTGGTGCTCGTGCCCCTGGCCGCTCTCGCACGGCTTCTCTTCCATCCGCTCGTCAAACGGCCGATCGCCGCCTACGTCGAGCGCCTCAAGCGCCCCTCGGGGATCGACGCGGGGGATCTTGAGCTCACCTGAGAAGAAGGCCCGCGCCGCGGCGCAGACGCACGGATCAGGAGCCCGCATCGCCCCCTACATCACGGGCGTCGGAGCCTTCCTGCCGAACGCCCCCGTCGACAACGACGGCATCGAGCCGATCCTCGGGCCGCTGGGGGGCACCCCCTCGCGCATCAAGAAGCGCATCCTGCGCAACAACGGGATCCGGACCCGCCACTACGCGGTCGAGCCCGGCACCGGACGCGCGACCCACACCAATGCGCGGATGACCGCCGAGGCGATCCGCGCCCTCGCGCGCGGGACGGGGCTCGATCTCGCCTCGCTCGACCTGCTCGCCTGCGGCACCTCGACGCCGGATCAGTGGATCCCCGGTCACGGCCCGATGGTCCACGGCGAGCTGGGATGCCCTCCGTGCGAGGTCATTTCGACGGCGGGAGTCTGCGCGGCCGGGATGACGGCGCTCAAGTACGCCTGCGCCTCGGTCGCGTCCGGCTACTCGCGCACCTCGATCGCGACGGGATCCGAGCTCGCCTCGAGCCTGCTTCGCGCCCAGCACTTCGACACGAAGGGCGCGAGCCGCGGCGCGCACCCTGAGGACGCCGCGCACGGGGCGAAGGATCCCGAGGTCAACCCGCTCGTCGCCTTCGAACAGGAATTCCTCCGCTGGATGCTCTCGGACGGGGCCGGGGCGGTGCTCGTCGAGCCGGAGCCGCGCGCGGACGGCCTCTCGCTGCGTGTCGACTGGATCGAGGTGGTCTCGCTCGCGAACATCCTCGAGCCGTGCATGTACTGGGGCGCGCGCAAGAAGGAGGACGGCTCGCTCGTCGGATGGCGCGAGGCGGGATCCGTCTCCGACGCGATGCGGGCGGGCCTCTTCAATCTCACGCAGGACATCAAGCTGCTCGGCAAGGAGATCAGCGTCCGCCTGGTCAACGGGATCTTCCCGAAGATACGGGCGAAGCACGGGCTCGCCCCCGGCGAGCTCACGTGGTTCCTGCCGCACTACTCCTCGGAGGTCTTCCGGCAGGAGCTGTACAACCGCTTCCTCGAGATCGACTTCCCGATCCCGTTCGAGGCGTGGTTCACCAACCTCGCCGAGAAGGGGAACACCGGCTCGGCCTCCATCTTCATCATCCTGGAGGAGCTGATGCGGTCGAACCGGATCGCGCCGGGCGACACGATCCTCTGCTTCGTGCCCGAAAGCGCGCGCTTCTCCGCCGCGTACGCGCACCTGACAGCGGTCGGTCCCCCGGCGGCGCCTGGGACGCCGGACGGGCCGGGGCGGACCTCCGGGTAGCACGGCATGCGCGAAGAAGACGTTCCCCAGGACGAAAGCCCCTTCTACCACGGGCATCTGCGCGCCTGCTATGCCGTCGGCGCCGACGGCAAGTACGTGGTCGCGACCAGCACCGGATGGAGCGCCGAGCGCGTCGCGACGGCGCAGGCCCTCGCGGACCTCGAGAACCAGGTCGAGTCCGTGCGCCGCGACGTGCTGGCGGGAAGCGCGAGCCCGCTCTCGTATCACATGGCGACGCGGCAGATGACCCCGCGCCTGCTCGCCTCCAACGCGGGGGTGTGGGCGTGGCGCGTGCGGCGCCACCTCGCTCCGGCCGGCTTCGCACGGCTCTCGCCGCGCCTTCTCGCGCGCTACGCGGAGGCGCTGAGCCTTTCCGTCGAGGAACTGGTACGGGTTCCTTCCGCCCCGGGACGCGTCTTCACCGACGCGGAGCTTCCCGCCTTCCCCGCCGGAGCGAGGGGCGCGAAGGCGTGAGCGGTCCTGCGATCCGGACCGCTCCCTCGCCGGGCGCGCCGGACGCGCCCGCCGCCGCCGCGTCCGCGCCCTCCGTCTCTCCCGCCGCGGCGGCGGCCGCGCGCGCGGGCTTCCACCATCTCCACGCGGGGCACTGCGAGAGCGGCGTCACGGCGGCGCTCTTCGCGCACGGCGGGATCCCCATCGACGAACCGATGGTCTTCGGGATCGGCAGCGGCGTCTACTTCCTCCACGTGCCGTTCCTCAAGGTCATGGGAGTGCCGCTGACGTCCTACCGGACGTACCCGATGGCGATCTTCCGCAAGGCGTGCAAGCGCCTCGGCGTCGGCTATCGGCGCCAGCGCTTCCTCTCCCGCGCCCGCGCCCGCGCCGCTCTCGACGCGCTCGTGGACGCGGGCGTTCCCGTGGCGCTTCAGGGGAATCTGTTCTGGCTGTCCTACTTCCCGCGCGAGTTCCGATTCCAGTTCAACGGTCACAATTTCCTCGTCGTCGGCCGCAGCGGAAGCGATTACGTCATCAGCGACCCGGTCCTCGAGGCGCCGGTCCTCTGTCCGGCGTCCGCCCTCGACCGCGCGCGCTTCGCCCGCGGACCGCTGACGCCGCGCGGGCTTCTCTATTACCCCGTATCGTTCCCGAAGACGATCGACTACCGGCCCGCGATCCGCGCCGCCCTGAAGGACACGACCCGCGCCATGCTGCGCCCCCCCGTGCGGCTCGTGGGCGCAGCTGGGATCCGCTACCTCGCCGACCGGGTCCGCCTCTGGCCGAAGACGCTCTCCCCTGAGAGGACGCGCCTCTACCTCGGGAACATCGTGCGCATGCAGGAGGAGATAGGAACGGGGGGCGGCGGCTTCCGTTTCATGTACGCGGCGTTCCTGCAGCGCGCGGGCGAGGAGCTCGTCCACGAGCCGCTCCTGCGCGCGTCGGAGATGATGACCGCGTCCGGCGACGGATGGCGGCGCTTCGCGGAGGCCGCCGCGCTCGTCGTCAAGGACCGTCACGAGGGGCGCGTCACCTTCGAAGGTCTCGGCGACATGCTCGACGCCATCGCCGAGAACGAGCGGCGGGTCTTCACCTTCCTCGAAGCGAACCTCCCCCCCGCGTAGCCGGGCGCTTCCCGCGCCGGGCGTTCCGATGCGAAGATCGTGGGCGCGATGACCCCATCGGCGGAAGCAGCGGGGGCGGGCGCGCCCGCGGTCCCGGCACTCGCGATCGAAAGCGTCTCCTTCACCTATCCCGGCGCGGCATCCCCCGCGCTCGAGCAGGTCAGCCTCGAGATCCGCGAAGGGGAGCTCTTCGGCCTTCTCGGGCCCAACGGCGCCGGCAAGACGACGCTCCTCTCGATCGTCTCGGGACTCCTCCGTCCCGGCGCGGGACGCGCATCGCTCTTCGGCCGGACGATCGGATCGAAGGACGCCAGGCGCGACTTCGGACTCTGCCCGCAGGAGCTCGCGCTCTATCCGTCCCTGACCGGACGCGAGAATCTCGCCCTCTTCGGTACGCTCGCAGGAATGCCGCGCGCGCGCCGCGACGAGAGGATCGATGCCGTGCTCGCCTCCGTCGGACTGACCTTCAGCGCCGACCGCCTCGCGGCCGCGTACTCCGGAGGGATGAAGCGGCGCCTCAACCTGGCCATCGCCGTCCTGCACGAGCCTCGCGTCCTGCTCCTCGACGAGCCCACGGCCGGCGTCGATCCCCAGTCGCGCAATCTCGTCTTCGAGACCCTCGCGGCGCTGCGCGCGCGGGGGTCCACGATCGTCTACACGACGCACTACCTCGAGGAGGCGGAGCGCCTCTGCGAGCGGATCGCGATCATCGACCGCGGCAGGGTGCTCGTCTGCGCGGACCGGGACGAGCTCATCAGCGGCCGCGTGCGTCTCGAAGAGCGCTTTCTCGAGCTGACCGGGCGCGAGATGCGCGATTGAGCGGGCCTCTGCATCGAGGACGTCCACGGTGAGCGCCGCCGTCCAGACCGCGGCGCTCGCCGCCAAGGAGATCCGTGTCCTCCTGCGGGACCGGCAGGCGCTCCTCCTGCTCTTCGTGATGCCCGCCGTCTTCATCTTCTTCCTCTCCTTCGCGCTGCGGGACGTCTTCAACGAAAAGATCGGAGGGACGATGCCGATCGTCCTGACGGTGGAGGACACGGATCCGCCCGCGGCCCGCGTCGTGGCGCGCCTGCGCGCCCGCACGGAGCTCTCCCTCGTGACGCCCTCCGCGGACGCGAGCGATCGCGACCGGTTCGCGCGCGGCGATGCCAAGGCGGCGATCCGGATCCCCGAAGGATTCTCGAAGGACCTCGACGCCTGGGTGGCCGCCAAGGGACGCGAGCCTTTCGGCCCGCACAGGATCGTCTGGGACGCCGACCCGACGCTCGACGCGGCCTATCGCTGGTTCCTCAGGGCGAGCCTGGGCGCCGCGATCCAGGGCGCTCTCCTGGACGGCCTCGCGCATCGAAGCTCCGCGGATAGCGGCACCGGCGGCGAAGTCGCGCCCGGCCCGCTCGACACCGACGCGTTCCTCGCCCCCGTCCCGCAACCCGCCCAGGCGCGCATCGTCCCCACGCCGCTCCAGCAGACGGTGCCGGGCTGGTCGCTCTTCGCGATGTTCTTCATCGTGGTCCCGCTCGCCGGCAGCTTCATCCGCGAGCGCTCCGAAGGCACGCTCCGGCGGCTCCATACGTATCCCGTTCCGCGCGCCGCGATCGTGCTCGGCAAGCTGCTTCCCTACGTCGGCGTGAACGTCCTTCAGTTCGCCGCCATGCTCGCCATCGGACTCTTCGTCGTGCCGCTCCTCGGCGACTTCCGCCTCCAGCTCGGCGCGCACCCGCTCCACCTCGGGGCCGTGACGCTCGCCGCCGCCTGCGCCGCGACCGGCTTCGGCGCGCTGGTTGCGGCCGTCTCGCGCACGATCGAGCAGGCGAGCGCCCTCGGCGCGACCGCCGTCGTCATCATGGCGGTCGTCGGCGGCATCATGGTCCCGGTCTTCATCATGCCGCGACCGATGCGCACGGCCGCTCTCGCCTCGCCCCTGTACTGGGGGCACCAGGCCTATCTCGACGTGATGCTGCGGGACGCTTCCTTCGGCGCCCTCGCGCCGAAGCTCGCCGTGCTCGCGGGTTTCGCGGCCTTGTTCTTCGCGCTCGCGTCCTGGCGCGTCAAGCGGCCGCTCTAGGGCAGGTCCGGCCCCGCCGCTACGTCCGCGTCGCCCCCGCGGCCGCGGCGTAGAAGTGCGGATATTTCTCGCGGATCGTCAGGATGTCGGGGACGAAGCGCACGTCCGTGAATCCATTGGTCTCGAGCGCGCCCGTCCACTGCTCCGGTGTGAGGAAACCCCCGTTGGGGCGGAAGCGCGGGTCCAGAAGCGGCGCGCGGAACGACTCCATGAGGTTGAAGACCATCTCGGCGTAGATCGCCTGTCCGGGGAAGGGGCGGATGCATTCGGAGATGATGACGGCCCCGCCCGGAGCGAGCGCGCGGCGCACCTCGCCGAGCGTGAAGGACAGATCGTGCGCGACGTGGATCGTGTTGACGGCGTAGACGAGCGAGACGCTCCCCTCTTCGATCCCCTGCGCGGCGAAGGGCTTGTTCATGTCCAGGCGGCCCGGCGCGAGGCACGGCATCTCGCCGAAGCGCTCGGCGAGCGCGCGCTGGCCGCGGCGCAGGAAGGCCGGGATCAGCTCGGTGAAATCGTAGCGGGCGACGTCCGCGAGGCGTCCGCACGTCTCGAGCCGCTCGAGGAGCGCGATCGCGCCGCTTCCGATCCCCCCGCCGATCTCGAGGATGCGCAGGCCCTTGCCGGGGGGAAGGCGCTGCTCGGCGCAGAGGGCGCCGCAGATGTTGTTGACGACGTAGAGGCCGTTCTTGTTGCTGAAGTACTGGAACCAGAGGCCCAGACGCTCGGGCGAGAAGAGGATCTCCTCGCCGCTGATCTTCCCGGCGAGAAACGCGGGGTAGCCCTGGGCGGCGACCTTCGCGATCTCGTAGGAGACCGACCAGGAGGGATCGATCGACTGCTGCGCGGCCGCGGGCTCGGCCGGGTCGAGCTCGGGGAGCGGGCCCGCGAGCCGATACCGCGCCGGAGCCGCCGCCGCCGCCCCCGCCGCCGCGGTTCCCTCCGTCATCTCGAGGGCGCCGTGCGCGGCGATCTGCCTGAGGATCCAGTCGAGCGGCGCGCGCGCCCGTTCCAGCGGGAAGCCCGCGCGCGCGGCGAGCTCCTCCGTCGTACGGGGCTCGTGCGCGTGCGGCTCGAGGCCGGACTCACGGAAGACGCCGAGCGCCAGGCGATAGACGAACTCGTCGTATTCGTACGCCGACCCCAGGAATCGCTCGTCGAAGACGGGAACGAGCGCGGGCTCGAGGATTTCCGCGCGGCGCGCGAGGAACTCGCGATCCAGGCGGGTCAGGGCGCGCGTCATGTTCCCGATGATACCAGCGCCGGCTACGCGCCCGGCCAGAAGCACCTGAAGAGGAGGGCGGTCGTCACCGAGTAGACCGCGGCGTCCAAAAGCTCGAGCGCCGTGTTGGACCACGGCTGCCCCTTCCAGATGGAGTCCATGATGCCGCCCAGTCCGTAGATGCCGAAGGCGACGGTGCCCGTGATGCGCATGACCTCGACCCCGTTCGCGCCCGGGGCGAGGGTGTGGCGCGCGATGTAGGACGCGACGAAGCTCGCGAGCAGCGCGAACCCGAACCAGAGGGCGAGATGCTTGCCGAGCGACATCTCTCCCCTGGGACGGACCGTGATCAAGGCGACCGGCCCCTTCATGAACTTCTCCTTCATGGCGGGCTCGCGCATCTGTTTCATGTCGCTGCAGTACGGCGTGAAGTACATGCCGGGAGCGAGGCCGCCGCCGATGGCGGCGCGGACCGCCTCCTCGTTGGGTAGCGGCTTGAAGTCCCGCTTGTGGTACTTGAGGACCATGTGGAGGATCGAGCTGATGAAGAAGACAGCCACGGCCGACAGAACGACGGGGAGCCACAGGGATCCGAAGGGCATCGGTCACCTCCTCATGAGCAGCGGGCGCGATTCTAGATCGGTTGGGCCGATTGTCCCAGGACGAGCCGGTGCCGCGAACCCCGTCGGCTCAAAGGGCCGTCCCTGCTGCGATCCGCCGTGCTACGATTTCGCGCTTCCCGGGGGGATCACGATGCACGCCCGCTTCCGACGCTCGTTTCGGCTCGTGCTGGCGGCCTGCGCCGCGGCGGCCACGCTCGTCGCGGCGGCGGCGCCCGCCTCGGCCGCCGTCTCCCTCGCGAGCCGTCCCCGCGGACCGTCGGGCGGCCGCAGCCCCCTCGTCCTGCTCGACCCGCCCGAGGTGATGATCGGCGAGCGCCTCTTCATCGAGACGCGCTTTGCGCAGTTCTTCGCCACGCACGCCCCGGAGAACGTCAACGCGCACCTCGAGGCCGGCGATCCCGTCATGGCGGTGACCGAGAACACCGCGGGCATCCAGATGCGCGGCCCCTTCTCGCAGGAGTCCATGAACTGCCGCGCCTGCCACCTGGTCGACGAGCAGCTGCCCGTCGCGGGGGGCGGGATACGCACCTACAACGACTTCACGCGCCGCTCGCCGATCCCCGACCGCGGCGACGGCAGGACGCACACCGCGCGCAACTCCCCTCCCCTCGTCAACGCGTCGCTTCCGCGCCCGGACGGAGTGCTCCTGCACTTCGACGGCGAGTTCCCCACGGACGTGGCGCTGGTGAAGGGGACGCTCACGGGGCGCAACTTCGGTTGGCTTCCCTCCGAGAAACGGCAGGCGATCGCCCACATCGCGCGCGTCGTCCGCGAGGACGACGGCGGAGGGCTGCTCGCGCTCGACTTCGGCGGGCACCCCTACCGCATCCTCCTCGCGGGGACCGATCCCGGGATCGAGGAACGGTACGTCATCCCCACGCCCTACCGGATCGACGTCACGCGCGCGACCGATGAGCAGATCCTGGACGCCGTCGCCCGCCTCATTTCGGCCTACGTCCGCTTCCTCCAGTTCGAGCGCGACGAGGAGGGCAACTTCACCCAGTCGCCCTTCGACCGGTTCCTCGTCCAGAACCACATCCCGCTCTCCCCGGCCAGGAACGAATCCGACGCGCGCTTCACCGACCGCGTGCTCAGGATGGTGAACCGGCTGACCGAGCCCGAGTTCATCGACGAAGGGCGGTTCGTGTTCCACGATCAGGAGCGCGCCTTCGGCCCGCTCGAGCTGCGCGGCCTGAAGATCTTCTTCACGCGGGCGCCGAAGGAGCGCGCGCTCACGCCCTCCGAGCGCGCCTCGGGAGGGATCGGCAACTGCGTCGCGTGCCACGCCGCCCCCGTCTTCACCGACTTCGGCTTCCACAACACCGGCGTGACGCAGACCGAGTACGACGCCGTTCACGGCGAGGGCTCGTTCGCCGCGCTCGAGCTCCCGGACCTCTCGGAGCGCAACCTGCACCCGAACGACTACCTTCCCCTGACGGCCCTCCACCCCGCGGCGCGCGAGCGATTCCGATCGCCGGCATCCGCCGACAAGCCCGGATTCACGGACCTGGGCGTTTGGAACGTCTTCGCCAACCCCGATTTCCCGGCGCCGCAATCGAAGCTCCGACTCGCGCTCTGCAAGGAGGCGCCGCGCGGGATGGGGCCGCGCGCTCCCGTCCGCGGCGCATCCGGAGGGCGCTGCAGCCAGAGCGCGCTGCTCGCGAGCGCCGTGGCGGCCTTCAAGACGCCCGGTCTGCGGGACCTCTCGCACGCCGGCCCCTACCTGCACGACGGCCGCTTCGACACTCTTGCCGAGGTCGTGGAGCTCTACCGGACGAACTCCGATCTCGCACGCGCCGGCCGTCTGCGCAACGCCGCCCCGGACCTTGCGGGAATCGCGCTCACCGGCTCCGACGTCGACGCCGTCGTCGCGTTTCTGAAGGCGCTGAACGAGGATTATAACTAGGACGCGCCCGGCCCTGATGAAGCCGACGGCCGCTTCGCGGCCGCGGCTTATCCTGGGCACTTTCCGCTTCGTCGCAGCGCCGCGGCTTTAGGCGGGAGCGCCGACGGCCGCTTCGCGGCCGCGGCTTGTGCGCTACATAGCCTGCGAGCTAGGGGGCGCCGCCGTCGTGCGCCTAGACTTGGTCTAGACCAGATCCGCGGCTCGCCTTGACCCGTGCTGGTCGTGGCCTCAGAATCAGGGCTCGAATTTCGAAAGGAGCCCTCCTTGAAGTTCCGCACGAAGCAGATCCACGCCGGCGTCGAGCCCGATCCCGTCACGGGGTCCATCCTCACCCCCATCTACCAGACGACCACCTACGTCCAACCCTCGGTCGACGAGTACCTCTCCAAGGGATACTCGTATTCGCGCTCGGGGAATCCGACGGTCCGCGCGCTCGAGAACAAGATCGCGGAGCTGGAGGGGGGCGCGGACTGCTGCGCGTTCTCGACGGGGATGGCCGCCATCAATGCGACGCTCATGGCGTTCCTCTCGGCCGGGGATCACGCGGTCGTTTCGGACGTCGCCTACGGGGGCACGTACCGGATCTGCACGAAGGTCTACTCGCGCTTCGGCGTGGAGTTCACCTTCGCGGACACGGCCAACCCGTCCTCGGTGCGCGACGCGATGCGCAAGAACACGCGCCTCATCCTGACCGAGACGCCGGCGAATCCGACCCTCAAGCTGACGGACATCGCGGCGGTCTCCGAGATCGCGAAGCGCGCGGGCGCCCCCCACGCGGTCGACAATACGTTCCTCACGCCGTACCAGCAGCGCCCGCTCGAGCTGGGCGCGGATCTCGTGATCCACAGCACGACCAAGTACATGGACGGCCACAACGCGACCGTCGGCGGCGCGGTTGTCGCGCGCACGAAGGAGCTCGACGCGAAGGTGCGCTTCATCCAGAACGCGACGGGGATCATCATGTCCCCGATGGTCGCGTGGATCACGCTGCAGGGCACCAAGACGCTCTCCGTACGCATGGACGCGCAGTGCGAGAACGCGATGAAGATCGCCCAGTTCCTCGAGGCGCACCCCAAGGTGACCCAGGTCGCCTATCCCGGGCTTCCCTCGTTCCCGCAGTACGAGCTGGCGCGCAAGCAGGCCACCGGATTCGGCGCGATGGTCTGGTTCGAGGTCAAGGGGGGCGTCGCCGCCGGGAAGAAGCTGATGGACACGCTGCGCCTTTGGTCCCTCGCCGAGAACCTCGGCTCCGTCGAATCGCTCGTCACGCATCCCGTGACGATGACGCATGCCGACGTCGAAGAGGCCGAGCGCAAGCGCGTCGGCATCACGGACGGTCTGGTGCGTCTGTCGGTCGGGATGGAAGACGCGGACGATCTGATCGACGATCTCCGGCAGGCGCTCGAGGGGGTCTAAGGCCCGCTCAACGGTCGATCTTGATTTCCTGGCCGCCGCGCGCGACGGCCAGCATGACGCCGACGCCCACGAAGCCGGCGATGATGATGAGGGTCCAGACGGTTCCGATGCGCTCGAGGACCTGGAGCTTCCAGAGCGCCGCCATCACCGCTGCCACCAGGATCAGATAGCCGATCATGTAGATTCCCTGCGATCTCATGGATCCTCCCTGCGTGCGCAAGCCGGAGCGGACAGCCGGCTCGGCGCCGCCCTCCAAGACCTCGTTCTCGCTAGCCTAACATCGCCCGGTCGCTCGCATCGTCACTGGGGGGCCGGCTTCGATTCCGGCTTCGATTGCGGCTTCGCGTCCTGCGCGGGCGGCTTCCCCGCGGGAGGCGTCTGTGTGGGAGGCGTCGTGGGCGGATTCGGTGACACGGGGGCCGTGGGCACCGAGGGGGCTCCGGGCTTCGGGGGCAGGGGCTTCGCGGGCTCCGTCCCTCCCTCGAACGGCGCGTGCTCGATCACGCCGGAGTCGACGGTGTTTCCGGCACGGCTGATCGTCTGGAAGTAGAGTTTGGTCCCGTCGATCTCGATCATCATGAACGCGTAGTCCTGATCGAAGCCGGCCGCGGTCAGACCGGTCGACTGGACGATGTTCCCCTTGCGCAGGGAGCCGCCCGACCCGGCGACGAAGTACGCCACCCCTTGCTGCGGCTTGACCCGTTCGTAGATGTGATCGTGTCCCGAGAAGACGACGCTGACGCCGTATTCCACGAAGAGCGGCTCGAGCAGCTTGCGCAGGTCCACTGAAGAGCCGTGGAACCGTCCCGACGAGTACAGGGGATGGTGGAAGAACGCGATCTTCCATTCCGAGGAGGACTTCTTCAGCTCGCCCTCGAGCCAGTCGAGCTGCACCTTGTCCATGTAGTTGCTGTCGAGCGCGAAGAAGCGCACCCCCGTCCCCGCATTTGGGGTTCCCTTGCCCTGGATGACGCGGAAGGTGTAGTAGCGCTTCCCCCCCATGTTCCAGTCCTTGTAATTCGCCTCGGACGGATTGTCATGATTGCCGAGCGAGGCGTAGAACTTCACCTTCGCGTCGATGAGCGCGCTGTAGGGCAACTCGAACTTCGTCCGGAAGTCGCCCGGGCCCGATCCGCCGTAGAGATCGTCGCCGAGCATGATCATGAACTCGAACGGGAACTTCTGATGGAACGCGGCCATCTGCCGGCTCATCTCGTACTGAGCCTTGCTCCCCGTTCCCGTGTCGCCCATCGCGGCGAAACGAACCGATCCTTCCTTCAGGGGCAGTCGCAGCTTCTCCGTGTCCCCGCTGGGCGGGTTGGACGCGGCGCCCGAGTCATCGCTCTTTTCCTCCGTGTCCTGCGAGGTGCGGCCGGGAGGCCCGTTGACGGGCTTGGCCTGGGAGGGGTCGGGAATGGCGTTCTCGACGTAGTCGAGGATGACGTTCGCTTCGGTGTCGCGCAGGATGAGCGTGCGTCCGACGAACCTGTAGCGGACCTCCTCGGGAAGCGGCGGGAGATGGAGCAGCAGAGACGGCGGCACCGATGAGAACGGCGCGGCGGGGTTGTAGACGGCGTTCACCGCGACCGTCACCTGCGACTTGACCTCCTTGGAGGGATCGCGGGGATTCGGGGTCCCTTCCACTTTCGGGTTGCCCTGCTGGATCGCCTTGAGGATCCCCTCTCCTTCGGGTCCGGCGAGCTCGCGCTGCATGACGCGCACGATCGCCGCCGCGACGTCGGGCTTGAAGATCTCGCCCTGCTTCGCTCCCTTGCGGTAGTCGATGATCGCGCTCGTCAGCTCGTGCTGATGCGCGGCCACCTGCTCGGGCGTGGCCTTGTCGGGAAGCGCGGGAAGCTTCGCGAGGGCTTTCTTCCGCAGGACGACGTACTCGTCGACCTCGTCCTTGAACCGCGCCAGGACACGGTCGTCCATCTCGACGGACTGCGGGGGGACGATCGAGGTCGAATCCCCGTGCATCTGCGCGCAACCGTTGGCGCCCGCCGTCAGGAAAGCCGCGAGGGCGAGGGCGCCCAGCAGCGCCGCCCCCCGGATCGTCGTCAGGGCGCGGCGGGACTCCAGGAGTTTTCGCACGTGATCCTCCTGCACTCCGTACAGCAAGGGGCGTGCCGCACCAAGGAGGGCCCGGACGGCTCCCGGGTCGATCGAATCGCGGCTTCGGAGGCCGATCGACGCCCCCTGCCCGGCCCAGGTGTTGGGGTTAGGACACAGTGGGGCCAATCTCCGGACAGCTACTTCGGGGAGGCGGCGATCGGCCTCACGGGCAGGGGCACGTTGCATAGCTCGATGCGCCCCGCCTGGTTCTTGAACCACTCCTCGCGGCGGTTGCGGCGCGACTCGACGAGCGCGGTGAAGGTCGCCGTGTCCGTGCGGAAGAGCTCCAGGTTCGTCCGCTCCGCTTCCGGCACGTCGGCGGCGACCCTGATCGATTTGATCGGGAGTCGCATCTCGGGCTTTTCGTAGAAGCCCATCGGCGCGGGCCCGCGCGGAAGCGACGCCAGCAGGTCCATGCCCGAGACGACGCGTCCCAGGAGCGTGACGTTGCGGTCGAGGTGGCGCGGCGCATGACCGATGACGACATAGAGCTCGGCCCCGCCCCCGCTGTTCGCGTCGACGTCGCGCCCGGCTCCCATCATTCCGTAGCAGTGCGCCAGCCACGCGCGGCCGAGCTTGGGATCTCGGGCCGCCGGAAAGCCGTCGGAGAAGCCGACTTGCGGGGCGTAGACATCGCCGTCGGGGAGGCGCGTGAAGCGCAGGTCCCCGCCCGCCCTTCTGTCGAACTCGGCGGGAACCGTTCTCTGCCCCGTCTTCATGGGACGGCGCTTGGCGGTGTCGTCTCCGTCGGGGTCGCCCCACTGGACGACGTAGTTGTCCTGCGCGCGAATGATGGCGAGCCCGTCGAAGTAGCCTTCACGCACGAGCGCCTTCACGTTGGAGACGTGATGCGGCGCGAAGGCGGGCGCCAGCTCGATGACGACGCGGCCCG
>Ga0207644_10001509_pt1 | contig 15010 bp, 9 predicted proteins | sample KBSS73metaG_FD_184326 | JGI IMG/M metagenome (GOLD analysis project Ga0207644, IMG submission 184326) | Switchgrass rhizosphere microbial communities from Kellogg Biological Station, Michigan, USA - KBS S7-3 metaG (SPAdes) (version 2) | ecosystem: Host-associated > Plants > Roots > Rhizosphere >... | reverse complement strand
GAGCTCGGCCTGGCCTTCGACGGCGACGGCGACCGCCTCGGCGTCGTCACCAAGGACGGCACGATCATCTATCCCGACCGCCAGCTGATGCTGTTCGCGCGCGACGTCCTCAAGCGCGAGCGCGGCGCGACGATCATCTTCGACGTCAAGTGCTCGCAGCAGATGGCGCCGCTGATCCGCGCCGCCGGCGGCGTGCCGCTGATGTGGAAGACCGGCCACTCGCTCGTCAAGGCGAAGATGCGCGAGATCGGCGCGCCGCTGGCCGGCGAGATGAGCGGCCACATCTTCTTCGGCGAGCGCTGGTACGGCTTCGACGACGCCACCTACACGGCGGCGCGGCTGCTCGAGATCGTCAGTGCGAGCGCCGATCCGAGCGCGGTGCTGAACGCGCTGCCGACGAGCTTCTCGACTCCGGAGCTCAACGTTCCTTGCGCCGAGGGCGAGCCCGCCGAGGTCGTTGCCCGACTGCGCGCCGAAGCGAAGTTCCCGGGCGCGCGCGAGGTCGTCACGATCGACGGCGTCCGCGTCGAGTACGACGATGGCTTCGGCCTCGTCCGCGCGTCGAACACGACGCCGGTCCTCGTGCTGCGCTTCGAGGGGACATCGCCCGAGGCGCTGGCGCGGATCCGCGACGACTGCATGGCGGCGCTGCGCGCCGTCAAGCCCGACGCGCAGGTCGAAGCGTCGGCGCATTGAGCGAGGCCTTCGCTCCGCGCGAGCCGCGCGGGTCGCCGCGATGCGGATCCTGATCGTCAAGCTGTCGTCGCTCGGCGACGTCGTCCACGCGCTGCCGGTCGTCGCCGACATCCGCGCCGCCCATCCGGGCGCGCGCATCGACTGGGTCGTCGAGCCGGCATTCGCGCCGCTTCTCGATCGCACCACCGGCGTCGCCGCGGTGATCGACTGCGCGCTCCGCCGCTGGACGCGCGCCGGGCTCTGGAAGCCCTCGACGCTCGCCGAGGTGCGCGCCTTCGCCGCGCGCCTGCGGCGCGAGCGCTACGACGCGATCGTCGATCTGCAAGGCCTGACCAAGTCGGCCGTGATCGCCCGGCTCGCGCGCGGCCCGAGCTTCGGCCTCGCCAACCGGACCGACGGCGCGAGCCACGAGCCGCCGGCGCGCTGGCTGGTGTCGAAGGCGATCCGCGTCGAGCCGCACAGCCATGCACTCGACCGCTCGCGCGAGCTGGTTGCCGCCGCGCTCGGAACGCGAATCGATTCGCCGCCGATGTTCGGGCTCGTGCCGCGCGTGTCGGCGGAGGCAAGGCGCCCGCGAACGGTCGTGCTGATCCACGGCACCTCGCGCGCCGACAAGCTCTGGCCCGAAGCGAGCTGGATCGAGCTCGGCCGGCGCCTCGCCGACGAGGGCTGGGCGGTCGCGCTGCCGCAGTCGGGCAGCGAGGAAGGCCGGCGCGCGCGCGCGATCGCCGCGGCGATCGGCGGCGACGCCACCGTCTGGCCCGCGCTCGATCTGGGCGCATTCATCGATCGGCTCGCGACGACCGGGGGCGCGATCGGCATCGACAGCGGCCCCAGCCACATCGCGACGGCGCTCGGCCTGCCGCACGTCCAGCTCTACAACTTCCCGACCTCGTGGCGAACCGGCCCGCAGCCGGCGCACAGCGGCGGCCTGCAGGTCTCGATCGAAGGCGATCCGGTGCCGACGGTGGCGGCGGCGTGGGCGGCATGGAAGAGCGTCGAGGGCGTCGCTCGCGCGCGCTCACTGCGCGCCGCACCGGGACCGGCATGACCGACGAGTCCGGCCGGTCCCCTTCGGCGCGGCCTGCTCGCCGTGATGACGAGGCAGGGCGGAGGTGGCCGGCGTGACCCGCGTGACCGGCACGTTCGGCGCGCGCGCGGCCCGCGTCGCCTATTCGATCCTGCTGCGGCTGCTCGCGCCGATCTACTTTCTTCGCGTCCAGTGGCGCGGCCGCAAGGAGCCGCTCTACGCGCACGCCTGGCGCGAGCGATTCGGCCTCTATGGTCGGCCGCCGATCGCGCCGGGATCGCTGTGGATCCACGCCGTCTCGCTCGGCGAGACGCGCGCCGCGGCGCCGCTCGTCGAGGCGCTGCGGGCGGCGCGACCGGGCGTTCGCTTCCTCCTCACCCACGGCACCGCGACCGGCCGCGCCGCCGGCCAGGCGCTTCTGCGCGACGGCGACGCGCAGCTCTGGTTGCCCTTCGATTTGCCCGGCGCGGTCGATCGCTTTTTGCGCCATGCCGATCCGGCCGTCGGCGTTCTCATGGAGACCGAGATCTGGCCGAACCTGCTCGCGATCGCCGCCGGGCGCGGCGTTCCGGTGCTGGTCGCGAACGCGCGCATGAGCGAGCGCAGCCGCCGTCGCGGCCGACGCGTCGACGCGCTGCTCCGCCCCGCTTTCGCGAGCCTCGCGGCGGTGCTGGCGCAGACCGACGCCGACGCGGCGCGCCTGCGCGACGCCGGCGTTCGCGACGCCGGCGTCGTCGGCAACGTCAAGTACGACATCGCTCCCGATCCGGCGCTGCTCGCGCGCGGCCGATCGTGGCGCGGCGGCATCGAGCGCGGCATCGTCGTCGCCGCGTCGACGCGCGAGGGCGAGGAAGCGATGCTGCTCGCGGCCTGGCGCGGCGTCGCCGCGCCGCGGCCGCTGCTGGTCATCGTGCCGCGCCATCCGCAGCGCTTCGAAAGCGTCGCCGAGCTGATCGCCGCGTCAGGCTTCACGATGTCTCGGCGCAGCGCCTGGCGCGCCGACGCTCCCCCCGCCGATCTCGCGGACGTCGACGTCTGGCTCGGCGACTCGATGCTCGAGATGCCCGCCTGGTACGCGCTCGCCGATGTCGCCTTGCTCGGCGGCAGCTTCGCGCCGCTCGGCGGGCAGAACCTGATCGAGGCGGCGGCGTGCGGCTGCCCGGTCGTGATGGGCCCGCACACCTTCAACTTCGCCGACGCCGCCGAGCTTGCCCTCGGCGCCGGCGCCGCCACCCGCGTCGCCGACATCACCGAAGGCGTCGCGACCGCCGTCGCGCTCGCATCTGCCGCATCGGCGCCCACGCGCGCCGCTCGCTCGCATCGCGCCCTCGCTTTCGCGAGCGCGCATCGCGGCGCCGCCCAGCGCATGGCGGCCCGCATCCTCGCCGCCCTCGACACCCGCGCGCCGCCCGCGCATTAGCACCGGCGCCAAGTCGAAGCGAGACAAGGGCTCCAACGGAGCCCGCCCCTCCCTCTCGGAGGGAGGGGAGCGAAGCGGGGAGGGAGCAGCCCTGCAAACGCGAAGCGAAGCTTCGTGGGCTCCAACGGAGCCCGCCCCTCCCTCCTGGAGGGAGGGGAGCGAAGCGGGGAGGGAGCAATCCTGTCAGGCCGCGGAGCGAAGCTCCGCCCCGACATCCCGCTCTATCTCACCAGCACCGCATCGATCCCCAGGATGTCGGACGGCACCAGCCGCCCCGAAGCCTGGCGCAGCCGCAACGTCGAGAGCAGCAGGTCATATCGAGCCCGCGCCAGGTCGCGCCGGGTCTGGTAGAGCTGGCTCTGAGCGTTGAGCACGTCGACGTTGACGCGGATGCCGACCCGGTAGCCGAGCTGCGTCGCCTCGAGCGCGAGCTGGCTCGACGCCTCCGCCGCCTCGAGCGCCTTCACCTGCGCCGTGCTCGACTGCAGCGTGTAGTACGCCTGTCGCGTCGTCTGCGTCACGGCGCGGCGCGCCGCCTCGAGGTCGTTGCGCGAGCGATCCTCGAGGACGAGCGTCTCCTTGATCCGGTTCTGGATCGAGCCGCCGGTGTAAAGCGGGACATTGACCTGGACGCCGATGCTGCCGACCGAGTTGTAGCCGGTGACGTTGGCGGCGATGGTGCCGCGCCCGCTCTGCACCGAGGCGACCGCATCGACGGTCGGCAATCGCTGCGCGCGCGCCTTCTCGGTCTCGAGCTGGGCGACTTCGAAGGCGACACGGGCGCGGCGAACGGCAGGGTGCTCCTGGGCGGCGCGGCCGACGAGCTCGTCGACCGGAATCGCCGCCGTCGCCGGCAGCATCACCGGCACGGCGAGGTCGCGCGGCTGGACGTTGCTGCGGCCGACCAGCTGGTCGAGCGCGATCCGCTTGGTGACGAGGTCGTTGTCGGCGGCGATCTCCTGCGCCGTCGCCAGGTCGAAGCGCGCCTGCGCCTCGCGGGTGTCGGTGATCGTCGCCGTGCCGACCTCGAAGTTGCGCTTGGCCGATGCCAGCTGCTCGGAGATCGCCGCCTTGTTGGCGCGCGTCGTCTGCAGCGTGTCCTGGGCGCCGAGGACGTCGAAATACGCCTGGCTGACGCGCAGCATCAGGTCCTGCTCGGCGATGTCGAGGTCGGCGAGCGACGACTCGAGCGTTCGCTCGGCCTGGGCGATGGTCGCATCGTTCGAGCGGTTGAAGAGCGGCTGGCGCCCGTTCACGCCGAGGCCGAAGCCGTTGCTGCTGAAGTTCGAGCCGACGGTCGGATTGCTCTCGACGCGCGCCGCGTTGCCGGAAAGCGATGCGCTCGCCCGGTTCAGCGCGCGCGTCTGCTCGACGCGATAGATCGCCGACTCGGCCAGCGCGCGCGCGGCGAGATAGCTCGCGTCGTAGTTGTGCGCCGCCTCGTAGAGCTCGAGCAGCGATTGCGCCGACGCGGCGCCGGGCACGAAGGAGAGGCCGAGGGCGGCAGCGGCCAGCGCCAGCGAGGCGGCGAGCGGGCGTCGTCGCGGCCTCGGCTTCGGCCCACGGGTTTCGGTCTCGACGGACATCGGGTTCCCTTGCGGATGGCTTGTTCTAGTAGCGGGCGACGCTCGGATCGACCTCGCGCGACCACGCGTCGATGCCGCCGGCGAGGTTATAGGCCGAGGCGAACCCCGAGCGCTCGAGGAATGCGACGACCTGCGCGCTGCGGGCACCGTGATGACAAACGCAGACGACAGGGTGCGCCGGATCGAGCTCGCCGAGGCGGCCGGCGAGCTCGCCCATCGGCACCAGGCGCACGGTCGCCGCGGGCAGCGCGATCGCCGCGAGCGCCGTCTCCCAGGGCTCGCGAACGTCGAGAAGGACGAGCGGCGCGCCGCGCGCGGCCTGCGCTTCGGCAAGCGCGACCACGCCCGCGCCGGTCAGCTGTTGCATCTTGCGGCCCGGCCGGGTTCAGAACGTGAATCGGCTCGGCTCGCCGAAGCCGATCAGGCGCGGCGCGACGGTGTCGAACAGCTCGACGGTCGCGTGCCCGGCGTCCTCGCCTCGCGTCACGAGGGCGGCGCGCATGACCGGCAGCTGGCCGACGATCGCCGTCAGGCGCCCGCCGGGCTTGAGCTGCGAGAGGAGCGCGCGCGGCACCTCGGCGACCGAACCCGAGAGGACGATGACGTCGAACGGGCCGTCGACGACCAGCCCGGCCGACGCGTTGGCCTCGATCACGCGCGCGTTCAGGACCCAGGCGCGCTTCAGGTTCTCGCTCGCCATCCGCGCCAGGCGGGGGTCGATCTCGACGGTCGTCACGTGCTGCGCCTTGTGGGCGAGGAGCGCGGCCATGTAGCCCGAGCCGGCGCCGATCTCGAGGACGCGCTCGTGGCGCTGCACTGCGAGCTCCTGCAGCAGCCGCGCCTCGACCTTCGGCTCGAGCATCGACTGGCCGCCCGGCAGCGGCACCTGCGTGTCGACGAACGCCATCGAGCGGTACTCGGGCGGAACGAAATCCTCGCGCTTGACGATCGAGAGCAGCGAGAGAACGCCCTGATCGAGCACCTCCCACGGGCGGATCTGCTGCTCGATCATGTTGAAGCGGGCTTGCTCGATGTTCATGGATGGATGGGGAAGTGCGTCGCCGTGGGTGGAGATTCTCGCCGCACGGCGGACCGGGCTTCCGCGAGCCGCGCAGGCCGGGCGATTTCATCGACTGCCGCGCTTGCGCTGCTGCGAGCGGGAACGCAGGTTGCTGCGTACCGCCTCGAGGAGAACGACATCGACCGCGACCCCCATTTCGTCGACTTTCGCGGCCGCATCGTCGTCGTCGGCTTCGGCAGCACGGGGCAGGGCACCTTGCCGCTGCTGCTTCGCCATGTCACCGAGCGCGAGAACGTGCTCGTCGTCACGCCCGATGCCGGCGACCTTCGCGCCGCACGCGCCGCCGGCGTCGAGACGCTCGCTGCCGCGCTGACCCGCGAGAACCACCGTGCGCTGCTCTCGCCGTGCCTCGGCCCCGGCGACTTCCTGATCAACCTCTCGGTCGGCGTCAGCAGCTTCGACCTGATCGTGCTCTGCCGTGAGCGGCGGGCGCTCTATCTCGACACCTCGGTCGAGCCGTGGCACGGCGCCTACACCGACGCCAGCCGCGCCCCGGCCGAGCGGACCAACTACGCGTTGCGCGAAGCGGCGCTCGCGCTGCGCCGGCCCGGCCAGCGCGCGCCGACCGCGTTGCTCACGCACGGTGCCAATCCGGGGCTGGCGTCGCACTTCGTCAAGCAGGCGCTCCTCGACATCGCCCGCGACTGCGGCGCTCCCGACAGCGCGCCGCCGACCGATCGCGAAGGCTGGGCGCGACTCGCCGAGCGGCTCGGAATCCGCGTCATCCACGTCGCCGAGCGCGACACCCAGGACGCGCTGCCGCGGCGTAACGCGGGCGAGTTCGTCAACACCTGGTCGGTCGACGCCTTCGTCGACGAGGCCTTGCAGCCGAGCGAGCTCGGCTGGGGCAGCCACGAGCGCCACTTCCCGCCCGACGGCGTCCGCCACGAGCACGGCGGCCGGGCCGCGATCTACCTGCAGCGGCCGGGCGCGAGCACGCGCGTCCGCAGCTGGACGCCTCGCGCCGGCTCGCAGCAGGGCTTCCTCATCACCCACGCCGAGTCGATCTCGATCGCCGAGTACCTGACGATCGGCCCGGCCGAGAAGCCGCGCTACCGGCCGACCGTGCACTACGCCTATCACCCGTCGGACGATGCGGTCCTGTCGCTCAACGAGCTTGCCGGGCAGAACTGGCGCGCGCCCGCGCTGAAGCGCGTCGTCAAGGACGAGCTCGTCGCCGGTCGCGACGAGCTCGGCGTCCTCCTGATGGGCCACGCCAGGGGCGCCTACTGGTACGGCTCGCAGCTCACCCTCGCGCAAGCGCGCGAGCTCTGCCCGCACAACAGCGCGACCAGCCTGCAGGTCGCGGCGGGCGTCCTCGCCGGCTGCATCTGGGCGATCCGCCATCCGGATCGCGACGTCGTCGAGCCCGACCAGCTTCCGTTCGACGAGATCCTCGCGATTGCCCTTCTCTACCTCGGCGAGATGACGGGCGTGTACACCGACTGGACGCCGCTCGCCGATCGCGGCTGGCTGTTCTGCGAGCCGCTCGACCGCGACGATCCCTGGCAGTTCGTCAACTTTCGGGTCGCCTGACGGCGTGCCGCTGTCGCGAGCGCACGCGCGCTCGCTAACATCGCCGGCTTTGCATCGCGACGGAGAACGGCTTGGATCCCATCCTGCTCGTCAAGGCGGCCCTGATGGGGATCGTCGAGGGGCTGACCGAATTCCTGCCGGTGTCGAGCACCGGCCACCTCATCCTCGCCGGATCGCTGCTCGGCTTCACCGGCGACAAGGTCAAGGTGTTCGAGATCGCGATCCAGAGCGGCGCGATCTTCGCGGTGATGATCGTCTACCGAGAGCGCCTGGCGGCGACGCTCGCCGGCCTCGGCAGCGACGCGCGCGCGCGCCGCTTCGCGCTCAACGTCGCGATCGCCTTCGTTCCCGCGGTCATCCTCGGCCTGCTGTTCGGCAAGGCGATCAAGGCGCATCTGTTCACGCCGGTCGTGGTCGCGACGACGTTCATCCTCGGCGCCTTCGTGATCCTCTGGGCGGAGAAGCGGAAGGCCGCGCCGCGAATCGACAGCGTCGACGCGATGCGCCCGATCGACGCGCTCGGCGTCGGCCTCTGCCAGTGCCTGGCCCTCGTCCCCGGGACGAGCCGCTCGGGCGCGACGATCATCGGCGGCATGCTGCTCGGGCTGTCGCGCGGCGCCGCGACCGAGTTCAGCTTCTTCCTCTCGATGCCGACGCTGCTCGGCGCCGGCGCCTACAGCCTGTGGAAGGAGCGCGCGCTGCTGTCGGCGGCCGACCTGCCGCTCTTTCTCGTCGGCCTGGTCTTCTCGTTCCTCGCCGCGTGGGTCTGCGTTCGCTGGCTGCTGCGCTACGTGTCGACGCACACCTTCGTTCCGTTCGCGTGGTACCGGATCGCCTTCGGGCTGATCGTCCTCGCGACCGCGTACAGCGGCCTCGTCGTCTGGCAGGAGTGAGCGGGCGCGCGTCCTGCGCCACCGACGCCGGCGAGATCTAGGCGCGTCGCCTGAAGACGAGATCGCGCACGCCGTGGCCGCGATCGAGACCGCGCTGCTCGAACTTGGTGAGCGGCCGCGACGGCGGCCGCGGTGCATAGCCCTCACCGACGCTGTTGACGAGCATCGGCTCGGCCGAGAGCACGGCGAGCATCTGCTCGCCGTACGGCAGCCAGTCGGTCGCGCAATGCAGCGTCGCGCCGGCGGCGAGCCGGCTCGCGAGGAGACGAACGAAGGGCGCCTGGATCAGGCGCCGCTTGTGATGGCGCTTCTTGTGCCAGGGATCGGGGAAGAAGAGATGGACTCCGGCGAGCGACGCCGGCGCGATCATCGATTCGAGCACCTCGACGGCGTCGTGCTGGACGATCCGCACGTTCTCGAGTCCGGCCTCGTCGATCCGTTGCAGCAGGGCGCCGACGCCGGGCGGATGGACCTCGATGCCGAGGAAATCGACGTCGCGGGCCGACGCCGCGATCGCCGCCGTTGCGCTGCCCATCCCGAAGCCGATCTCGACGACGACCGGCGCGGCGCGCCCGAACACCGCGGCGAAGTCGACCGGCGCGGCGACGAAGGGGACGACGAATCGCGGCGCGAGCGTCGTCAGCGCGCGCGCCTGTCCGGGGCCGATGCGGCCGGCACGGACAACGAAGCTGCGGATTCGCGGTGCCGGCGCGGCAGCGTCCGCGCGGTCGGGATCGGGGCTCTCGTCCATCGTTGCAGTGTCGTCGCGTGGTCCGGCCGCGAGGGCCTCGCTGCCTATAATCCGCGCGGCCGGCGGGTGTAGTTCAATGGTAGAACGGCAGCTTCCCAAGCTTCATACGAGGGTTCGATTCCCTTCACCCGCTCCACCGTCTTACCTATGAGGATTTGCAGCCGACTGTGCGCTACTGCGCCTCTACTGCGAAATCCGATTCGGGCCTCCCCGCATCAAGCTCGCGTCCTAGGGCTGACCGAGAACGGGCTAGCCGATCTCGTGAACCGCCCCGATTTGCCGAAAGATCGCTTGGGCAACTGCTGCGGCTTCAGCAGCACTGTCTGAGCCGCCAACTTCAGCTCGCGCCAGGGCCCGCCGTGCCCACGCTTCGCCGAGCGGGTATGACCAGGTCCCCGCCACCTCGATCGCGCGCGCCGCCGTCGATCTTGCGCGATCGACTTCGCCAACCTCACGTTCGGCCTCGGACAGATAGGCCAGGAAGAGGCTCTCGAAGGGACGGAATCCGATCAGAGCGATCGCTTCAACCGCGCGCTCTAGCTCCTCGCGAGCCTCTTGCGTCTGCCCCGAGCGAAGCTTGGCATAACCCAAGAAGCCGGTTGCATACGCGAGACTGGTCGGATCGGGCGCGAGTGCGACGGCACGCTCGGCCTGGTTCACTGCAGAGGTGTCTCCCCCATCAGCGAGTGCCCAGCTTCGCAGGAACGCACCGTAGCACTGCAGGCGCGGGTCGCCAAGCGCCTTGCCGATATCGAGGACGCGCGAGCCCTCCTGCGCGGCTTCTTGAAGTCGACCGGTCTGGATCTGCAACATCCCCATGTAAAAGCGAGTCATGGAGAGCCAGTAGGAGGGTCCCTCCTTCTGCAGCAGATCGAGCGAGCTCTGTCCCGCGACTTGCGCTGCCCCTGAATCGCCGCGCAGGCATCCGCGCAAGCAGAGAACCCCGAGCGCCTTGCCCATGGTGAGCGAGTCGTCGATCCGCTGCGCTTGGCTGATCGCCACCGTGGCTGCGCGTTCGGCGTCCTCATATCGGGTCCGGCGCACGTACATGTGCGCTAGCCAGAAAAGGCACGGTGCCGTGAGCGCCGGGGATTCGCTTGCTTCGAGTGACGGCAGGTCGGATTCGAGGAGGTCAATGCTGTCTTGGAACCGCCCTCGCATGTAGAGCACTTGAGCGAGCCGCATCTTGACGCGCCAGATCTCCTCTGCGCGCCGATCGACCTGCTCGATCAGATCGATGAGGGTAAGCGCTTTGCGTAGATTCGTTTCAGCGTCTGCCAGGGCGTAGGCAGTCATTGCTCGATCGGCGAGCTTCAGAAGGAACCCAATCGCCTCCAGCGGCAGCTCCGCACCCGCGTAGTGGTGCGCGAGCACCGCCGCCAGATCGCCGTGCGTTGAGGACAACCGCTCGATCGCTTGCGCGGCGCTGACGTGCAGGGCACGTCGACGAGATCGGACGAGCGTTCCGTAAGCTGCGTCCTGAATCAACGCATGCCGGAACGCGAGCAGCGATTCGTCATGCTCAAGCCGCTCCTGTATGAGCTGCATCCGCTCGAGCTCGAGAATGAGCTCCTCAACGCGATCGGCCTGCCCCCAGACGGCCTCGAAGATCTTGCGCTGGAACTCGCGACCGAGGACCGAAGCAGTCTGCAAGGCGCGCCGCAAGTTCTTGGGCAAGCCATCGATACGGGACATCAACAAGGTCTGAACCGTGTCGGGCAACTCACCGCCGAGGCCGTGGAGCTTCGTCGAAAACGACAGTTCCTCAAGAAACAGAGGGTTGCCTTGCGCGCGCTCCGCGATCGCAGTCAACATCGTCTCGTCGACCCCGCTTCCGTCGGCTAGACGCGCCAGCAACTGACGGCTTTCCGACTTCCCCAACGCGGCGAGCGACAGTTGCAGCACCCCGGGGCGGCCGAGCCACGGCACGGCATGTTCCGGTCGGTGCGTGGAAAGAAAGAGGATCCGACTGTCGGAAAGCGCGTCCACCAGAGTCGCGAGCAGCGCCTCTGTAGCACGGTCGCACCAGTGAAGGTCCTCGACGACGAGCAGCAGAGGCTGCTCGCGACTCAGCGCAAGAAACAGGCTTCTCAGTCCTTCGAACGTGCGCGACTGCCGCACTTCCGGGCTCACTGTAAGGATCTCTTCCTCCGGCTGCGTGAGGCCCATCACGTGTCGCAGCCCTCCCTGAAGGCGCTGGTCGTTGAGACCATGGCTCGTCATCAACGTCTCGAGGCGCGCGCGCCTGGTGTCCACGTCCTCCCCCTCCGACAGACGGGCAAACCTTCTCACGGCCTCGGTCACGGGGAGATACGGCGTCGCATTCGAATAGGACACGCACTGGGCATACAACTCCTGATGGTTCCCAAGCGACTCGCGGAGCTCATAAAGAAGGCGCGACTTGCCGATACCGGCCTCAGCGGTAACGACGACGGCGTTGCCCTCTCCGGCTGCTGCCTGGTCCCACCGACGCCGGAGCGTGCGAAGCTCGTCGGCGCGCCCGACCATCTCCCCTTGGTGTCGGTGCCGGGTTGCGTCAAAGCGTGACGCAACCGCGGCGCGAGCGTCGACCCGCCACAGTTCGACCGGATCTCCGATCCCCTTCAGGGTGCGGCTGCCGAGCGATGTCATAACAAAGGCCGCGCCGAGCGAGCGCTGCACTGAGGCGTCGACGACGACGCTGTGTGCGTCTGACTCGCCCTGGATGCGCGCGGCGAGATTAATCGTGAGGCCGACTGCGCTCTCGCTGTTCCAGCCCTCGAGCTTCTCCATCTCGTGCATAACGACCGGACCGGCCGCGATACCGACGCGCGCCGCGATGGCCCTTCGCCTACGACCGACGTCCTCCTTCAAGCTACGGATCAGCTCCAGTCCTGCCTGAACGGCACGTTCCGCATCGTCCTCGTGTGCCACTGGATAACCGAAATACGCGAGCACACCGTCGCCCAGGAATTGCGCGATCTGGCCGCCGAAGGATTGGACCGCGCTCCGTGCCTGATCGTGATACCACCGCAGCGCGTCGCTGACCTCTTCGGCGTCAAGCTCCTGGGCCATTTTTGTGGACTCGACCAAGTCGCAAAACATCACCGTGAGGTGGCGGCGTTCGACGTCACCTTCGCGGTCCAGCGGCTTGGGCGGTTTCGGGTCATCGACGAGCGAATTGCGCTTTGGGGCGACCACAGCCGGCCGCGCAGCCTCGCTCGGCAGCTCGGCCGAGCTTTGGGTCAGGCGATCGCGAACCGCTCGCAGCAATCGCTTGCGGTCTCCGAGCGAGATTCCAATCGCCGACAGATCCTGTTCAGTCAGCTCTGCAAGAACGTCAAGGTCGACGCCGTTGGCCGCGAGCGTGGCGTTGAGGCCCCCGAGGCCCCGGTCTTGTAGCCAGCGGGATAGGTCGCTCATTCGCAAAGCGATCGGATCAGCCAGGATTCGCCAGCCACTTTACTCTCACGCACTCGGATCGGTCTAAGGTGCTAGACGCCCGCGACGGGCCACTGCCGGTGAGTGCCAGTGAAAGACGCAAACATTGCGGCTTTCAAGCGGAGCCCAGCGTCGCTTCCGTGATGAGTCAACACGAACAGTAGCGCGGCAACTACTCCTCGCACGTCGAAGAGCAGCAGAGGCTGTAAGCAAGCGAAGCTCACCGGAGCACGCCGCCGTCGGCGCGCCCGAAACATACCCTATCGTCGATCGCGCTCATGCCTTCGCGCACCAGCGCGTCCATCTTTGCTGTCGAAGACGCGTATCCTGTCCACGCAGCCGCAATGGCTTCAAGGGCCAACATGTCCGACATCAAGCCTTGGCTGGAAAGCCTCGGCCTAGGAAAATACCACGAGGCTCTGGCTGACAACGATATCGATTTGGCGGTCGCATCGGAGCTGACCGAGCAGGACCTCGACAACCTCGGGCTGACGCTTGGTCATCGCCGCAAGTTCATGGCGGCCGCAGCAAAGCTGCGTTCATCGATCCTCGCGCCGGCTGTCCGAGGCGCCCCAGCCCCGCTCGCTCAGCAGGTCCAGCGCCGCCAAGTCACCGTGGTATTCGCAGACCTTGTGGGCTCGACAGCACTGGCAAGCCAGCTTGACCCCGAGGACCTGGACAAGTTGCTGCGCAGTTATCGCGAGGCCTGCGCCACAGTCATCGCCCAGTTCGACGGATACATCGCCCAGTACCTCGGCGACGGCGTGCTCGCCTATTTCGGATACCCACAGGCCCAGGAACAGTCGGCAGAACGCGCGATTCGCTCCGCGCTCGAAATCGTGGCTGCGGTCGCGCGGCTGAAGTGTTCCGATGGTCAGCCACTGCAGGCGCGCGTCGGGATCGCCACGGGTATGGTCGTCAGCCAGCTCGGCGGGGAGGAGCGCGAGCAGACGGTCGTCGGCGAAACGCCAAACCTGGCAGCCCGACTGCAGGCACTCGCCGCGCCAGGTACCGTGCTCGTCGACCCGGTGACGCGGCGGCTCACCGGCGACTTCTTCGAGTACGTGTCGGCCGGCGAACACTCGCTCAAGGGTTTGAAAGCGCCCGTCGCGGTCTGGCAGGTACGACGAGAGCTCAAGGTCGAAAGCCGTTTCGCCGCGGTGCACAGTGCGTTTTCCGGGCCGATCGTCGCACGCGAGCGCGAACAGGCGTTTCTGCTCGATTCGTGGCAACGAGCCGCTCGCGGCAGCGGCCATCTCGTTCTGCTTGGCGGCGAAGCGGGAATGGGCAAGTCGCGCTTGCTCGAAGCGCTTTCGGAAGGCGTACGAGCGACACCTCATCGGCTTCTGCGCTGTCAGTGCTCGCCCTATCACCGCAACAGCGCGTTGTATCCACTGGTCCAGTTGCTGCGGCACGAGGCCGCCATTGAATCGGAGCGCGCCCTCGATGAGAATCTGCGCCGCCTCGAAGCCCTGCTGTCGCAGGTCGGTCGCTCATCGCGTCGAGACATAGTGTTGATCGCGGGGCTGCTGGAACTTGCCACGCCCGACCGCGTGTCGCCGATGGAGATGACACCGGCGCAGCGAAACGCCGAAATACTTGCGATCCTCGAGGAGCTCGTACTCGCCACACCGGACGGTTTGCCGGTGCTGTTCTTGTTGGAAGACGCCCACTGGAGCGACCCGACGACCCAGAATCTGGTGGAGCGGCTCCTGGCGCGCATCGAATCGCGCAGCGTCCTCGCGGTAATCACCCATCGGCCGGAATTCAGCAAGAACTGGAGCGACCGCGCGCAAGCCACGGCCCTGACGTGTAAGCCGCTCGCACGCGACCAATGCGCTGCGATTGCGAGGCATGTAGCCGGTGACCACGCAATCGACGATGCTCTGATAGAGCAGATCGTGAACCGCGGCGACGGGGTGCCGCTCTATGTCGAAGAGCTCACCAAGGCGGTGATCGACATGCAGACCGCCGTTGTCGTGCCTTCGACTCTGCGTGATTCGCTGATGTCTCGGCTCGACCGGCTCGGTGACGCCAAGGAGATCGCGCTGGTCGCGTCGGTCATCGGGCGGCGCTTTTCCTACCCGATGTTGGCCGAGATCGCCGAGGTCCCCGAGTCCACCCTGGAAGCTGCGTTGGGGCGATTGCTCGGCGCCGGGATGGTGTTCGCCGTCGAGGATTCGGGGCTGCGCGGCTACAGCTTCAACCATTCACTGGTCCAGGAGGCGGCGTACGAAACCCTCTCGAATAGCCGCCGGCAAGCGTTGCACCTGAGCATCGCACGCCAGCTCGAGACGCAGACCGATGCCGAGGTTTCGAGTGCACCGGAGATCGTCGCTTACCACTTCGGTCGCGCAGCAGAGCCCGAGAAGGCGTGCGCGTTCTGGATGCTGGCCGCAGAGAAGTCGCGTCAGCGGACGGCGTTCGCCGAGTCGATCGCCAATCTCGGCTCGGCTCTCGCGGAAGCCGAACGCGTAGCGGACCTCCAAACCCGGATGCGTTCGACGATGGAGGTCCAGCTCCGGCTCGGCGCCGAATTCGTCATCCAGTCCGGACCGTTGAGCGCAGATGCCAAGGCGGCGCTCGAACGAGCGTAC
>Ga0207644_10001507_pt1 | contig 15013 bp, 10 predicted proteins | sample KBSS73metaG_FD_184326 | JGI IMG/M metagenome (GOLD analysis project Ga0207644, IMG submission 184326) | Switchgrass rhizosphere microbial communities from Kellogg Biological Station, Michigan, USA - KBS S7-3 metaG (SPAdes) (version 2) | ecosystem: Host-associated > Plants > Roots > Rhizosphere... | reverse complement strand
ACCGGAGCGATTACGATTCGGCAAAACGAGACCGAGTCCGTACCCCTACCTGAGTGGCAATTTACCGGCGCGGCGCCGGAAGACCCGGCACCGGTGGCCTATCGCTGCGACAAAGTACCCTCCAAAATTATTATCAAGGCGAGCTTCCACCGCGACGACGACGATCGAAACGATTTGGAAATCCAGGCTGTGGCGACTGCTGAAGATGATTTGGGAAACGTTGGCAAGCGCACGGTTGCGTTCAACGCGAACGGTGATTCCGATCTTCTTCCATTCGAAGTGTCTGGCGATCGAATTCGGGCCCGAGGTGTAGATCTCACCACCACGGAATGGACTTGGCAATACCGGGCTTCTGAAAACGATCAATTCATCGATTTCGATCGAAGTAGTCATAGGGTCTATTCGATTTTTGGCGAACCAACAGCGCCTTGGGACGGCGAACTTCCATGGACTGAAGTACTGGAATATGCATGCGCGTGGGCAAGGGGTGCGCATGACACAGTTAACGCGGCTACTGCGATTACTGAACAGGTAAATGCGTTGGGACCAGCTACCGTCTCGTATATCCGTTCGCCCACATATGCCCAGGACAAATTCAATTGCACGGATTTCATAAAGCTGCTGAACCGTTCGGCGACGACACCACAGGGAATCAACTGCGACGATTGCGCTACGATCGTTTCCACCTTCGCCAATATCCTGGGTTGTGAATTGTGGCAATCGGGAATGGGATATTTTTTTCACACGAACTTTATTAAGACTATTGGTTCCAGCGCGTTTGAAATGACTGGCTTTCCGCGGCATGCAGTGGCATGGGAATATCCCTGCGAGGAACGGCAACCGCTTTATGATGCTTGTTTCCAAGTGGACGCCGACGGGCAGCCTGACAACGTTCAGACTGTACGCGCAGTGTTACCTGCCAATCTTGTATTCGGATCGGGAGCCGCCCGAGAAAACCAATACAAGTTTTGTTTATTCCGAGAGGCAGGGGACGATGCTTGCGATCCGCAACCGGGCGGCGAAAGAATGCGGCGGCAAATTGGCAAGTCTTTTTTGGGCCGACGACGATTTACTGACAAACGGTTGCTCGATCTCTTTAAGACTGCCTACGCGTTTGATTCGTGGACACGCGCGAAGTTAGTCGAAGAAGCAGGGGCGCCGGTTTCCGAAAAAGCAAAGGATTGGTCTCTGGACGATCTATTTAGTCGTTCTGCTCTTTTCACGGAATGGCGCATCAGTTCATTAGAAACATTTACGGACAAGGAGCTGTCGCAGGTCGGCACAGTATTGTTGTTTCGACCAGAAAATGACGTCAGGGAACTCCTGCAAATCAACGTTTTCGAGTCGCGCACAGCGGAATCCGCCAACGAGTTTTTGTTACAGCTTCTCGCTCAATTTCATCGGACTGATCTTGAGCGTCAGGTTGAGAACCAATTGGGGGAGATTAGTTTTGTCGAGCCGCAAGAAACGGCGGTCGTATTCAGACGCCGTAAGTTTTCCAGCGTGGTGCGCAGCGTGGGCAACCGACCGGTGTCGACTTTGGAATTTGCCAGAATAGTCGATGAATACTTTAAAGAACTCAGCAAACCACCAATTTAATCGTGGATCAGGAAACGATAATTTCGAGGCACAAGTAGAATTGAAGGAGGAAGAAAGATGCCGCACAAACTTGCACAGCGTTGGACGAGCCGGTTGATCAATCTTACACCACCGGCTGTCAGCCGGGATGGGATTATGGATCTGAGAAACATGGATGACGGGGGGAATTTGACCAACGGCGTCCACGAACACGCGACCGGTCCGCCAAGCACGATTAAAGGCAAGGCCACGCCCGTCGGTAATGGGTTCGAATTGAAGCTTGACATCGACCACGACACCTACGAAGGCCGTCTGGTAATTGACACCGCTAACAAGTTAATGATCGTAGGCATAAAGCACTTTGGCACGCACCCTTTGGCAAAAGAGAAAACGGAAGGCGAAGAGCGTGAGGCCTTGCTAGATCAAGATGATCCTCCATGGGTAATTACCAAACCATAGCGGACTGGGCGGCACTCAGCGGACGATCCGCTAATAGTACTCATGCTTTAGGGTTGCCGCGGATGAACTGATGGGCGACGCTGGTTTTTGGGTCGGTCGGTTGAGACAACTGCGTCTCGCAGTTTGCGGCAGTTGTCTGCTTCTCGGTCAGCTCACGGCGCCGTTGTCAGCTCTTGCACGGACGTGCTTGCTTGCTGACCGCAAAACTCCTGGCTCTAATCGGGAAACGCAACTATCTCAAGACGAGCTCAAAGCCGGCGAATCGCTGCGACGGCAGATCAAAGGCGGTGAGAGTCATTCTTTCTCCCTCATTCTACCGGCCGGTGACTTCGTCGCAATCCGGATCGAGCAGTACGGCAACATACTGCTCGCCACGCTGTCCGACCCTGACAATAACGAATTGATGCAGATGGATACTCCGGCCGGCGGTTTCGGTCCGATATATCTATCTACGATTTCGGTCGCATCAGGAACTTATCACTTAACGGTAAAAACGCGCGACGAATGGGCTATTGTGCATGACTATGAAGTGGCCGTTACGGAAATGCGCCAAGCCACGCCTGCCGACTCCTTTCGCGTTGAAGCTGAGCGAATCTTCGCCGAAGGCCGCAAGTATTTCCGCGACAATAAACTTGCGCTCGCAGTGCCTAAATACGCTGCGGTAGTTCCTTATTGGACGGCAAGTGCAAACCATCACTGGGAAGCCCTGGCCCAGTATGCGCTCAACGAGGCTTATCGTAACTTGGGCGATCCGTCCAAGGCCGAACCATTTCTGGATGAAACTCTCCGCATTCTCGACGTGCGCATGGACGAAGACGATTGGCGATTGAAAGCTTCGGCTCTGAACGATTTGGGAAACGTGTATGCGCGCACAAACCGTGAAGACAAGGCCTTGGGTATGCTGAATGACGCGCTGGCTCTTTTCAAATCGAACAATGATCGTCGCGGACAAGCCAGCGCCCTGAACGGTTTGGCTCAACTGCGATTTCGGGCTAATGATTTAGCGACAGCGCGCGAGTTTCTCGAAAATGCGTTGACCTTGCGGGAACAGGAGAATGACCAAATTGGCAGGCTTAATATTCTAAACGGTCTTGCTGCGATTTATGATGCGATGGGCGACCCGATCGCGGCGCGATCGAAATTAGCAGCGGCCAGAGCTGATTGGGAAAATGTCGAAATCGGCCCGAATGACCGCATCAAGTACGTCACCTTCCTCAGTAACCTGGCAAACGCGCACGACAAACTCGGCGAGACTAGGGAAGCACGTAAATACTATGACGAAGCACTCAGCAACTATGGCGAAGGCGACGCACGTCGCGCGGCGACTTTGGATAGCAAAGGCGATCTGCTTGCTTCTCTCGGCGAATTAAAAGAGGCAGCAATTTGCTATGAGGATGCGCTGACACTTTTACCGCGGAACGACCTCGATGCGGATATCAAGGTTGGCGTCCTCGTCCATTATGCCCAGTTAGCCAACGCCGAAGGAAATCCGCGGGCAGCTTTGACGAGACTCGAAGCCGCAGAACAGATCGTACGCAGTGACCGAAGACGCGTTGACGTGTTGACCAATCTGGCTTTCACCCAGGGCATACTGGGTAGGTCGAAGGAGGCGCTCGATAATTTCGCTAAAGCACTCGAGCTCGGGGCAAAAATCAAAGATCGGCGACGACTGGCACTCACATATCAGAATCGCGGGGAAACTTATTCACGAATCGGCGCGCATGCGGAAGCGCTCGCCGATCTGAACCACGCAATCACTTTGTGGGCAGAGCTGGAGGATTTGCGCGGCCAAGCCACCACCCTTAACAGCCTGGCTGCGTTACAAACCAAGCGCGGCGATTTAGCGGCTGCTCTGGACAGCAGTGAAAAAGCTTTGGCCATTATTGAATCGCAACGCGCGGCGATCACCAGTCGCGAATTGCGGGTGTCATATCTCGCTTTGCACGAAGACTACTACGAACAAAACATAGACATAAAGGTGCAGCTCTGGAAATCGCAATCGGCGCAAACCTACCTGGCCGCCGCGTTCGAAGCAGCAGAGAAATCGCGTGCCCGCGTGTTGCTGGATTCCTTAAGCGAGGCGGGCGACGAGAGATTGGGCTTCAGCAGCAAGGATCCGAAATTGAAGGCCCTTATCGATCAGCGCGCCGATCTGTTAGGAGAACTTCGCAGCAAATCTCAGCTGCGCACCACCCTACTGAGTGACAATCGCAGTCCGGCCCAACTTGCAGCGATCGATCGGCGGATTGATCAAATCGTATTGGATGTCGATGTCACCGAGGAAACAATTCGATCTGAGAATCCACGCCTCGTCGGGCTTATCAAACCGCATCCGTCGTCTTTGCTGGAAGTTCAAAAACAACTCGGTGCGGATAATTTGCTTCTCGAATACTCGCTTGGGGACGAGCGCAGTTACGTTTGGGCGGTGACGACGAATTCGATCGACGGATTCCCATTACCGTCCCGCGACGAGATCGAGAACGCGGCGAGACGAATCACGAAATCGCTGGCGGAGCGGAAACGAACGGTCGCGGGCGAAACCGCTGCTCAGTATGAGCGCCGGCGCGAACTGGCTGACAGGGAATTCAACAATGCGTCGGCTGAGTTGAGCGACAAAATTATCCGGCCGCTGGTTCCGTTACTCGGAACGAAGCGTTTGATTGTCGTGGCGGACGGCGCTTTACAACTCGTTTCTTTCGCCGCGCTACCACTTCCCGGCAATGCTGCTGAGAGGCAGCGGCGACTAATTGAGGATCACGAGTTCGTGTATGAACCCTCTGCCTCGGTGCTGGCCTTGCAGCGAAGCGAGCTTGCCGACCGGAAAGCGGCGCGTCACGCAGTTGTAGTCCTGGCGAATCCGGTTTTCGCGAAGGATGATTCGCGCGTGGCGGCCTTAGCCGAGCGCAACCCTTCATCAAGCACTCGGTCGAAGTCGAATGGCAGCGGATCGCCGGAGACCGAGACGCGCAAGGGTGACGTCAGTCGTGCGCTTGAGGACATCGGCCTCGAAAGCTTTCCCCGGTTGGATTCTTCGGCCATTGAAGCGCAACGGATCGTTAACCTGGCACCCAAAGGCGAAGCGAAAGCCGCGCTCGATTTTGACGCTAGCCGCGAAACCGCGATGAGCCCAGAGCTGGCTGAGTACCGGATTGTGCATTTTGCTACGCATGCAATAGTCGACACCGAACATCCGGAGTTGTCGGGTATTGTCCTTTCGCTGGTGGATCGCCGCGGACAGGCGCGAGACGGCTTCCTGCGATTGCACGACATTTATAATCTCAACCTGCCGGCGGATCTTATCGTGCTCAGTGCTTGTCAGACGGGCGTGGGCAAAGAGATCAAAGGCGAAGGTCTGATCGCCCTGACCCGTGGTTTTATGTACGCGGGTGCGGCACGCGTCGTTGCCAGCTTGTGGAAAGTCGACGATGCCGCGACCGCAGAATTGATGGCCCAGTTCTATAGGCAAATGTTCATCAACGGCCAGCGTCCGGCCGCCGCTTTACGTGCCGCCCAAATTACGGTCGCAAAAAAACGATCGCCCGCGGATTGGGCCGGCTTTATTCTGCAGGGCGAGTGGAAATAAATTTAACTGCTAAATCTTCTATCTGGATTATAATCCGCCAGTTATCGCACCCCCTTTCGAAGGATCCAGAGCAGTTGTCCAAACCCACGAAAAGCAGTCAATGGTTTTTAACGACTGAGTCGTTCGCGAAATTGCTCGCCGCTTTCTCAGAAGATCGTGACGAGGCTGCCCGGCAATATGAAGCGCTGCGAAACAGACTCATAAGATTCTTTGAATGGCGTTCCGTGAATCTGGCCGACCATCGCACTGATGAAGTACTAAACCGCGTGGCGAGAAGGATCGACGAAGGCCAGCAAGTCGAGAATGTCGTCGCTTATTCATTCCGCGTGGCGTATCTGGTTTTTTTGGAGTCGCAAAAAGAACCCGAATTTACTGAAATCGATCCCGAGAGAGCTCCACTAATCGACGCTGATCCGGGTTTTGAGGATGAGGCGCTACAGATGCGACAAAAATGCTTCGACGTTTGCCTGAGTAATTTGTCTGGCGAGAAGCGTAGGATGCTGTTGGAATATTATGCGGAAGAGCGCCGGGCGAAAATTGAGAGACGCAAGCAACTAGCCGATCAACTCAGAATTTCATTGGATGCGCTCAGAATTCGAGCCCATCGCATCCGCAAAAGCCTTGAAGAGTGCATCATGAATTGTTTGCGTTCGCCGGAGCCAGCGCGAAATGTAACGCATTAAATGTCACGTTTAGTAGGGGCGGGTTCATATTGTGGCAGTATCTGTGAACAGGGCCGGCAACGGCGATCCTCCCAGCGATCCGGATTTTGAAGAGATCGACATCGCTGAGGAAGAGCTAATCGACGCTTACGTTCGGGGCGAACTCTCTGCCGATGAGCGAAAGCTGATCGAGAGGGGGCTGCGAAATTCTCCCGAATTGGTTGAGCGGCTCCACTTTGCCCGACTACTTTCCGGGGCTGCCGACCAAGCTCTTGAAGCCGATGTCCCATCAGATCGATCTCATGAACAACTTCGGTCGGAACCCAAAAGGCGGTGGTCGTTTGGTCTGATGCCCGGTCCGCGACCGGCTTTTAACCTGGCGTTGGCGGCGTGCGCGCTGATTATTGTTGTTGCCGGGATCGGTTTGTTGGCTGGCTGGCTCAGCTTACGACGCGAAAGGCAACAACTCGCTGACCAGCAGGCAGCCGTCGAGCGACAGAGATTGGAGTTGCAGAAATCCGCCGCGGAACAGCGAGTGGCCACGGATCGAATCAGTGCCCAGCTAAAAGAAGAACAGCAGAAACGCGAGGGTGACCAGCAGTTGATTGCCGCGCTCCAGCAGGCGCAGAGTCAGAGATCGACAGCCGCGACGGTCGCAACCCTCTTTCTGTTGCCGGTGTCGCGGGGCTCTGACACCCACAACGAATTGAAACCGGCTGCTGGAGTGTCGAGGATCAAACTTCAGTTAGGAGTTGAGTCGATCGACTACGCCAGTTATCTGGTGGAAATCAAAAACTCGCAAGGTAAACAAATCCTCCAGCAAAACGTAGGCCCACCGCGCTCCGGTAAAATCGTTACGGTCAGTATTCCCAACAAGGCGCTTCCTGCCGGCACCTACACTCTTCAACTCAACGGAATCTCACCTGAAGGCACGCGTGAACTAGTCGGTAACTACAGTTTCCGGATTGTGGCAAGCAATAGGGACAACTAATCCTGATCTCCGTTCTCACAACCTGTAGCCACGTCCGTAATCTAACCGATAGAAAACGATCGAACGGGGCGGCCCTAAATTCAACCCATCGCACAATAATCAGGTGCCGTCGCGCCATAATTTACACACTCAACTCCGCTGACTCTCAAGGGGATTCCTCAGTGCTCAACTTGCCTCGCGCGGAGTGTCGCTCCAGAACAAAGATCTTCGGTTCCGTTTACTGCATTCGCGATAATTCAGCCCACATATTGGCTTAACGGTGGTGCCTTTAGCTCCTCATTCTTCCCGTTCAATGTGGCCGCAGAGAATGCTGACGAAAATCGGTGAAATAAATCTCGCGGTCTTGACACAATCAATGAAGCAAGAGGATCGACGGTCGCAGAGACTCAGGGAAGTCTACCGAAATGCAGTCAGTTGGCGTCAAGAAAAAAAGGAAATCGCGACAAAGCCCGCGTAGAAGGGCGACCTCAATTCCGAAGGCGGAGATCACGGTAAAGTCGTCACGAGGAAGAAAGGGATCGAAGCGATTACAAATGGGAGTCGCTTCTCACCTTGCCGGGCTATCAGCCCTGCCCGTTGACGGTGATTTTCGTGACATTGCGGAACTCTCATTTGGCCTGAGGTCTCGGGAAAATACTTTGACGCCAAATCTCGACCTGACCACCCTTGCGGCCAATCCCGCGGATCGGATTCGAGTTCCCGATCCCAGACAATCACCCTTTCGAAAGATTTGTGACCTCCTAATCACTGCCCGGGATGGCGGGATGCACACGGGCACAGCCTGGTTCATCTCTCCGCGGACGCTCATAACCGCCGGCCATTGCGTCGCAGTCTTTAATCCGGGGACGCCGGCGCACGGACTGGTCTCAAAAGTCCTTGTGATGCCCGCCAGGAATGGAGAGACAGATCCGGCGCATTCCGCTTTTGGGTGGGTTGAAGTCCAGCAACAAGATCTTAGAGTACTCGACGGTTGGCGTCTCAGCGGAAATCTCGATTTCGATTTCGGGGCCATTATTCTGCCGCCCAATCTTCCGCTCGGGACAACGGTGGGAACCTTTGGATATGGACACTTTCCTGATGCAAATCTCGTCGGGGCGCGGCCAACGCTCTCCGGCTATCCCGATGACGTTCCCGAGGGAACGCAATGGTTTGAGAGTAACCCCATTAGGCAGGTAGGCCCGAGCCGCGTCTTCTACGACATCTTTACTTTCTCAGGCCAGAGCGGCAGTCCCGTTTTTTTTGCCAACGCTACTCAACAGATCGCTTGTGCGATTCACAATTTTGGCGATAGCCCGCTTAACAGCGGGGTGCGCATCACTCCGCCAGTCGTCGCTCAGCTAAATGCCTGGCGCGCTTAACCAGATTTGGAGAACCAAATGAAAAAGACTATTCAACTAACATTGATGTTGATCGCAGCCTTGTCTTGCTGCCGCTTCGCTGTCGCTCAGTCTGATCTTAACCAGGTGAAAGTTGGTTCATGTGGGACCGAGGCGCAGGTCAAGGGGCTGATCGCCGCCGAGGGGTCGCGGTCGTTCGTGATCGACACGCGCCCCTTCGCCATCAATCAGACAACAGGAAAAGCGCTGTTCTCACATGGTGACGCGCACGTTGCCGTCGTACACATGAACCCTTTTGTCTACGACTACAGAATTACCGTTGCGCAACAGGAGATGGTCAACACAGCAGTCACTGATTTCGTAAAGCTCTTGTTCCCGAAAACACTGACAGACTTCTTGGGCCTGCAATCCGGCACAGCTTTGACGGCTTCACACGCAAACGATGACAACAAGCTTAGGTTAATGGAGCAAAGACTTTCAACGCTTAGTACGCTGGCGCCGGCTTCCTGTACTGGTCATGATCAGCCTTCGCGCGCAGCCTGTGACGCAACTGTCGAGATGTATCGCATCTTTCTCAAGATCCGCGATAGCATCGATCCGTCGTCAGCTTCGGTGTCGCCAATGTTTGCGACGCTAAACAATGGTTACCTAAATGTGAGCGGCGTAAGTCAGAATGCGGACGATCTATTCGTTGCGTATACCAAGGACGTCGTGGACTTGCGAAATGAACAACTCGAAACGCATCAAACTTGCACTCATGCTACCAATCTCAACATCGCTCTCAGTACCTATGATTTTGCTGGCTACTTCGATTCGCTCGACAAAGCTGAAAAAGAGATTAACCGCATTACATCGCTCACCGACGATCTGGAGCAATTAGCCAACGACTACAACACCGACGAAGTTCTAAAGGACAAAGACAATATTGTGCGGTGTGCCGGGTTTAATTGCGCCAACCAATTCAAAGCGTACGCCGCCGCGGTCAGAGCCTTAATCGGAGGCGCGGGCTATTCGAAAAGACTCAACGACCTTCGCACAAACGGCCGCGACATGAAGAACATGTTCGCGCGTACCGAACAAATGAAAACCAAAGACGGACTGTTCGCCCGAACCTTCGATGTCCCCAAGAAGTTCGAGCTCAGTGAGGCCACGATTTCCGTCAAGCGTGAAAAACTTGAAGACAAAAACAAGGGGAATTCGGCGTCAGGATCACAAAGTGGAAATGCGGGGGGTGCCGCTACGAACGGTATTCCGCCCGCAGCTCTCACCGGAGGCTCGTCGAGCGAAGGTTCAGTTGGCGAAAGCGGAAACTCTGGCGTCCCTCAAAGCGGCACCCCCGATTCATCATCCGGCAAGGGCGAGGATGGTGGCGGTGGCGGCGGTAGTGATGGCGGCGATGGTGGCGGGAATAGCAATGGCTCTGCCGGTACCGCAGGGCAGATCAATGAAACAGTACAACTTGGCCGGCCCCGCTTTATGCTCTCGGGGGGATTGGTTTATTCGCCTCTGGCGCGCCGGACATTTGAAAAAGTGCAGGGCTTCGTTCTGGACGCACAGGGAAACCCGACGGGCAAGGGAGACGCGGAAGTGATCGGTCTGGGGCAGAATTCGCCTCGGCGCCTCCTACCGATGCTGTTACTCAACTCCCGTTTGTTCGACTACGGAAGGGGAAGTGTGTTCCTGTCGTTCGGCATAACCGCCAAGAAAGATGACAACGTGGATCTTGAGTATCTGATCGGGCCGTCTTTCAGTTTCTTGAACGACCGCGCTCTCTTCACTTTCGGCGCTTACGGAGGTCTCACACAAAACCTGGTTGGCGATCTGAAGCTGGGGCAAGAAATTCCGGACGATGTCGGAGATGCTAAGTTCTTCACCAAACACCTGGTTTGGAAGCCAGGTTTTTCCTTTAGCTACAGTTTCTCAAAGAACAAACGGGCGAGCGTCGCTGATAACGGCGGGAAACCTTCAGCTTCCGATGAACTCAAGAATGAAATTCGCATTGGCGGTGTGCCGTTTAATTTGGCAATAGGATTCGCGTATACGTCTCTGGAGCAGCGCACATATGACGAGATTGTCGGGTTTGCGCGCGATCGACAGGGCAACTTGACGAATGGGCAGAACTTGGCACGCATTGTCGGCGTTACCTCCAGCTCCAGTTACCGGCTCACACCGGTGGCCATGCTTCATACGCGCCTGACGAACCTTGGCGCTCACGATTTTTATTTCACTACAGGAATCACGGGGAAGAAGACGGATAACGACCTCGATGTGGAGTACTTGCTTGGTGGATCGATAAATATGTATCGAAGAAAAGTGTTTCTTACCGTCGGAACATTTGTCGGCAAGCAGCAGATTTTGGGCGGTAACTTCTTCGAAGGTGCTGCCCTTGGCAAATCGCAAAGCGTCACAACAACCGACCGGTACGTCTGGAAGCCGGCATTTTCGTTCAGCTACGACATTTCGAAGATCATCCCGCGATGACAGGGAGTATCTGAAAAAAATTGGCGCCCCCAAGGAACGTGATGCTTTGAATCACGTTAGGGTGCCGATGATCCTCACCCCTCGTGTACTGTGGGGCGTCGGCATGAGGAACGAAGCAGCTTCTGCAGTACGCTTCGTACATGCCGGCGCCGCCCACGGCGACACTGGTTAAATGCCTCGGCGTCGTTGTCCAACCCAATTCCCTCCGAGCTCTGCCAGCCAATTGCATCCCAATGATGAGCTCCCACAGGTTCGATTATTTTGATCTGTCCGATCGCGTCGAGTCGTGAAATGTTTTCGCCAACGGATTCACATAAGACAGAAGGCATTTCAGGTTTTGAATAGCGCCTGAAGCAGGCCGAGACTCGAGGGATTGATCAGATGCCCACCGAAATCGACATCGTCTTCTTCGACATCGGCGGCACGCTCGGCGATCGGAATGCGGCCGGTAAGTTCGTCGCGTTCCCGAGCAGTGCCGGCCTGCTGCAATCGATGCGTCAGATCGGTTTGCGCATCGGCATCATTACGACGCTCGGGACCCAACTCACTAACGCGCAAGCGCTCGAGATGCTTAAGCAGGCGGGACTCGATCAGTTCCTCGATCCGAACGGCTTTGTTTCGGATCATGACGCCGCCGCGACCAAACCGAATCCCGAAATTTATCGCTTCGCCGCGCACAAGGCGGGCGTCGAGATCGGGCGCTGTTTGTTCGTCGGCGAAAATCTGACTGAAGTAATCGGAGCGATGACGGCTGGAATGAAAGCTTTGCTCAAGCCGTCTCCGCCCGGACGCGAAATGTCCTGAAGCCAAATTACCTGGGCAGCGATCCCGCGCTTAACTTCGAAGGTCGCGGCCTATTTACTAATCGTTACAAACTTGAGGAGATTAAATTATGACAACGAGAAAACGATCTAGCCGAAAAGTCACGCGTCCTCGCGCGAAAGTTAAAGCGCCCGCCGTTGGCGCGCCTGTTACCGTCGCCACCTGGGAAGATGATCCCGGAGACCCTGGCCAGCAACCGGCTTTAGTGCCGATCACTGGCGCCGCTCCCGATCAAACAGCAAAACCACTTCCGTTCAAAATTTCAGGCGCGACCCCAGCGCCCAAAATTTATCAGCCGGGTACCACAAACTTTCGCTTTTATGCGGCTGCCAGCGCATTGCGACGAACGGCAGATTTCTGGGGACCCATCCTTCCCCCCAGTACCAAATGGAAAGTAGGCGCACGACTACCGGTGATCCTCGATGATGGCATTGATCTAAACGCTTTTTATACGCGCGGCGGGTTTGGAGACGCTCCGGGTCTGCATTTCTTTCATGACACCGTCGCCGGGCGAACGTTCTTCTCAGGGGAAAGCCCCGACGTTGCCTGTCACGAAATGGGTCATGCCATTCTTGATGCCATACGACCCCAGTTGTTCGACGCGCAAACTATCGAAGCTGCGGCTTTTCACGAGTCATTTGGAGATATGTGCGCAATAGTCTCAGCGCTGCAAGTTGCATCCTTCAGGCAAAAAGTGTTTGACGAAACTGGAGGAGTGCTTAACAGATCGTCGCGATTATCGCGACTGGCTGAACAGCTCGGTGGCGCCATCCGTTTTCAGCATCCGAGTGCAGTCGAGCCTGATTGTTTGAGAAATGCTGTGAACTCTTTCTTCTATCGCGATCCGCAGACGCTGCCGCCTTCAGCGCCGGCCTCTCAACTTTCATCGGAACCACACTCGTTCTCGCGCGTCTTTACCGCCGCGTTCCTGGATGTGTTAGCCGGCATATTCAGGCTTCAGGGAAATCCACCGAAAGTAAATGACATGGTCAAGGCGGCGTCGGACGGCGCGCGGATTCTGGTGGCCGGAATATTGGACGCTCCAATAGTCCCAGATTACTTTAGCCAGGTGGCGGCACACATGATTAATGCGGGAGAAACCGCTCCTTTTAATGGCAAGTACAGAGACGTCCTTAAGAGTGCTTTCACTCGGCGCGGTATTCTTTCACTCCAAGCGGCAGTAACGGTTAGCAGCATAAGAGCCACCCCACGACGCAGAGCTTTAACGGCGGTGGCTACGGGTGGTTCGGCTGAGCTACCGCAAGCCACTATATCCGGTGAACCCTATGGTCTCATCCGATCTGCTCTCAAGGTTCATACTGCTGAGGAGGCCAAACAATTCGCGGTGACTTCCTCGTCTTTAATGCTAGGTCCCCTGGAACCACGATCTGCGCAAAATGCCGCTGAGTCGTACACAGAGGATTTATTCCAACGCGGCCGCGTCGACGTTAGTTCGTATTCTCACGCTAAGGCCGGTTTGCGAAACTCTGTTTCGAACAAGACTCACGTCATTGTTGAGGAAGGTGGGGACTTAGTGATGAAGCGGAGGACGTTTGAATGCGGGTTTGACTAGGAGAAATGGGGCGCCCTAGACTGGTTCGAGAGGTAGCTATGGTAACTAAAACTCGAAAGAGCTCTCGAACCAGTCGAAAGCGTTCGGCACAGACTAAAGCGAAGCGATCGGGAACCAAGGAACCGAAAACGAAGTCGAAAATGACATCGGAAAAGACAACGTCAGAACGGTTTGTAAAGGACCTACTCGTGCGCGGAGAAGCCCAAGAACCGAAGGGTGGAAAGTTGCCGTTAGAAGCCACTCATGCGGTGACCGTCAAGAAAGAGAATGGCGACGTAAAAGTTAAACGGGTACGCTTCAAGTACTATTGATTGTCACTGCCGGACAGTAAGTAAGGACTCCATCGAGCCGAGTCCAAGAACGCTCGCGTTTGATACTTCTTCCGTTTGAGAACGTGCACACGGCCTGGTTGCCGATTCCGACCTCGCGTAGTTTTGCATTTTCCAGCGACTTAACTTAGCGAACTTCCGTACCTTCGCCGATCGCAAGCCCTAACGCGACGAACGCGATCCGACGCTCGTGTGTCGGTTTTGGGTTTCTATTGTTTTGAACACCATAGTCACAAAAGGAGTGGAATATGCCGCCAACCAATGAAGAGCGCATCAAACATATCGTCGTCTTGATGCTCGAGAATCGATCGTTCGATCATATTTTTGGGTTTTTCAATCCCGCGGCCGGCCAGCACCTGGAAGGACTAACCGGGCAGGAGTTCAATTTGATCGATCCTTCCAAGCCTCCTTCGAGCACTAACCGTAAATTCCGGGTCAGCGAGCCGGCGCCGTTTGCGATCCGCGACAAGGAGGGTCCGTCCCACTCTTTTAACGGCGTCAACATTCAGCTAAGCAACGACAAGTCTGGGCCCTCCGCCGCCCAACCGGCAAAAAACATAGGCTTCGTCAGAAATTACCGAGATCACCTTCTGCAAAGTAGTCACAACGTCGATGCCAGTCATATTGCCGAAGTAATCGAATCGTTTGCCTCTGACCAGCTCCCAGCCATCAATCAACTCGCGCGGGAGTTTTGCCTTTGTGATCACTGGTTTTGCGAAGTGCCCGGTCCAACGATGCCCAATCGGATGTTCATCCACGCGGCTACCTCTGAAGGATACGTTCATAACGCATTTGATCGCATCTTCACTTCAAAGACAATCTATGATCTGGTTCAAGACAAGGGCCTTACCTGGGCAACCTATTTTCATGACTTCAACGAGGTCCTCCAATTCAAACACCTGGGAACATCATCGGATCACTTCCGCCGTTTTGAGGACCACTGGAAGGAGGATGTGGCGCAAGGGAACCTGCCAAACTACACATTCATTTTTCCAAGATTCATGAACAAGAAAGTCAACGGTTCGACGCTGTTTGCCAATTCGCAACATGCGCCAGAGGACGTGCGCTTTGGCGAACATCTAATCGCTGACGTGTACGATGCGCTTGCCGGCAACGAAGAGCTGTTTAAGAAATCAGCGCTGATTGTTACTTACGATGAGCACGGCGGTTTCTTTGATCATGTAATCCCAGGACCAGC
>Ga0207644_10001505_pt1 | contig 15018 bp, 11 predicted proteins | sample KBSS73metaG_FD_184326 | JGI IMG/M metagenome (GOLD analysis project Ga0207644, IMG submission 184326) | Switchgrass rhizosphere microbial communities from Kellogg Biological Station, Michigan, USA - KBS S7-3 metaG (SPAdes) (version 2) | ecosystem: Host-associated > Plants > Roots > Rhizosphere... | reverse complement strand
AACTCGGCGTCGAGCGGCAGCCCGACGGCGTCGCAGTGAATGTGTAGCAGTCAGAACCGCCTGCGGTAGCGGGCGGTTGAATTTGGCAAGAGTTCTGTTTTGGGTCCTCGAGATCAACCACCCGCTACCGCAGGTGGTTCTGACAATGAATCCTAACGCACCAAAAATTCTTATCCTTTCATCCGACACGGGCGGTGGCCATCGCTCGGCGGCGGCAGCTATCGTGGCTGGCGTTCAGTCTTTTGTGCAGGGCGAGTCGTACGCCATTCGCACGATTCGCGCCGTCGAAGAATCTCATCACCTGGCTGCCAAGATGGTGTCGTTTTATAACTGGTTGCTGCGCAACAAGCAGCACTGGATGAAGTATTACTACTGGTTTATCAATCGCTTTCGTCCCGACACTCGCCAGTTCTTTTATAAGCGCACCGTCGGATACGTTGCGGGCCAGTTTGATAAGTGGTGTCCGCATATCATCGTGAGCGTGCATCCGCTCACGCAGCACATGTTTGCGCGCGTGCTGAAAGAACTCGGACTGTCGAACCGAATTCCGCTGGTGACCGTCGTCACGGATCCGTACTACGGATTTTGGAAAGGGTGGGCGTGCGATGACGTGAGCCTTTACCTGGTCGCCAGCGAAGAAGCGCGTCAACAATTGATCGATTACGGGATCGCTTCAGAGCGCATCAAGATTTCGGGCATGCCCGTGCATCCGAAGTTTGATTTTCCGGACGAGCAGGCAGCGCAAACCGCGCGCACCATGCTGGGTCTGAACCCCGATAAATTCACAGTCTTCGTGAACGCCGGCTGGGAAGGCGGCGGGAATATTCCGCAAATCTTCCGCGAGTTAGTGCGCGGCGAACTCGACGTGCAGGCAATCTTTCTCGCGGGTCGAAATGAAGAGTTGCGCTATGAAGCTGAGCAAATTGCTTCCGTTGCCAAGTTTCCGGTGAAGGTCATTGGTTACTCCGATGAAGTTGAGAACCTTATGCGCGCCGCGAATGTAATGATTTCTAAACTCGGAGGTCTGAGCACCTTCGAAGCGCTCAGTTGTCGCGTGCCGATTATCGCCGACACGATTACCGAACCAATGCCGCAGGAAGCCGGAACGGCCGAAATGATTGTGAAGCGCGGGGCTGCGGTAACTCTGCGAAACGCGATCGACGTCGTGCCCACAGTCCGCCGCATGATCGACGACTCGAAGCACTACGCGTCGTTGCGAGCCGCCACGATCACAGTCGCTATTCCGAACGCGACGAAACGCATCGTGGAAGAAATCGTTTCCTTGATTCCTGAGCAAACCGCCGAAACGATAGTTGAACGCGCCGCTTAGCCGGCGCTATGTCCGGCTAGCCTGGCGCAGAACAATCGTCCCGCGGTTCTTGACTGGCATGCGCGCTTCGCGGTTTAATCCCTCGATCCAAAAAAAACCGAACAACTTGAACTGGTTTGAGCAGCATAGACTTTAGTCTGTGTAAGCCCCGAGGAACGATCACAGGCTAAAGCCTATGCTACCCTTAACAACATGAGTCTCTTACTCGAAGGCAAACGCGCTTTTATTACCGGCGGCACGCGCGGCATTGGCGCCGCGCTTTGTGAAGTTTTCGCGCGCGAAGGCGCCGACGTCGCGTTTAGTTACAACTCGCGTGATGATTTGGCCGAGCAGGTCAAGGGCATAATCGAATCGCTGGGACGCAAAGCAAAATCATTTAAAGTGTCCGTGACAGACCGCTTCGGCATGAAGCACCTGACGCGCGAGCTGGTGCAGGAGTGGGGCGGCATGGATGTGCTCGTGAACAACGCGGCCATTAATCGTGGCGATAACTTTGCGACGACGACCGATAAAGCCTGGGATGACGTGATCGGCACAAACGTCGGCAGTCTGTTCGCCGTGACCAAGCCGATGTATAAGCAGATGATTCGTCAGCGAACCGGAGCGATCCTTAACATCACTTCGATTGGCGCAATTCGGGCGCTACCGACCGCAGTTCACTACGCGACTTCCAAAGCGGCAATGATTGGGTTCACCAAATGTCTTTCGCGCGAAGCGGCGACCTTCGGAATCAAGGTCAATGCGATCGCCGCGGGAATCTTCGATACTGACCTCGCACAGGCCCTGCCTGAACGTTGGATTCAAATGCACGAATTTTGGGTCGGACGCTTAGGCAAGCCGCCAGAGATTGCTGAGTTCGCCGCGTTCATGTGCAGCGATCGCAACTCGTATATGAACGGTGAAGTTGTGATCATCGACGGCGGCGCGGTTACTTGATCGCTGCAAGTAAGGCTCGACGTTGTGACTCGTCGAGTCGCTCAGAAAATCAATGAAGTTAGCGTCCCCCAAAGTCGCTCTTCTTTCGTGCCTTGCGATTCTCATCTTTTTCTCAAACTGCATTCGCAGACCCCCTCGCCGAGAAATTAAACCAACGGAATTTCACGGGCGCTTTTTCGTGCATGAAAGCGGAGCCTGGAAGGTTTACGAAATTACTCGTGATGCCTCCGGCAGGACCGTTGAGTATCACGTGCTGGCGGACAATGTTCTTTCGGCCGCGCTTTCACCAAACGGAAAGTATTTGCTCTATTACTTCGATCCGCCCAGCGGCCCGGGGGTGAAAGATAACTATCTCGTGCTGCGTGATGTCGCATCCGGTCAGGACAAGCGGATCATTTCGAATGTTGACATGTACGGCTTGGCATGGGCGCCCGATAGCCGCACATTCTCGTACGAGTCAGATCACAGCATCTTCGTTGCCGACCTGTCGGGCAACACTCACGTTGCTTATCAGGCACCGCACGCAAATTACAAAGTTCCTGGTGGCGTAGGCGGCAAGGAAATGTATGCACCGTTCGGACGGCCCAAATGGATTGCTCCCGATCGGTTTGTTTTTGAGCGTTTTGCCGGGGAGTTACCGTTCTCGCAAGACCTCCGCGGAAATGAGATTTCCGTCGAGCCGAACAAGACGACGGTCGTTTTTACGACCAAGCCTGCGAGGCTGGTTGATCTCGATAAGAATTGGATCGTGCGCGGGTCTTGTCCCGAACAATCGCTGCTGCTGGTCGGTGAGAACTTTCGGCAGGGACAGTTGTATCTAACGACTGTAAGCGAGTTAGCAAAAGGAAAACCGCGGCCGCTACCAGCAGATGTCAACACTGGCGGGCCTGTCTACGGCAGTGATATTACTCGCGACGATTTTAGGGGATCGGTTTTTCAATATGTTAAGTTCACGCCGCCGAACTGCAGACTCGTTTGTCTAAAGGACCAGCTTGAGAAGTCGGAAATCACGCCGACTAGTTTCATCGATCCCATGACGTTGCAGCCGACAGCGGGACCGAGTCTCAAACTACACCAGATAACCCAGTCGATATTCGATTCGTCCGGACGATACGCAATAATGATTCACAACGAAAATCCACTCGGGCGACTGGCGCTTGTCAACATGGAAACTGGCAATGTTATGAATCTCGAAACGCCGTTTAGTATCCACGCCAACCTGCAAAGCTGGCAATTATTGGGCTGGATAGATTGAATCAAACCTGCAGCTTTTGATCCTCCCGTCGCGCGACAATAATCCTCACGATCGAACAGGGGAAGTTCATCAATCCTCGCGTGAATCGCTATCTGATTCACTGTGGAAAGGAGTAACCATGAGCACCCTGCTTCTCAGCGAAAAAGAAATTAAGATTGATATTGAGCCGACAACTTTCCGTGCCTACTCGCCAAGTGTTTTCGGTGGAAAATCCGGCAACCTAACGCTTGATGTGACCGCCGATGGCTTTCGTCTTCTTAACAAAAAAGGAAATGAGCTGTCGGTGGTGCCCTGGCACGAACTCGAGGATTTGAAAAATGCCATCCGCGAAAAAGGGCACTTCACTTATCGCGGGAAACTCATGCTGGCCACCGGCACCACCATTAGGCCGATAAGAATTGGCGTTGACCCCGAAGAGCGCGAGCGCCTCGCGCAAATATTCGACAAGCTGCCTACTGATCTTTTCGGGCACAAGTGTGCGTCGTGTGGCGGACCAATCGTGGACAATGTCTGCAAGAGCTGCGGCGAGACATTCAGTGGTCAGCAACGACGCAAAGGCATCCGCATGATGACAATCGGCAGTGTGATTTTGTTGATTGGAATTCTGTTGACCTATGCGACGTACAATGAAACCAGGGGCACAGTCTTCGTCTTCTACGGAGCGATCCTGATTGGCGCCGGCATGATCATCGGCGGACTGATTGCCTTGATCTTCGGTACGCGCGTTTAGGGTTCGAGGGAAAGGCGGCGAACACGCTGAGTCGATCGAAAGAAGAGGAAGATCATGAAGACGACTACGAAGCTTGCGCTATGTATATTTATAGCTCTCAGCATCGCCGGATGCCGGCGGCAATCGGCTGTTGATCAGAAGAAAGAAGCAGACCGCGCGCAGAAACTACCGGCAGAACTGTCCAAGAAGGTTGAATCGATTTCGCCGGAGATCAAGAAGCTGCGAGATCAGCTTGGGGAGTCAGACCCGAATCTCGCGACTGCCGTTCCCGACTACAAGCATTACCACGAGCAGTTGATTGAGGGGACACGTCAAATCGATCATTTGGTTGAACTCATTAACGCGAAGACATATGGCGACATTCCGAAACTGTCACTGGATGGAATAAAAAACTCGTCGGCCGTGTGCATGGAGGCTTTGGCGAAAGCGAAGGAACAACTTGAGGCTTCAATTAAATTGATCGACGCAAACAAATATTCTGAGGTCAATCAAGCAACGAACAAAGGACGATACTATCAAGCGCTCGGGTCGGCTGCCTCAGTTCAGGAGCGTATTTTTCTCGAAATCTATCAAACGGTGTTGCTGAACAGCTCTGCTGCGGAGCGCGCGCGGATCTTCGAGGACGGGGCAAAGATCTTCTTAACCATCGAACATCCTGGCGGCATGATGTTTATGGCTGATTCGCTGCGTAGGGCTTACGCTGAAGAGGACAACGTCGACAATCGGGCGAAGATGCGGGATTGGTTGAAGCAATACAACATTCCCGAAGCATCCGCGACGCCGTCGCCGTCCGGCTCTCCGTAAGGGTCAGCGTCAGTCGTTCTTGTTCTTCGCAATTTCACTGACGCGCTTTTCCAAGCCACGCAGGGTTCGCGCCATTTCACCCAAACGTCGGAACGCCGCAATCGAACGCAACCAATCTTTGTTATCGAAGGCGGGAATTCCGGAAATCATTTTGCCCGCTGGGATGTCGTGACTGGTCGCGCTTTTGGCAGTGAGTACGACGTCGTCGCCGATCATGTTGTGACCAGCGACGCCAGCCTGGCCCGCGAGGATCACGCGATTGCCGATGTGCGAACTGCCGGCAAGTCCCACCTGCGCGCAGATGAGTGTATCTTCACCGACCGTGCACGAGTGTCCAATCTGCACGAGATTGTCGATCTTTGCGCCGCGTTTGATCCGCGTTTCGCTCGTCGATGATTTGTCGATCGTGGTGCCCGCGCCAATCTCGACGTCGTCTTCGATGATGACGCGGCCGACTTGCGGAATCTTCAGCCACGCTTTGTTTTCATCTTTGGCAAATCCGAAACCATCGCAGCCGACGACGGCGTTGTTGTGAATGATGACGCGCTTGCCGATAACCGTGTTCTCACGAATCGCGACGCCGGAATGGATCTCGGTTTCATCACCAATCACGACGTTGTCATAGATTGTCACGTTCGCATGGAGACGAACTCGATTACCAAGCTTGACGTTCTTGCCAATCGCCACGTGCGCGTCGATGAAAATCTCTTTCGGGACCTTTGTGCTCCCGTCAATTACGGCCGTGGGAGCCCAGTACGGTTCGAGTTCCGCTCTCGGGTTGAAGACAATCAGCGCCCGCGTGAAAGCAAGGTAAGGATCCTTTGCCCTCAGTACCGCGAGATCGGCGCGCGGGACTTCAACATCTTCGCCCACGAAGATCGCGGACGCACCGGTCATCGCAATTTTCGGCGTGTAACGCGGGTTCGAAAGGAATGTCACTTGGCCGGGCTCAGCTTGTTCGAGACCAGCCGCACCGGTGATCTCAATGTCGCCGTCGCTTGACTGAAATTGTGCGCCGGTTTGCGCCCCTAACTGCGAAAGCTTCATGCCGTGGGAGTTTACCTTATGAGCATCGAGCCGCGCACGTGAACGGTCATCCTGGTTCTTGGCGTTCGATCATCTGGCGTTCCTGAATCGCCTCAAGCTCCGGGATCAAAATGAGATCCTTTGGCCGTCGGGGACTGGAGCTCAAGCGGGACTGGAGCGCAAGCGTCCCGCTTGCGGTTGTTTTAGTTTTTCGCGCCTCGCGCTCATTGCAAGCGGGGACGCTTGCGCTCCAGTCCCGCTTGCCGGGCACGCATGAGCGCCATCGTTTTCCGCGCCGTAAAGTGAAATAATATTTCCTACTCCCAGCTCCCGGTGACCGATTACAGGTTTCAACCAAAAGGCTTTCGTTCCAACCTCGGTTGGTATGATCGCGGTTACATTCCGCATTTTGACGGCGGCGAGATTCCGCAGTTCCTTACTTTTCGGCTCTTTGATTCACTGCCCCAAGCCATGGTGAAAAGGTGGCGCGAAGCCAGTGCCAACAAAGGCGAAGAAGGAAAGGTACTCTTTCGAAAGAATGTGGAGAACTATCTTGATAAAGGTCACGGCAGTTGTTTGTTAAGAGATGAACGCGTCGCGAAATTGGTAGAGGACAGTCTGCTTTTTCATCATGAAAAGAAATATCGCCTGACCGCCTGGGTGATAATGCCGAATCACGTTCACCTTCTAGCGACGCCGCTTGTGAACATTGAATTAAGAGAAATCGCGCATTCGATCAAGTCTTACACCGCGCACGAAGCTAATAAACTCCTGAAGCGTCGCGGTCAATTTTGGCAGCACGAGCCATTTGATCGGTACATCCGTAACCGAAAACATTTTGTGAGCGTGATCCGGTACATCGAAAATAATCCGGTGAAGGCTGGGCTCTGCTTGACCGCAAAGGAATGGCGCTTCTCGAGCGCGTTCTATAAAACATGACTGGAGCGCACAAATGACTGGAGCGCAACCGTCCCGGTTGCCGTCGTCGCATTAGCGACTTACTTTTCGCACTTCGCGCTCATTGCAAGCGAGGACGCTTCCGCTCCAGTCGCGCTTGCAAGCGGGACGCTTGCGCTCCAGTCATAGCGCTCCAGTCGCTTCACTTCACTTCGAACTTCACCGTGTAGAAGAACGAGCGCTCGCTGCCGACATAGAAGCTCAGGACATACTGACCTGACGCCAATCCCTTCGTGCTGAGGTTAAAGATGTAACCACCGCCTGCGCCGCCGAGGCTCGCATCGTAGCGGAACGTGTAATCAGGATTCGCATTTCCTGAATCTTCAACTGGCGCCAGGGTGTTTCCGCTCATGAGCCGCAGATCGCGCGTCACCAGAGAGGTGCTCGAAGACGACAGGTTTGCATTACTCGCGTTTAGCACCTGAAGCTTAACTGGAATCGTGCTGCCGCGTTTATAAGCCTTCGTCTGATCAAAGAGTGATTTGATGTGGGGTCCTCTGCGCGCGAGATAGAACGGACTGAAGGAAGTTGTGGTTGCGTAAATCGTCAGGCTGGCGTAATCGCGCGCCGGGGTTGAGGCAGTTACATCGACCAGCGTACCGTTCACGTTGTGCAGAATGGCGAGGTTATTGAAGTCCTCCTGTGAGATTGGGCCGGGCACCGTGAAGCCGAGAGTGACGGGCCCTGTGAACGACGCGGTCGTGGCGATCTCGTAAGCGACCGAATCCGAAACCGAAAATCCGCCGGGCACTTGGCCTACTGAGGCCGGATCGATCGGTGTGATTGTGGTTGTCCCAGCCGTCGTCACATTAGAGAACGTGAGCTGAGTTTGGCCGACCTGTGTCGTAACATTGCTGCCCGCAGCGGTCTCAACACTCGGCACCATTTGCCTTATCTCGTCGGCCGCGAGGGTACGTTTGTAGACCACCATTTCGTCAACGAGCCCGTTGAAGAACTCCTGCGCACCAGCATCACCAGCATAGGCACCGATGCCGGCGTATGGCTGCAATTCTCCTATGTTGCTTGACTGTCCCTGAGCTACCAGCCCGCCGTTGAGATAGACCTTGACGTTTAAGTCTCTATCGTAGGTCATTGCGACGTGATACCAGCGGTTCGGCACGCATCGGGTGAGTGCTGGCTGGCCGTAAAGCTCTCCGAATTCCCAATATAGGTAGCTGTCATCGAGGAAAAACGTCGGCGTGCGGGACGTTCCATGACTGCCGGTGATGGTGTGGTAATCCCCGGCTCGTGTATCTCTACTCATGAACCACAGTGCGACGGTACCGCCCGACGCAGAGTAGGTTTGCCAGCTTCTGCCGTAACCGGTTTCTCCGTCGAAACTGAAAGCCTGCCCGACTTTTCCGTTGGGATCGAATATTGCCCCGCCGAACAGTGTAAAGTCGTTGTCGCCAATGCTGTCTTCGGTAGTCCCGTCTCCTGACCACTTACTAACAGGTCCGTATCCGTCGTTTATTTCTGCGCCAGAAAGCGCGCGGTCATAGATTTCTAACTCGTCGATAAGGCCGACATACGGAAATGATCCCTGCCACGCTCCGACTGTAAGCGGCTGTCCGTTATTTGAGCGAATTGTTATTGAGCCGGACGTCTGAGACTCCAGTACGCCGTCAATGTAGAGAGATAAGGCGTTGCCGTCGTAGACGCCGGCCACATAATGCCATTTGCCATCGTTAACTGAATTGATGGAGATTGCGCTCACTTGGCTCTGGGCATCGGCGACGGTCATTTGGAGTTTGCCGGTCGCAAGGTGAAGATCAAATCCGCCAGACGAACTGGGGTTAACCTTGGCCGCAATTCGCGGCGCTGCGCTTGCATCAGTCGTTTTGATCCACGTCTTAATAGACATGCCCGCGTTGATAGCGCTTAGGGCCGCCGACTCAGGCACTAGTACCTGATCATCTATGCCGTCGAATTTGAATGCTTGGGCGTATACTCCCGGCGTGGCGCTCACGCCGTTTTGCAACGTGCAAGAACCGGGTACGAGACAGTCCTTTGCCGAGAAATCGCCCCGAAACCAACTCAATAGGCCCGTGGTGACATCCTGCCCGTTGTAGGTTGCTTGTATTTCTGCGCCAGACAGCGGTCGTGTGTAGACCTTGACCTCATCAACCAGACCATTGAAAAACTCTGTCGCTCCAGACGGAGCGAGGCCATATGCGCCGATGGCAAGCATTGCGGGCAAATCTTCCGCACTGGTCGATTGCCCCTGACCGGCGAGTACGCCGTTGAGATAGACTTTGACGTTGAGATCACTGTCGTAGGTCATGGCGACGTGATACCACTGGCCGGTCGTTACATGTGTCAGCGACGGCTGGTAATAAACATTTCCAAATTCCCAGCGTAAGTCCCCGTTATCAAGGAAGAATGTGGGCGTGCGCCCGTCGCTCCCGTTATAGCTTCCCGTAATTACATTAGCCGATTCGGGCTGGGGGTCTCTGCTCATGAACCATAAAGAGACTGTTCCGCCAGACTGAGGGTAAATCTGCGCGTTTACGCTAGCGTAACCATCACCATCGAAACTAAAGGCATTTCCGATCTTTCCGCCTGCCACCAGCGCGGCCGTGCCGCTAAGCGTCAGGTGGTTGTTACCGACCGCGTCGGCGACCACAAAATCGCCGGTTAGCTTGGTCACGAGTCCGGTCGTGTTAGAAGCCGATGAGTGATAGGCGCCGAGCGAAAGAATAGCGAAGAGTAGTGAACTGAGAAGAAAGAAGAAGCGGCGTGCCTGTGCAGTGATTTTTTGCAGCATGGGAACTCCTTAAAGCTAGAGCTATGATTCAACGAGAGCGTGAGACTTGCGTAATCGACAACCGCCGTGACATTCAGGGGTTAGTCACCTGGATCGAGAAAGAGAAGTAAAAGTCGCCTTGATCCACGTCAACGGTTTTCCCCCTAAAGGTCGTGGGCTTGACCAGTTTGCCAACATTGCCGCGCGCTACTGAACCGTCCGGCATCATGTAGTAACCGCTCGGCTCGAGTTTCCACTTGTTGCATTTGCCGAGCGAATCCATTCCCGTGCAGCTAATGTTCACGTCGTTGGTTTCGGGGTAGTAGCCTTGCGCTGCCGGGTTCGGGTTCATGTTGATGCGGTAGTTGTCACCATTGAAGATGACTCTGGTGTACATCGGGCATTGCATGGTCGCGCCAAAAGCGAGCGTAAACATATTGGCGTTGTATTCATGGCATTTGGCAATGAAGCGCGTGGGGTAGAGTTGTGACGGCATGGCTATCGGATTGCCGTTCGGACAAGTGGGGCAACTTCCCGCGATCGGCTTGCCGAAGTCAACGAAGACCGTGCGCGTGGAGACCGTCGAGAAATCTGACTGCATCACCCAATCGCCGACGCTCTGGATCAGCGATTGGACATCCTTCGTATTCGGGTAAGAGCTGGCGCCGTCATTCCCGATTTGCAGGGCCGGGGCGATATTGGCGTCAGCGGACAAAATGGTAGTCGTCACGGGAACGTCTACCACCTTGTTCTTTTGTGCGATGGATTTCGGGGCCGGAACACCATAATTGTCCGTCGCCGCGCCGCGCCAGTTCAGAAAGGTCGCACCAGCATCAGTCGCAAATGTGAGCGCCGAACAGCCGATTGCGAGGATTGCCACCGCCAAGAGTACGACCTGAGATCTTCGACCTGTTTGAATCGGCGAATTTGCTTTACTGTCTTCCATCTGTCTCTCCTTCTTTTTTTTGGTAAAAGAAAAGGCCGCTGCCCAGAGAATCTGGACTGCGGCCTCTGAATGTTTCAGTCAGCCTCTTACTTAAATTTCGTAACTACCGCGTGAACTTCACTTTCTTCGTTGTCAGTTCGGCTAGCACTGGGAAACCGTCCTGAATCTTCAGCCGTTCAATCTCCCCATGGTTCATCTCGAGGCAATACTCAATAAACGCCTGCCACGAAGGGTGAAGCACATTCTGCACTGACAGTTCGTCTGTGTGCGGTCGCAAAGCGCGTTTGAGATTCCCCACGTTATTGCCGGCCAGTGAGTTCATGATGCGTAACTACGGCTTCTTCACTACAATCTTGAACGGCATCTTCTGATAACCGACAACTGACCCCGGATTTGTGCTCTTGTCGAGCAGCACAGACCACTCGCCATCAGTTCCAGTCACGCTGGGCGGAGGCGGTGCAATGTCCGGAATGATCGTCCAGGTGTTCGCGTCCGGGTGATATATGCGGACGTAAGCCGTGCCCGCGGCGGTCGTTTGGACATTGTCTATCGGCGAGTATTGGAAGCGAACGCCATAGCTGTCGTTTAAGATTCCCGAGCCGAACGAGCGTCGGACAAAGTACGCGCCTGAGCCGTCGACTCCGCATCCGCCGTAGTTGTCCGTCGATGTGTTACACCAATTGAGATTGTTAGCCCCGCCATCAGTAATCGGCACGGTGCCGAGCCGATCGAGATTGAAACCGCTGGAGTTCGCTGAGGTTCCCACGACGGATCCATTCGGAAACTTCCAAGTGAAGTAGCGGTTTGAGAAGTTCAGATTGATAGTCAGATCGTAAGTGCAGTTATCAATCTGAATGCGACCATCGATGTTTTGACCTTTGCTCTTGCCAGAGATGTAAGGCACTGGGGTGCCGTCGGCGTTCGTTTTGTCAGGCCACAGGTTGAAGGTCGTCGTGTTCGTCGCGTCAGTGTACTTGTAAATGCTGATGCTGAGATTTGTAACATCCGTGCCGCACGATGGTTGTGCGTTCTTTTGTATCACCGCAAACAGTTCGGTTCCCTTGCCGCCTCGGCCATCGCCGTTGGCTACTGCAATATCAAAATTGGCAACGGTAGCCGTGTCACTCACCGTGATATTTGCCGTCAGTTCGGTTGAACTGACGAACGTGGTCGAGTTAACCGTCACTCCGCCGGTATCCGTCGTACCGGTTACGAACCATTGCGCCTTCGCGCCGTTTTTGAAACCTTTGCCCGTCACCTTCACGTTGAGGTTAACGGTGCCTTGAGCGGTTGACATTGGATCCGCGGCAGTCACCTGGACCGATCCACCCTGCGCGGCCGACGGGGAGCTATTGAGGCTGAGTGTGACAACGACGAGTAAAGCGACGATTGATAAGGTGGCGATGAGTCGCAGGAAAGGTATCCGAGGGTTCATTGATTCTCCTTGTCACCGGACGACCGCAGTCGTCCATGGGGCGAAGCGTAAAACGCGTTATGTCGGGTTACACGGACGTGAATTCTTGTTTTCCGCGAGTCGGTTCTATAAATCTTTCGCCGCTACGTGGATCGCGGACAAAATGTCCGCGGCCCGCTGGCAAGATGCCTGCGCTCCCGGCTCACTTCATCTGTCCAACCAACACGAACGCGCTCCAATAGTACGGATGTTTGTAAATTCCGCCGCGCTGCCGCATTTCGCGTTGCGCGCTCGCTAACGCGGAGGCTTTATCCGTTTGCCCCAGACGCTGATAAAAGCTACGCATCAGTCGCGTCGCCGAAAAGTCGTTGACTTCCCACAAACTGGCCATCACGGTCGGACTTCCGGCGAAGAGAAATGCTCGAGTCAGGCCAACAAGATCATCTCCGGCCGGCACCTCGTCGAAGTAGCCGCTCCCGAGCGCCGTGTCGCAGGCGCTTAATGTCACCAGCTTTGCATTCAGGCGCAGTCCGAGAATCTCGTGGACCTCGAGATGCCCATCGTTTTCGGCATCGGCTTCGAGCGTCACTCCAGAGAGCAGTGGATTCACTTTGTTCAAGTAGCCGTGCGTGGCGAGATGAATCACATCGTAACTGTCGGCGAAGCGTTTGAAAGACGTTTCAGTCGCGCGCGCGCCGAGTAAGAGCATGTGCCGTGCGGGAAAGAATGACGAGACGTCTTTCGATTCCTGTTGCGTATAGCGCAAACGCGTGTTCGCCGGCGCCATCGCGAGCGCAGATTTGCTGGCTGTTCCGGTTTGACCGCCGTAAACGAGCGTGGCCCCGGCGGGTAGATAAGCGATCGTGAAGTCGTCGATTAAGAGTTGTTCGCGAGTCGATCGCTGGCCCGACTGGAGCGCAAGCGTCTCGCTTGCTGATTTAAAACCAATCTCGCCAGCGCGGCGGTCTGCAAGCGGGTACGCTTGCGCTCCAGTCTTGTTTGTGGTCGGCAAGCGAGACGCTTGCGCTCCAGTCCGGGCGAGTACCGCAAACGGCAAATAGTTCAGGATCGCATGGGGCACGATGTAAAGATGGTCCACGCCGCGCAGCCAGCCGGCATCTGCGATCGGCCCGATGAGCGTGCGGTAGAGACTCTCGGCAGGCGGCTTCCAGTCATCAGTCCTGGTGCGCGACAATACGTCGCGCAGAAACTCGACTTTCTTCTGCAAGTCCTCACCTGAGATCGCAATCGATTTCCCGCGTAACCCGTCGGGAGTCAGAACGAAGACCTGCAAGTTATCGTGCCCGACAACATATTCGATCAACGCAGTCCCCGCCGGCAGTTGTCGCTTAATCTCGTCGGCGTCAGGGACCTTCAGTGCGCGAATCGCAGCGTAATTAGGATCGGCGCTGAGCAGATCGTCGAGAAAATCCTGGTACTCGGTTTCCGCCGTGGCCAGTTCTTTCGAAAAAAGTTCAAAGGCGTCGCCGCGACGGTCACGCGGCGGCTTGCCAGACTCTTCTTCGAGCTTCAGTTGCAACTCGCGGACACGATTGCGAAGGACGGTTTCTTTCTGGCGTTGTGTGTCGTTGCGAAGCGGCGGCTGGCTGCGGTTGACCAGGTCGAGATAGCTACGCGCGCGCAGCTTTTCGGAAAACAGAAACGCCTCGTCTGTCTTCCCGATTTTCAGAAGCAACTCAACGAGCGCGACGTAAACCTGATACTTGTCTTCAACGTAACCCGCGCGGAAGCGGTCCTCACGTAATTCACTGCGCACTTGTTCGATCGTTGTGACAGCATTGCGATATGCAGCGAGAGCATCTTCATTTCGTTGCAAGAGCTCCAGTGTTTGTCCGCGTGAGTATGCTAATCGCCAAGTTAACTCTGGATTTGCAAGCTCATTCGCAATCTTTTCGCCCGCATTGATCTGCTTCAAAGCCTCTTCGGCATGGCCAGACAGACGAGACAGGTCGCTCTGAACATAGAGCGCTTCAGCTTCAAGTGAGCGTGCTTGCGTAGATCGCGCGATTTCGAGTGCTTCCTTCACTTCACCGATGGCGTCGTCAGCACGCTTGAGTTCGCGATAAGTCGCGGCGAGTTGCAGGTGCGCAGAACCCTTTGCCGATTGATCCTTGCTGTCCGTCGCGCGCGCCAGCGCTTCTTTGTAGAGCGTTACTGCTTCATTGAATCTTTTTCGTCGCCACTCGATGTCGCCCAGCGCGATGAGACCGTACGTGACCCCGCGCGGATGTTTGATTTCCCGCGCGACTTCGACCGAACGACGAAAAGATTTCTCCGCAGAAATCGCATCGCCCAAACGCAGATCCAGCGCGCCCAAGTCAGCCAGGCCTTCGACTAGTTGCTGTTTCAATCCGGCCTGTTCATAAACTTCGAGCGCGTGATGAATTTCAGCTCGTGCCTGGTCGTATTTTCCAAGCTGAATTAACGCGCTGCCTTTGCCCTTGCGCGAATCGGCTTCTTCTTTTTTCAGACCTGCGTCAGCAGCCAACTTGATCGAGCGATCAAAACTTTGCAGCGCTTCGGGCAAACGTCCCATTCCGACAAGCGCAAGACCAATGTTCTGCAGATCAAGACAAATGCCGGGCTTGAGGTTGTTGCGCTCATCGATCTCCAGCGCCTTTTGGTAATAACCAACCGCTTTCGCGTACTCGCCGAGCAGCAGAGGCAGCCCACCCATGTTGCCGAGCGTGTCGCTGATGCCTCGGTCGAAGTTGGTACCCTGATACAGTTTGAGCGCCTCCTCGTATTGAGCGAGTGAGTTTCGGTACTCGCCCATCTCGTCGTACACCAACCCCAAATTGTTGCGCGCCGATCCTTCGAGCGTAGGATCGCGCAACTCACTTCCAAACTTGA
>Ga0207644_10001504_pt1 | contig 15026 bp, 13 predicted proteins | sample KBSS73metaG_FD_184326 | JGI IMG/M metagenome (GOLD analysis project Ga0207644, IMG submission 184326) | Switchgrass rhizosphere microbial communities from Kellogg Biological Station, Michigan, USA - KBS S7-3 metaG (SPAdes) (version 2) | ecosystem: Host-associated > Plants > Roots > Rhizosphere... | reverse complement strand
GATGGGAATCACGCCGGGCGGCGCGACGCCGGCGTCGTTCATGAGCTACGGGATGGCGCAGCGGATGTCGAAGAATCCGGCCACGTTCGGCAAGGGCAACATCGAGGGCGTCATCGCCCCCGAGACGGCGGCGCACGCCGCCGGAACGTCGGCGCTCCTGCCGATGCTGACCCTCGGCATCCCCGGCTCGCCGACCGCCGCGGTGCTCCTCGGCGGCCTGCTCATCTGGGGCCTGCAGCCGGGGCCGATGCTGTTCATCGAGCACAAGGAGTTCGTCTGGGGCCTGATCGCCTCGATGTACCTCGGCAACATCGTCGGCCTGCTGGTCGTGCTGACGACGGTGCCGTTCTGGGCGGCGATGCTGCGCATCCCGTTCTCGGTGATCGCGCCGGTCATCGTCGTCATCTGCGCGATCGGTGCGTACACTGTCCACAGCGCGATGTTCGACGTCGTCATGATGATGGTCTTCGGCGTCGTCGGCTACCTGTTCAAGAAGCTGCGCTACCCGCTCGCGCCGCTCGTCCTCGCCCTCGTCCTCGGCGACATGGCCGAGGCGAGCTTTCGCCAGTCGATGCTCATGTCGCAGGGAAGCTTCTCGATCTTCTGGGCCAACCCGCTCGTCACCGGCATCACGACGCTGGCGCTCGGGCTGCTCTTCTGGCCGCTGATCAATTCGGGCTTCCGGCGCATGAGTCGTCCTCGCCCGGCCTAGCCAGCCCGAGGCGGCCGATGCATCTCCACATCCTCGGCATCTGCGGCACGTTCATGGGCGGCGTGGCGGCGCTCGCGCGCGCCGCCGGCCATCGCGTCACCGGCTGCGACGCCAACGTCTACCCGCCGATGAGCGAGCAGCTCGCGGCCCTCGACATCGAGCTGATCGAAGGCTGGGACGCCGGCCAGCTCAAGCTCGCGCCCGACCTCTTCGTCGTCGGCAACGCGATCACGCGCGGCAACCCGCTGATGGAAGCGGTGCTCGACGCCAACGTCGCCTACACGAGCGGGCCGCAGTGGCTCGCCGACCACGTCCTCGCCGGCCGCCACGTCCTCGCCGTCGCCGGCACCCACGGCAAGACCGGGACGACGTCGATGCTCGCCTGGGTCCTCGACCAAGCCGGGCTCGACCCGGGCTTCCTGGTCGGCGGCGTTCCGCTCAACTTCGGCATCTCGGCGCGCCTCGGCGCGGCCGGCGCGCCGTTCGTGATCGAGGCCGACGAGTACGACACCGCGTTCTTCGACAAGCGCAGCAAGTTCGTCCACTACCGGCCGCGAACGGCGATCCTCAACAACCTCGAGTTCGACCACGCCGACATCTTCGACGACCTCGCCGCGATCGAGCGCCAGTTCCATCACCTCGTCCGCACGGTGCCGGCGCACGGCCGGATCGTCGTCAACGCGCGCGACGAGGCGCTCCAGCGCGTCATCGCGATGGGATGCTGGAGCGAGGTGCAGCGCTTCGGCGGCAGGAAGGAAGCGCCCGGGATGCTGCGCGCGCGCGGCGAGCCGCACGCCTTCGACGTCCTGCGCGGCGGGCTCAAGATCGCGCGCGTCGAGTGGGCGCTACTCGGCGAGCACAACCAGCTGAACGCGCTCGCCGCGATCGGCGCCGCCGAGCACGTCGGCGTCGCGCCGGAAGCGTCGGCGCGCGCGCTGGCAGGCTTTCGCAACGTGCGGCGTCGGCTCGAGCTGCGCGGCGTCGCCGCCGGGGTCTCGGTCTACGATGATTTCGCGCACCACCCGACGGCGATGCGGACGACGCTCGACGGCCTGCGCAAGAAGGTCGGCGCCGAGCGGATCCTGGTCGCCTTCGAGCCGCGCTCGAACACCATGAAGCTCGGCGCGATGAAGGCGCAGCTGCCGTGGGCCCTCGAGGAAGCCGATCTCGCCTTCTGCCACTCCGGCGGCCTCGGCTGGGACGCCGTGCAGGCGCTGGCGCCGATGGGCGCGCGCGCGATCGTCGCGCCGACGATCGCCGAGCTGGTGAGCCGGATCGTCGCAGCGGCGCGCGCCGGCGACCACGTGCTGTGCATGAGCAACGGCGGCTTCGGCGGCATCCACGAGAAGCTGCTCGACGCGCTCGCCGGCCCGGGTCGCGCCGCGGCATGAGCGAGGCGGCGGCCTCGGCCTCGGCCGGTCCCGGCGAGCCGGTCACGCACGTCCTCTATCTGCACGGGTTCCGCTCTTCGCCGCAATCGACGAAGGCGCGCCGGCTCGCCGCGTGGTTCGCGGCCAACCGGCCCGACGTCGCCTGGTGGTGCCCGCAGCTGTCGGCTTCGCCGGCTGCCGCGCTCGACGGCGTGCTCACGGGAGTTTCCGCGTGGCCGCGCGATCGGATGGCGGTGATCGGCAGCTCGCTCGGCGGCTTCTACGCCACGGTGGTCGCGGAGCGGCGGGGCTGCCGCGCCGTCGTCCTCAACCCGGCCGTCGATCCGGCACGCGACCTGGCTTCGACGGTCGGCACGACGACCGCGTGGCACAGCGACGAGCCCTTCGTCTTTCGCGCCGAATACGTCGACGAGCTGCGCCGGATGACGCTTCCCGCACTGACCGAGCACGGCCGCTACCTCGCGGTGATCGCCAAGGGCGACGAGGTGCTGTCGTGGCGCGAGATGAGCGCCCGCTATGCCGGCTGCAACGTGCGACTCGTCGAAGGAAGCGACCACGCGCTGAGCGATTTCGACGACCACCTGCCGGACCTGATCGCGTTCCTCGGGCTCGGCCCCGCGCGCTAGCGCAGCGCTACTTCCAGGTGATGATGGCGTGGACGACGCGCCCCCAGATCTCGACGTTGAACCACGCCAGCGCGACGAGCCGGATCCAGGCGCCGAGGCGGCGTGCCCGCTCGAGCGGCGGCCGTGCCTCGAAGATGACGTAGAGCGCGAAGTTGCCCAGCGCGCCGACGAGAAGCAGGACGGCGATGCCGGCCACGATCCAGCGCAGGACGGTCACCACCATCGCGGCGACCCCCCCGGCGAAGACATCCCTCCGCGAGCGCCGGCGAGCTCATCGTCCGGCGCTGCGGCCGTCACCACGCGGGCGCGAGCTCCGCAAGGCCCGCCGGCGCCGTGGCCTCGTCGTCGAAGGTCGTGATCTCCCACGCCGAGCGATCGGCGAGCAGCGCGCGAACGAGCCGGTTGTTGAGCGCGTGGCCCGACTTGAAGGCGCGATACGCGGCCAGCAGCGGATGGCCGACGAGCACCAGGTCGCCGATCGCGTCGAGAATCTTGTGCTTGACGAACTCGTCGTCGTAGCGAAGGCCTTCGCTGTTGAGGACCTTGAACTCGTCGACGACGACGGCGTTGTCGAGGCTGCCGCCGAGCGCGAGGCCGCGCGACCGCATCGTCTCGACCTCCTTGGTGAAGCCGAAGGTGCGCGCGCGGGCGATCTCGTTCTTGTACTTGCCCGAGCCCATGTCGAACACGAAGCGCTGGCCGGTCTCGCTCACCACGGGATGGTCGAACTCGATCTCGAAGCCGAGCGTGTAGCCCTCGTGCGGCTCGAGGCGCGCCCATTTCGCCGCCGCGCCCTCGCCTTCCCTGGCCTCGATCGGGCGCAGCACGCGCAGGAACCGCTTGGGCGCATCCTGCAGCGCGATGCCGGCGCTCTGCAGCAGGAAGACGAACGACGCCGCCGAGCCGTCGAGGATCGGCACCTCCTCGGCGGTGATGTCGACGACGAGGTTGTCGAGGCCGAGCCCCGCGCACGCCGAGAGCAGGTGCTCGACCGTCTTCACCTTCGGCCCGCCCGGGCCGCCGTCGGCCGAGAGCGTCGTCGCCATCCGCGTGTCGCAGACGTTGAGCGCGGCGGCGCGGATGACGGCCGCGCGCGGCAGGTCGACGCGGCGAAAGACGATCCCCGAATCGACCGGCGCGGGCCTGAGCGTCAGCTCGACCTTCTGGCCGCCGTGAACGCCGACGCCGACGGCGCGCGTCATCGACTTCAGGGTGCGTTGCGCGAGCATGACTTCATTGTCTCCCATCGTTGCCGCCAGCCGGCGTTGCAATGCCCGGGGGCCTGCCTAGACTTGCCAGCGCGGCCCGCCGGTCGCTCCGAGCCCTTCGATGCCGCGATTGCTCATCGTCCTGATCCTCGCCCTCTCGTTCGTGGCAGCCGTCGGCTTCGGCTTCATCCTGGGCTTGCGAACCCAGCTCCCGATCGCATCGAGCGAGGGTGTATCGCCGCGCAGCGGCGCCGCCAGCGCCGCCGCTGCGCGTCCGGATGACGCCGAGCGCTGCGGCATCGCCGGCCTGCCGGGCGACTTCGGCGTCGTCGTCATCAGCGTGTCCGAAGGCTCGACGCCGGTCGATGTCCTGCTCGAGAAGACGGGGCGGGCGGTGACGCGGCAAGACGTCGTGGTGGGTGCGACGGTCAAGCCGGTCGTGCTCGTGCTCATGGCCGAGGAGCCGGTCGTGTGGAACGTCGGCCGGACGCCGGACGGCCGCATCGCGGGAGTGCTCGCGCAGGGCGCGTTCCGCCAGGCCGTCGTCGGGCTGCCGAATTCGACTCGCGTCGTCACGTACGCATCGTCGAAGCGTCCCCTGGACTGCCCGACCTTCTGGGCCGAGGGCGCGCAGGGCACCGACTACGACAACGTTCGAAGCAGGATCCGGGCGCTGTTCGGCCGCGAGATCGCGGCCTTCCTCAACCAGGACGTCAACGGCAGATTCGTGGTCGGCAACGTCTCCGGTGCCATCGAGCATTCGGGCGACGCGACGCTGGCGTCGGTGGCCTTGCCGGCCGACGTCGTTCCGATGGGACAGCGCGGCCTCGACCGGCTCGCGCGCGAGGGCTCGATCCGGCTCGCGCGCGCGCAGGAGCTCGACGCCTGGCTCGAGGGTGCGGCCCGTCGCCAGGGCGTGCCTCCGGCGCAGTATCGAGACCGGATGAGCTGGCGCACCCACGCGGGCACCGTCTACACGGTGCTCAAGCCGGTCGATCTGCCCGGCGGGCTCTTCGGGGGCGACTCGCGGACGTTCATCGTTCCCGCCGGGGTAGCCATGCCCGGCGGACCCCGGGACCACAGCACCTTCCTGCAAATGGATCGCTTCCAGTGCTACGGCCCGGGATGCCGATGATGACCGTGAGCCTCAGTCGGCCTGCTTGCGCAGGAACGCCGGGATCTCGATCTCGTCCATTCCGTTGCTCGCCAGCGCGTCGACCTTGGCCGCGGCGGTGCGGCCGTTGCGCCAGACGCTCGGCGTCGTCAGGCCGCTGTAGTCGTGCGCCTGTGGCGGCATCTGCACCTGCTGGTTCAGGACCGGCAGGTTGTCGGTGCCGGTGCGCTGGACGGCGACGTTGTTGACGACCTGAACCGGCGGCTGCATCGCCCGCCGGGCCGGGCTGAGGCCGGTCGCGATCACCGTCACGCGCAGCTGGTCGCCGAGCGATTCGTCGTACGCCGTGCCGTAGATGACGTGCGCGTCGTCGGCGGCGTAGCGGCGGATCGTGTTCATCGCGTTCCTGCTCTCCGACAGCTTGAACGTGTTGCGATTCGCCGCGATCAGCACCAGCACGCCGCGCGCGCCCGACAGGTCGATGCCTTCGAGCAGCGGGCACGCGACCGCGGCCTCGGCGGCCTTGTTGGCGCGGTCGGGTCCGGAGCCGATCGCCGTCCCCATCATCGCCTTGCCGGGCTCGCTCATCACCGTCTTGACGTCCTCGAAGTCGACGTTGACGAGGCCCGGGATGTGGATGATGTCGCTGATGCCGCCGACGGCGTTCTTGAGCACGTCGTTGGCGTGCGCGAACGCCTGGTCCTGGGTGACGTCGTCGCCGAGGACGTCGAGCAGCTTGTCGTTGAGGATGACGATCAGCGAGTCGACGTTCGCCTCGAGCTCGGCGACGCCCGCATCGGCGGCCTTGAGCCGGCGCGGCCCTTCGAAGTCGAACGGCTTGGTGACGACGCCGACCGTGAGGATGCCCATCTCGCGGGCGACTCGCGCGATCACCGGCGCCGCGCCGGTGCCGGTGCCGCCGCCCATGCCGGCGGTGATGAACAGCATGTGCGCGCCCTCGATCGACTGGCGGATGCGGTCGACGGCCTCCTCGGCCGCGGCCTTGCCCGCCTCGGGCTTGGCGCCGGCGCCGAGGCCGGTCGAGCCGAGCTGGATCAGGTGATGCGCCGCCGAGCGGTTGAGCGCCTGCGCGTCGGTGTTGGCGACGACGAAGTCGACGCCCTGGACGCCCTCCTCGATCATGTGCTCGACGGCATTGCCGCCGCCGCCGCCCACGCCGATCACCTTGATCTGCGTTCCCATGCTGAACTCTTCGATCATTTCGATTGCCATCTGTAGCTCCAATCCTTGCAGTTGCCTTGAGTCGTGAAATTCCGGAATACGTTCTTGGTGTGATGAGTCCTCCCGCGCGGTCAGCCCGTCGGCGGCGGGTCGTGCGCGTGCGGCAGCAGGTCGGGGGCCGGGCGGGTCTCGAGAACGTCGTTCATGTCGTTGCCATTCCTAGAAGTTGCCGAGGAACCAGTCCTTGGCGCGTCCGAACAGGGTCTTCACCGAGCCCGCCTGCTGCGCCGCGCGCTGGCCGCGAGTCCGCGCCATTCGCGCTTCCTCGAGAAGTCCCATCACCGTCGCCGAGCGCGGATTGGCGACCATGTCGTGGAGCGCGCCGCGGTAGGTCGGCGTTCCCTTGCGAACGGGCTTCAGAAAAATGTCCTCGCCGAGCTCGATCATTCCGGGCATCACCGCCGCGCCGCCGGTGATGACGATCCCGGAAGACAGCGGCTCCTCGAATCCGCTCTCGCGGATCACCTGGTGGACGAGCGAGTAGATCTCCTCGATGCGCGGCTCGATCACGCCGGCGAGCGCCTGGCGCGAGAGCATGCGCGGCGGCCGGTCGCCGAGGCCGGGCACCTCGAGCTGCTCGTTCGGATCGGCGAGCAGCTGCTTGGCGACGCCGTACTCGACCTTGATCTCCTCGGCGTCCTTGGTCGGCGTTCGCAGCGCCATCGCGATGTCGCTCGTGATCAGGTCGCCGGCGATCGGGATCACCGCCGTGTGGCGGATCGAGCCGTCGGTGAAGATCGCGACGTCGGTCGTTCCGGCGCCGATGTCGACGAGCGCGACGCCGAGGTCCTTCTCGTCGTCGGTCAGCACCGCGTGGCTCGACGCGCTCGGGTTGAGCACCAGCTGCTCGACCTCGAGGCCGCAGCGACGAACGCACTTGACGATGTTCTCAGCCGCGCTCTGCGCGCCGGTGACGATGTGCACGCGCACCTCGAGCCGGCCGCCGCTCATGCCGATCGGCTCCTTGACCTCGTGGCCGTCGATCACGAACTCCTGCGGCTCGACGAGGAGCAGGCGCTGGTCGTTCGGGATGTTGATCGCCTTCGCGGTCTCGACGACGCGCGTGACGTCGACCGGCGTCACCTCCTTGTCGCGAACGATCACCATCCCGGTCGAGTTCTGGCCGCGGATGTGCGAGCCGGTGATGCCGGTGTAGACGCGCGTGATCTTGCAGTCGGCCATCATCTCGGCCTCCTTCAGCGCCTGCTGGATCGACTGCACCGTCGCGTCGATGTTGACGACGACGCCGCGCTTCAGTCCGTGCGCCGGCGCGCTGCCGAGGCCGGCGATGCGCAGCTCGCCGTCCGGCATGACCTCGGCGACGACCGCCATCACCTTGGCGGTGCCGATGTCGAGGCCGACGACCAGGTCCTTGATTTCCTTTGCCATCTAGCCTCCCTTCTTCTTTTTTGCTTTTTCCGACGCGGCGTCGGTGGTGGTCGACACGCCCTTCAGGCGAACCGCGTAGCCGTCGCTGTGGCGCAGGTCCGCGTACTCGAGCGGACGGTGGTAGCGCGACGTGACCTGGTCGACCGTGGCGACGAAGCGGGACGCGCGGGCGAGGACGTCGTCGTCGCTGCCGCGGCCGAGCTCGACGACGGCGCCGCTGTCGAGCGTCGCCTGCCACGAGCCGCGCCCGGAGAGCGTCAGCGCCTCGACCCGCGACCCCAGCCCCGACAGGCTGGCCTCGACCCGGCCGAGCATCGCCAGCACGTGCGCCGAGCTGCCGTCGGGGCCGGCGAGCGTCGGCAGGTTGTCGTCCTCGACGTCGCCGACATTGGCCTCGAAGACCTCGCCGAAGCTGTTGACGAGCTTCTCGGCGCCGCTCTCGGTACCCCAGATCGCGACCGGCCGATGCTCCTCGAGCTGGACGCGCAGGCGGTTCGGCCAGACGCGGCGAACGACGGCGAGGCGAACCCACGGCACCGACTCGAAGGCGCGACGCACGGCGCGCAGGTCCATCGTCATGAAGTTGCCGGTGAGCTGCGGCGCGGCGTTGGCGCGGATCGTCGAGACGCTGTTGCGCGAGACGTCGCCGTCGACGCTGATCGAGCGGATCGCGAAGAACGGCTGGCGCGCCAGCCACATCATCGCCATCGCCACGACCAGCACGGCGGCGACGACGGCGAGCGCGGCGGCGGTCGCGTTCATCAGGCGGACGTCGGGCGGCAGCTCCGACATCGTCGTCCGGGCGAGGGTGGCGGTCGCCATGCGGTCAGGCTCCCGGCGGCGTCGAGCGCGCCGAGTCGAGGCTGGCGCTCGCGAGCAGCTGCAGGCAGAGCGCCTCGTAGCTGATGCCGGCGGCGCGCGCCGACATCGGCACGAGCGAGTGCGACGTCATTCCCGGTGACGTGTTCATCTCGAGCAGGAAGGCCTTCCTGTCGCTGTGCCGAACCATCAGGTCGGCGCGGCCCCAGCCGCGGCAGCCGAGCAGGCGGTAGGCGGCGAGAACGATGCGCTGGATCTCGGTTTCCTCTTCCGGCGGCAGCCCGCTCGGGCACTCGTAGCGGACGACGTCGGTGAAGTACTTGTTCTGATAGTCGTAGGCGCCCTCGGGCGCGACGATGCGGACGACCGGCAGCGCGCGCGCGCCGTCGCCCTCGCCGAGCACCGGACACGTCACCTCGTCGCCGTCGATGAACTCCTCGCACAGCACGTCGGCGTCGTACTTCGCCGCCAGCGCCACCGCGTCCTGCATCTGCGAGTAGCCGGCGACCTTGGTGATGCCGATCGACGAGCCCTCGCGCGGCGGCTTGACGACGAGCGGCAGGCCGAGGACGTCGGGCACGGCACGCAGGTTCTCGCGCTGCTGCTGGTCGGCGGCGAGCCGGACGAACCGCGGCGTCGGCAGGCCCTCGGCGAGCCAGATCCGCTTGGTCATGACCTTGTCGATCGCGATCGCCGACGCCATCACGCCCGAGCCGGTGTACGGGATGCCGAGCAGCTCGAGCGCGCCCTGGACGCTGCCGTCCTCACCGTGGCGGCCGTGCAGGGCGACGAAGCAGCGCACGAAGCCCTCCTTCTTCAGCTCGCCGAGGTCGCGCTCGGCGGGATCGAACGAATTCGCGTCGACGCCTTGCGACCTGAGCGCGGCAAGCACGCCGCTTCCCGAGAGGATCGAGATCTCGCGCTCGGCCGAGGTGCCGCCCATCAGCACGGCCACCTTGCCGAGCGACGTTGCCGTAGAAGAAGTGCTCATGCCGCTCTCCCCACCAGCTCCACCACCTGCGCCGGAACGTTGCCGATCGGCCCGGCGCCCATCGCGATGACGACGTCGCCCGGCTGCGCGTGCTCGACGATCGTCTGCGCCATCGCGCCGATCTCGTCAACGAAGACCGGGTCGACCTTGCCGGCGACGCGCAGCGCGCGCGCCAGCGAGCGGCCGTCGGCGGCGACGATCGGCGCCTCGCCGGCGGCGTAGACCTCGGCGAGCAGGACCGCGTCGGCGCTGCCCATCACCTTGACGAAATCCTCGAAGCAGTCGCGCGTCCGCGTGTAGCGGTGCGGCTGGAAGGCGAGGACGACGCGCCGTCCGGGGTACGCGCCGCGCGCGGCGGCGAGCGTCGCTGCCATCTCGGCCGGGTGGTGGCCGTAGTCGTCGATGAGCGTGAACGTTCCGCCGCTCGCGCTCGCCGTCGGCTGTTCGCCGTAGTGCTGGAAGCGCCGGCCGACGCCGTTGAACTCGGCCAGCCCCTTGACGACAGCCGCATCGGGCAGCTCGAGCTCGGCGGCGACCGCAATCGCGGCGAGCGCGTTCAGCACGTTGTGGTCGCCGGGCAGGTTGAGCGTCACCTGGAGGTCGGGCATGCGCACGCCGTTGCGGCGCTGCACGGTGAAGCGCATCGTCGCCGCGTGCGCCTCGATGTTGACCGCGCGGACCATCGCGTCGGGGCCGAAGCCGTAGCTCACGAGCGGGCGCGAGATCATCGCCATGATCGAGCGCACGCCGGGGTCGTCGACGCACAGGATCGCGGCACCGTAGAACGGCATCCGGTGGATGAACTCGACGAACGCCTGCTTCAGCTTCGCGAAGTCGTGGCCGTAGGTGTCCATGTGGTCGGCGTCGATGTTCGTGACGACCGCCATCACCGGCATGAGGTTGAGGAACGACGCGTCCGACTCGTCGGCCTCGACGACGATGTAGTCGCCGGCGCCGAGGCGCGAGTTGGCACCGGCGGCGTTGAGGCGGCCGCCGATGACGAAGGTCGGGTCGAGCCCCGCCTCGGCGAGGACGCTCGTGACGAGCGACGTCGTCGTCGTCTTGCCGTGCGTGCCGGCGATCGCGATGCCCTGCTTCAGGCGCATCAGCTCGGCGAGCATGACCGCGCGCGGGACGACCGGAACGCGGCGGGCGCGCGCCGCCGTGACCTCCGGGTTGTCGGAGCGGACTGCGCTCGACGTCACCACCGCCTCCGCGCCGGCGATGTTCGCGGCGTCGTGGCCGATCGAGACGCGGATGCCGTGCGCCGCGAGCGCCTTCGTCGTCGCGCTCTCGCTCTGATCCGATCCCGAGACCCGGTAGCCGAGGTTGTGCAGGATCTCGGCGATGCCGCTCATGCCTGCGCCACCGATGCCCACGAAGTGGATGTTCTTGACCGCATGCTTCATGGCGCCCCCACGGCGCTGCGCGCCTGCCCCCCGAGGGGGCGGGAACGGCTTGGGAGCGGCCCGGCGCCGTTCATGCGGTCACCAACGCTTCGATCTCGTCGGCGACGCGCGCCGCCGCGTGCGGCCGCGCGAGCGCGCGCGCCTTCGTTGCCATCGCCAGCAGCGCGTCGCGCGTCAGGCCGCTCAGCAGGTCGGCGAGTCGGCCGGGCGACAGCTCGCCCTGCGGCAGGTGGACGGCCGCCTCGCGCGTCGCCATCCAGGCCGCGTTGTCGCGCTGGTGCGAGGTCGTGCTTGCCACGAAGGGCACGAGGACGGCGGCGGCGCCGGCCGCGCACAGCTCGCTCACGGTGATCGCGCCGGCGCGGCAGACGATCACGTCGCAATCGCCGAGCCGGTTCGCCATGTCGTCGATGAAGGGCAGCACTTCGGCGTCGGCGCCCGCGGCGGCGTAGGCGGCGCGGACGTCGTGGTGGCCCGCTTCGCCGGTCTGGTGCGTGACGCGCGGACGATGCGACGTCGTCATGAGCGCGATCGCCTGCGGCACGCACTCGTTGAGGACGCGCGCGCCGAGGCTGCCACCGACGACGAGCAGGCGCAGCGCGCCGGCGCGGCCGGCGAAGCGAGCGCCGGGCTCGGGAAGCGCTTCGATCTGCTCGCGCACCGGATTGCCGGTGACGATCGCCTTGCTTCCCAGGTCCTGCGCCGAGTCGCCGGCGAAGCCGAAGGCGATGCGCCGCGCCGCCCAGCGCAGCGCCGCGTTGCTGAGCAGCAGGGTCGCGTCGGCGTTGACGAGAAGGAGCGGCTTGCGGTGCAGCCATGCCATCCAGCCGCCCGGGAAGCAGACGTAGCCGCCCATGCCGAGGACGACATCGGGTCGGCGACGCGAGATCAGGCGCGACGACGCGAAGAAGGCGCCGAGCAGCCGCAGCGCGCCTCGCACGTTGCCGAGCAGGCCCTTGCCGCGCATGCCGTTGAAGGCGATCCGGTCGAGGTCGATCCCGACGGGCGGCACGAGCCGGTTCTCCATCCCGGTCTGCGTGCCGAGCCAGCTCACCTGCCAGCCGCGCCGCTGCATCTCGGTCGCGACCGCAAGCCCCGGGATGACGTGCCCGCCCGTGCCCGCGGCCATCACGAGCAGGTGCTTCATGCGCGTCCTCCGCGCATCAGCTGCCGATTCTCGATGTCGACGCGAACCACGATAGCCAACGCGATGAGGTTCATCACGATCGCCGATCCGCCGTAGCTCATCAGCGGCAAGGTCAGCCCCTTGGTCGGCAGGACGCCGAGGTTGACGCCCATGTTGATGAACGCCTGGCCGCCCATCCAGATGCCGATCCCCTGCGCGAGCAGGCCGGCGAAGACGCGGTCGAGCGCGATCGCCTGACGTCCGACATGGAAGAGCCGCCGCGCGAGCCAGAAGAAGGCGACGATGACGCAGGCGACGCCGATGAAGCCGAGCTCCTCGCCGATCACCGCGAGCAGGAAGTCGGTGTGCGCCTCGGGCAGGTAGTGCAGCTTCTCGACGCTCGAGCCGAGCCCCTGGCCGAAGATCTCGCCGCGCCCGAACGCGATCAGCGAGTGCGAGAGCTGGTAAGCCTTGCCGAGCGTGTACTTCTCGTCCCAGGGGTTGAGGTACGCGAAGATCCGCTCGCGCCGCCACTCGCTGAAGGTGATCATCAGCACGAAGGCGCCGATCAGGATCGCCGTGATGAGCAGGAACATCCTGCCGTTGACGCCGCCGAGGAAGAGGATCCCCATCGCGATCGTCGCGATGACGAGAAACGCGCCCATGTCGGGCTCGGCGAGGAGCAGCAGGCCGACGACCGCGATCGAGATCGCCATCGGCACGACGGCGCGGGCGAAGTTCTCCTTCACGTCCATGCGCCGCACCATGTAGCCGGCGGCGTACATCGCGATCGCCAGCTTGGTCAGCTCGGAGGGCTGGAAGCTCATGATGCCGAGCGGGATCCAGCGGCGCGCGCCGTTGACGCCCTTGCCGATGAAGGGAACCAGGACGATGACGAGCAGGAGCAGCGCGGCGACGAAGATCCAGGGCGAGAGCTTTTCCCAGAGCGAGATCGGCACCTGCACCGCGACCAGCGCGGCGAGGACGGCGATGCCGAGAAACATGACGTGGCGCGAGAGGAAATACGTCGGCGTGTAGCGCGCGAACTTCGGGTTGTCGGGCAGCGCGACCGAGGCGCTGTAGACCATCACCAGGCCGAGCGCGAGCAGGGCGACGACGACGCAGACGAGGGTGCGGTCGAAGCCGAGCAGGCGCGTCGGCTGGCCGCGCTCGACGCTGATCCATTCGCGCACGGGAATCGTCTCGGCGACGGCGCGCCGACCGCGCTCCGACGGCACGTTCGCGGCCTTCGGGGCGCGCGGCGACGGCGGCGCCGCGTCCGGCGCCAGGCGCGCGCGCCACGATTGCAGGACGCCGGCCCACGCCGTCATGCCGTGCTCCCGGCCAGCGCCGCGTCGGCGCGCGCCTGCACCGCGGCGACGAAGACCTCGGCGCGATGGGCGTAGTTGCGGAACATGTCGAGGCTCGCGCACGCCGGGCTGAGCAGGACCGCGTCGCCGGGCTGGGCGTGCGCGAACGCGCGCTCGACGGCGGCTTCGAGCGTGGCGCTGCGCTCGAACGGAATGCCGCTCGCCGCGATCGCCTGCTCGATCGCACCGGCGTCGCGGCCGATCGTCACGACGGCGCGCGCGTGGCGAGACAGCGGTGCGGCGAGCGGGCCGAAGTCCTGGCCCTTGCCGTCGCCGCCGAGGATGACGACGAGTCTCGCGGGCGCGCGCTCCGTGCCGAGGCCGACGAGCGCGGCGACGGTCGCGCCGACATTCGTGCCCTTGCTGTCGTCGAAGGCATCGACCGCGCCGACGGTCGCGACGTACTCGACGCGATGCGGCTCGCCGCGGTACTCGCGCAGCGCGTGCAGCATCGGCGCGAGCGGGCAGCCGATCGCGACGGCGAGCGCGAGCGCGGCGAGCGCGTTCATCGCGTTGTGGCGGCCGCGGACGCGCAGGGCATCGGCGGGCATCAGGTGCTGGACGACGATCTCGCCCGCGCCGTTCGCCGCGTCGTCGCCCTGGGCACGGACGAGCCACGCCATGTCGTTCTCGGTCGCCAGGCCGAAGTCGCCGGCGCGCGTCGGCACGCCGCTGCCGAAGCTGACGACCTCGCGCGCGACGACCTTGGCGACTCGGCCCTTCCTCGTCGGCAGCGTCTTCGGCGCGGGAACGAGGCGCATCACCGCGTCGTCGTCGCGGTTGACGACGATCTTCGCGCGCGTGCCGAACACGGCCGCCTTCGCCGCCGCGTAGTCGGCCATCGTGCCGTGCCAGTCGAGGTGGTCCTCGCTCAGGTTGAGAATGGCCGCGGCATCGGCGTCGAAGCCGCTCGCCTCGCTGCCGGCGAGCTGGAAGCTCGACAGCTCGAGGACCCAGACCTCGGGCAGACGATCGCGCAGCGACTCGGCCGGGCCGGCGTCGATTGCGTCGGCGAGCGTCTGCAGCATCGTCGGCCCGATGTTGCCGGCGGCGGCGACTCTCCTGCCGCTGCGCTCGACCAGGAGCGCGGTCATCGCCGTCGTCGTCGTCTTGCCGTTGGTGCCGGTGACGGCGATCACCTTCGGCCGATAGTCCATGCTCGCGCGAAGCGATTCGAGCGCGGCCGCGAACAGGTCGATCTCGCCCTGGACCGGAATGCCGGCGGCGCGGGCGGCGGCGAGGACGGCGGCGATGCGATCGTCGCCGGGCGCCAGGCCCGGGCTCTTGACGACGCGATCGACACCGGCGAGCGCCGCGGCAACGAGCGGTCCGCTGAGCAGCTCGGCGTCCGGCACGTGCTCGCGCAGGGCCGCCGCCTGTGGCGGCTCGGCACGCGAGTCCCAGACGCGAATCGCGGCGCCGTCGCGCGCGAGCCAGCGCGCCATCGCCAGGCCCGACGCGCCGAGTCCGAGGACGAGTGCGGTCGTCGTCATCAGCGCAGCTTCAGACTCGCCAGCCCGACCAGGCAGAGCAGCATGGTGATGATCCAGAAGCGGACGACGACCTGCGTCTCCTTCCAGCCCGACTTCTCGAAGTGATGGTGCAGCGGCGCCATCCTGAAGAAGCGCC
>Ga0207644_10001502_pt1 | contig 15032 bp, 13 predicted proteins | sample KBSS73metaG_FD_184326 | JGI IMG/M metagenome (GOLD analysis project Ga0207644, IMG submission 184326) | Switchgrass rhizosphere microbial communities from Kellogg Biological Station, Michigan, USA - KBS S7-3 metaG (SPAdes) (version 2) | ecosystem: Host-associated > Plants > Roots > Rhizosphere... | reverse complement strand
AGCAGCAGCAGGTGCGGCTGGGTAGGCATGTCGAAGTCGCGGGTGATCGAGAACAGGCTTTCGAGCATCCGGCCGACGGAGATGTCCTTCACCGGAAGGCCGCGGATCGGTTCGCCCGCGGCGCGGAGCGCGGTCGCAAATTCCTGCACGTTATGATGGGCCGGGACGTATTGCGCCTCAAAGTGGATCTCGGCGACGCGGCGGTAATTGCCGGTGATGAGGCCATAGAGGATTTCGGCGAGCCACATTCGCGCGCGGCGGTCGATCCGGCCCATGATTCCGAAGTCGATCGCCGCGATGCGGCCGTCCGGGAGCGCGAACAGGTTTCCATGGTGAAGGTCGGCATGGAAGAAGCCGTCGATCACCGCCTGGCGAAGGAAGGCGCGGACGAGGATCGCGGCGAGCGCTTCGCAATCCTGACCGGCTGCGATCAACGCATCGCGGTCGCTGAGCTTTATGCCGTCGAGCCATTCGAGCGTCAGGACGCGGCGGGCAGTCCTCCGCCAATCGATTTCAGGGATGTAATAGCCAGGCTCCGCGACCATGTTCTCGCGCAGCTCGGAGGCTGAGGCTGCCTCGCGTTGCAGGTCCAGTTCGCGCGCAGTCCATTGCCGGAAGTGAGCCACGACAAGACGCGGGCGCAGCCGCTCGGCTTCGCCACCATAGCGCTCGACGTGGGCGGCGGCCCATTCATAGGTTTCGAGCGCCTTGGCGAATTCTTCCTCGATGCCGGGACGAAGCACCTTGACGGCAACCTCGCGGCCTTCGGTTGTCACGGCGCGGTGGACCTGTGCGATCGAAGCGGCGCCCACCGGTCTTTCGTTGAATTCGGAGAAAAGGCTTTCGAGGGGAGCGCCGAACGAGCTTTCGATCGTCTCCTTGATCTTCGGGAAGGGCGCGGGGGGCAGGTCGTCCTGAAGCTGTGACAGATTCTCGGCGGCCTTGTCGCCAACCAGGTCCGGCCGGGTCGACAATGCCTGACCGAGCTTCACGGCGGCAGGGCCGATCGCGACCAGTGCCGCGGCATAGTCGGGAGTCGGCGGGATGCGGGCGCCGAAGCGGGCAATTCGGGCCAGGCGCCGCACAGGCGGCGGAGTCAGCGGGTCTTCCTCGATCCCCCGCAATGCGCCGTGCCGGGCCAGTGTCCGGCCCCATTTCAGCAGACGCCACAAATGGGTGACGCTAGTGGTCAAATCTTCCAGCCCGAATGGATGGTGACAAGGCCGCCGAGCATTGGTTCGGCTGCTGCGCGGACGAAGCCGGCGTCCGCGACCATCGCCTTGAATGCGGCAGGCCGGGGGAAGCGGCGGATGCTTTCGACGAGGTAGCGATAGCTCTCCTCGTCATTAGTAATGACCCTCCCGACCTTCGGGATGACGTTCGATGCGTAGGAATCGTAGAGCTTGGCAAAGCCGGGCCAGTCGCTCGACGAGAATTCCATGCAGAAGAAACGTCCCCCGCGCTTGAGCACGCGGCGCGCTTCGCGGAGGGCAGCAGGAATGTCGGTGACGTTCCGGATCCCGAAGACGATCGTGTAGGCGTCAAACGTCGCGTCCACGAAACTCAGCTTCTCGGCATTCTCTTGCCTCCAGCTCAGCCCGGAGAGGCTGCTCGCCTCGGCGCGCTTCTGTCCTTCGCCAAGCATGTCTGCGTTGATGTCGGCGACTGTCACCAGCGCACCGCGCCGGGCCATTCGGAAGGCGACGTCGCCGGTGCCCCCGGCCATGTCGAGGATCGCCTCGCCAGGGCGTGGCTTCACTCGGGCGACGAAGCGGCCCTTCCAAAGCCGGTGCATACCGCCCGACATTAGGTCGTTCATCACGTCATAGCGGCGCGCGACCGAGCTGAAGACTTGGCCGACGCGGCGCGTCTTCTCCTCGGGGCTGACGAGCTCGTCGCCGAAATTCACCTGATCCGTCATGGGTGCGCGGCTCTAGCGAGCTTGGCCGACCTTCGCCATAGCGCGGCGCAATGCCCGAGCTACCCGAAGTCGAGACGACCGTCCGCGGCCTTGAGCGTGTGCTTGAAGGACATAGGATATCTCGCGTTGAGGCCCGGCGACCCGACCTGCGCCGCGCGCTTCCAGTCGACCTGGGCCAGCGCTTGACGGGCGCTAGGATCATCGAGCTCGGCCGCCGTGCCAAATACGGCCTGATCGGCACCGACCGAGGCGATACGCTTGTCTTCCATCTTGGCATGTCGGGACGATGGCGGGTTGATCCCCCGGAAATCGAAAAGCACGATCATTTGATCCTCGACACGGATAAGGGACGGCGGGTCGCGCTCAACGATCCCCGGCGGTTTGGCTCGATCGACCTCGTCCGCAGCGACGGGCTGGCCAAGTGGCCGCCCCTCGCTGCGCTCGGGCCCGAGCCTCTCGAGATCACGGTGGAGGAGCTGAAGCGCCGCTTGGCCGGCCGTACCGCGTCGATCAAGCTGCTGCTGCTCGACCAGAGGATTATCGCGGGCCTTGGTAATATATACGTGTGTGAGGCGCTGTACCGCGCCGGCATCCATCCGAAGCGCGCTGGCGGGGCGATATCGATGGAGCGACTGCGGCGACTCGTGCCGGCCATCCATGACGTGCTGGCCGAGGCCATCGCCGCCGGTGGCTCGACCTTGCGCGATTTTACCTCGCCCGAAGGCGATCTCGGCTATTTCTCGAAGAGCTTCGCTGTCTACGATCGGGAGGGGCGACCCTGCGCTTGCGGTGGAACGGTGAAGCGGATCGTCCAGGGCGGCCGGTCGACCTTCTATTGCCCGCACTGCCAGCGTTGACCTTGCTCGCTCTTCGGGGTAGGGGACGCGCCGCTTCGGTGCGAGCCTTTGGCCGCGCCGTTTTTCATTCGAGCTAGAGGACGACAATGGCGAATACGCCGCAGGCCAAAAAGCGCATCCGTCGCAACGCGACGCGCCAGACGATCAATCACGCGCGCGTGAGCCGAATCCGGACCTTCATCAAGGCCGTCGAGTCGGCAATCGAGTCGGGCAAGAAGAAAGAGGCCAACGAGGCCCTGAAGCAGGTTCAGCCGGAGATTGCTCGCGGCGTTGCCCGTGGTGTTATCCACAAGAACACGGCCGCCCGGAAATTTTCCCGCCTGACAAAGCGGGTTGCATCGCTCGGCTGAAACCCGATCCAAAAAGGGGACCTTGCGGGCCGTCGGGAAACCGGCGGCTCGTCCCGTTTTTGGAATGTCAGAAAAATGCAGCAATTTCCGCGATTCGCGAAACCGTTAACGCAGCACTAACCACAAAAACGGCAGTTTTTCGCCATTTTTTTTCACATTTGGCCTGAATCCTCTGTCAAGTCTCATAATTTCACTTTTATGAAAAAACGGCACTTGCAACGTGCCGCAGACAGTCACAGAAAGGCCTTTCGGGGCGCGAATCCGCACCCGAGCTAGAGAGAAAAGAGAAGCGGGGCGTGCGACTCGGTTCGCAGGCAGCGACATTCTTTTGTCTCTCGTCAGGGGGAATTGGACAGGGAGGCGCGGAGCAGTGCAAGCGGGTGGGGCGAATGTGTCACTGGACCCGGCCGGGGCGCCCGTCACAGCGCCACTCGAAGCGGCCTGGGAATCGATCCGGAACGGCCTTCGCCGCGATCTTGGCGCACGCACCTTTGACGGTTGGCTAAAGCCGGCCGAGCTTGGCGGGTTCGAGCCTGACAGCGGCACGCTCGACGTTGTCATGCCCAGCCAGTTCATGGCCGACTGGGTGCGTTCGCATTTCGGAGAGCGCCTGACGCTTGCCTGGAAGACGGTATTGCCGATCGTACGCGATGTTCGCGTGATCGCGGCTGCCGATGCGCCTCGTCCAGCTCCATTGCTGATTCTCGAAGAAGTTCCGGCGCCGGCCGAGCGCGACCCCAACGCTCCCAAGTTCGACCCTCGCTATCGGTTCGAGACCTTCATCGTCGGCAAGGCGAACGAGGTTGCGGCAACCGCTGCGCGCACGGTGGCGCTTGGCGGCAAGGACACGCCCGAGTTCAATCCATTGTTCATCCATGGCGGCACCGGGCGCGGCAAGACCCACCTGCTGCATGCCTTGGGTCACGCCTTCCTGACGCGGAACCCCGGTGCCCGCGTCGTCTCGATGTCGGCCGAAAAGTTCATGGTCGAGTTCATTCGTGCGCTGAAGGAAAACGACACGATCAGCTTCAAGCAACGGCTGCGCAACGCGGACCTGCTGCTGATCGACGACGTCCAGTTCATCGCCAAGGGCGATTCGACGCAGGAAGAATTCTTCCACACGATGAACGAGATCATCGGTGCCGGGCGCCGGCTGGTGATCACCTCGGACCGCGCGCCGCAGGACCTCGACGGCATAGCTCCGCGCATCCTGTCGCGCCTGTCGTGGGGCCTCGTCGCCGACATCAACCCGGCGGATTACGAGCTCCGCTTCAACATCATCATTGCCAAGCTCGAAGCACTGCCCGGCGTGAACATGCCGCGCAATGTGGTCGACTTCCTTGCCCGCCGCGTGACCAGCTCCATCCGCGAGCTCGAAGGCGCGCTCAACCGCATCGGCGCTTATGCGATGATGACGGGACGCGAGATCGATGTGGCCTTCGTGGAGGAGGTGCTCGCCAACGTTCTTCGCGCAAACCAGCGGCGTATCTCAATTGACGAAATTCAGACCCAGGTCGCTGAGCATTATCGCATCCGCAAGGCGGAGATGACGTCGGCCCGCCGCGCCCGCGAAGTAGCCCGCCCGCGTCAGGTCGCCATGTATCTGTCGAAGCAGCTGACGCCCAAGTCGCTGCCCGACATCGGCCGGCGCTTCGGCGGCCGCGATCACACGACCGTGATCCACGCCGTCCGCCAGATCGAAAAGCTTCGCGCTAGCGATGCCGAGCTCGACGCCGACATCCGCCTGCTGACGAGGCAGCTCGAGGGCTAAATTTGAAGTTGGCTGCCCAGCTCGACCACGCGATTGGTCGGGAGCCGGAAGAACTCCATCGCGCTTTCGCTGTTCTTGAGCATCCAAGCGAACAGCTTTTCACGCCATAGCGCCATGCCAGCACGCCGCTTCGAGGCGATCAGCTTCTGGCGGCCGAGGAAGAAGCTGGTGCTCATCATGTTGAACGGCTCGCCACAGGTTCTGATCTGGGCAAGGTCGCGGGGGATATCGACCTCCTGCATGTACCCATAGTGCAGGATGACGCGGTAAAAGCCTTCGCCTGCGTCGTGGACCTCCAGCCGCTTGCCCGGCCCCACATGCGGAACCTCCTCGACTTTGACGTTGAGGATCAGCACTCGGCTGTGAAGCACCTGGTTGTGCTTAAGGTTGTGGAGCAGCGCCGCAGGTACGGTTGCGGCGGAGGTCGACAGGAACACCGAAGTGCCGCGGACCCGGTGCACGGATGTCGCCGCCGACTTGATGAAGACTTCGAGCGGAAGGGCGGCTTCCGACAGCCGATTGCGCATCAGTTGGCGGCCCTTCGCCCAGGTGGTCAGCACCGTGAAGCTGATTGCCGCGACTAGCAGCGGGAACCAACCGCCGTCTGGGATCTTAGTGATGTTCGATGCAAAATAGGCACCGTCGACGAGCAGGAAGAGCGCGGTCGCGCTGTAAGCGAGCAGCCGGTTCCAGCGCCACACATAGACCATCATCACGCCGAGCATGACCGAGGTAATCAGCATCGTTCCGGTAACAGCGATGCCATAGGCCGACGCGAGCTTGCCGGATTCGCGGAAGCCGAGGACGAGGATCATCACCATTGCGAGCAGGCCCCAGTTGACCGCGGGGATGTAGATCTGGCCGCGCGCCTTCTCGCTGGTGTGCTCGGTCCTCAGGCGCGGGAGGAAGCCGAGCTGGACTGCCTGATGCGTGACCGAAAAGGCGCCCGAGATTACCGCCTGGCTAGCGATGATGGTCGCGATCGTCGCGAGGATGACTAAGGGTAGCCGGAGGAAGTCGGGCGCGAGCAGGTAGAAGGGATTGATTGCCGCCCCGGGGTTGCCAAGCAGCAGCGCGCCCTGTCCCATGTAGTTCACCACCAGGCATGGGTAGACCAGCACTAGCCAGGAGAAATTGATCGCGTTGCGCCCGAAATGACCCATGTCCGCGTAGAGCGCTTCAGCGCCTGTTACGCACAGGAACACCGAGCCCAAAGCGAGGAAGGCCAGCTTCGGATTGTAGGCGAAGAACCTCGCGGCCCAGAGCGGATTGAGGATCCCGATTATATCGGGGTGATGCGTGATGTTCATCGCCCCCAGCACTGCAAGCGTGCCGAAATAGACCAGCATTACTGGGCCGAAGATGTTGCCGACTTTCGCCGTGCCTCGGGCCTGGACGAGGAAGAGCGCAATTAGGATGCCGATGGAGATCGGCACGACCAGCGGCTGGAACGAAGGCTGGACAATCTCCAACCCTTCGACCGCGGATAGTACGGAAATGGCCGGAGTGATCATGGCGTCGCCGTAGAAGAGGCAGGTCGCGAGGACTCCGAGCAGCACCAGCGTCGGCGTCCACTTCTTCTTACCCTCGAGATTGCGCGCGATCAGCGACAACAGTGCGAACGACCCGCCTTCGCCTTTGTTGTCGGCGCGCATGGCGATGCTGACATATTTGAACGTGACGATCATCATCAGCGTCCAGAAGATCAGGCTGAGGACGCCGAAGATGTGCAGCCGGTCGACCGCGAGCGGGTGGGGCCCCAGGAAACTCTCTTTCATTGTATAGAGTGGGGAGGTGCCGATATCGCCGTAAACCACGCCGATGGCGCCCAGCATTAGCTTCGGCAGCGCTTCCTTCGGGCCATGGTGCGTGCCGACGTCGTCGGCCGGAATCAGGTTGTCAGCGGTGAGGTCGTTCATCGCCGCGATGTGGGCTTGGGTCGCATAAAGATTCCATGTGGATTCTAATACGCTCCTGAGAGGAGAGCACATTAAGATACGCCGCACCCTCTCGACGATGTGCATCGGCAGGAGCATCTGCCGGACATGGCTTTGACAGAATTCTCTGCGCAGTCCCGATCGCTGCCGGGAGCCACAATAACGGACCTGATCCGGGCTTACGCCGGCTCGATCGCCATGGTCGCGGGATCGACACTCGTCGGACTTTGGATCGCTCCGCGCTGGGGAACCGCGCCAGTCGACATGATCTACCTGCCTGCCGTGCTCGGGGCAGCCGCGTTGTGGGGGCTAGGCCCGGGTTTCATCGCCGGCGTGACATCCGCGCTCGCCTACAATTTCTTCTTCACGGCGCCGGTCCATACGCTTCGGATCGACCGCGTTGCCGACATTGTCACAGTCAGCATCCTACTCATTGTCGCATTGGTCACCGGGCGCCTCGCCGCGGGCATTCGCGAGCAAGCGCGGATCGCCGACGCGCATGCGACCCGCAATGCGGTCATTGCGGGATTTGCGCGGCGCTTGCTGTCCAGCAGCACGGAAGAGGAAATCGCTCGGATCAGCTGCGAAGAACTTCGCCGGCTGTTCGATTGCAACGCAGTGGTCGTCAGCAATGCCACGACGCCCGAAGTCATTGCCATGGCCCCTGATGGCAATCGCTTGACGCCGAGTGACCTCGCGGCCGCGGCGCTGGCGATCGATAGCTCGAAACCCACCGGGCGCGGAACCGGAAGTGTCCAGCCGGCGGAATGGGTGTTTCATCCAATACGTTCCAGCGAGGGGACGCTCGCCGCCGCGGGTCTTGCTCGTGACGATGGCGCTCCGGTGGTTGAGCCGGATAATCTCGAGCTTCTGAACAGCCTGCTCGACCAGATTGCATTGGCGCTGGAACGTGCGCGGCTGGAGGCCGAAGCTCGGGATTTCGCCGCGACGCGCGAACGCGACCGACTCCGAGCGACACTTCTTTCATCGATTGGCCAGGACCTGCGTCCCCGCCTCACTGCAATCGGAACTGCCGTTCGCGAGCTTCGGCGCAGCGGCGAGGGCGACCGCCAGCTGATCTCGTCTATTGGCAGCGAAGCGTCACAACTCGATCGCTATCTTGCCAACCTGGTCGAGCTGGACGAAGGCCCCGACGACGTACCGATAGAGGCCGGCGGGGTGGTTATCGACCTCTATAACCGTCGAGTGACGAAGGATGGGGAGGCTGTCCGGCTCACGCCAAAGGAATACGCGGTACTGGCCGAGATGGCGAAGCATCGCGGCCGAGTCATCAGCCATCCGCATTTGCTCCGGACGGTGTGGGGGCCGGCCCATGAGAACCAGACCGACTATCTGCGGGTCGCGATCCGCGCATTGCGCCAGAAGCTTGAGGAGACCCCGTCCACTCCGCGCCTGATCGTCAATGAGCCCGGCGTCGGCTACCGGCTCAGCGCATAGAAAAAGCCCGCAGCGCGGGTACGCAGCGGGCTTTCCAAACCGAAATGGTAACGGTTAGGAGTGCGCCGCCTGCTTCCTCGGGATGGTGATCTTCACCGTCTCGCCGCTGTGTCCCGGGAAGCCCGTGAACATGGCGTCGACCAGGCTCGGGATCACGACATCCAGCCGGTTGGTCATCGAGCGCGCCTGGGCGCGGCCGTCGAACAAGGGCGCGTTGGTTCCCGCGGCGCGAATGTGGAGGTCGATCTGGCTGTGATATTCGACGTAGGAGTCGATCCCGCCACCGTACCAGAAGGGATCGTTCCAGCCCCAGCCATAGCCGTAGCCGAAGCGGGACCGGTAGAATGGCGAGTAATAGGGCGAACCCCAGCCGCCATAGCCGAAGCGGCCATAATAGAACGGGTCCTCGACATAGCGCACCTGGCCTCGGTCGACGCCGTAGCCGAACTGCACGAGCATGTTGGCGCTGCGGGCGTCGGTCGCGGGCTGGAAGCCGCGCGCCTGCAGTTGCTGCGCGACGATCCCGGCGTAACGCTGGAATTCCAGGCCCCCATTGTTGGCCATGCCGCCGGCGGGGACGACGTAGAAGGTCTGGCCCTGCGGCGCAGGCATGGCCTGATAGCGCGAGACCGTGGTGTTGAGCTGCTCGGCGCAGGCGGACAGACCGAGAGCGGCGACGCCGAGCGCGAGCACGGCGGACAATTTATGGATACGCATGATTACTCCCCTCAAGCGGGCCAACTGAAAACACTGATGCGGCGGCATAGCACGGCGCGGCGTGAACCGTCGATGAAGCGTGCGTGGAGGTCGACGAGCGGTGATGATCCGCTCTATCGACCGACCCACCACGAGGCCGCGTAGCTCAGGAACGCCACGCCTGACCCTACAAGAAGCGCGTTGACCGCAAGGCTAAGCAGCGCCGCGATTGCCGCGGCGATGACCAGCACACCGTCCCGGTAAATCAGCGCAAGTCCGAACAATAGGATCGCCGCGGCTGGCGCCATGTGGAACAGCGGGATCGGGATCGCGGCGAGGATTGCCAGAAGGAAGCAGACGACGCCGATGAGCCGCGTCGCTGTTGGCGCAGTCAAGCCGGCGAGCCGCGGCTTCAGCACCCGCTCGATCCGCGCTTCCAGTCCAGTGATCTTCGCAATCAGCCGCTCCAGTTCCGTCTTCTTGACGCCGCGACGGTCAATCCGTCCCGGGAACCACGGGCTCGAGCGGCCCAGCACCATCTGCGCCGAGACGATCATCAGCGGGATGGCAAAGAAGACGCTCGTCCCGGGCGGCAGCGGAAGTACGTTGATCGCCGCAAATATGAACAGCAGTCCGCCCCACGCGCGCGAATGCAGCTGCGCGGCGAGCTCGGTGAAGGACAGCCGCTCGTCCTTAGTGTCCTCGATGATCTGGGCGAGCCTCTGCGACAGCGCCAGTGGGCGCGAATGGCCGTCGGCTTGATCCATGTCGGCCAAGCCGCGCTACCGGGTCAGGCCGATGGCCGCCTTGGCGTCGGCCAGTGTTGGCTCACCAAGCTCCGCGGCGCGGGCAGCGCCATCGGCAAGGATTCGATCGAGCTCCGCCGGGTCTCCGCGAAGCTCGTCGAGGCGCTGGCGGATGGGCGCGATCAACTCGACAACGACTTCAGCAAGCGCCGGCTTGAACGCCCCGAAGCCCTGGCCGGCGAAGCGAGCGAGCACCTGCTCGACAGTCTCGTCCGTTATGGCCCCGTAGATGCCGACGAGGTTTTTCGCTTCCGGACGATCGTCGAGCCCAGCCGGGTCGCTGGGCAGCGGCTCGGGATCGGTCTTGGCCTTGCGGATTTTCTGGGCGATCAGTTCGTCGCTGTCGGTGAGGTGGATCCGGCTCATGTCCGACGGATCTGACTTGGACATCTTGGCCCGTCCGTCCCGCAGGCTCATCACCCGGGCCGCTGCTCCGCCGCCTATGTATGGCTCTGGCGCCACGAACAGGTCGCAATCGAAATCGGTATTGAACTTGAGCGCAATGTCGCGGGTCAGTTCGATATGCTGCTTCTGGTCTTCGCCCACCGGGACGTGGGTCGCGCGGTAGAGGAGAATGTCGGCCGCTTGTAGCACCGGATAGTCGAACAAGGCCACGGAAGCGCCCTCGCGGTTCTTGCCCGCCTTGTCTTTCCACTGCGTCATTCGGTTGAGCCAGCCCATCCGGGCCGTGCCATTGAGAATCCAGCACAGCTCCGAGTGCGCGGGGACCGCGCTCTGCGCGAACACGATCGACTGCTGGGGGTCGATCCCGCTGGCGATCAAAGCGGCAGCCATTTCGCGAACGCTCGAGCGCCGCTCTTCGGGGTCCATATATTCAGACAGCGAATGAAGGTCGGCGAGGAAGTAGAGACAATCGGCCTCGTCCTGCATGCGCACCCACCGGAGGATCGCGCCGAGCAGGTTGCCGAGGTGAAGACCGCCCGTCGGCTGGATGCCCGAAACTACCCTGATTGCCGACTCGGTCATGCGTCCCTGGCTCGCCGTTTCATCAAGAGCTTCACATCGTCGAGCACGAACGCGCCGGTCAAGAAGCAGGCGAGGCCGTAGACCGCGACTCCGGCGCCGACCAGTGCCAGCAGTCCGCCAGCGCGGCGCAGGATCGAGCCGGTGAGGTAGGGGTCGATCGCGGGCGCAAGGAAGAAGAGCACTACGCCCATGATCAGCGACGCCGCCGCCAGCCGGGGTACGCGTCGCCTCAATTGCCTATCGGTGTGGAAATGATCGCGGCGGACGAGCGTTCGGTATAGCATCCAGACGTTGAGGCTCGAGGCGATCGCCGTCGCCAGCGGCGGGCCGACGTGGCCATAGCCGTAGCGCCCGAGAACGGGAATCAAGATCAGGTTGCCGACGAGGTTCACGCCGACCGACTGAATCGCGTAGCGAACAGGGGTCTTGGTATCGTGCCGCGCATAATAGCCCGGGGTCAGCACCTTCACGAGTACGTAGGAGGGCAGGCCGAGCGAGAAGGCCGACAGCGCCCAGCTGCAGCGCATGCTGTCGACGGCGCTGAAATGGCCGTGCTGGAACAAGCCGCGGATGATCGGCTCCGACGCGAACACGAAGGCAATGGTAGCGGGAAGCGTCAGGAACAGCGCCAGTTCGACACCCCTGTTCTGTGTGTCCATCGCTTCGGCATTGCGGTTCTGGCTGAGTTGCCGCGACACGGTCGGCAGCAGAATCGTGCCGAGGCCGATCCCGATCAGCCCGAGCGGAAGCTGGTTCAGCCGGTCCGCGTAGTAAATGTACGAGATCGAGCCGGGGTCGAGCAAACCACCCGCAAGCGCGGTCGACACGGCCAGATTTATCTGAACCGCGCCGGCACCGAGCGCGGCCGGAAGGATCAGCCGGAGAAGCTCACGCAGGTCGTCGCTCATCCGCGGCGGCCGGATCCTGAGGCTTACGCCGGCCTGCCTGCAGGCGAGCATCAGCCAGCCGAGTTGGAGGACGCCGCCAACCGTTACCGATATGGCCTGGGCCCGGGCCGTCACATAAGCACCGTCCGGTCCGCTCCCGTGGAAGAACCAAAGCGCGATGATCATCGCGATGTTGAGCAAGATCGGCGCCGCGGCATTGACCCAGAATTTGTGCAGCGAGTTGAGGATCCCTCCCAACAGCGACGCAAGGCTGATCAGCATCAGATAGGGAATGGTGATCCGCGACAAGCTCACTGCGAACGCGAACTGCTCGTGGGTCGGATTCTTGAAGCCGCCTGAAAGCCCCCAGGTGATCGGCCAGGCGCAGGCGATCATCATGACCGTGAATATGAGCAACACTGGGAACAGGATCGCAAGCGTCTGCTCGGCGAACCTTATTCCGGCGCTGACGTCATCCGCTTCGCCCACCTTGCGGTTGAACATCGGGATGAACGCGGACGAGAAGGCGCCCTCCGCGAACAATGCGCGAAACATATTGGGCAGCCGGAAGGCGACGAAGAAGGCGTCGGACGCGAAGCTCGCGCCCACATAACTCGCTTGCAGCGTGTCGCGGACTAGGGCGAGGACGCGGCTGACGAGAGTGAGGCCGCCGACAGATCCCAGCGACCGGGCGAGGTTCATCGGCTAAGGTCCCCCGCGCTTGGCGTAGGCGTCAAGCCTCGCCGGTGCCTTCCTCGGTAAGCTCGGGCGTGCCCTGCTGTTGCGATTCCATCTGCTTCTGGGCAGCGTCGACCTGGGCCATGTAGGCAGATGCGAAGTCGATCGGGTCGAGCAGGAGTGGTGGGAAGCCGGTGTTTGCGGTCGCTTCGGCAATGACTTGGCGGGCGAACGGGAACAGGAGGCGCGGGGCCTCGATCAGCAGGAAGGGCGGCAGCGCCTCCTCCGGGACATTGCGAACCCCGAACAGGCCCCCGTAGCTGAGGTCGATGACGAAATGGACGCCATTGTCGGAGCGCGCCGAGATATCGAACTTCAGCGTCACTTCATGGACGCCTTCGCCGGCGCCCTGAACGTTCAGGTTGAACTGGACGTCGAGCGAAGGCTGGACCTGCCAAGAGTAAACCTCCGGCGCGCTCGGGTTTTCTACCGATAGGTCCCTGACATATTGTGCGAGGATGGTGACCGACGGCTGCGTATCGTCCGCTCCGTTGCCGCTGCCATTGGTTGCCTGGTCCGCCATTTATGCTGTCCTTAGAGAGTGTTGTGGTGCGCCGGATCCGACTTTTTGGACGCGGCGTTTCAGGCCGGAGCGACTAGCAGCCGCGATAATGGGGCGCAATGCCGCCTTCGTGCGTTGGGTGGTGTTGGAATCTTTACCATAAGCGCACTATGTTGACTGGCTGATACACATAGGAACCAACGTTGACCGTTATAGTCATTCTGGCCCTCGTCGCTCTTTTCATCGGGCTCCGCCTTTACAGCGTGCTCGGCGAACGTACCGGGCATGAGCAGCAGCCGATCCTCAAGCCGGCTGAATCCGACGCTCGCGCCGCACCGCAGGTCACTCAGCCAGTCGCGCCCCAGCCCGTAGCGCCCGAAGCGGGCGATCTGGCTTATGTTCCGACTGCCGGGCCCGGCATTCGCGCGATCCTGGCAGCGGACTCGAGCTTCGACGTGGCTCGCTTTATCGAAGGCGCCAAGTCCGCTTACCGAATGATTCTTGAGGCGTTCTGGAAGGGCGACCTGGACACGCTCAAATCGCATGTTGAACCGCACATCTACGATGCGTTCGCGTCTTCGGTCGAGCAGCGGACGAAGGAAGGGCTAACCCTCGACAACCGGCTCGTTGCGATCGATCAGGCTGTCATTTCGGAGGCAACGCTGGAGCGCGGCGTCGCGGTCATCACGGTGCGGTTCGAGGCTGACATCGCTGCTGTCACCCGTAACACCGGTGGCGAGGTCGTCGCCGGGTCGCTGAGCGACGCGGTTCAGACTCGCGACCTTTGGACCTTCCGCCGCGACACCGGATCGCGCGATCCCAACTGGCTGCTGATCGAGACCGACGAGGAAGAGTGAGGCTCGCCGCACGGGCTCTCGCGCTCGCCTCCTTCGCTCTGCTCGCCGCCTGCGCAGCTAGGCCGACACCGCCTCCTGAAGCTCCAACTGCCCGGCCACCCGTGGCGGCGGCGCCTCTTCCGGCGCCCGTTCCGCCGCCGCCCGCTCCGGTCGGTCCGAATGCCGTTGCGACCGGAGTCTCCATCCAGCAACCGCAAGTGCTTGGCGCTGACGTGGCCGCGAGGGCGCTCGGCGCGTTCCGGCTCAGCTGCCCGGCGGTGAAGAGCCGGAACGATGCATCCGGGCTGACTGTCGGCTCGGATTGGCAAAGTGTCTGCGTCCAGGCTGCAAGCCTTGATCCAGCGTTCGCGCCGGGCTTCTTCTACTACGGGTTCGACTGGGTAAAGGTCGGCGAAGGCAAGGCCTTCATGACCGGCTACTACGAGCCGGAGATCGAAGGCTCGCGGACTCCGCAGCCGGGCTACGTTCCGATTTACCGTGCGCCGCCGGATCTCGTCCGCTGCACCAAAGCAGACGGCACGACCGGGCGCGGGCGGATCGACGAGACCGGTTCCTGTGTCCTCTATTTCACGAGGGGTGAAATCGAGGACGGCGCGCTGGCGAACAAGGGCCTTGAGCTGGCCTGGGCAAAGGATCCGGTCGATCTGTTTTTCGTCGAGATCCAGGGCTCTGGCCGGATCCGCTTCGAGGATGGCAGCGTGATGCGTCTCGCTTACGCCAACCAGAATGGCCGCGATTATGTCGCGATCGGCCGGTTGCTTCGCGATCGCGGCATCCTTCCGCCAGGCGGTGCCAACATGCAGTCGATCCGCGACTGGATCCGCGCCAACCCCGACCAGGGCCGCGCGCTGATGCGCGAGAATTTGTCCTACGTCTTCTTCAAGGAGTTGGTTGGCCCCGGTCCGCCGGGCGCGCTCAACGTGCCCGTGACCGCGCACGGCACGGTCGCCGCCGATCCCAATTACGTCCCGCTGGGAGCGCCGGTATTCATCCGGGACGCGGACCGGGCGGAGGTCGATGGCCTTTGGGTCGCACAAGATGTCGGCGGCGCGATCAAGGGCCCGAACCGGTTCGATACCTTCTGGGGATCAGGCGCCGAGGCCGCGGCGATCGCTGGCGGCATGTCGGCGAACGGCCACGCGCTGATCCTTGTGCCGAAGGGCGTTGCCGCCCGTGCGCTCGCTCAGCCCTGAAGAGTCAGAACTCTGGGGTCGCGTCGCTGCGACGATTCGCCCGCTATCGCGAGAGCCGATGGCTCTGAGCAC
>Ga0207644_10001495_pt1 | contig 15053 bp, 18 predicted proteins | sample KBSS73metaG_FD_184326 | JGI IMG/M metagenome (GOLD analysis project Ga0207644, IMG submission 184326) | Switchgrass rhizosphere microbial communities from Kellogg Biological Station, Michigan, USA - KBS S7-3 metaG (SPAdes) (version 2) | ecosystem: Host-associated > Plants > Roots > Rhizosphere... | reverse complement strand
CGACCGGGCCGAGTCTGCAGCCGCGGTAGCCGCCCCGCGGCGCTCGGGATGCCGTCTCGGCGATCCATGGGTACGGTCGCTGGGGGCGCCCTCGCGGGCGCCTCGCGTCATCGGGTGAAGCAGACCACCCTTTTCCTGTTCGGTGCACCACTGCCGGAGGAGGGCTCTGTCGATCATGACCGTCGTCGCCCCGCACCCGTCCGACGACTACGCCGAGATGATGCCCGTTCTCGAGCGCTTCGCCGGCCTGCCCGCGGAGGACCCGGAACGGTCCCGGCTCCGCGACGAGCTCGTCGTGGGGTACCTGCCCGTCGTCCAGAACCTGGCCCGCAGGCACGGCCGCGGTTACCCCGGGGGCATGGAGGACCTGGTCCAGGCGGGCACCATCGCGTTGATCACCGCCGTGGACCGGTGGGACCCCGACCGCGCCCGCGGTGACTTCCTGTCCTATCTGGTCCCCTGTGTGCGCGGGGAGATGCTGCGCTACTTCCGCGACCGCACCTGGTCGATGCGGGTGCCGCGGCGGCTGAAGGACCTGAGCGTGGGGATCCGCCGCGCCACCGGCCCGCTGTCGCAGAAGCTCGGCCGCGCGCCGAGGCCCAGCGAGCTCGCCGAACACCTGGACGCCGAGGTCGAGGAGATCATCGCGGCGTTGGACGCCCAGTCCAACCAGCACGCGGGCACCCTCGACGGCGGCGACGACCCGGACGAGCAGAGCCCCGCGGCCCGGCTCGGGGAGCTGGACCGCAGGCTCGAGCTGGTGGAGTACCGCGAGGCGCTGCGTCCGCTGCTGGAGAAGCTGCCGTCGCGGGAGCGCGAGATCCTGCTCCTGCGGTTCTTCGACGAGATGACCCAGACGAAGATCGCCGAGCGGATGGGCATCTCGCAGATGCACGTCTCCCGGCTGCTCGCCCGCACCCTCGCCGAGCTGCGGCGGGGGATGGCGGGCGAGAGCGCGTAGCGATCGCCCGGGGCTCAGAGCTCGCTGTAGACGGTGCCCATCACCGGCTCGTACTCGGTCACCGAGTACTCGGAGATCACCCCGGCCTCGGTGAACGGGTCCTTGGCGACGATCTCCTCGACGGCGTCCCGGTCGTCGGTGCTGAACAGGAGCAGCGCACCCGGCAGCTCGCCCGAGGCCCACGGCCCCGAGAGCAGCAGGGCGCCCTGGTCGACCAGCTCGCGCAGGTAGTCCCGGTGGGCCGGGCGGACCTGGTCGCGGGTCGCGTCGTCGGTGCTGTAGCTGTAGGTCACGGCGTAGATCGGCATGGTTCTCCTCGAGTCGTACTCGCCGGGAAACCTACCTCGCGGTGAGACGTGTCGCGACGAGCGCCGGCGGGGCCCAGGCGGACCGCCCCCGCCCGACTCGCTCAGGCGGCGGTGGACCGCAGGCGGAGGGTCGTCACCAGCCCGGCGGCGTCGTCGGCGTGGAGGTGGACCGCGCGCACAGCGACCCGGCCCTGCCTGGGCAGGTCGACCTCGACCGGCTCCCGGAGCGTGATCTCCGCGGTGGTCTGGCTCGCCATGGGCAGGTGCAGGACCCCGCCCTCGACCTGCACCGCCGCACCGTCGCGGGTCCGGCGGGCCGCCCGCGCCCGCTCGATCGCGGTCCAGGGCACGACGACGTCCACCGCCCGCCCGCTGCGCAGGCGCAGCCCGTCCTCGCCGACGACGTGCGGATGCACCGTCACCCCCGCGAGCATCCCGAGCGCGAAGGTGAGCCCCCAGACCCCGACGGCCGCGACGGCGATCCGCAGCCAGGTCAGCGACCCCCAGGGCACGATCAGGTCCAGCGCCACGATCTCCAGCGCGGACACACCGGTGAACACCAGCATCAGCGGCAGCACCGCGCCGCGGTAGGCGAAGGCCTGCCCGCCGGGCTCGACGTCCGGCCTGCGCCGGACCCACCGCGCAAGGCTGATCCAGCCGTCCCGCTCCATCCTCCACAGCGTGTTCACGATACGACCGTATGGCAACCGGACGCGATGAGTCAATACGGATGTATGGTGACGCCGTGCCGAAGCAGGTGGACCACGGCGAGCGCCGGGAGCGGATCGCGGACGCGGTGCTGGCCGTCGTCGCGCGTGGGGGGATCGAGGAGGCCAGCGTGCGGACGGTCGCGGCCGAGGCGGGGGTCTCGGTCGGGATGGTGCAGCACTACTTCTCGACCAAGGACGAGCTGATGCGCTGTGCGCTGGAGCGGGTCGGGGCGCGGGTGCAGGCGCGGATGAGCGGGACGGCGGGCGGCCCCCGCGAGTTGCTGCAGGGCCTGTTCGACCAGCTCCTGCCGTTCGACGAGGAGCGTGCGCGGGAGGGTCGGGTCGCGCTCGCCTTCCTCGCCTATGCCGCCGTGCACCCCGAGGTCGGGGCCGAGCTGGCGCGCGACGGCGTCGCGATGCGCGCCCACTTGGCGGCCGAGATCACGGGGTCGGCCCTGCCGTCCGACGTGGCGGCGACCGGCCTGCTCGCCCTGCTCGACGGGCTGGGCATGCAGGTCCTCACCGGTGCCCTGGGTGCGGAGGAGGCCCGTCAGGTCTTCGCGGCCCACCTCACCCTGATCCTGGGCTCCGCCGACCGACACGGCTAGGTCTCGCGAACCCCCTTTGCACTGCCTGCACGGGTGCGGGTGGGGGCTGTGGTGTGGCCGGGACGACTTTTGCACTGCCCGCACCCGTGCTGGTGTGGGCCGGGGGAGCGGCGCCCGCAGGGGTGCGGGCAGTGCAAAGGGGGTCCGTCAGCGAGGGCCGGGGCCTGCGGGGGAGGCCGCGACCGTGGCCTGGGGGAGCAGGATCTGCTGGCCCTCGTCGAGGCCGGACTGCACCTCGACGAACCGGTCGCCGACCAGGCCGGGGGTGAACGGCCTGGTCTCGGGGTTGCCGTCGGCGCCGGGCACGCTCACCACGGACCGCCCGCCCTCCTGTCGGACCGTCGAGGCCGGCACCCGCAGGACGTTGTCGCGGGTCTCGGTGAGCACGTCGGCCTGCGCGGTCTGACCGTCCTTGAGCTGCGGGTCGGTCTGGTTCAGCACGATGGTCGCGTAGTAGCTGACCACCCCGGAGATCTGGTCCGCGGTCGGCGCGACGGCCACGACCGTCGCGGGCACGGTCAGGTCCGGGAGGGCGTCCACCGAGACCTCGACGGACTGGTTGGGCGCCACCCGCGCCGCGTCGCTCTCCTCGAACGGCACCACGAGCTGGAAGGTCTGCAGGTCGTTCAGGGTGATGAAGGCGCCGGCGGCGGCGCTGCCCGCCGCGTCGGCGGTCGCGGTGGTCCCCACGGCGGCGGGGATGCGCGCGTCGCTGCCCGGGGCAAGCGCGGTCGCGCCACCCGCGGCCGCGATGAAGTCCCCGACGGCGCCGTTGATCGCCGAGACGGTGCCCGCCACCGGCGCCCGGAGCACGGTGTTCTCCAGGGCCCGCTGGGCGTCGGCGAGGGTGTTCCGGGCGTCCGCGACGACCGCGTCCTGGACGGCGACGTCCGCAGGGGCGTCGTTGTTCGCCCCGTCGAGCTGCGACCGGGCGGAGGAGACCGCCTGCTCGGCGTTGGCGATCGAGACCCGGCCCGAGGCGGCGTCGACGTTCCGTTTGCCCTCGGCGGCGTCGAGTGAGGTCTGGGACGCGATCACGGTGCCCTTGGCGGTGCGGACGGCCTGCTCGGCGGTCGTGACCTGCTGCTGGCAGGTCGTCGACGCGCTGCCGGTGCTGCCGGTGCCTCCCGTCGTCGATGTGCTCGCCGGAGTCCCGAGTGACACCAACGCCGGACTGGAACCGGCCGCGGGTGCAGGTGTGGTCGTGGGGGTCGCAGCGCTGCTCGCGCACGCCGCCTTCGCCGCCGCCAGGTCCTTCTTCGCCAGCGCCAGCTGCTTCTCGTCGAACGCCAGCTGCACCCGAGCCCGCTGCACCGCCGACTCGTCGGCCGCGTTCGTCGCGTCGACCTGCTCGCGGGTGGCGTCCAGGATGGACTCGGCGGAGTCCAGGGCGGCCTGCGCCGACTCGACCGTGTTGGCGCCGCTCAGTTTGCCCAGCGTCGCGTCCTGCTGGTCCAGCGCCGCCTGGGCGGAGGCGATCTGGGAGCGGGCGGCGGCGTCGTCGAGCCGGGCCAGCGGCTGGCCCGCGGCGACGACGTCGCCCACCTTCACCATCAGCTCCGCGACCTGCCCACGGTCGGCGAACCCGAGGTTCTGCTGGGTGATCGACACCAGCGACCCCGAGGCCGACACCCCCTGCGAGACGGTGCCGCGGTCGACGACCACGGTCGGCGCGGGCGCCTCACCGCCGGTGCAGGCCGAGACGACCAGCCCGGCGAGCACGAGTCCGCACGCGAGCCGGGTTCGTGTCATGGCGGGTCGTGTCACGGCAGGGGCCCCTTACTGGTGGCGGAGAGCGTCGATGGGCCGCATGCGTGCCGCCCGGTTGGCAGGGAAACCGCCCGCGAGCAGGCCGATCAGCAGGCTCACGCCGAAGGCGAGCACGATCGACCCGACCGACACGGACGGGGCGGGGAAGTCGGTGACGACCTGCGGCAGCACGATCCCGGCGGCCACGGAGATCCCGATCCCGAGCAGGATGCCGATGATCCCGCCGATGCCGGTGAGCACCATCGCCTCGATGAGGAACTGTTGCAGGATGGCCCGGCGGCGCGCGCCGATGGCCTTGCGGATGCCGATCTCGCGGGTCCGCTCGGTGACCGTGACCAGCATGATGTTCGCGACACCGATGCTCCCGACGACCAGCGAGATCCCTGCGACGGCCGCCACGAAGATCGTCACGAAGCTCAGCACCTGCGAGGACTGGTCCAGCAGGCTCTGCAGGGCGGTGACGGTGAAGTCGCGGTCCTGGGCGTCACGGATCCCGTGCCGCTGGTCCAGGATCGCGGTGGCCTGCTCCACGGCCTGCGGGACGGCGTCGGTGGACACCGCCCGCACGGTCACCGAGGTCACGACGTCGCCGCCGCCGAGCAGGTAGCTGCGGGCGGCGCCGAGCGGCATCACGGCCACGTCGTCCTGCTGCCCGTTGCCCGCCAGCACACCGATGATCTGGAAGGTGGCGCGCCCGATGCGGACCTCCTGGCCCAGCGCGTCCCCGGCCTGTCCGCCGAACAGCGTCGCGACCGGGTTCGGCCCCAGCACCACGACCTTGGCCTTGCTCGTGACCTGCTGGGCGTCGAAGAACGAGCCGACGGCCAGCTCCCGGTTCGAGACGTCCAGGTAGTCGGCCTCGGTCCCGGTGATCCCGGTCCGCACCGAGCCGCCGCCCGGCACCTGGAGCTGGGCCGAGCCCGCCACCGTGGGGGAGACGTCGGCGATCGCGGGGGCGCGGCCGGTGTCCCGCAGCGCCCGGACGTCGGCGTCGGTGAGGTCCTTCGCCCCGACGCCACCCTGGTCCTTGCTGATCTGGATCTGGTTGGCGAGCGGGCCGAAGGCGTCGGCGACGAACCGCTGCAGGCCGTTGCCGAAGGCCACCAGGATGATCACGGCCGCGACGCCGATGATGATCCCGAGCATGGTCAGCACCGAGCGCAGCTTGTTGCTCCGCAGTCCGCGCATCGCGATGCGGGCGGACTCCCAGAGGTTCACGGGGTCCTCACCGTCGCTCGTCCGAGACGATCCGTCCGTCGCGCAGCGTCACCACGCGCTTGGCGAACTCCGCGACCTCGGGCTCGTGGGTGATCAGCACGACCGTCCGGCCGGCCTCGTTGAGCGCGACGAACAGGTTCATCACGTCGACGGTGGACGTGGTGTCCAGGTTCCCGGTGGGCTCGTCGGCGAGGATCATCGTCGGGTCCGTGACCAGGGCCCGCGCCACCGCGACGCGCTGCTGCTGGCCGCCGGAGAGCTCGTTGGGCTTGTGGTCGGCGCGGTCGGCCAGCCCCACCCGCTCGAGCGCGCGCTGCGCCCGGCCGCGGCGGTTGCGGGTGCCGGAGTAGACCATCGGCAGCTCGACGTTGCGGATCGCCGACGTGCGCGGCAGCAGGTTGAACGACTGGAAGACGAAGCCGATCTTCGTGTTCCGGATGTCCGCGAGCCGGTTGTCCGACAGCCCGCCGACGTCGATCCCGTCGAGCAGGTAGGTGCCGGAGCTGGGGACGTCGAGGCAGCCGAGGATGTTCATCATCGTCGACTTGCCGGAGCCGGACGGTCCCATGATCGCGACGAGGTCGCCGTCGTCGACGCGGAGGCTGACGTCGTCGAGGGCGCGCAGTTCCAGCGTGCCGGTCCGGTAGACCTTCGACACGCGGTCCAGCTCGATCATCGTCCCCCCGACGTCACTCGTTCGGCCCAACGAGTCGGGAGATCATCGGGAGCGGAGCGTCACTCGGAGGTGTGGTGCCGGAATTGTCGGGTACTCCGTGTCCATGCCGATCGTCGAGAGCATCAAACGTTTCCTGCAGAGCCCCAACGGCCGCAAGGTCACCGAGCACGGCAAGCGCCTGGCCGCCGACCCGCGCAACCGCGAGCGGGCGAAGGGCCTGTTCTCCCGCAGGCGCCGCCCCTGATCCACGGCCCCTGATCCACGGCCCGCTCACGCAGATGTCCGAGCCGGGTGCCCGTCGGTGTCGGCCGCGAACCCGCGCGGACCGGCCCGCGGCGGTAACCTCGGGACACGTGGGGGTGCTCGAGGTGCCCCCGCCCCACCGCTCCTGACCCCGGCGGCCCGCGGCGCGGTTCTCGCGTCGCGCCACCCCTCTCGCCGAGGAGCACCCGCGAGCGTGACCCTGCAACGCACGGCCCGGCCGAGCCTCTACGCCCCGCTGTGCCGCGACATCACCGAGCGTGGCCTGTTCCGGCGCCGCTACGGCTACTACTGGACGCGGTTCGCCGCGGTCCTCTCCGCCTTCGCCCTGGTGGTCGCGTCGATGGTCTGGCTGGGCGACACCTGGTGGCAGCTGGTGCCCGCCGCCGTCCTGGCACTGGTCGGCGCCCAGTTCGGCTTCCTCGGCCACGACCTCGCCCACCGCCAGGTCTTCGCCTCGCCGCACTGGAACATCTGGGCGGCGCGGGTGGTCTCGGGCCTGCTCGCCGGGCTGAGCTACAGCTGGTGGATGGGCAAGCACAGCAAGCACCACAACGCCCCCAACCAGGAGGGCAAGGACCCCGACATCGGGTCCGGCGTGCTGGCCTTCACCCCCGCGGACGCCGCGTCGCGGACCGGGCTCGCCGCGTGGCTGACCCGTCGGCAGGGGTGGGCGTTCTTCCCGCTGCTGACCCTCGAGGGACTCGCGCTGCACGTCGCGAGCGTGCAGACCCTGGCGACCGACCGGACCCGCACCCACCGGGCGCTGGAGCTCGCGTTCATCGCCGTCCGGCTGGGCGGCTACCTCGCCCTCGTCGGTTTCCTGCTGTCGCCGGGGCTCGCGGTGGCCGTCGTCGCGGTGCAGCTGGGGGTCTTCGGCTTGCTCCTGGGCGGGTCCTTCGCCCCGAACCACAAGGGCATGCCGCTCGTGCCCGCGCAGACCAGGGTCGACTTCCTGCGCCGCCAGGTGCTCATGTCCCGCAACATCCGGGGCGGCCCGCTGACCGACTTCATGATGGGCGGGCTGAACTACCAGATCGAGCACCACCTCTTCCCGAGCATGCCCCGCCCCAACCTGCGACGCGCCCAGCCGTTCGTCCGGGAGCACTGCCGGGACAACGGCGTCGCCTACACCGAGACCGGCCTCTGGCAGTCCTACGGCATCGTGGTCCGCTACCTCAACGCCGTCGGTCTCGCCGAGCGAGACCCCTTCACCTGCCCGATGGTCCAGCGCTACCGCGCGTGAGGGACGGGCCCGGATACCGAGGGCGCCGACGTGTCGCGACCGACCCGCTCGGGTACTGCCGGAGATGACCGTTTACGGCTGGCATGCGTCACACGAGCAGGTTGCTCCGTCCGCTCTCCTGGAGGCCGCCGTCCGGGCGCAGGAGGTCGGGTTCGACGCGGCCATGTCGTCGGACCACTTCTCGCCGTGGAGCGAACGGCAGGGGCAGTCGGCGTTCGCCTGGTCGTGGCTCGGCGCGGCGCTGCAGGCGACCTCGCTGCCGTTCGGCGTCGTCAACGCCCCGGGCCAGCGCTACCACCCGGCGATCATCGCGCAGGCCATCGGCACCCTGGGCGCGATGTTCCCGGGGCGGTTCTGGGCGGCGCTGGGCACGGGCGAGGCGAGCAACGAGCACATCACCGGGGACGACTGGCCGCGCAAGGACGTCCGCAGCGCGCGGCTGCGCGAGTGCGTCGACGTCATCCGGGCGCTGCTCCGTGGCGAGGAGGTCAGCCACGACGGGCTCGTCCGCGTGGACCGGGCGCGGGTGTGGACCCGGCCGCCGGAGCCACCACCCCTGGTCGGGGCGGCGGTGAGCGTCGCGACCGCGCGCTGGTGCGCGGAGTGGGCGGACGGGCTGATCACGGTCAACGCGCCGCACGAGCGGCTCCGGGAGATGGTCGACGCGTACCGCTCGGCGGGCGGGCGGGGCCGGTTGCACCTGCAGGTGCACGTGAGCTGGGCGCCCGAGGAGTCGGCCGCCGAGGCCATCGCGCTGGACCAGTGGCGCAGCAACGTCTTCCCGCCTCCGGCCTGCTGGGACATCGACTCCGCCGAGACCTTCGACGCGGTGTCCACGCACGTGCCGATCGAGCAGGTGCGGCAGTCCGTGCAGGTGTCGAGCGACCTCGGCAGGCACGCCGCGCTCCTGCAGGAGTTCGCCGACCTCGGGTTCGAGGAGATCGCGATCCACCACGTCGGCCAGGACCAGTCCGCGTTCCTGGACGCTTTCGGCGCGAAGGTCCTGCCCCAGCTGAAGGCGGCCGCGTGAAGCTGACCCGCACCTCCGACCTCTGGTGGAAGAACGCCGTCGTCTACTGCCTCGACGTCGAGACGTTCGCCGACTCGAACGGCGACGGCATCGGCGACTTCCGCGGCCTGATCCAGCACATCGACCACCTCGACCGGCTCGGCGTCACGTGCCTGTGGCTGATGCCCTTCTACCCGACCCCGGACCGCGACGACGGCTACGACATCACCGACTTCTACGGCGTCGACCCGCGGCTGGGGACCCACGGCGACGTCGTCGAGCTGATCCGCACGGCGAACGACCGCGGGATGCGCGTGATCGCCGATCTCGTCGTCAACCACACCTCGGCGGCGCACCCGTGGTTCCAGTCCGCGCGCAGCTCGCCCGAGTCCCCGCACCGGGACTGGTACGTCTGGCAGGACGAGAAGCCCGCCGACGGTCCGCAGGGCGTGGTGTTCCCGGACCAGGAGACCTCGCTCTGGCAGTACGACCGCAAGGCCAAGCAGTACTACCTGCACCGCTTCTACAAGCACCAGCCGGACCTCAACGTCGCGAACCCCGAGGTCCGGGACGAGATCGCCCGGATCATGGGCTTCTGGATGCAGGTCGGGCTGTCCGGCTTCCGGGTCGACGCGGTGCCGTTCCTGCTCGAGACCGCGGGCCAGGACGACGCGGCCGCCCTGCCTGACCCCCACGACTACCTGGCCGACCTCGCCGCGTTCCTGCGCAGGCGCAACGGCGAGGCGGTGCTGCTGGGGGAGGTGAACCTGCCGTACCCGGACACGATGCCGTTCTTCGGCGCCCGGGACGGCGCGGGCTCGACGGACGAGCTGACGATGTGCTTCGACTTCGTCGGGATGCAGGCGATGTACCTGTCGCTGGCGCGGGCGGACGCCGAGCCGCTGGCCGACGCGCTGCGGCAGCGCCCGGACCCGCCCGAGGACGGGCACTGGGCGACCTTCGTGCGCAACCACGACGAGCTGACCCTGGACAAGCTCACGGACGCCCAGCGCGAGGAGGTGTTCGCCGCCTTCGGCCCGGACGAGGACATGCAGCTCTACGGCCGGGGTCTGCGCAGGCGGCTGCCCTCGATGCTCGGCGGAGACGAGCGCCGGATCCGGATGGTCTACAGCCTGCTGTTCTCGCTGCCCGGCACCCCTGTGCTGTTCTACGGCGAGGAGATCGGCATGGTCGAGGACCTCAGCCTGCCCGGCCGCTTCGCCGTGCGGTCCGACATGGACTGGCAGGCGGCGCAGGCGCAGACGCGGGACTCCGACTCGCTGCTGTCCTGGATCCGCCTGCTCGTCGACAGCTACCGGGCCTGCCCGGAGCTGGCGTGGGGCACCTACACCGTGCTCGATCCGGGCTCCGCCGCGCGACCGGTCTTCGCCCACCGTTGCGACGCCGACGGCACCACGATCCTCGCGCTGCACCACTTCGGCGACACCGACGTGCTCGCCGAGCCGACGCTCGCAGACCTCACGGGCGCCGAGCTCGTCGACGTCCTCGACCCCACCGCCGATCCCGTCCGGCTCGACGACGACGGCAAAGCGTCGATCCCGCTGCCCGCGTACGGGTCCCGGTGGTTGCGGACGAGCTGATCGACGGCATGGCGCCTCGTCGCCCGCTGAGCGCGGGTCAGCGTCCGAGGAGGACGTCTCCGATCAGGGACATCACCATATCGACGAACGTTAGTATTCGGTATGACTCAGCCGACGCCTGTGACCTGCTGTGTCTGGACCTGCCGCACGCAGAGCGCATCCCGGGCCGAGCTGCCGGCCTCTCTGGGAAGGATCAGCTCGGTATGGGGGACGCTGTCGCGGATCGCATCCATGATCCGCTCGACGTCGTGTCGCCGCGGGACGCGGTCGAGGAGTCGGTAGGGGTGCGCCGAGCCACCAGCCGTCACGGCTGACTCTGGACGTGGGGGCGGCGGGCGATGTACGCGAGGGCCGGCGGCAGGTTCCGCCAGATGGTGCGGCCGACGAGCACCTCGTCGTAGGAGCTCCGGAGTCGGCGGAGCTGGCGTCTCGCCGGTGGGGCCCACCGGCTCCAGGTGTAGGTGAACTGGGTGAAGACTCCCGCCGGGTCGAGCGCGGTCGCGATCGTGTCGACGAGGCGTCCGCCGACCGGCCCTGCGTAGGCCGCCCAGGGCAGGCCGCTGACCACCACGTCGGCTGCCGTGATCCCGCGGTCGGCGAGAATCGCCGGAAGGTCCGCGGCCGCCGCCGCGACCACGTCGACCCGTGGGAAGCGGACCGCCAGGTCGGCGGCCATGGCCGGGTTGATCTCGACGGCGAGGTGCCGGCCGCGGTCACCGAGTCGCCGGTGCAGCGCAGCGGTGAACGCCCCGGTGCCGGGGCCGAGCTCCACCACGACCGGGTCCCCGGTCCGTGGGACCGGCGCGATCATGGCGGCGGCGAGGGCCGCCGAGCTCGGCGCCACCGAGGCCATGCGTAGCGGGTCACGGACGAACTCACGGAGGACGACTGCGGTACTCAGGGCATGCTCCCGGGTCGGTGTCCGCGGCTCGGCCGAGCCGCACTGAGGTCTGCTCCCCGATGCCCGGCAGCCCGGGGCGGGACACGGTGCCGACCGTCAGCTCGCCGACACCGTCGGTGCGGAAGCCTCACCCGGCCGGGCGACGGCAGAGCGTCGCCGAGCAGGCGATCCGGTGGAGCGCAGTGGTCCGCTCGTCGACGGGCCCGGACACGGCGGAAGCGGCCCGTCCCGACGTGGCGCACACCTGGACGGACCGCTTCCGAGCCCGGTGTCCTACCGGGCCGCCGGGCTCACTTCTTCTTCTTGCCCTTCTTCTTGTCCTTCTTCTTCTTGCCCATCGTGCACCCCCCTCGTCCGGTCGACGTAACCTGTCGGTAACCGACGTCAACCTAGCATTGACCCCGATGATGTCAACCGAGTCTTGACGAGATGGGGCACGCGTCACGCGATCGTGCGGCTCGCCGAGACGAAGGAGATCAGCTCGTCGAGCTTGTCGGTCCGCGCGTCGGCCGCCCGGTCGAGAACGGCGACGAGGCTGTCGTAGGAGTCGGTGTGGTCGTAGCGGGCGGTGTCGGCGATCTTCAGCGCCCAGCGCCAGTACCCGCGCATCGTGTCCGCCAGCGGCATCCGGAAGGTCGCGATCACGTCCCGGATGGGCTCGACGACGGCGTCCCCCTGATGGCGCAGGTACCGGCTCACGACGTCGGCCATGAACGTGAAGTGCCGCGCCTCGTCGCGGGACAGCCGGGTCAGGACGTCGCCGAGGACGGGCTCGTCGATCACCTCACGGAGCTGTCGGTAGTAGATCTGGGTGGCCTTCTCCTGGACCAGCGCGTAGGCGAAGAACTGCACGGGATGGTCGTAGGGCAGCTCGAAGCGGGGCAGGATCGGCCCGCGCACGGCTTCCATGCCGGACTCGCGCTGGTAGCGGAGCAGCGCGCGGGCGTGGGTGTCCTCCTCCGACGCCCAGCGCACCGTGAAGTGGTACAGCTCCCGGTTGTGGGCGAACACCTCCGGCTCGACGGTGTCGTCGACCGGGAAGTGCCGGTGGTAGACGTCGAAGTAGCCGGGCAGGTGGTCCTCGATGATCGTCACGAAATCGACGGCGGAGCGCTGGCCCTCGGTGAGCCGGTCGGCGTCCGCGGCGGCCCAGGCGAAGGAGTGCTCGGCGTCCCAGCGGCGCTCGGGCGGAGTCGCGGCGAGGTAGGTCTCGACGGCCGGGGCGAGCTGCGCGGCCGTCAACAGGCCCTTCACCGAGCGTTCCTCAGGACGAGTGCGTAGTGCTTGGTGGTGTAGCCCCATCCGGCATTGGAGACGTCCAGGTAGTGCTCCAGCTGCGCGGCGATGCCGGGCTGTATCCGGTTCAGCGCTGCCGCGTTGGCCTGCACGTTCTCGATCCACTGCTCGATGGTCCGGTGGTAGTGCCGGGTGAGGTCGACCGTGGTCTCCACCGAGAACCCGGTGTCCTCCGCGGCCGCGACCAGTTCGGACAGCGGCCGGAGCTCGCCGTTGCCGAAGATCGCCTCGCGGACGAAGTCGGTGCCGTCGACCCGGTCGAAGCGTGCGCGGATGGCCTGGTTGCGGAAGCAGGACTCGCTGACGTACATCCGGCCGTCGCGCCGCAGCAGGCCGCGGGCCTTGGCGAACACGGCGGGCAGGTCCGGCATGTGGACGACCGAGCCGAGCGCGGTGACGGCGTCGAGGCCGCGGGGGAGGTCGGCCGCCTCCTCGAACGGGCTGGTGACGATCCGGACCCGCGACGACAGCCCGCGCTGCCGCGCGCGCTTCTCCACGAAGTCGCGCTGCCTCGGCGCCGGGCTGATCCCGGTGACGTCGCAGCCCCGGACCCCGGCCAGGTGCAGCACGAGCGCGCCCCAGCCGGACCCGATGTCCAGCACCCGCGACCGCGAGGTGGCGTGGATCAGGTCCGCGACCATGCTCATCTTCTGCCGCTGAGCGGTCTCCAGGGAGTCGTCGGGGGTGAGGTACCAGCCCGAGCTGTACTTGCGGGACTCGTCGAGGAAGAGCCCGAAGACCCGCGGGTCGAGGTCGTAGTGCTGGTTGGTGGGGTGTTCGAGGGTGGTCACAGCGCCTTCCGTACGACGTCGGCCACGTCGGCGATCGTGCTGACGCCGAACACGTCCTCGTCCTCGAGCTCGATGTCGTACTCCCGCTCGATGCGGGCGATCAGGCGCAGCACCTTGATCGAGTCGGCCCCCTCGACGTCGCGCAGGTCGGTGTCGGTGGACAGCTCGTCGGCGGGGACGGAGAGGACGTCGGCGACGATGGTGCGGACCGTGTCGGTGATCTGGTCGAGGCTCGCGGTCATGATCGACTCCTGAGTGGGTGATAGCAGGCGGTGGCGCTCGCGACGAGGTCACCACGGGCGTCGGTGACCTCGGCGGCGGCTTTGATCAGGTCGTCGGTGTCGTCCAGCAGGCGCGCGGTGACCCGGTGGGGCAGTCCGACATGGACGGTTCCGACGTAGCGCATGCGGAGGCTCGTGGTGACCGCGGGCGAGCCGTCCCGGAGCACGATGAGGTTGCCCATGGTCTCGTCGCAGATCAGCGCGACGATCCCGCCGTGCACCACCCCGGGGTAGGACTCGTAGTGATGGCCGAGGTCGAAGTCGGTCCAGAGGGCGTCGCCCGCGCGCGCGAAGGTGAGTCCGAGGCCGTGCGGATTGGCGGGGGCGCAGCCGAAACACCGGTGGTCGGCGCGAGCGCGCCAGGGGAGCGCGACGGTCATGTGAGCGCCCCGGCCAGTGCCCGTCGGACCTTGCCGTTGGTGGAGAGGTCGCGGTCGGTGAGGGAACCGAAGGTTTTGCGGATCTTGCCCTGCAGCTCGTCGAGCTCCCCGGTGCCCGCGAGGCGGTCGAGGAACAGCTGGAAGCCCGTGTCGATCGTCTCGTGCCCGTCGAGGGCGTCGAGGCCGGACTTGAAGACGCTCACGGGGTGCTTGATCGTGTCGTCGGACGTGTAGAAGTAGAGCGTCTCGAGAACGCTCGCCAGTTCGCCGGGGTGCTGCTCCAGGCGCCGGGCGGCGAAGTGTCGGAACTCGCGGGCGTGCCCGGCCTCGTCCCGGCTCGCGCGCAGCAGCAGGTCGGCGAGCACCGGCTCCTGCACCCAGCTCGCGACGGCGCGGTAGACGTGGTTGACCGTGAGCTCGGAGATGATGTTGGTCGCCAGGGTGGCCGACGGCGTGGAACCCGGCTCGTACGGCGCACGCATCGCTGCGACGGCGCGGGAGTCGACGTCCTCGCCCACGGCCTGCAGCCAGGAGGTGAAGGCGTAGTGGTGCTGGACCTCCTGGTAGCCCCAGATCACCGCGAAGGCGGAGAAGTCGTAGTCGTCGGCGAACTCGTTGAGGAACCCGTGCACGGCGGCGATCACGTTGGACTCGCCCATCACCGCGCTCTTCACGAGCGTGACGTGCTCGGGCCTCACGAGGCTGCGGTCGATGCCGGACAGGTCGAGCTGGTCGAGCTTCCAGTGGCTGCGGTCGTAGTGCCGGAAGACATCGAGCGAATGCATCGCGTCCATGCCGGGAATCACGCTGGTCACGGGTCTACCTCTCGATCAGGGCCGCCGTCGCCAGCCTGCGGAGCTTGCCGCTGGTGGTGCGGGGCAGGGAGTCGGGTGCGGTGAGGTGGACCGTGAGGGACGACTCTGTCGACAGGCCCAGCGCGCGGCGGACCCGCGCGGCGATGGCGTCGCGGAGCGCGTCGTGCTCCGCGTCGGGGAGTGCGGTCTCGGCGACGACCGCGATGTGCTCGTGGGGCTCG
>Ga0207644_10001494_pt1 | contig 15064 bp, 7 predicted proteins | sample KBSS73metaG_FD_184326 | JGI IMG/M metagenome (GOLD analysis project Ga0207644, IMG submission 184326) | Switchgrass rhizosphere microbial communities from Kellogg Biological Station, Michigan, USA - KBS S7-3 metaG (SPAdes) (version 2) | ecosystem: Host-associated > Plants > Roots > Rhizosphere >... | reverse complement strand
TGGACCACGCCGAGGCCAGCCTGCGCAAGGCGCTGGAATTGAACCCGCGACACCCCGTCGCCTACAACGAGCTCGGTCTGGTGCTGCGCCGCAAGGGGCAGTTCGCGCAAGCGCGCGCCAGCTACGAGGCGGCGCTGGCGCAGTTCGCCGACTATCACTACGCGCACAGGAATCTCGCCATTCTTTGCGATCTGTATCTCGGGGACACCGCGTGCGCGCGGGAGCATTACGAGGCGTACAGCCGGATGGTCCCGGACGACGCCGAGGTCGCCCAGTGGATGGCCGACCTACGGGATCACAAGAGCCCACAGGAGAAGCCATGAACCGGACCTCGATGTGCGTGCTGCTGCTGCTGGCGACGGGCATGGCGCTGGCAGACGAGGCGCCCAAGGCCAAGGACGCCGATCCCGCGACCGCAGCGCAGGAGAAGGCGAAAGACCCGAACCTGGGCATGTCGATCCTGGGCAACCAGGAAGCGCCCAAGGCCCTGGTCATCGTTCCCTGGAAGCGCTCGGAGATCGGGAGCGCCCTCGGTATCTCGACGATGCTCGACGACTCCAGGATGCCCGTCGACAAAGAGGTCTTCATGCGGATGCTCAGTTACTACGAAATCAGGTCGGAAACGGCGCGCCACGGCGGTGCGCCGGTCGCCGGCCGAGATACCGCGGTGGCCGAAAAGAACGACGCCGCGCAGCCCGCCGCCGCGGCGCAGAGGAGGAAACAATGAGTTTCACGGAGCTTTTGGGGAACGTCGGACTTTTCGGGGCCGCGGTGATGTGCTGCCTCGCCCTGCTGTCCCTCTTTTCGGTGAGCGTGATCGTGGACAAACACCGCCGCTTCCGGGCGGCCTGGCGACAGTCGCAGGCGTTCAAGGTCGTCTTCAAGAAGTTCCTCCACGGGGGAGACATCCAGGAGCTGATCCACGCCACGCGGCAGCACGAGAATTCCTACGTGGCGCAGGTGGTCTCGGCGGGCCTCCTCGAATACGACGGGGTGCGCCAGGCCGGAAGCGATCCGGCCGGCTCGCTCGAGCTCGTCACGAGCGCGCTGAGGGACTCCATGTCGGAGACGCTGATCCACCTGAAGCGCGGCCTCGGGTTCCTGGCCACCATCGGCTCCGTGGCCCCGTTCATCGGCCTCTTCGGCACCGTGGTCGGAATCATCAACGCTTTCAAGGGCATCGCGGCGACGGGGTCCGGGGGGATGGCCGCGGTCTCGGGCGGCATCGCGGAGGCCCTGGTCGCGACGGCCCTCGGCATCTTCGTCGCGATCCCGGCCGTGGTCGCCTTCAACCACTTCACGGGGAGACTCGAGAATTTCCACGTCGAGATGAACCGGGCTTCGTCCCAGCTCGTGAACTGCCTGTTCAAGGTCCCGGACCTCATGGAGCGCGAGGTCAAGGCGCCGGCGGTCAAGGCGAAGGCGCCGGAGGCGGCGTATGCGACTCGGTGAAACGGCCCAATTGCAGGCGTCCATCAACATCACGCCGCTGGTCGACGTGGTGCTCGTGCTGCTGATCATCTTCATGGTGATGGCGCCTCAGATGAGCAAGGGACCGGATGTCGAGCTGCCCAATACGAAGAAGCCGGGCGACCAGGGCGACGAGCGCGGCAAGATCCTGGTCACGATCGACGGGTCCGGCGGGCTGTGGATCAACGATCAGCCGGTCACAGCCGAGCGTTTCGGTGAAGGCCTCCACGCCGCGGTGGGAGACGAGCCCGACCCCCGAGTCGTGATCCGCGGGGACGCACGGATCCACTTCCGCGAGGTCCGGCAGGCCATGCTCGCGATCGAGCAGGCCGGCTTTCACGGAGTGGGATTGATCGCCAAGAGCGCCGGCGCAGAGACGAAGGGAGACTGACAATATGCAGTTCGACGGTTCAGGCTCCAAGCTGCAGTCCGAGATCAACATCACGCCGCTCGTCGACGTGGTGCTCGTGCTGCTGATCATCTTCATGGTCGTCGTTCCCCTCCTCTTGAAGGGCTACGACGCCGACACGCCTCGTTTGTCCGCCGAGGCCGTGCCTCCCGTGCAGACCCCAGAAATGCAGGTGGTCCTGAGCATCGTGCCGACCGCCTGCCGCATTCTCGACCAGCCTGCCGGCGACGGGCTCCCGGCCGACTGTCGCGTGACCCTGAACGAGCAGGAGATCCCTGCGACCGATCTGCCCGCACGCGTCGCGCAGATCCTGGGCGGGAGGCCGGCGGACCGGCGGGTGCTGTTCCTCGCCGCGGACGACCGGTTGAACTACGAGGGAGTCCTTCGCGTCGTCGATCTCGCGAAGTCGCGCGTCGACGGCCTGCAGATCGAATTTCTCACGACCGATTGAGGTGGCTGCTTGGTGACAACCATGGAAACCGGAAGGAGCACGTTCAAACCAGGAGGGGCTCCGTCCGCCCGCAGCATGGTGACGAGCTTCGTGGTCCATGCCGTCGCGCTGGTCCTGTTGCTGCTGGTCCCGGCGCAGGCCTGGAGCCGCAGCATGCAGCGGAAGAAGCCGGTCGACATCGTCTTCCACCGCCCGCCGCAGATCCCGATCCCCGCGCGCGCGATGCCGCCTCGCCTGCCGCTCGGGCCGAGCGCGGGCGGGTCGCGGCCGGGTCTGCCCGCGCCCGCGCAGAAGCCGAAGCCGAACGCCCCGCCGGGTCCCGACGGGCCCGGCAAGCCGGACCTTCCGCCGGGTCCGGAGGAGAGCGTTCCCGTGGAGGCGCAGGCGCCCCCACAGCCCGCGCAGAAGAAGGGAAGCGCCGGCCTCCTGGCATTGAAGGCCGAGCTCGCCAGCATGGCCAAGGACAAGATCGCGCCTCAGCTGGGAGCCGATGCGCATTACGGCGCCGCCGATGACGTGGGCCGGCCCTCGTCGCCCTCGCTGTTGACGACGAATGCCCCCGGGTCGAGCGGCGGCATCAACCTCGCCTCGCTGAGCCGCAGCGTGGGAGGCGGCGGAGGGGGAGGCGGAGCCGGAGGCAGCGGCCGCGGCGGCGGAGGGGGCTCGGGCGGAGCCGGCGGAGGCGCCGGCGTGGGGATAGGCCGCGCGACCAGCCCCATCGCTTCGATCGGCGGAGGCGACCGGCCGCTGGCCAAGAACGGGCCGGGGCCTTCCCGCACCGACGAGGAAATCCAGATCGTGTTCGACCGTTACAAGGCGTCGTTCTACCGGCTGTACAACCGGGAGCTGCGCAAGGACCCCTCTTTGAAGGGTCAGCTCGTGCTGCGCCTGACGATCGAGCCGGACGGCAGCGTGTCGATGTGCATGCAGCAGTCGAGCGACATGAACGCGCCCGAGCTCGCCGCTCAGGTCGTGAGCATCGTTCGGACGATCAATTTCGGTGCGAAGGACGGCGTGCAGGCCCTGACGATCGCGTACCCGATCGACTTCCTGCCGGCGTCGACGTAAGACCGGTCGCGCAAGGGGACGGGGACGTTAACCAGGAGGATCTGCAGCAGCTGAGAATCTGATTCGTCGCGATTTCGACAAAGGCAAAGCCATCGAAAGATGGCGACGCAAAGTCATCCGGTCTAAAGGGCCTCACGGCCCCAGGACGGCGGGACCGCCGGAATCCAGTCCACACCGTGGGCTGCTCCTCGGTCCCCTGCGATGACGACGAAATCGCCGGGCGGATCGAGGGCATCCATGACACACCTCGACTCAATCGGTGCGAAGGCCGGCGGCAGGAAAACGATTTTCCTGGTGCTGTCGCTCTTCGCCGTCTTGATGGGCGCTTCCTCCGAGGCGTGGGCGATCGACTGCGTCGCGGATGCCGGCGGCGTGATCGACGGCTTCGTCAACTACCCCGTCCCTCCGCCCCAGATCAACATCGACGGCAACTGCACGATCCGGAACTACCCGGCCTCCAACCCGCTGACCTCCAACATCAGCTGGTTCGGAAACAACCCGACGAGCTGGCTGCTCATCTTCGACAACGTCGTGCACACCGGCAACATGGCGTGCAACCTCCCGAGCCAGGGCAACAGGATCTGGTTCGTCAACAGCGCGTCCACTACCGTCCTCGACCACTGCCTGAGCCTCCTGATCCCGGTCGAGAAGATCGACAAGCAGGACCCGCCGGGCCCGCCCTTCGTCACCGTCGGAGTCCCCTTCACCTGGACGCTGAAGATCCCGGTCTTGTTCGATCCGGGCACCGGCACCGTGATCAACAACCAGGGAAGCGCCAACGATCTGCACAGCATCACGGTCGTCGACGACCTCAACGCCACGAACGTGGACCTGGCGTACGTGAGCCACACCCTCACCTGGCTCGACGACGGCACGCCGGTCCCGCACACCTTCACGAACGTCGGCAACGTGCTGACCTTCGACAACATCCCCATCGTCGCCGCGGGGCGGCAGTTCGCCATCAACCTCACGGTCGTCCTCAACAACAACACGGCGGTGAACGCGCCGGGAACGCAGTTCATCAACACGGCGCGGTGGGACTTCGGACGGCTCATCGAGGGCGTGTTCTACGAGCCGCTGCCGGGACAGAACGGCATCTCGCCGCCGCTGACCATCTCTGGCCCGGCGATCGTCGTGGACAAGACGGGCCCGGCCACGATGAACCTGGGGCAGTGGGGCGACTTCACCCTCGACGTCCACAACACCGGGTCCACCGACGCCTGGGACGTCTCGCTCCGAGACCTCTTCCCCGACGGTCCGACGGGCGGGATGTGCGATCTGTCGCCCCAGATCCTGAGCGCGCAGGTGTTCGCGGCCGACGGCGTCACCCTGGTCCCGGGGAAGGGCCCGCTCGTTCAAGGCACCGACTACACGTTCAGCTACTCCGGTCCGCCTAGCTGCCGCCTCGACCTCACGATGCTGACGCCCGCGGCGCGGATCGGCGCGAACGAAAGGCTGATCGTCCGCTACCGGACCCAGCTCGATGCCAACACCCAGGACGGCATCACGCTCACCAACGTCGCCGGCGCCGTCCAGTGGTTCAACGGTGACGCCGGCAACCCCAGCCGCATCGCCTTCAACAAGACGCTCACCAACGGCACCGTCGGTGTGGCCGACCACGAGGACGCCCACACCGTCACGGTGGATCTCGCCGGCTACTTCTTCGAGAAGACCGTCGCGGACCTGACCAGCGGAGCGAATCCGGCGACCACGGCGGCTCCGGGCGACACCCTGCGCTACACGCTGCGCGTCCAGACGACCAATCAGGCGCTCGCCGATTTCCGCATCGACGATGTGATGGACGCCCTCAACGCGCCGCCGGCTTTCGCGGCGGGCACGCTGACGCTCGTCACGGTCCCTCCGGGCGCCGACGTCAGCCACACGAGCAGCACGGGCGGCCCCAACGGCACCGGCCTCCTCGACGTCCGCAGCCTGAGCCTGCCTCAGGGCAGCCAGCTCCTCCTCGTGTTCGACATCGCGCTGAAGCCGGCGATCGCCAACGGCTCGATCGTCACCAACCAGGCGACGTTCCGCCAGGCCAACGGCACGGTCCTCGGCCTGAGCGACGACCCGACCGTCAACGGCATCGCGGACCCGCTGGTTGCGGGAGACGAGGATCCGACGCGGGTGAGGGTCGCCTCGGCGGCCGTCTTCCTGGTGCAGAAGATCTCCACGGACCGGACCGGCGACCCGAGCGTCCTGCTCGCCGGCGAGACGCTGCGCTACACGATCACGGTGCGGAACACCGGCAACGCGGATGCCGTAAACGTCGTGCTGCGCGACGCGGTGCCGGTGAACACCTCTTACGTCGCGGGGAGCACGACGCTGAACGGCGCGCCGGTCACGGACGTCGGGGGCGTGTCCCCCCTCGTGAACGGCATGCCGATCCACTCGACGTCCAATCCCGCGCCGGGCTCGATGCCCGCCGGCGGCACGGCGGCCGTCGCGTTCGACGTGATCGTGGATCCGAGCGTCCTGGACGGCACGATCCTCTCGAACCAGGGTTTCGTGAGCGTCGTCGATATCGGCATCGTCGACCAGCCGTCCGACGACCCGGACACGCCGATCCCCAACGATCCGACGCGCGACGTCGTCGGCAATCACCCGCTGCTCTATGCCCAGAAGGTGGCTTCGCTGCTCGTCGATCTGGGTACGCCCGGCGTCGTCGATCCCGGCGATGTGCTGCGCTACACGATCACCGCGCAGAACTCCGCCGCGATTCCCGCGACCGGTGTGGTCCTGACCGACCCGGTCCCGGCCCATACGACGTACATGACGAACAGCACGACGCTGAACGGGCTTCCGGTCGGCCAGCCGGACGGCGGCGTCTCGCCGCTCGCCTCGGGCATCGACATCAGCTCGTCGGACCGCACGCCGCCGCTGCCCGGTCCGGGCGCCGGCATCCTCTCGCCCGGCACCGCGGCGATCCTGCAATACGACCTGCGCGTCGACACCGGCACGCCCAACGGCACGCTGATCGTCAACCAGGCGGTGGTGGACAGCATCGAGCTGCCGGACCTGCCGACGGATGCCGACGGCAATCCCGCCAACGGCGCGCAGCCGACGGTCGTCGTGGTCGGCGCCGCCCAACAGCTTTCCATCACCAAGCAGGTCTCGGTGGTCGGCGGCGGCCCCGCCCTCCCCGGCGCCACGCTCGAGTACGTCGTGACCGTCGCGAACATCGCCGCCGTGCCGGCCCTCACCGTCGCGATCACCGACACCCTCCCCGCCGGCCAGCTCGCCTATGTCCCCTCCTCGGCGACGATGAACGGCTCGCCGGCGGGCGTCGGCTTCGCCGGCTCGACGATCACCGCGAACTACGCCGGTGCCTACGGCTCGCTGGATCCCGGCGAGACCGTGGAGCTCAGGTTCCGGGCCATCCTCGCTGCCGGCCTCGCCACAGGCACGGTGGTCACGAACACGGGCGCGGTCGCGTGGAACACGCCGACGCAAACGGCGAGCGCGAGCGTTTCGATCGTCGTCGGCGGCATTCCCGGCGTCGCCCAGCTGAGCGGATCGGTCTGGCACGACGCCGACTTCGACGATGTCCTGGATTCCGGCGAGCGGGTGCTGGCCGGCTGGACGGTGGAGCTGTACCAGGGCGGCCAGCTGCTGCATTCGGCGCTGACGGACGCGAACGGCGGCTACCGCATCACCAACGTCGCGCCCAACGACCTGACCGGCGTCCCTTACGAGATCCGGTTCCTCGCGCCGGGCGCCGGCGCGAACACCGCGAAGCTGGGTCGCGCCGCCTCCCCCTTCACGAACGGACTGCAGCAGATCCGCGACATCGTCGTGTCGTCCGGCGCCGCCGCGCAGGGCCTGAACCTGCCGATCGATCCGGACGGCGTCGTCTACAACTCGATGTCGCGCGTCCCGGTTCCAGGGGCGACTCTCACCCTGCTGAGCGCAGGCAGCGGCTCCCCCCTGCCGTCGGGCTGCTTCGACGATGCGGCCCAGCAAGGGCAGGTCACGCTCGCGGACGGCCATTACAAGTTCGACGTCAACTTCGGCGACCCGGCCTGCCCGAGCGGCGGCGACTACATCATCGCCGTCACGCCGCCTCCCGGATCGACCTACGTCGCGGGCGCCTCGCAGATCATTCCGCCGGCCTCCGGCCCCACGACCGCGGCTTTCTCCGTGCCCGCCTGCCCGGGCAGCTCGGCCGATGCCATTCCGAGCACGGCCCTGTTCTGCGAAGCGCAGGACTCCGAGCTCGCGCCCGGCGCCGCGGTGACGGCGCGCACCTCCGGCACGGTCTATCAGCTCCATCTGATGCTGAATGGCAGCCGGACGCCCGGATCGAGCCAGATCTTCAACAACCACATCCCCCTCGATCCTCGAATCAACGGATCGCTCGCCATCTCCAAGACGACGCCGCTGATCAACGTCACTCGCGGGCAGATGGTTCCGTACGTGATCGCCGTGAACAACGTGGCCGGTCAGCTGCTCACCGACGTGAGCATCGTGGATCGCTTCCCGGCCGGATTCACGTACGTCAAGGGCTCCGCGCTCCTCGACGGCGAGCCCACCGAGCCGGCGGTCGCGGGCCTGGAGCTCCGGTGGAGCGGGCTCTCCTTCGCGGGCACCCAGGTGCGCACGCTGAAGCTGCTGCTCGCCGTGGGCGGCGGCGTCAGCGAGGGCGAGTACACGAACCGCGCGCAGGTGGAGAGCGGCGTGAGCGGTGGTCGCATGTCCGGCGAGGCCACCGCCACCGTACGCGTACTGCCCGACCCAGACTTCGATTGCACCGACGTCATCGGCAAGGTCTTCGACGACGCCAATCGCAACGGCGTACAGGACGAGGGCGAGAACGGCCTGCCCGGCGTGCGATTGGTGACGGACCGGGGCCTGCAGGCGACGACGGATCGCTTCGGGCGCTACCACATCACCTGCGCCGTCACGCCGAACGAGAGCCGCGGCAGCAACTTCGTCCTGAAGCTCGACGACCGGACGCTGCCGAGCGGCTTCCGGATGTCGACCGACCAGCTGCAGATCAAGCGGGCCACGCGTGGAAAGGCCCTGCGCATGGATTTCGGCGCGTCCATCCACCGTGTGGTCGCGATCGATCTGTCCGATGACGCGTTCGAGCCCGACTCGACGGAAATGCGGATCCAGTGGCGGCCGCGTCTCGGCCTGCTGCTCGAAGAGCTGAGGAAAGGACCGGCGGTGCTGCGCCTGTCCTACATCGCCGACACGGAGGACGCGGCGCTGGTCGATCGGCGCGTGAAGGCGGTCAAGCAGCAGCTGATGGAGGCCTGGGACGCGGCGTCGAGCTACCCGCTCACCATCGAGCCCGAAGTCTTCTGGCGGAAGGGCGCGCCCTCCAGGCATCGCAGCGCGCGCCTGTCGGGCGGCAGGTGAACGGCATGAACAACCATCGACATTTCATGCTGATCGCCGGATTGCTGATGACGGCCCCCGTCGTCGTCGCCCAGGTGGGCGAGACGAAGCCGGCCGAGCAGGTCGAGCGGCATCTCTCCTCCGACCAGGAGTTCAAGCTCTGGTCCCAGGACCCGAAGCAGCTCGACGGCGAGCGCGGCGATCGGATCGAGACACGGCAGGTCACGGTCGAGAAGCTCGAGACCGTCAAGCTGAAGAACGTCGTTCCGCCGATCCACTTCGAATCCGGGGTGGCGAAGATCCCTCCCGATTACGCCGACAGGATCAGCAGGATCCTCGAGAGCATGCGATACCGCAGGAACGTCCGCGTCCACTTCGTCGGGCACGCCGACTCGCAGCGGCTCTCCGACGGACTGGCGCGCGTCTTCGGGGACAACGTGGGCCTCTCCCGGGAGCGCGCGGGCGAGGTGGCCGAGTACTTCAAGAAGACGCTCGGGCTACCGTCCGAGGCCATCACCTACGAGTGGGTCGGCGACACGCAGCCCATCGCGTCGAATCAGACCGAGGAGGGGCGGGCCCAGAACCGTCGCGTCGAGACCGAGGTCTGGTACGACGAAGTCCGGCAGGCCCCCAAGGACGAGGAGGTCGTCGTCACCGACGACATCAAGCGCATCAAGGTCTGCCGGATGGAGACTCTCTGCAAGCTGCGCTACAAGGAAGGCCAGGAGCGACGGGCGCGCGTCAGGAACCTCGTCGTGCCCCTGCGGTACGAGGACGACACCACTCCCCTTTCCGAGACCTTCATCCACCAGGTCCGGCAGGCGCTCTCCAACCTGCAGGACAAGCAGGGCTTGAAGGTCAAGTTCATCGGCTACACCGACGACGCACCGCTGACCGCCCGCGACGGGCGCATCTACGGGGACCAGCTGTCGCTTTCGAAAGCCAGGGCCCGCCGCGTCGCGCTGGCCATGAAGGAGACCCTCCAATTGCCGACCGCGGCGATCGACAGCGACGGTCGCGGCGCCGCGCAGCCCATCGCCTCCAACGAGACGGTGCAGGGACGCGCCTTGAATCGTCGCGTCGAAGTGGAGTTCTGGTACGACGACCCTCTCCAGGAGCTGCCGGACGAGCCGCAGCTCTGTCCCGGCGATGCCGGCAACGAGATGGTGACCAAGGTCTACGATCCCCCCTGGGGCCCCCTCGCGGAGCTCGAGCTCGTGAACGGCCAGCCGAACATCCCGGCCGGCTATGCCGCGCAGCTGCACCGGGCGCTCTCGGAAATCGCGGATCGGACCAACCCCCGGGTGCGGTTCATCGGCTACACGAAGAACGAGCGTCTCGATCGCCGCACGGCGTCCGTGTACGGCGACGACATCGGACTCTCCTCGGCTCGGGCTCTGCGCGCCATGGAAATGGTCGTCCAGGATCCGCAGCTGGCGGGCGCCCGGTCCGAGCACGAGGGGCGCGGCTACGTCCAGTCCGACGATGTCGTGAACGCCGGCTTCACTCAGGGGGAACGGTCATTCGTGCGCGCGCAGGTCGTCTACGACGAGCCGATGCCGCTCGATGATTACGAAGGCGTGGACATCACGCGCCTCAACCGGGAGATCCCCACGAAGAGCCCCTACGAGCTCAACGTGATGCGCATCACCGTCGACGGCGAGCCGATCGACGATCCCGGCCGCAGCTCCTCCGACATCCAGCGCTGCACCGACGTCGCTCTCGAGAAGGCCAGGATCCAGTTCCACTTCGACAATCTCGAGTCCCGACGGCGTCTCGGCGTCGCGGCGCATCCGGTCTCCGTCGCGGTGAGCCCGGACGGCGAGCCGGCATCGGTCGTGGATTTCCGGATGTACGACAACTATTCCAGCTTCATCCAGCGCGCCGAGATCCGGATCTTCGATCGAGAGCAGTCGCTGCAGGCCGTGCCGCTCGAGACGGTCCCCGTCGACGGGACGGGACTGGCGGAGTGGCAGCCGTTCGCAGGAAGCCTTCCGGGACCGGTCCGCGAGCTCAAGTTCGTCCTGCGCGCCTACGACGCGAAGGGGCGCTTCGATGAAACGGAAGCGCATCCGCTGTGGCTGATTCGCGCGCCGCAGGACGCCGCGATGACGTCCGCCGCCCAGGAGCCCGCGGAAGGTGCGGAGTCCGCCGCTCTCACGTCGGTCCCGGCAGCGCCCCCCAGCGAGCTGCTGGCCGCGTACGGCGAGAGCGACCTGGCGCGCCATCAGATTCCGATGGACGGCGGTACGGTGAGGGTGCAGGGCAGCGGCATTCCCGCGGGCCACACGGTGTGGGTGGCGGGCCGCCAGGTCCCGGTGGATCCGGAGGGCAAGTTCGTCGCGGAGGAGATCCTCCCGACCGGAGCGCATACGGTCGAGGTCTCGGTGCTGGACGACGGGGGCAACGGATCGCTCTATCTGCGCGACCTGGAGTTCAAGCGCACCGATCTCTTCTACGTCGGCGTCGCAGACCTCACCTTGTCCTCGAACAGCTCGAGCGGGCCTGTGGAAAAGCTTGAGGGCGAGAATGCGCCGCAGCCCTTCGATTCCTCGGTCGATGGCCGGCTCGCCTTCTACGTGAACGGCCGGCTCAACGAGAGCTGGCACCTGACGGCCAGCGCGGATACCCGCGAAGGCCCGGTAGAGGACCTTTTCAGCAACTTCCTCGACAAGTCGCCCGACGCTCTTTTCCGGCGCTTCGATCCCGACACTCACTCGCCGACGTTCGGCGACGACGGTTCCGTTGAGGAAACGGCGCCGACGCTCGGCAAGTTCTACGTCAGGGCGAGCCGCGGCGAGAATTTCGGGATGTGGGGCAACTTCAAGGTCGACTACCTGGGCAACGAGCTGGCCCAGGTCGACCGCGGCCTCTACGGCGCCAACGTGCACTATGCGTCCCAATCCACCACCAGCTTCGGCGAGCGAAAGGCCTCCGTCGATGGTTTCGCCGCCGAGCCCGGAACGGTGCCGAGCTTCGAGGAATTCCGCGGAACCGGCGGGTCGCTCTACTACCTGCGCCACCAAGACATCCTGACGGGCTCGGAGCGCGTGCGCATCGAGATCCGCGACAAGGACTCGCAGATCGTGACGGGCGCGGTCGACCTGCGCCCCGGCATCGACTACGACATCGACTACCTGCAGGGACGGGTGCTGCTCTCCGAGCCGCTGTCGTCGACGGCGGCCGACAACCTGCTGGTGCGCACCAGCGGCCTGAGCGGCGACGAGGCCTACCTGGTGACGCGCTACGAGTTCACGCCCGGCTTCGGTGAGCTGGACGCAATGGCGGCCGGCGGCCAGGGCCATTACTGGTTCGGCGACCACGTGCGGCTCGGCGTGACCGCCAACTCCAACGACGAAGGGGATGTCGACAGCAACCTCGGCGCGGCGGATCTGACCCTGCGGAAGAGCACCGACTCCTGGTTCAAGGTGCAGGCGGGCCGGAGCGAGGGGCTCGTTTCCAGCTCGATCAAGTCCAATGACGGCGGATTCGACTTCTCCGGCTTCGACCCCTCGTCGTTCACCGATGCCTCGGCCGAGGCCTATCGCGCCGACGCGAGCATCGGGTTCGGCGACTTCTTCTCGGCGGCTCCGGGGCGGCTCACTCTCTACGCCCAGAACCGCGACGCCGGCTACTCGGCGCAGGGCCAGTCGACGATCAAGGACACCCAGCAGTACGGCGGCACGTTCAGGATGCCCCTGACGGACCGCCTGAGCCTGGCGGCCAAGGGCGATCAGAGCACCGAAGAACAGGGGCTCGAGCACCGGGCGTACGAAGTGGATCTTGGCTACAAGATGACCGACACGTGGAACCTCAGCGCCGGCGTGCGCAACGATCTGCGCGAGGACCATTCGCCGGTCGTTCCGCTGACCCAGCAACAGGGCGCGCGCACGGACGCGGTCGTGCAGGTGGCGTTCGATCCGGGCACCTCATGGCGCGCCTATGGGTTCGTCCAGGACACGCTCGCCTCGGACGGCGACCGTGAGGACAACGGCCGCATCGGCGCGGGCGGATCCTATCGCGTGACGAAGCGCTTCAAGATCGACGGAGAGGTCTCCGGCGGGGACCTCGGAGCCGGCGCCAGGCTCGGCACCAGTTACCTGGCTTCGGAGCGGACCACCCTGTACCTGAACTACCTGCTCGAGAACGAGCGGACGGACAGCGGCGTGCCGGTCCGCCAGGGCTCCGCGGTCGCGGGCGTCAAGCATCGGCTCTCCGACGCCTCGAGCGTCTATCTCGAGGAGCGTCGCCAGGATGCAGGCACGCAGACCGGCCTCACGCACGCCGCCGGGGTCAACCTCGTGACGCACGAGGTCTGGAATCTCGGCGCCACCGTGGAGTACGGCACGCTGCTCGATGCGCTGACTGACGCCGAGACCGCTCGCCGGGCGGTCGGAGTCCGCGTGGGTTACAGCAAGGACTCCGTGCAGCTCACCAGCGCGATCGAGTATCGCCGGGACGACGCGGAGCAGCCCGACACGACTCACGACCAAAGGACCGCATGGCTGTTCCGGAACAGCTTCAAGTACGAGCCGTCGCCTGATTGGCGCATCGTCGGCAAGCTGAACCACTCCTTCAGCAACAGCTCGCTCGGCGAGTTCTACGAGGGCGGTTACACCGAGGCGGTGGTCGGCTACGCCTTCCGTCCCGTGCGCAACGACCGTCTGAACGTCCTGGCCAAGCTGACCTACTTCTACAACTTCCCGACGGCGGGCCAGGTGGGAGCGCAGAACACCGCGACCGAGTTCGTCCAGAAGAGCCGCATCGCAGCGCTCGATCTCACCTACGACCTCACGTCCGCCTGGTCGATCGGCGGAAAGTACGCCTACCGCCTGGGGCAGGCGAGCCTCGTTCGCGAGAATCCCGTGTTCTTCGACAACACCGCCCATCTCGGGGTGGTGCGCGTGGACTGGCGGTTCCACAAGAACTGGGAGGGCATGGTCGAGGGGAGAACCCTCGTGCTCCCGGATGTCAGCCAGCGCCGGAGCGGCGCGCTGGCCGCGGTCTATCGTTACCTGGGTGAGCACGTGAAGGCCGGCGTCGGCTACAACTTCACCGATTTTTCCGACGACCTGACGGACCTCGGCTACGACCACCAGGGCGTCTTCGTCAATGCCGTGGGGAGCTGGTGACGACTCGCGCAGCGCGTCACCGAGGGTGTCGCACCGAGCTCGGGATCAGTGGCAGGCGGGTCCGCTGTGCGGGACTCCCGAGGAGCTCGAGCCCAGCGGCCCGATCCCCGCGGGACACGCATCGCGCGCCCGCACGAGGTAGAAGACGACCGCTCCGGGTGATGGGATCGCCGCATCGCTCACGGTGGGCAGCGTCGGGTCGGCGTTCACCAAGCACACTCCTGCGGTGAAGTCCGTGGGATCCGCCGAACGGATGAGATCGTAGGACGGCGCCGCCGACCCGGGATCGGCGGGAGCGACCCACGTCAGGTCCGCCCCGCGGTAGAAGCTCTTCACGAGGTTGAGGTTCGTGGCTTCTCCCGGAGTCTCCCACGAGCCCACGTCGGCGTCGTTGCAGTCACAGGTGCCGACCGCTCCATCCAGGTCGAAGTCGAGCGCCTTGCAGGCGACGTCGCTGCAGCAGTCGGTGTCCGCGCAGTCGAGAAGACCGTCGCGGTCTCCGTCGAGCCCGTCCGCGCAATGCGTCTCCGACGCGAGCGTCGTCCCGCAATCCGGGAAGCAGGAGGGCCCGCCCTCTCCCACCTCGCAGGTCCCGTTGCCGCAGCATCCCGTTCCGCCTCCCTGGTCGCTGCAGTCGGCAGGGCAGCTCGAGCAGCTCTCGCCGTTGTCGCAGACCCCGTCGTTGTCGCACTCGCTGGGGGTCAGCGTCGGAATCGAGAGCGTGGTCGCGAACGGAAGCTGGGGAGGCATGGAGAATCCCAGCGTCAAAGCGTGCGTACCGGGAGCGATGTTCGAGACGAAGCGGAAGTTGTATACCGTCCCCCATCGAATGACGTTCGGAACCGTGACGCCGTCACCCACGACGAGGGTATTGGCCGACCAGACGACCGTCGTGGCATTGATCGCCCGGCCCCAGTTGCCGCTGTCCTGAGGATCGCCGCTGTGGTAGTCGACGTCGTGGAACCCGGTGCCCGTCACCTGCGCTCCCGCGGGAAAGGGAATCCGCAGGGCCAGGGGGGCGGCGTTGGAGTTGAGGTTCGCGACGGCGTACTCGTACTGCCAGGTGCCGTTGCCGAGCCACGTGACCTTCGCATGGACCTGGATCGTGCCGTCTCCGGGCCGGTTCCCCTGTGTGACCTGGACCGACGGGTCGATCTCACTCCACGCGGAGACCGCGGTCCTACCGACGAC
>Ga0207644_10001492_pt1 | contig 15069 bp, 11 predicted proteins | sample KBSS73metaG_FD_184326 | JGI IMG/M metagenome (GOLD analysis project Ga0207644, IMG submission 184326) | Switchgrass rhizosphere microbial communities from Kellogg Biological Station, Michigan, USA - KBS S7-3 metaG (SPAdes) (version 2) | ecosystem: Host-associated > Plants > Roots > Rhizosphere... | reverse complement strand
GGGTTGGCGGTGCGGCGTCGATAACCGTCCACCGCCTGGAGCAGGCCGGCGGCCTCCGCGGGAACGATTCCCGAGGTAACGTCGTAGCCTGTATCGTCCTTGAGCTTGAAGCCCCAGGGCTGCTGCCCGGCCCGATCATAACGCGCGGCGATGACGCGGACGACCGCTTCGTCGATCGGGAATGCCACCGTCTTGCTCAGCGGACAGGCGAAGTTCAAATCATTGGTCGAGCAGAATTCCTGCCCATGGCGGGCGAGCGTGAGGTCCGCCTTCTGCAGCCCCGCACCCGTATCGAAATGGGCGGCCCGGTAATCGCGTTGCGTCCCCCAATAACGTAGCTTGGTGCGCACTTCGTAGCTGACCTTGCCGGTGCGTTTGTCGAGGACCGCTCGCAGATGATTGTCATGACCGTCCGGCTTGGCGAACAGCCAGCCCTCGCGATGCGCCTTTTCCGTGGAAAAGGTCGCTTCGAATTCGAGCGGATCATCGTTGATCGTGGTTGCGGCGCGCGCAGCCTCGGGCGTGAGTGCCCGTAGCGACTTCGGCAATGTGGCGGATTGGGCGATCGCCGGCACGGCCGCGATCAACGCTGCGACGATGTATTTGTGCATTTTCGCGCTCCTCTTGGCGTCAGGCTTTCGAGGTATGAGCGCGGAATTGCCCGTGTTTCGCGGGACGGTAACAAATTATGTCTGGCGCAAAGGAACGATAAGAGGCCCATCCCCCTAATCCTCTTCCGCGCGAGCGGCAGAGGATTAGAGCGAAAAGGGCGGGCCTTCGACAAGCTTAGGCCGAACAGAGTCTTGAATGTTCGCGAGCGAACGGAGAGGGCCGCTCGCGCGCCCCTCAAGCAAATCAGCCGACGATTTCTTCCGGCTTGAAGAAATAAGCGATCTCGGTCGCCGCATTTTCGTCGCTGTCCGAGCCGTGGACCGAATTGGCTTCGATCGATTCGGCCAGTTCCTTGCGGATCGTGCCGGGTTCGGCATTGGCCGGATTGGTCGCGCCCATGATGTCGCGGTTGCGCTTCACCGCATCCTCACCCTCGAGGATCTGGATCACGACCGGGCCCGAGATCATGAAGCTGACGAGATCGTTGAAGAAGGGCCGCTCCTTGTGGACGGCATAGAAACCCTCGGCCTGCTCCTTGGTCATCCGAATGCGCCTAGAGGCTACGACGCGCAGGCCGGCATCCTCCAGCATCTTGGTGACCGCGCCGGTGAGGTTGCGGCGGGTGGCATCGGGCTTGATGATCGAAAAGGTCTGGGTGATCGCCACGGCGTCCCAAGCTCCATATTGTGTTGAATTGCGGAAGGTGGCGCGGCCTCTAGCCGCCCCTTTTCGCACTTGCAACCCGCCGGCGGTGCCTGCGCGATCGTTACGGTCCCGGTCCTGCTTGCACCTGCGTCTCGCGCGGGCTAGGTGCCGTCCGGGGGGACAACGGGCGGCGTGAGCCGCCCATGGGGCTTGCATGACCACCTACAATTTCGAAGACGCGTCCCAGGCGGACGTCGCTGCATTCGCGGCGGGCGACTTCCTGCATTTCAGGACGGGCGTCCCGTCGAACCTCATTGCAACCTATAGCGAGGTCGGCGCGCTCGCCATCCCCACCATCAGCCTTAGCTACGGGGGCAAGACGCTTAGCTTTCGCGCCGAAGCCCTGCTGGAGGGCGACGCGATCGATTTCCGCGACAACGGCGTCTCGCGCGGCTCGATCGCGCTTCTGGGTTCCGGAAACGACACGATCAGCCTCTTCTCCGCCACGAACAAGGCCGCGTGGACCTTCGGTAGCGCGGACCATGTCACGATGGCCGGCAACGGCAGCGTCCATGTCCATGCCGATGCGGGAGACGACCTGGTCGACGTGGACAATGCCCTGCTTTCGGATGGCGGCTGGGCCCAAACGGGATATTATTTCGCCGATCTGGGCGACGGCGACGATCAAGCCGCCCTGCATTTCGCGACCGGGCCAACCGACGCCTGGGGTGGCCTGGGCAACGATACGATCGAAGGCGGGCAGCATAACGACCATCTGTACGGCTATGGTCCCGGCGCGTCGGCCGGCATGCCGGACGGCAACGACAGCATCGATGGCGGCGCAAGCAACGATTATATCCACGGCAACGCCGGCGATGATATCCTCTTAGGAGGGACCGGCAACGATCGCGTCTATGGGGGGGCGGGTGACGACCTCCTCAATGGCGGCGAAGGCCATGATTACTTGCAGGGCAACAAGGGCACGGATTCGCTGTCCGGGGGCGCCGGCAACGACACGCTGCGCGGGGGCGCTGACGACGACCGGCTGCTTGGACTCACCGGCAATGATCGGCTGTTGGGCGACGCCGGCAACGACAATCTCTCCGGCGGTGGCGGCGTGGACACGCTGAGCGGTGGCGCGGGGGCGGACGTCTTCCGGTCCATGGGAAGCGAGGCCGCCTTCGATCCCGACGACAACTCCGGGACGGCGGACCGGATCGAGGATTTTACCAAAGGTACCGACCATATCGGGCTGGGCTTCCAGGCGATGGCCGTGATCGTGGATCCGCTCGCGAATCCTTTCAGCAATATGGGTGCCGCGGCGGCCCATGCCAGCCAGCTTATGGCAGGTCAGGCGGGCAGCAAGGAGGTCGTGGCCATCGGAGTTGGAAACGACACCTTGCTCTTCTTCGCCCATGACGGTGGGGATATGGCGGATTCCGCGGTGCGCCTCGACGGCATCGATTATCGCACGATCGACCTCTCCTGCTTCCTTTGAGGAGCGATCGGGAGAAAAGCCTGGCGGAGCCGGCGTCGGCTCCGCCAGGCCCAATTCAACCTTCGAGCACGTCCTTCACGAACTGGTCGAGGAGGCGCACGCCATAACCGGTTGCGCCTTTCTCCCACATCGTGCCGGGCTTGGCGGCCCAAACCATGCCGGCAATATCGAGATGGGCCCATTTGACCCCCTCCTCCACGAAGCGGGCGATGAATTGCGCGGCGGTTATCGATCCGCCCTCGCGCGGGCCGATATTCTTCATGTCGGCGATGGGTGAGTCGATCATCTTGTCGTAGGCTTCGCCCATCGGCATCCGCCAGAGCTTCTCGCCGACCGTCTTGCCGGCCGCGAGAATCTGTTCGGCGAGCGTGTCGTCGTTGGAGAACAGGCCGCCATGTTCGTGGCCGAGGCTGATGATCATCGCACCGGTCAGGGTGGCGAGATCGATGATCGTCTTGGGCTTGTGGGTCTGCTGCACCCATGAAATCGCGTCGCACAGCACCAGCCGGCCCTCGGCGTCGGTGTTAAGCACCTCGATCGTTTGGCCGGACATCGAGGTGACGACGTCGCCGGGGCGCTGCGCCTTGCCGCCGGGCATATTCTCGACCAGCCCGCACACGCCGATGACGTGCGCCCTGGCCTTGCGCGTCGCGAGCGCCTTCATCGTGCCCGCGACCGCGCCGGCGCCGCCCATGTCCCACTTCATATCTTCCATGCCGGGACCAGGCTTGAGGCTGATGCCGCCGGTGTCGAAGGTCACACCCTTGCCCACGAAGGCGACCGGATCGGCCTGGCCGCCGGTGCCATCCCATTTCATGCACAAGAGGCGCGCCTCACGCGCCGAGCCCTGCGACACGCCGAGCAACGCGCCCATGCCCAATTTGCGCATCGCGGCCTCGTCGAGCACTTCGATCTCAATGCCGAGCGCGGTCAGCTCGCGGCAGCGTTCGACGAAACTTTCGGGGTAGAGGATGTTGGCGGGTTCGGCGACTAGCGCGCGGGTGAAGGCGGCGCCCTCCACAGCCGCCCGGAGCGGGGCCCAGGCAGCTTCGGTTGCCTCCAGCGCATCGCCGACGACGATCTCGACCGCGTTCAAGGTCGGACGCTGCTTGGCTGGCAGCTTGGTGCGATAGAGATCGAAGCGCCAGCTCCGCAACATCGCCGCCTGCGCGAACGCGGCGGCGAAATTGGCACGCTTCGACGATTCGATTCCCGTCGCGTCGACGACCAGGCCCGTCTCGCCGGAGGTCAGCAACCGCGCGACGAGCGCGCTGCCGGCCTTGTCGGCGGCAAGATCGGCGCCGGTGCCGACGAGCAGGACGCGGCGCACCGCACCATCGATGGCGGCGTGGAATTCGACGATCGCTCCGGGCTCACCGGTGAAATTGGCGGACGCCGCCCGGGCGATAGTGGCCGTCGCGGCGGGTATCTGGCGATCGACCGCCTCATCCTTGGCGAGCGGAAGGGCGAGCGGGCGCGCGTCCGAAGGCCGGTCGGCGCGGAACGAGATATTGAGCAAGAGCAGGCCTTTCGAGCTTGTATGCCATGCCTATTAGGCCGCTGCCCTCGCCTGTCAAAGACGACAAAGCGAGCCTTTGGACGATTGCCGGGGGCGGAACGCTGCGATAGGGCCGCGGCCCATGCGGCGGCGTACAAGCTGGGGAAGAACGGGCGCTGCGACGGCGTCACTGGCGGTGATCATCGCCGCCTGGGGCGCCCCTGCGTGCGCGCAGGACGCGCCGGACATGCGTGATCGTCCGACGCAACCGCCCCCGCCGACCGCCGAATCCCGCGCCGCGCCGGAGGAGGAGGTCACCTTCTCGGCCGCGCAGCTCGATTATGACGACCAGGCGGATATCGTCACCGCCACCGGCGACGTGCGCATGTTCCGCAACGGCGCGCGACTGCGTGCCGACAAGGTCACGTGGAACCGCCAATCGGGCGAGGTGCGCGCGACAGGCAACGTCGCGGTGGTCAACGCCAATGGCGACAAGGCCTATGGCGATGCCATCGCGCTGACCGATGAACTGCATGACGGCGTCGCCGACAATATGCTGCTCGTGCTCGCCAATGGCGGCCGGCTGGCGGCCAAGCATGGCGAGCGCAAGGGCGAGATCACCGTCCTCAACCATGCGGCCTACACGCCATGCCGGGTCGAGACGGATAGCGGCTGCCCCAAGCGGCCGTCGTGGCAGATCAACGCGGTCCGTGTTGTCGTCGACGAAGGCAGGCACCGCATTTCCTATCGTGACGCGCGGCTCTCCCTCTTCGGTATGACCGTGCTGGCGCTGCCGGCTCTCTCGCACCCCGACGGATCGGACGCCGACCAGGGCGGCTCGGGCATCCTTCTGCCCAACATTCAGCTCAGCAAGAGCAACGGCTTCGAGATCGCGCTTCCCTATTATTTCCAGCTCGCGCCCAATCGCGATCTCACCATCACGCCGCACGTCTATACGAATATCCTGCCCGCGCTCGAAGCCCAGTATCGCGCGCTCACCGGCAACGGCGCCTATCAGATCCAGGGCATGGCGACCTACAGCCCGCGCCTTTCGGCGACCAGCGCGGCGGCGACGACGACCGCCAACGAGGACAATGCGTTTCGCGGCTATATCGACGCCAACGGGACGTGGCAGTTCGGCCCCTACTGGACCGTACATGGCTCGCTGCGCCTGGCGAGCGACCGCACTTTCATGAAGCGCTATTATATCTCGAACGACGACCGCCTGCGCTCGACGGTGCAGGCGGAGCGGATCGACAATAACAGCTATCTGTCGGTCGCGGGGTGGTTCGTGCAGGAGCTGCGCCCCGGCTATGCGCAGGGTCAACAGCCGATCGCGCTGCCGCAGCTGGATTATCGCCGCCGCTTTGCCGATCCGCTGCTGGGCGGAACGTTCACCGCGCAGATCAACAGCCTCGCACTGACGCGGACGGGTGGGCAGGACACGCAGCGCGCCTTTGCAGGGCTGCGCTGGGACCTGCGCACGCTCACGCCGATCGGCCAGGAGGTGACCTTCACCGCTTATGGCCGGGCCGACATCTACCATACCGACGACAGCCTCGCGACCGCGACCGGGCTTTATCGCGGTGTCGACGGCTGGCACGGGCGCGGCATCGCCGCGCTGGCCGCGGATATGCGCTGGCCCTTCGTCGGCGAGTTGTTCGGGGGTACCCAGCAGATCGTGCCGCGCGTGCAGCTCGTGGCCGAGCCCAAGGTCAAGAATCTCGCCATCCCGGACGAGGATTCGCGCGCGGTCGACCTCGAAGACAGCAACTTGTTCGCGCTCAATCGCTTCTCGGGCTATGACCGGTGGGAGGATTCAAGCCGCGTCACCTATGGCGGCGAGTGGAATTACAACAGGCCGAAGCTCGAGGTGCGGGCGATCGTCGGCCAGAGCTACCGCCTCGGCAGCGAGCCGATCATCCTGCCGCCAGGGACTGGGCTTTCCGACCGTTTCTCCGATTATGTCGGCCGGGTCAGCGTGCGCTATGGCAGACTGATCGAGGTGACCGAGCGGTTCCGGCTCGACAAGCATAATCTGAGCGTGCGCCGCAACGAGATCGACGCCACCGTCGGCAGCCGTAACACTTATGTCGAGGTAGGCTATCTCAAGCTCAACCGGAACATTGACACGTCGATCGAGGACCTGCGCGACCGCTCCGAAGTGCGCGTCGGCGCGCGCCTACAGATCGCGCGATATTGGTCGATCTTCGGATCGACCGTGATCGATCTGACCACGAAGAAGGATGATCCGACTTCGACCGCGGACGGCTATCAGCCCGTGCGCCACCGGCTCGGCCTGCTGTACGAGAATGAGTGCATGTCGCTGGGCGTAACCTGGCGCAAGGATTATGACGAAACCGGCGATGCCCGCCGCGGCAGCACGTTCAGCTTGCGGCTGGCCTTGAAGAACATAGGTCGCTAAGCGTGGGTTCAGTCATATTGGGCCATGAAGGGCCCCACCAGCGATAAGCGACGGAGCAGGCGTGAAGGTACGGATGATGAGGCGCGCGGTTCTGCTGCTCGCCGGTATGACGATGACGGCGATGCCGGCCGTGGTTACAGCACAGGCAGAGGACTCGACCGCCACGCCCAACGCTCTTGGTCTTGCGGACGACGTGAAGATGCTCGCGCCGCGCGATCCTTCGGTGCGCAAGGCGACCGCAATCGTGAACGGCGCGATCATCACCGATACCGATGTCGACCAGCGCCTGGCGCTCGTGATCGCATCGAGCGCGGGCAAGATTCCGGACGACGAGAAGGCGCGGCTGCGCGCGCAGGTGCTTTCCAACCTGATCGACGAGACGCTCCAAATTCAGGAAGCCGCCGCCAACAAGATCACCATCTCCAAGGCGGAAGTGGAAGCCTCGTTCGCGCGGGCGGCCGCCCAGTTCAAGCGCACCCCCGCTGAATTCTCCAAAATGATCCGCGCGATGAACTCGAGCGACGTGTCGCTCAAGCGCCAGATCGAGGGCGAGATGGCTTGGCGCCGCCTGCTGAGCCGCCAGGTCGAACCGTTCGTCAGCGTCAGCGACGAAGAGGTGAATCAGGTGATTGCGCGCATGCAGGCCTCCAAGGGCGCGCCCGAATATCACGTTTCGGAGATCTTCCTGTCGGCAACACCTGCGACCGACCAGCAGGTTCAGGCCAATGCCGAGCGGATCCTGGAACAGATCCGGCAGGGCGCCTCCTTCCCGGCGTATGCCCGCCAATATTCCGAAGCCTCGACCGCAGCGGTCGGCGGCGATCTCGGCTGGGTTCGCGCCGAACAGCTTCCCACTCAGCTCGCCCAGCCGCTCCAGCAGATGACCCCGGGACAGGTCGGCGGACCGATCGCCGTTGGCGGCGGCTATTCCATTATCGCGCTGGTCGACAAGCGGCAGGTGCTGACCTCCGATCCGCGCGACGCCCTGGTCACGCTCAAGCAGGTTACGATCACCTTCCCTCCCGGCACCGACAAGAGCCAGGCGCAACCGAAGCTGAACGCCTTCACCGAGGAGTTGAAGAGCCTCAAGGGCTGCGGCCAGGTCGCCGATTTCGCAAAGAAATGGAATGCTGACGTGGTCGATAGCGACCAGTTGAAGATCCGCGATCTGCCACCGCAGCTCCAGCCGATCCTGGCCGAAATGCGCGTCGGCGAGGCGACGCCGCCGTTCGGCGGTTCGGAGGGCGGCATTCACACGCTGGTATTGTGCGGTCGCGACGACCCGGCGGACAAGACGGTGCCGTCCTTCGACGAAATTTCGTCGCAAATGTCGGACGAGCGCGTGAACCTGCGCGCGCGCCGCTACCTTCGCGACATCCGCCGCGATGCGGTCATCGAATATCGCTGATCTGCCGCCGCTGGCGGTCGCGCTCGGCGATCCCGCCGGCGTCGGTCCGGAAATTGCCACCAAGGCGTGGATGCGGCGCGAGGCGGAGGGCCTGGCGCCCTTCTTCGTCGTCGGCGACGTCCGCTCGATCGAGGCGGTCTGGGCCGGGCCGATCGCGCGCATCTCCGACCCTTCCGAAGCGCGCGCGGCATTCGGAGCGGCACTGCCGCTTATCCAGCTCGAGGATGCGGGCGAGATCGTGCCCGGCCATCCCAATATCGCGGGTGCGCGCTGCTCGCTCGACTCGCTCGAGCTTGCGGTCGGCCTGACGCGCTCGGGCGCAGCCGCCGCGATCGTCACCGGGCCGGTCTCCAAGGCCCAGCTCTACGGGATCGGTTTCGTCCATCCCGGGCAGACGGAATTCGTGGCCGAACGCTGCGGGATCGCGCGGGAAAATGTGGTGATGATGCTAGCGGGTCCGACGCTGCGCACCGTGCCGATTACGACGCACATTCCGCTGAAGGAGGTGCCGGATGCCATCTCGGTCGAGCTGATCGTGTCGCGCGCGCGGACCACCGAGCGCGGCCTGGCGCGCGATTTCGGGATCGAGCGGCCGCGGCTCGTGATCGCCGGCCTCAATCCGCATGCCGGCGAACGTGGTGCGCTCGGGCGCGAGGAGATCGATATCGTCATCCCCGCGATCGAGCGGCTGCGCGAGGAGGGGATCGAGATTGAAGGCCCGCTTGCCGCAGACACAATGTTCCATCCCCGCGCGCGGGCACGCTATGATGCGGCGCTCTGCCTTTATCACGATCAGGCATTGATCCCGCTCAAGACGCTGCACTTCGACGAGGGCGTCAACATCACGCTCGGTCTGCCGATCGTCCGCACGTCGCCAGATCATGGCACCGCCTTCGGCATTGCCGGCAAGAACGCCGCCGATCCTGGCGCGACGATCGCCGCGATTCAGCTTGCTCATCGCTGCGCGGGGAATCGCGCGCGAGCGCTTTGAAGCTGGATCTGCCGCCGTTGCGCGACGTGATCGCGCGGCATGGGCTTTCCGCCGAAAAATCGCTTGGGCAGAATTTCCTGCTGGACGGGCAGCTCCTCGACCGCATCGCCCGCGTGCCGGGGCCGCTGGAAGGCGCGAATGTCTATGAAGTCGGGCCTGGACCGGGCGGTCTCACGCGCGCACTGATCGGCGCAGGCGCGCAGGTGACAGCGGTCGAGCGCGACCGACGCTGTCTGCCCGCGCTGGCAGAGCTCTCCCAGGCCGCGCCGGGCAGGCTCGACGTTATCCAGGGCGACGCGCTTGAGATCGACGAGCGAACCTTGATCGGCGACGGCGCCCATATCGTCGCCAACCTGCCCTATAATGTCGGGACCGCCTTGCTCGTGCGCTGGCTCGGGGGCGAACGCTGGCCGCCCTGGTGGCGCTCCCTGACGCTCATGTTCCAGAAAGAGGTAGCCGAGCGGATTGTCGCCAAGCCGGGCAGTAGCGCCTACGGGCGGCTGGCGGTGCTTGCGCAATGGCGCTCAACCGCACGGATCGCGCTGCCGGTCCACCGCTCGGCGTTCGTGCCGCCGCCGAAGGTCATGTCAGCGGTTGTGCATATCGTGCCGGCGGCCCAACCGCAGGGCGTCGATCCTGCCATGCTCGAGCGGCTCACCGCCGCCGCCTTCGGCCAGCGCCGCAAGATGCTGCGGCAGAGCCTCAAGGGATTGCCCGGCGCACTCGCGGCGCTGGAAGAACTCGGCATCGACAATACGCGACGCGCCGAAACGCTCACGGTCGAGGATTTCGTGCGCGTAGCGCGCGCGATCAGCCGATCCTAGTTCGGTTTCGGCGTCTCAACTTCCTGCCCCTTGGGCGGAACCTTGGTTGTCGCCTGCGCCGTCACGACCTGCACCGGCGGCCCCTTGGCAATGGCGGCGTTGAGCGCAGCGGCGGGAGCGCAGGCGCCCTTGCACAATTGGTTGATGCGGGCGAGGTTTACCCGGGCGCGCTCGACCGCACCTTTCTGCACCATCGCCTCGCCCTGACCTGCCAGGGCGACCGTATCGTTGGGGTCGAGCGCGAGCGCGTCGCGATAGAAGCGCACGGCCTTGCCAGGGAGCCCCTGCCCCTGCGCGACCCGGCCGAGCGCGACATAGGCCGCGCGATTACGCGGGTCGATCGCAAGCGCGCTTTCGAGCAGGTCTTCAGCGCCCGACAGGTTGCCGGCGGCGCGGAGCGCGTCCGCCTGATGGAGCAACGCCAGGCTGCGCGGGTCGATCTGGTCGTCGCGGCGTTGGCTGAAGCTGCTCGAGGAAAGGCTGGCGAGACTGAGCGCCAGAACGAGCACGGTAGGCGAGAAACGCATTAACAGCTCCACGTAACGGGATTGCGCCGAGTTTAGCACGCGCGCTCCAGCGCGGCGATGAAAAAGCCGTCAGTATCGTCCTGCGAGGGCGTGAGGCGGCGCCCCGCTCCATGCATATGGCCAGCAACGAGCGGATCGATCGCCTTCCAGCCTGAATTGGCGGAGAGGAAGGTATCGATCTGTGCGCTGCCTTCCTCGTCCAACAGCGAGCATACCGCATAGACCAGCCGTCCGCCCGGTTTCACCAGCGGCGCGCCAAGCTTCAAGACATGCGCCTGCATCCCGCGCAGCCGGTCGAGCCGTTCGGGCGTGAGCCGCCAACGCGCTTCGGGATTGCGCCGCCACGTGCCCGTCCCAGAGCAGGGCGCATCGATCAGCACCACATCCGCCTCCCCGACCAGATCGGTAAGGGCCAGGTCCTCGCGCCCGCCGTCGAGGAGGCGCGTCTCGATGAAGGTAGCACCGGCCCGTTCGGCGCGTGGCGCGAGACGCGAGAGACGTGGTCGATCGACATCGCAGGCGATCAACCGTCCCTGCCCTGTCATTGCTGCGGCGAGCGCGAGCGTCTTGCCACCGGCGCCGGCGCACAGATCGATCACAATCATGCCAGGTGCGGCCTTGCAGGCCGCGGCAACAAGCTGGCTGCCTTCGTCCTGCACCTCGACCAGGCCCTGCTCAAACACCGGCAGCGTCTCGACCCGGGTGCCCTCGGGCAAGCGCAGCGCGTCGGGCGCGAGTGCGCCCGGCACCGCCTCAGGCAGCGCCACCGCAATCGCCTCCCGTGTCGCCTTGAGCCGGTTGATGCGCAGATCGAGCGGCGCGCGTTCGAGCAAGGCCGGCAGCTCATCGGCGCTCAGGGTCGCCGCCAGTTTGGCAGCCAGCCACGCAGGTGCGATGCCCGCCGGCGCAGCCTGTTCCTCGCCGATCGGGTTCGGGCAATTGGGTGCGCCGTTGAAGAGTTCGGCAAGCTCCGGACGTTGCTCGACCAGCCCGATCAGTGCGGCGCGTCCGTTGGCCGGCAATTCGCCGGCGCGGCGGATGGCCGCATAAGCAAGATCACGGACCGCGCGGCGGTCCTTCGATCCGGCATAACGCCGCGTCTTGAAATAGCGCGCGATCAAGGTGTCGGCGGCCGCGCCGCCCGCTCGCGCGGCCGCTACCACCTCGTCGACGATCTCGATCGCGGCTTGCAGGCGGGCGGCCGGCGTCATTCAATCGTCCCGCATGCGATCGCGCGGATTATCCCAGCGACGGATAATTCGGCGCCTCGCGCGTGATCGAGACGTCGTGGACATGGCTTTCGCGCAGGCCTGCATTGGTGATGCGAACGAAGCGGGCGCGCTTGCGCAGCTCCTCCAGATTGGCGGCGCCGGTATAGCCCATCGCCGCCTTCACGCCGCCGACGAGCTGGTGGATCACGTCCTTCGCCGGACCCTTGTAGGGAACCTGGCCCTCAATCCCTTCGGGTACGAGCTTGAGCTGGTCGCGCACCTCCTGCTGGAAATAGCGGTCGGCGGAGCCGCGCGCCATCGCACCGACCGATCCCATGCCGCGATAGGATTTGAATGCACGTCCTTGATAAAGGAAGGTTTCGCCAGGCGCCTCATCGGTTCCAGCGAGCAGCGAGCCAACCATCACGCTCGACGCCCCGGCGGCGAGCGCCTTGGCGACATCGCCCGATGTGCGCAGGCCGCCGTCGGCGATCACCGGCACGTTCGACTTCCATGCTTCCTCGGCTGCTTCCATCACGGCGGTGAGCTGCGGCACCCCGACGCCGGCGACGACGCGCGTGGTGCAGATCGATCCCGGACCGATGCCGACCTTGATCCCGTCCGCACCTGCGTCGATCAACGCGCGCGTCGCTTCCGCGGTCGCCACATTGCCGGCGACGATCTGGATCGAGTTGGATAAGCGTTTCACTCGCTCGACCGCACGTGCAACGTCGCGATTATGACCATGCGCGGTATCGATCACGATCAGATCGCATTCGGCGTCGACCAGTGCTTCGGTGCGGGCGAAGCCCTTGTCGCCGACCGTTGTGGCGGCCGCAACGCGCAGGCGGCCCGACGCATCCTTGGTCGCGGTCGGATAGGTGACGGCTTTCTCGATATCCTTGACGGTGATCAGGCCGACGCAGCGATAGGCTTCATCCACCACCAACAATTTTTCGATGCGGCGCTGATGGAGCAGACGCTGCGCATCGGCCGAATTTACGCCGGTGCTGACGGTAGCCAGATTTTGGCTGGTCATCAGCTCGGACACCGGCTGATCGGGGCGTTCAGCGAAGCGCATGTCGCGATGGGTGAGGATGCCGACGAGCTTGCCGTTGCCCTCCACCACCGGAAAGCCCGAAATATGATGCCGCTCCATCAACGCACGCGCCTCCGCGAGCGTTTGGGTCGGCGTGAGCGTGATGGGGTTCACGACCATACCGCTTTCGAAGCGCTTGACCGCGCGCACCGCGGCAGCCTGTTCGTCGACGTCGAGATTGCGGTGGAGCACGCCGATACCGCCCAACTGGGCCATCACGATCGCCATGTCGGCTTCGGTAACGGTGTCCATCGCCGACGACATGAACGGGATCATCAGGCTGATTTCGCGCGTCACGCGCGTGCGCGTGTCGGCATCGGTCGGCAGCACTTCTGACGCGCCCGGCCGGAGGAGCACGTCATCAAAAGTAAGGCCGAGTTCGATGGTCATGAATCCCCGCGGATGTAAGAAGGATTCGGGGCCATATAGGCGGGGGATCACCAGTGCGCTAGGCCACCCCGGCTCGCCTGAGCGCACGGCGCGCCGCTTGGACGTGCATTGCCTCGATCATCCGGCCGCGAAAGCGCTCCGCTCCGCCCGTCGCGGCGGCGATCAAGGCCTGGGCATCTTCTATTTCCTGCGAAGTGGGCCCGAAGACACGATTGGCGATGTCGATCTGGTTGGGATGGATCAGGCCCTTGCCGTCGAAACCTATCTGCCGCCCGGCCATGCAATCAGTTTCGAGCCCGTTCTCGTCATCCAGCGCGTTGAACACGCCATCGAGCGCAACCACGCCGGCGGCGCGTGCGGCGAGTATGATCGACTGCAACGCGAGCGTCAGCCCGGCGCGGCCCGACGGGAGGCGTAGCGTGGCGGCCAGGTCGTTCGATCCGGCGAGCAGGCCAACCACACCCGGTGCACCGGCAATCTCGCGCGCGGCATAGATTCCCGCTGGCGTCTCGATCATCGCCAGCAAAGGCTTGCCAAGGCGCCCGGCCAGGACCTCGGCATATTCAGGCGCTTCGACCTTGGGCACCACGATCAGATCGATGCCGGCAAGGTTCGCGAGCACGCGCAGATCGGCATCGTGCCACGGCCCGGGCCCGTTAATTCGAACAGCGAGCAACCTCTCTCCCCATGCGCCGTCGGCGGCAGCGATCGCCGCCGTGCGGGCGACCTCCTTGGCCGGGTCCGGCACCGCATCTTCCAGATCGAGGATCACCATATCGCAAAGGAGGCCGCGCGCCTTAGCGATCGCGCGCGGATTGGATGCGGGCAGGAAAAGCGCTGAGCGGACATGGTCGAGCATGACCGGCTTGTAGGCGAGGCGCGCGCTGGTACAAAATTGTCGCCCACGGCTCGCTTACGCGAGCCGACTTCGTGGCTGCGACATGCCCCCGGCATGTCGCTGATCGCCGCTACGTCCTAACCGGCTATTAACCTAGGTCGGTCAGGAAGCGGTCATGGCCGACAATCCGGATCGCGATCAGAAAACCGAAGCCCCGACGCCCAAGCGGCAGCGTGAGGCGGCGGAGCGCGGCGACGTCCTTCAGTCCAGGGAATTGGGCACGGCCTTTGTCATCTTCGCAGGCGCCGCCTGGATCGCGCTCGCCGGGCCCTGGATGATCGGTGCCTGCAAGCAAATGCTTAAGCAGGGACTGACCTTCGACGCGAACGATATCGTCGACTTCAATCCCGTCCGTGCGTTCGTGACACTGGTGGTGCCTGTGGCCCTGCCGCTGATCACGTTGTTCGCTTTGACGCTGGCAGCCGCCATCGGCACTCCCGCCATGCTCGGCTCGCTTGGTTTCCGCGCGAGTGCGATCGGCTTCAAGCCCGCCAAGATGAACCCCTTGAGCGGCATTCGCCGCATCTTCGGCCTGCAAGGCATTGTCGAACTAGGAAAATCCTTCGCCAAGGTCACCCTGCTCGGCGGCGTCGCTTATTGGCTGCTGCGCGGCCGGTGGAGCGAGATCATGGGCCTCGGCCGCCAGGATATCACTGCGGCGCTCGGCGATATCGGCCACGTCTTTACCATCTCGATCCTCGTGATGGCTATCGCGCTTGGCGCGATCGCCGGGATCGATCTGCCCGCCCAGATCATTCAGCGCAGCGCCCGACTGCGCATGACGAAGCAGGAAATAAAGGACGAGCATAAAGAGAGCGACGGCTCGCCCGAGATGAAAGGCCACATCCGGGGCAAGCAGCGCGCGATCCTCAATGCGTCGGCGCGCAAGGCGGTCAAGGAAGCGACCGTCATCCTCACCAACCCGACCCATTTTGCGGTGGCGCTGCGCTACCGGCCGGGCTTCGATGCGGCACCGATCGTGCTCGCCAAGGGCAAGGACGAGACCGCGCAGGCAATTCGCGAGCTGGCCAACGAAAATGCCA
>Ga0207644_10001490_pt1 | contig 15069 bp, 12 predicted proteins | sample KBSS73metaG_FD_184326 | JGI IMG/M metagenome (GOLD analysis project Ga0207644, IMG submission 184326) | Switchgrass rhizosphere microbial communities from Kellogg Biological Station, Michigan, USA - KBS S7-3 metaG (SPAdes) (version 2) | ecosystem: Host-associated > Plants > Roots > Rhizosphere... | reverse complement strand
AGCCGGATGACCTCAGGTGATGAGTTAAATCCCTTGAACGGACTGGGTGGCTTCGCGCGAGATTTGCGTGGCATTTTGGCCATCTAGCAGCGCGGGATCGCTACTGCCACGCAGCTCTGACAGCACCGGCTCACCCGCTGCCGCCAAATGTCGGCGGCGAACACCGGCCCGAACCTGTTCCACCACAGCCGGACCGTCTCATGGCACAGGTCAATGCCGCGTTCGAACAGCAAGTCCTCGACGTTCCGTAGGCTCAGCGGAAACCGGACGTACATCATCACCACCAGCCGGATAACCTCGGGTGAGGAGTGGAAATAACGGAACGGATTAGCTGGTTATCGAGGATGCGGCATACCACTGCCCTACCCTCGCCGAGCCATCTCGCCAACCGGTGCAGTTGCTTTGACAGCACCGGCGACCAAGTTGCTTGCATTGCGCCCTTGCGCGCGAGAGACCTGCCTGTGTTCGTTGGACAAGCAAATCGCGCTTATCCTCCGGCCTTTCCGCTGTTCCATCGGGGGTCAAAAAGGCTAAATTCCCGCAGCACCGATTTCATCGCGGGACATGACCCCGTCGCCGTTCTTGTCGCGCTGCTTGAACTCGTCAGCTGCCACGGCGCGGAATTCGGCAGCAGAAAGGCTGCCATCCTTGTCCCTGTCTCCGCGCTGGATCAGAGGCGCAACGTTCACCTTGACATCATTCGGAACCAGCTTCGCGAACTCCTCCTTGCTGAGGTAGCCGTTCTTATCAGCGTCGAGCCTCTCGAATGCGCGGCTGTTGCGCAGCCGCAGTGCGGCCAGCACCTGTGACCGGCGAAACGCTTCGATCTCTGCCGGACTGGCCTTGCCGTCGTGGTTGACGTCGATGGCGGCAAATTCCTGGGCCGAGCGCTGCATTACCTGGTCGCGGGTCAGAGCAGCGGACGCCGCCGGGGCTGGTGCCTCCGGAGCGGGCGCCGCAGCGGCGGGGATGGGCGGCGCTGCCAGCAGCGGTTGGGCTGCCAGAACAGCGCCGAGTCCGATGGCACTGTGCCAAATTGTCGGTTTCATCGATCACCTGATCCTGTCTTGCATAACGAGTGATGTAGCCAAGTGGGCTGCCGAACATGGCCGGGAAAACTCAGGCGTTCCGGTGGAGGCCCAGCCCGTCCAACAAGGGCTGCAGGCCCGGTCCGTAGCGCTCCCAGCGGCCAAGGGCGCTGCGATAGATTGGCTTGCGGACCTGGGCTACGCTGGCCGTCTTGACCGGGCGCGAGGACTTGTAGAACTCTAGGCACTGGTCGCTCCACGGCAGGCCCACGAACTCGATCAGTTGCCGGGCCGCGCCATCGACATCGTCGACCACGTCCTCGTAGACCATCGTGGTCATCACGCCTTCCGGCAGCACTTCCCGCCAGTGCTCCATCAGCGCTTCGTAATGGATATAATATCGGCCGATCTCGCCCAGATCGTAGCTGTGCGGCATGTCGTCCTTGAACAGCTTCGTGAAGGCCGAGAGGCAGTTATCGATCGGGTTGCGCCTGGCGTTGATGATCTTCGCCTTGGGAAACAGCAGATGGATCAGGCCGACGAAAAAGAAATTGGTGAGCAGCTTGTCGGTTACCACCTTGCACGCCCTGCCGGTCGGCAGGATCGAGCTGGCATAGGTCTTCGCCAGCATGTCGAACTGCGTCGGGTTCATTTCCGAGAAGATCTGCGGATAGCGCGAGAGTGAGGGGAACCGGTCGCGTAGGGCGTGAAGGGCGCGGCTGAAGTACTTGATTTCGCCAGCTCCGAACACATCCGGGTGTGCCGAGATAATCTGCTCGATCAGCGTGGATCCCGAGCGCGGCATGCCGACGATGAACACCAGACCCTCGGTCTGGTTGCCGGCGAAGCGGCGATTTTCGAAAGCGTCCTTGCAGAAGACCTGCTTGATCTCATCGAAGAAGGCGCGCGTATCATCTTCGACATAGGTGAGGGTTGCCCGTTTCAACTGACCGCCCGCGATATAATGCTCAAGCGCCCTGGCATGGTCGCCCCGATCCTCCAGCCCCTTGGCATAGGCATAGTGCAGCGGCAGCCGGCCCTGGCTGCCTCGCTCGGTGGCTTCTTCCAACAGCGTCTCCACCTTGCTGAACAGGGTCTCGTTCTCGGCGAAGTTCACCAGGTCATTGAGATTGGCATATGCGCCGAACATGCGCTCGTTCGCGGCCAGTCCCTGGAGGATCTGCTCGCGCGCCTCGTCCAGCCGCCCGACTGACTTGAGTGCCACCCCGTAAAAATTCCGGGCTTCCGCATCGGCGGGGTTCTTGCGGAGCGCGGTCTCGAGGAGTGCGATCGCCTCGTCGAAGCGGTCGTCCTCGTGCATCAGCATGCCCAGCGTGGCATAGGCCTCGCTGCTGTCGGGATTGCTCTGCAGTACGAGCCGGCAGGCCTGCTCGGCCGCTTCCTGGCTCCCCCGGCGCATCTGGATGCGGGCGGTCAGCAGTAGGCACTTCTCGTTGGCCGGATCGAACGCGAGCACGTCGGCCATCGACCGCAGCGCGTCGACGTCACGGTTCTCGCCGTGAAGGATCGTCGCGAGATTGTGATGCGCATCTACATAGCGCGGATTGAGCTGGATCGCTTTCTTCAGCGCGTGCTCGGCCTGTTCTATCTTGCCCTGCTCGCCCAGCAGGGTGCCGAGATTGTTGTAGGCCTCGGCATAGCCGTCGCGCACCGCCAGTGCGGTCTCGTAGGCGTGCTGTGCGCCGGCGGTGTCTCGGGTCATGCGCAGGCTGTTGCCGAGATTGTTGTGTGCTTCGGCGAACAGCGGCGCGAGGTCGATCGCCTGGCGGTAGCTGGCGACGGCGGCCTCGTAGTCCTTGCGCTCGTAGTGGACGATGCCGAGATTGTTGTGCGCCTGGGCGTTGCGCGGATCGAGCTTGACCGCTTCCATCAGCGCCACGGTAGCCTCACCCAGTTCGCCGCGCAGCCGTTGCACCTCGCCGAGGTTGGCGTGATAAGCGCTGACCCGGGGCGCGAGCTTGATCGCGCGCTTGATCGCGGCGACCCCGTCCTTGACCTGGCCCATGGCGTTCAACGAGACGCCGAGGATATTGTGGGCATCGGCCATGGCGTGGTCGTGGCCGATGATCTGGCGGCAGACATTGGCTGCCTGTTTGTACCGCCCGGTGGAATAGAGCTCACCGGCCATGGTGATGGCCTGGTCGGTCGTCAGCTGGGCGCTGCCCTGCTGGACCTGACGGATCAGCTCTTCGGTGTTCGCTCCACCACGCGCGCTGGTCATGCCCTGCCCTCCTGGAATCGTCATCGGTTAGTTGATCAAGTACATACGGAAAGAAGGGGGGTGCAACACCCCCCTTCCCCGTTCATCGCATTGTTTTAAGATTACTTTCCGCCAAACAGCACGCGGAGCGTGATGGTGCCAGCGTGGGCCTCGTAGTCGCCGTTGAAGCGACCCTGGTAACCCACCTTGAACTCCGCATTGGCACCCAGCTTGCCGCCCAGCGAAACCCCGACGAGGGCGCTGTCGCGCTTCTCGAACGGCGAGACGATGGTGAAGTCGCTGCCCGGAATCGCCGCGAAGCCCTGATCGACCGTTGCCGCCTGCGAGCCGAACTGATGGCGCCAGCCAAGATCGAGCTCGGGAACGACCCCGCCCAGCGCACCGGAGAGCTTCGCGCCCACAGTGGTTGCCGTGCGGTTGTGCGTGCTTTCGAACACGTCGAGGTTGGCAGCGGCCAGGCCGGTTTCGGTGAAGCCGTGCAGCTTCGAGCCGGTGTAGTCAACGCCCACATAGGGGGTGAGGACCGAGCTGGCGCCAAGCTGGAGGCGGTAGCCGAGTTCGCCGCTGATCGACCAGATCGTGGCATCAGGCTTGCCGGTGATCATCCCCGCAGTGGTGCCGATAGAGACGGTCCGGGTCGAGGTGCCCTTCAGCTTGGAATAGCTGAGCGCGCCCTTGAGGTAGTACTGGCCCGGATCGAACGCCGTGTAGACACCCAACTGGAAACCGTCGGCGCGGATCTGGCCTGCGCCCGGGAACGAGCGGAAGTCCAGATCGTGCTTCACGTAAGCCCCGCCAAGACCCACCACGAAGTCCGGAGCGACGTTATAGTCGGCGCCCACGGCGATGTAGTAGTCGTCGGCCTTGTAGCCCGGAGCGTTGATGTCCCCGTGCTTGGTTGCCCGAGCGTAGTTCATCTGGCCCCAGATCCGGCCGGCCGATTCGGCGCGGCACGACTGGCGAAGGTCGGTCGAAGCCGCACAGTCGCCGGCAGAGCCGAGCAGCCCGTTGAAGCGGTTGCCCAAGGCCGTGAGCGACTGCAGGTAGGACCCGTACTGGGCACCAGACAGTTGGCTGAGCGAGGTCTGGTAGGCGGCGGTGTTCTGCGTGAACAGCGTCCCCAGCAGGGTCGCGAAAGGCCCGGTGGCGAGAGTCGGCGAATAGACGCTCTCGATCCCGGCGCCGACCGCAGCCTGGTTGGCCGTGAGCCCGGTCACCGCACCGAAACCGACGCGGGTCATGGTCACGTCGAGCGTACCGTCACCGCCATTCACCGAGGTAAAGGTGAGCAGCGGGGTTGCCGAGCTCGTCGTTACGGAGGCGAAGTTGCCGGTGAGCGACGTGTCCGCCGTGATCACGTTGGTGAAGGTGTAGCTGCTGGCATAGAGGCCGTTGGCGCTGTTCGGACGGATCTGCAGCTTGGCTCCGGTGATCGTGGCCGTGTCGGCATGGATCGTCGGATAGGCGGCCTGGGCAACGCTCGCGGTCGGCGAGGTCGGCAGGTCGATTGCCAGGGTGCTGCCCGGGGTCAGCGTCAGCATGCTGACATTGGCTCCGGCCGGACCATCGTAGGAGGTGTTCGCCGTGGGCTTGTTCACCAGGTAGAGCGTACCGGTGGGCGCCACGATGAGCGATCCGTCGAGGTTGCCAAGCGGGTTGATCACGCCGTCCAGCTTGGTCTCGCCGCCCGACACGGTGATCGTATCATCGGCCGAGATCGCGATGTTGCCGTAGATCGAGCCAGCGCCGGTCAAGTTGATGGCCACCGGATTGGGCGCATTGACCGTATCGATCGCCGTGCCGTGCTTCCACGTCACACCGTTGTCGGTGCTCTGCTTGGCGACGATCACCCCGCCGCTGTTGTTCAGCGTGAAGGTGTTGACCGACAGCGGCACGATCGCCGACGAGGCGGGCGTGCTGGTCGCGGCCGACGGACCGCCGATCACGATCCCGCGCGCCGTGGCCAGACCATGCGTGGTCTTGGCCGCAACTGTGATCGTGCCCGCGTTGGTCAGCGTGGCCGTGGTGGCGCCAGAGTAGAGCGAAACGCCGGTTGCCGTGGCAAGATCGAACTCCTTGCCGGCGGCACTGGCCGAGACCGAGATCGTCCCGGTGCTGGCATTGCTGAGCGTGCCGCTGATCAGGCCATTGCCGGCATCGATATCGACGCCGATCGCCGTAGCAGTGGCGCTGCCCGCGCCGACGGTGCCCGCATCGGCGCTGGCCGCAACCGTGAAGGTCCCGGTGTTGCCGAAAGCGAGTGTCTGATCGGCGCCGCGGCCGGCATAGCCGCGGGCATAGGCCTGGGCATCGGGGCTGGCATCGACCGCAGTCGCCGCAGCGGCCGCACTGGCCGTCACCGCGAAGGTGCCGGTGTTGTCGAAGGTCAGCGCCGAAGCTAGGCCGTAGCCCTCCTGGTAAACGCCAGTGGCCGAGGCGCTGGCATTGGCCGAGGTCTTGCCGGTGGCCTTGGCCGCAGCCGCCACGGTGAATGTGCCGGCATTGGTCAGGGTCAGGACATCGGTGTTGGACGAGGTGACATACTGATCGGCGCCGTAGGCATAAGCCGAAGCCACTGCATCCTTGGCTGCCGCCGTGCCCAAGGCCGCAACCGTGATCTTGCCGGTCGAGGCGTTGGTCAGCACGGCCGAGGCGTCGGTGCCCGACACCGACTGGTCGATTGCATAGGAATAGCCCGAGGCCTTGGCATATTCGTCGCCATTGGCCGTGGCTTTCGCCGCCACGTTGATCGTGCCGCTGTTGGACAAGGTGGCCGTGGTCGTCTCACCCTGGGCGTACTGGTAGATGCCCGAGCCGACGGTTGCGTAAGCAGTCGCCGAATCGTTGGTCCCGGCCGCGCCCGACACCGCCCCGGCGTTCGCCGTGAGGTTGATCGTGCCGCTGTTGGTCAGCGACACGGCGGCAAGGCCGTTACTGGCATTGGCCGATTGCGAAACGGCAGTGCTTACCGAAGCCTTGGCATAGGCGTCGGTACCGGCAGCATTGGCCTGGGCCAGGGTGGCGATGTTCAGCGTGCCATTGTTGGTCAGCGCGACCGACGCATTGCCGTTCTGCGACGAGGCATACTGGTCGATGCCCGTTTCGATCGTGGCATAGGCATAGGCATTGTCCCCGGCACCGGTGCCAAGCGCCTTGGCGACGGCGCTGCCTAGGACGTCGATCTTGCCGGTGGAGCTGTTGGTCAGCGCGACTGAAGCATCGTTGCTGGCGTCGGTGACCGAACCGTTGGCGTAGGCATACTGCGAGACGTAATCGTAGCCTTCGGCATAGACCTGGGCGCTAGCGCCCTGGGCGGTTGCCAGATTGTTGATGGTGATGGTGCCGCTGTTGGTCAGCCCGACCGAGGCCGCGCCGCCATTGGAGGTGCCCGCTTCCTGGCTGATCCCGTAGTAGTTGTATGCGCTGGCTTGCGCATAGTCACCGCCAACGGCATCGGCCTTGCTGGTGATGTTCAGCGTGCCCGTGTTGTTCAGGCTGATGTTCGCCGTGCCGCCGTTATAGGCATAGGCAGACTGTTCGACCCCGTAGTCCTGATAGGCGCTGGCATAGGCGTTGGTGGCGCCATTGGCCGCTGCGTTCAAGGCAACGTTGATCGCGCCGGCATTGGTAATTGCCGCGGTGGCCGTGCCGTTGTTCGACGTGGCGTACTGGTAGATCCCCTCGTAGCCATAGACCGAAGCTGAGGCCGAGGTGCCGGTGCCGCGCGCGACGGCGTCGGCGGTGACGTTGATCGTGCCGGTCGAGCTATTGGTCAGCGTAACCGAGGCATTGCCGCTGTTGACTGAGTTGGAAGCGTAGGCGTCAGCCGACTGGTAGAGGCCGTACTCGAAGGTAGCCGAGGCGCTGCCACCCTTGCCAGCCGCGTCAGCCTTGGCCGCAACCGTCAAGGTCCCGCTGTTGGTGATGTCGGCCGTGGCATTGCCGCCGCCATAGGCATAGGCATTCTGGGAGATCGCGTCGTAGTTCGAAGCCGAAGCTTCGACATAGCCGGAGCTCGCCTTGCCCGTGGCGATCGACGAGATGTTGAGCGTGCCGGAGTTGGTAAGCGCGGCCGCGGCATTACCGCCGTTGTAGGCATAAGCCGTCTGCGAAACCGCATATTCGACGGTGGCTTCAGCGGAAGCGCCGGTGCCGCCGTTGGCAACCGCGGTAGCACCGATGTTGAACGTACCCGCATTGGTGAGCGCGACCGAAGCATTCCCGTCAGCCGAAGAGGCATACTGGTAGACCGCTTCGTAGTTCGACGCCGAGGCATTGGCGAAATTAGCCGTCGCATTGGCCGTTGCATTCGCCGTGACGTTGAGCGTTCCGGTCGAGGCATTGGCCAGGGTAGCCGTCGCGTCCCCGCTTGCCTGCGTTCCGTTGTGATAGGCGTAGGCGTCCTGGTAAATGGCGTATTCGACGGTTGCCGACGCATCTGCGCCCGTGCCGGCCGCATCGGCCTTGGCCAGGATGGCCATGGTGCCGCTGTTGGTGACATCGGTCGTGGCCTTGCCGCCATAGGCATAGGCGCTCTGGCTGACGGCATCGTAGTTCGTCGCCGAAGCTTCGGCGAAACCGGACGCTGCGTTGGCCGTCGCGATCGAGGTGATCGTCAGGGTGCCGGAGTTCGTCAACCCGACCGAGGCATTACCGTTGCTGGAGTAGGCTTCCTGCGAAATCGCATAGTCGACCGTGGCTTCGGCCGAAGCTCCGGTAACGCCGTTGGCAAGGGCATTGGCGCCGATGTTGAGGGTACCCGCATTGGTCACCGCGGCCGAGGCGTTCGCGTTTGCCGAATAGGCGTACTGGTAGACCGCCTCATAGTTCGACGCTGAGGCACTGGCATGGTTGGCCGAAGCATTGGCTGCCGCGTTCGCCGTGATGTTGAGCGTGCCGGTCGACGCGTTCGTCAAGGCAACCGACGCATTGCCGCTCGTCAGCGAACCGGAATCATAGGCATCCGCGTTCTGGTAGATCGCGTACTCGTTGCTGGCGGTGGCATTTGCGCTCGAACCGGCGGCATTTGCGCCCACCGCGATGGTGCCGGTGCCGCTGTTGGTCAGAGTGACCGAGGCGTTGCCGCCGCCATAGGCCGTGGCCGACTGCGACAAGGCTTCGTAGGCATAGGCGTAGGCGTCGGCAAAAGTTGCCGCGTTGGCGCCGGCGATGGCCGAAACCGTCAGGGTGCCGGTGTTGTTGATCACCGTGGCGGCATTGCCGCCGCCGGAGGTGTAGGCATCCTGCGAAATTGCGTAATAGTTGTAAGCCGTCGCATCAGCGCGGCCCGTGGCCGCAACGGCGTTTGCGTTGGCATTGACCGAGTAGGTGCCGGCATTGGTCACCGTCGCGGTGGCGTTGCCGCCGTCGCTGGACGAGGCGTACTGGTAGATGCCGTCTTCGGCGCTGGCATAGGCACCGGCAACGCCGCCATTGGCGTTCGCGGCGGCCGAAACGGCCAAGGTCTTGCCCGCGTCGTTGGTCACGGCAACGCTGGCATCCTTCGCGCCATAGGCGGTCTGGTAGATGCCGGAGGAGGCGGAAGCCTGCGCATAGGCATTGCCGGTCGCATCGGCATTGGCGATCGCTGCCACGTTCAGCGTGCCGCTGTTAGTGAGGGCTATCGTGGCCGTATCGCCCGTGGCCGTCTGCGAGACGCCGGTGTTCACCGAAGCATAGGCGTTGGCGGCGCTTGACGCGCTGGCGCCGGCAATGGCCTCGATCGAGAGGGTGCCGGTGTTGGACAGGCTGCCGTTGGCGGCGGTCACGGCCGTAACGGACTGATACACGCCGGCGTTCGCAACCGTGGCATAGGCGTTGGCGGCGCCCGTGGAACTGCTGGCCGCCGCATCGGCGATTACAGCCGCGGCGCCCGAATTGACGAGCGACAGAGTCGCGGCGCCGACGGTAGCAGCGCCGGTCTGCGAAACCTGGCCGGTCGGCCCGTCGCTGACGGTCGCGGTCTGGGTGCCTGCGCCGCTGCTGACGACGCCGGACTGGACGTCATCAGCGATGTTGCTGATGGTCATCACGGAACTCGGGATCGAGGCCTGCGTATTGGCCTGGGACTGCCCCGCCGTGGTGGTGGTCGCGCCCATTGCAGGCGCGTAGACGCCCATGGCCAGCGCGGAAACTCCGAGCGCCAGCACGCGGCGTGTTGCCGTTTGCATAGATAACCCCTTAAATGGCGGCCTCACGCGGAGGCCTTCCCTGTGACATTGACCCCCGGATCGAGGGTTCGACGACTGCAACCGTGGCAGAGTTCTTGTGACAGGGTGCCCCCGTGCCGCATGCTTGCCCGACGAGAGCCGGTAGCGCGGTCAACGGTTTGATGTCTAGGCTAAATTATCGGGTTTGACGAAATTTATTGTTAAATCCGCCCCTTGATTTTTACCAACTTTCAACTCTTTTGCAGGGCGCGTAGGGCCGCAAGAGTTGTTGCTGTCATCTGTGGATGACCCCTAGGCTGCAAGTGGAACTCTGGCTCGATGAATTGATCCGACAGAGTTGCGGTCATCTGTCCGGCCTGTTGCGGCACAATTATGACCGCTGGCCCTGATGTCGTCCGCTAACCGGCTCCCAATCAGTCCTGCGAGCTCGAATGTTCCGACAGGTCCACGGGTTGTTCCGGCCGCTGCAGCCGCGTTCAGATCCTAATAAACAGTCCGATCAGCACCCGTGCAGTTCGACGCCGGCCGTGTTTCGGGCAGCAAGTGGACAGGCCGCCGCCAGGTTGTAAGCCTCGCCTTGCGCCAGCACCGCCCAGACGATCGGGGCTGCCTTGTTCGCCATGGCAACCGTGACCAGCCGAGCGGGCTTGCGCTCCAGCAGCTTGCCTACCAATGGGATGGAGTTGGCGCCTCTCACCCGGCGCACGACAGATGTTGCGCCCACCACCAGGAGCTTGCGCAAATAACGATCACCCATCTTGGAAATGGATTATTGGGTGGGGCTGGATGTATCTGTCGACCGTGCTCGACGACTTCTCGCGCTTACTTCATCGTCTGGAAGTTGCGCACCACTATGCGGGCCGAGGACGTGACCGAAACGCTGGACCTCGCGCTGGCGGCTCCCGGGTGCGACAACGCCACGGTGCTGCACAAGCCCAGGCTGCTCAGCGACAACGGCCCCACATCGGCGGGAACTGGCGGAATACGTCCAAGCCAGGGAGATGAACCACGTGCGCGGTGGTCGCCATCCACAGACCCAGGTCAAGGTCGAACGCTGGAACCAGACCCTGAGAAACCGCATCCTGCCGGATAACAACTTCCTGCCCGGCGATCTCGGGGCCCAGATCGAGGCCTTCGTCGAGCAATATGACCACCAGCGTCACCACGAAAGCCCGGTCACCGTGACGCCCGCCGACGCGTACTTAGGTAGGGCTCCGGCCATCCCCCAACAGCGGGAATGGATCAAGCGACAGACCATCGAATATCGGCGCTTGCAGCACCGCAACCTCGGCGCTTAACATCAACCCCCAAGACGAGGCCTGCACTCCGCTAATTTACGCCGCGATCTGCACCAAATATTCTGACGACGGACAGTAGACCTACAACGACCCCATCATTGCACAGCTACGCTGGTGCAGAGGTCGTCCACCACATCACGTCACTCCCCGCCCAACATTCCGAAAGGTCCAAAACGCATACGCGTTCAAGACCCGAGTTTGCCTCGCACATCATCGAGCCAGGTCGTGAAATTTTGCGTCCATTCTACATCAAATCCTTCCAGAAATTCTGCATTTGGTGAGCGCAGAGCTCCTTCAAATATATCAACTTTGACGACATCCAGATCAATTTTAACCGAACTGTAATTCGCCTGCAGCCATTGTTCTGCGCCAGCCACTGCTGCTTTCAAATTCGCCAACTCTCTCCTCAGGCTTGCCTGAGCCCGTAATCGGTTAGTTTCGCTCCACAGTGTCTGCTGAAGCCAAACCCTGGAGCGTTCTCCAGATTCCGAGGTTGCCAGCATGGCCAGAAGGGCGAGGGACTTTTTGCTACGCAGATCTATTTTTCTTCCTGCACCATCGAAGATCGCGGGACATCCAAGCAGTTTCAATCTCATTGCAAGCACCAAATTCATGCGAGAATCGCGCAGTGTGGGGACATGTGGGGTGCAGGCCTCTGATGCAAGCGTGCAATGCACAATCAGTGCAACTGTCGACTGTGCTTATGATCATGAGGGAGCAGCCGGTCATCGAACGCAAGGTCCGCTCCCCGCCCCTCACCCACTTAACCGCACAATCCACTCGACTTCACGACCATTCCGAGCATTGCTGTTCGTGTCAGCGCGACGCGCGGGGCACGCTCCGGGTCCTGATCCCCGGAGCTTCAGGCCGTGGGACCGCATGTTTGCCGCCCACAACCTGAAGGACCAATCCCATGCCCCCCACCCCCACCCTCCTGCATTGAAGCGCCAAGGCGACTTCGTACCATCCAGGAGGGTGGCTAAATCAATTACGCGGTGTCCAACTAAGCCGCCGTTCCGCGGCGTAGTGCCCAACGATGAACCGAGGGCAGCTTGGGCGTACCCTGGCCTAGAATCCGCCTTTCCGGATCGCCCCACATAGCTGCCGCCGGCGTCGCCGTCATTGGAGCCCAGAAACCTCTCGGCAGGCGCCGGCATTATCCCAGCATGTGCAATGACTACGAGCGTCACGTCGGGCAAGAGCCGTTCAACGCCGCACTCCAGAGTGCCGGATTGACGCCGAACACCAGCGGGCCGCAGCCTGCCCTTTCGCCGGCGGCCGACGTGAGGGTCGGCGATGTCGCACCCGTTCTGGTCGCTCAGGGCAACGGGGTTGCCGTGGTGCCGATGCGTTGGGGCTTTTCTCCATCCCGGCCGGGCGGAGCGCCTGTGTTCAACTTCCGCGGCGATGGCCGGCGGTTCGCCGCCAGCCAACGCTGCGTGATCCCGGCATCGGCCTTCTTCGAGTTCACCGGCACGCGCAGCCCGAAGTCCAAATGGCGCTTCACGGTGCCGGGCGAACGAGTCCTGGGCATAGCCGGCCTGTGGCATGAGGAACCTGACGAGTCGCGCTTCACCATGCTCACGGTCAAGCCCGGCCCGGATGTCCGTCCATTCCATGACCGGCAAATTGCCATCCTACGGCCAGGTGAATGGGGGCACTGGCTCTACCTGAGCAAGCCGGAGGCCGAACTGATCCGTCCGCTTCGCAGTGGCAGCCTGGCGGTAGAGCTGGCCCGGCCTGGCGTGGAAGCGCCAACAGCCGAGTTGATAGCGCTGGCTGGCGACGCGCGAGCACCAACGGCATGAAGGTGGCCACCTACAACGTGAACGGGATCAACGGCCGCCTGCCGGTGCTGCTCCGATGGCTGGAGCAGTGCCGGCCCGACATAGTCTGCCTGCAGGAACTGAAGGCTCCAGATGAGAGGTTCCCCGCAGAAGCCATCCGCAACCAGGGCTACGATGCCATCTGGCACGGCCAGAAGAGCTGGAACGGCGTGGCGATCCTGAGCAGGGTGGGGCAAATTCATGAGACCCGGCGCGGGCTGCCGGGTGATCCCGACGACAGCCACAGCCGCTATCTCGAGGCAGCGGTCAACGGGATTATCGTCGGCGCGCTGTACCTCCCTAACGGCAATCCGCGGCCGGGCCCCAAGTTCGAGTACAAGCTGCGGTGGATGCGCCGGCTGCTGGACCATGCGGCCGGGCTCATTGAGCACAAGCTGCCGGTGGTGCTGGCCGGGGACTTCAACGTGATCCCGAGCGAGCGCGACGTCTACAAGCCCGAGCGCTGGCTCGATGATGCGCTGTTCGCGCCCGAGGTGCGCGCGCTGTTCTCCGAACTGTTGCAGCAGGGCTGGTGCGACGCCTTGCGCCAACAACATCCCGACGCGACCATCTACACCTTCTGGGACTACTTCAGAAATGCCTGGGGCCGCGATGCGGGTCTGCGGATCGATCACCTGTTACTGAGCCCGCATCTGAGGCCGAGGCTGGTCGCGGCTGAGGTCGACAGTGCCGTGCGTGGCTGGGAAAAGTCGAGCGACCATGCGCCAGTCTGGGTGGAGCTCGCCGATTAAGTGGCACCGCAGCCGGCAACGTCTTACCTTGGCAGACGCTGTTCTCCGTCCGGCTCGGTCGACGTTTGCATGTAGCGCGTCAGCTTGAGGGCATCGCCTAGCGCAGCCGAGCTGGCGGTGTTGTCGAACATACACCAGGCCGGCCGTCCGGCTGCCATGTCTTGCGTCAGCGCCGCCGCATAATCCTGCAGACGGTCGTCATCATATGGCGAGCGGTACATCACCGGAGAGCCGTGCAAGCGAAAGTACGACAGTCCGCGCCAGCCTCCGGGCCGGGCCGCGTCCGGGACCTTTACCGGGTCGGCGGCTACGCGCGCCACCCTCAGCTCGGTGAGCATGGCATCTGCTATAGGCTCGAACCAACTCGCATGGCGCGGTTCAATGACGACGGGAACGTCGGTGAGCGAACTGGTAGAGGCGATGAATGCCGCAGTGGCCTCCGGCTCGAATGCCAAGCTCGGCGGCAGCTGCAGGAGGAAGATCGCCAGCCGGGTACCGAGGCATGCCGCCTCTTCGATGAACTGCCCGAGTTCCGCCTCGGCATCGACCAGCTGCTTGGTGTGACTGATTAACTTCGGGACTTTGACCGAGAACCGAAACCCCTCCGGCACACTATCTGCCCAGCGCTCCCATGTCGCTCGGCGGTGGGGGCGGTGGAACGAGGAGTTCACCTCGGTGCACCCCATTACGGCGGCGTAGCGCTGCAGGGCAGTGCCCTCCAATGGGAACGCGTCGCGGACGAGCGCCGGGATGGACCAGCCCGCAGTCCCAATAAAGAGCGGCACGGACGAGTTCTGCGGGTTCGGGCCAGTCGACATGGGCAAAGTACGGCCAATAGCAGGAGCGGTTTCATCCCGAGAACCTGCGACCCCAGCGCATTCCGGCCACCCACTCAGACAACACCGGTCAGAGCCGGACAGTTGCTATGGCTCTGACGAGGATCTCCTCCTGGTGGAACCGCGACTGCAAGGTAGTCCGGTATTGTGTCCACCACTCCGGATCAAAATGTCGTCCATCGCCTCGAAGATGACGATGCGATCCACGTCAACCCCCTCATCATCCTGCCACAGACCTTCCGCCGGCGCGCGCGCGGAGATCGTGACGCCGCCGCAGCGGCCGAGCAGTTCCTTGCGGACGGCCGCGAATGCCGCACGCGGCTGGGGTGATCCACCCTGACAACTAAGGGGGAGAAAGACCTGAACGATGTGCGATGTCATATTTGCCTCGAGCCATCGCCTAAGTTGAGTGAATGGGTCATGGACCCGAGTATGCCACTTCCGACCGCTCAGTACGTGGTCATGGTCGCGGGCGGCACATCGTAGTTGAGGTCACGATATTCCGGGATCTGCGAAGTGCCTTCCGGCTCGGCGTACCCCATCTGCGTCTCACTGCAGGCCAGCCAAACTGCCGGTACGAAGGCGTTGCCATCCTGCACGTAGCCGACGTTCGCAACAGTAAAATCACCCCGGCGGTGATCAGTGAACCTCAGGGCCTGCCCGATGCCGGGAAGGCCCGGAAACGTGTGGTCGCTTCCGCAAAAAACCGGGTCATCACCAGAGCTGCCAAGGCTTGGAACAAACACCCGGACTTTCATCAGGCCGTCCTCCTCTCCTGGCTGAACGCGCCACCAGTATCGACCAGCTTGGTCGCACCAGCGCCGATGTCCATTCAACGAGCGAGCTGACGCAAGTGTCCAGGTCCCGTCTGAAGTAGCGTCATGACTGCCCGACCGAGCGAACGGTGTGAAGCTGCA
>Ga0207644_10001487_pt1 | contig 15074 bp, 16 predicted proteins | sample KBSS73metaG_FD_184326 | JGI IMG/M metagenome (GOLD analysis project Ga0207644, IMG submission 184326) | Switchgrass rhizosphere microbial communities from Kellogg Biological Station, Michigan, USA - KBS S7-3 metaG (SPAdes) (version 2) | ecosystem: Host-associated > Plants > Roots > Rhizosphere... | reverse complement strand
TCGTGCCGCCGAACGTCTTTATCCCGGTTGCCGAAGAAACCGGCCTGATGGGGGCGATCGGCGAGTGGGTCATCGACGAGGCGTGCAGGGCTGCGGCGACCTGGCCCGACCCGATCAACGTTGCGCTGAACATCAGCCCCAAGCAGATGATCCAGCCAAACCTTCCAAATGTCGTCAGCGAGGCGCTTGCTCGCCACAAGCTCGCCGGCAACCGGATCGAGCTCGAGGTTACCGAAGGCGTGTTCCTCGGTGACAATGGCTCGACGCTGGATGTCTTGAAGCGCCTGCGCGCGCTCGGCGTCGGCATCGCGCTCGACGATTTCGGCACCGGCTATTCGTCGATCGGCTATCTGAACAAAGCCATCTTCCACAAGCTGAAGATCGACGGCAGCTTCGTCCGCGAAGCAGGATCGCGACCCGAGAATGTCGCGATCATCCAGTCGATCGTCCAGCTGGCCAAGAGCTTCCGCATGTCCGTGACCGCCGAAGGCGTCGAGACCGCCGAGGACTTCGAGCGTATGCGCGAACTCGGCTGCGACACGATCCAGGGTTATCTGTTCGGAAAGCCGCTCGCTTACGAGCGCGCGAACCAGATGGTCACGGGTCTCGGCGCCAAGCGAATGGCCGGCTAGGCCGCCTTGCTCTCGGGCTGCGTCAGCAGCCGCCAGTTCATGCGCGGATAGGAATTGAGCTGCTGGCCGAGGCTGCTGGTGATGAAGGTCAGCCGCTCGATGGCGCGGCTGGAGATGAGCGGTCCCGCATCGAGGTAGCGAAACGGCGTTCCCTCGGCGAGCGCCATGAATGCATCTTTCGCCTGCCGATCGTCACCGGTCACGAGGACGTCGCTGACGACGTCCCCGAATTGCGGATGATCGAACACTTCCCAGAACACATTCTTGAACGCGCCGACAACGCGCACCTGCGGAAAGCGGTGCTGGAGCTCTTCCGCTCCGCTCGTGTCCCACGGCGTCACGAAGTCGCTATAGTCCGCGTTGAAGGGGTTGCTGATGTCGATCAGCAGCTTTCCCCGAAGCGCCGAGCAATAGCGTTCCAGGAGGTCGAGCAGGCCGTCGCGGATGAAGACAGCGGGAAGGACTGCGGGAGCGCGGACGGCATCCGCGTAGCAGCCTGACCGGAGGGTCGGCAGTTCGAGTTTGCGCACGATCTGCTCGGCGCGATCGGAATCGCGCGATCCGAGCACGACCTTGCGGCCCGCGCGGGCGAACATCGCGGCGAGCCGCGAACCCATGCGACCGGTGCCCAGCACGCCCAGTTCAGGTGTCCAGCGGTTTGTTTTAGTCATAAGCCAGTCTTTCGAAACGCCCGCGATTGCCCGCCTTGTTATGATGCGCAGCAAGGAGTTGCCAACGAAAGGCGTCGGCGAAGTCATAATTCAGACTTATGGATGGCCGGCCGGAAAAATCGGTCTTGTGGAGCGATCCGGAACTCCTTGGATACGGTGTCCCGTTCCTCGCCTGCTCGTCATTGGCAGCCGGGCGCGTGGCACCTTGCCAGCATCTCGTGCCGATCCGGAAAACTCGCGATGGGCGATCGCCCGCTCGTCGAGGGCATGCTTCGCCGCTAAGCGCTCTTCCGCCGAGCGTCGCCTGTGATAGGGACCGGGTCTTGCTCGTGGGCGGCCTGGGAGGCCCAGTTGCCGGCCGAGGTATCAAAGGACGTTATGGCAGCGCGATTTCTGCCGGTTTTACCTAAGCTTGCGTTAGGGATACACTTGCCCGCGACCAATTTGTCAGGGGAAGTCCTCTGGGCCAGCTGACTGACCTCCAGAACTTGTTCAAGTATCAGAGCGGCCGAGTGATCACGCTGGGCCGCGTCATGCTCGTCATCCTGTTTCTCGTCGCGGTCCGCCTCAATCGCTCAGAGCTCCAGCCGCAGATATTCGGCACTTACGCCCTGCTTTTTGTTTATGCCGTCGCCGTCATTGCAGTTGCTGCCGCGACCTGGCGCAACTGGTGGCTAGATGCTCGTATTGCGGTCGTGATGCATGCGATCGACATGGCGGTCTTCACCGCCATCGTCTTTTCGACAAACAGCTCGACCAGTCCCTTCTTCCTCTTTTTCGTCCTCCCATTGCTGTCCGCAGCAATCCGATGGGGTTGGCGCGAGACGGCTTTGACTGCCATGTCGCTCGTCGTGCTCTACATGAGCGCGGGCCTCCTCGTGACCGGCAGTGGCGGTTTCGAGCTCGAACGGTTCGTGGTCCGCGCGGGCTATCTCGTGATCCTGTCGCTTCTCTTGATCTGGTTCGGCATCCACCAGCGAGGCACCCGGCTTTACGTCCCATTCGATGTCGACCTTGACCTCGACCATGCGTCGAACCCGCTTGCTCGCGCTCTCGACTTCCCCGTTCGCGCAACTCGTGCCGAAGGGGGCGCATTGCTGCTTGCTCACAGGGACGAAGATGTCGTCGACGGTCTCACGTTCGCAAAGGGCGAACAGCGGGCCTTCACGCTGGACCGCCCGCTGGTCCGCGCGGACGACTGCTCGACGTTCCTGTTCGACATCCGGCGCAACCGCGCGCTTTCCCGTTTTCCCGAAGGTCCGTTCGAGTTCAAGAGTGCCGCCGGTCTGCTTGATCTCGACGAGGCTGGGGGACTTGGCCTGACCGAGGGCCTGGTGACCCAGGTTCAGACCGGTACCCACCAGGGCTGGCTGCTATTGTGGGGCATTCGGGATCTCTCCACGGAATATATCGAGTTCGGCAGGGAGCTCGGGCGCGCCGCAGGTACGATTCTCGATCGCGGTGCCTTGCTCGAGGCGATCGGGAGCGGCGCGGCGGCGCGCACTCGCCTCTCGCTCGCGCGCGATGTTCACGACAGCATTGTCCAGTTCCTCGCCGGTGCAGCGTTCCGGGTGGAAGCCATCAAACGGGCCGCTTCTGATCCCAAGATCGGCGGGGAGCTCGACGAGCTGAAACGCCTCTTGGTCGAAGAGCAGGGGGAGATTCGCGGGTTCCTGCTCGCCTTGCGGCGCGATCGCGAGCTCGACCTTGCCGACGCCGTCGCCGAGCTTCGTGCTCTTGCGAAGCGCCTCAGCCAGCAATGGGCGGTAGACTGCAGCGTCACTGCCGATAGCGACGATGGCGCGGTGCCAATCCGCCTCCAGCTCGACCTTCAGCAAATGCTGCGCGAGGCAGTTGCCAACGCGGTTCGGCACGGCGGCGCCAAGCGTATCGACGTTGGCCTCGCGGTCGCTAACGACCAGCTGCAAATGCGCGTGGCCGACAACGGCGCGGGGTTCCCGAAGGCCAATGGAATCTCGGCGGCAACGCCATGGTCCTTAAAGGAGCGCGTCGAGCGCGCTCACGGGTCGATCCGGCTGGACTCTGAGCCTGGATCGACCAACATCCTCATCAGTCTCCCTCTTGGAGGAGTAGCGGCATGACTCGAGTTCTTCTCGTCGACGACCATCCGATGATCGGTCAGGCGCTCCAGATGCTTCTGCGCGAGACGGATTACGAATTGCTGGGCCGCGCCAAGACTGCTGCCGAAGCGACCAGGCAGATCCAAAGCCTCAAGCCCGATCTCATCCTCCTCGACGTTCACTTGCCCGACTCATCGGGTCTTGATGTTCTCCGGCGTATGACCCGTGGGCGGTCGCGTCCGAAGGTCATCCTTCTGACTGCCGGCATGGACGAGTCGCAGCTCTTGACTGCGGACGAGCTGGAGCCGGAGGGAATGGTGCTGAAGACATCAGATCCCGGCCTTCTTATGGAATCGATGGACGCGGTCGTCGCCGGCGATCGCTGGGTCGACCCGGAAATAGCCGAGCGCACGCGCCAGGCGAAGCAGCGCGCGGCCCTTGCACCGCCATTGACCCGCCGCGAGCGCGAGCTGATCGAGCTCGTCCGCCAGGGTCTTCGCAACCGCGACATCGCAGCCGAGCTCGGCGTCACCGAGGGTACTGTGAAGGTCTACCTCCACGCTATTTTCGACAAGTTCAGGGTCGAAAATCGCACCGAGCTTGCATTGAGGGCCGCCGAGCTCGTCAGCCGCTAGGCTGGTTGCACTTCTTGGCTTTCTTTTTGGGAGCCGCATCCGCGTCGACGCCGTACAGCGTCAAGAAGGCGTCGGCAGCCGCATTGACGGCTTTTTTGACCTCCTTCGGATCGGGGCCGTCGATCGCACCAAGCAGCCTTTTCTCGAAAAAGTCCCAGTCGCACAGGCCTTTCCAGTGCATCGTCATGATGAAGGGGTCGATGCGCTTAAGCCTGCCTGCATCCATCAGCGCTTCGAACTTCCCGGCGAGGCGCTCGAATGCCGGATGGATGATGTTCTCGTAGAAATCCTTGCCCATGGTCGAGCCCGCCGGCTGGTTGGCGACCATGCGCATGTTGGTGACCGGCAACGGCGACATTCTCTTGTTGAGATAAGCGGTGCCAAGGAGAATGAGGCTCTCGCGCAGGTCCTTGCTCGCCGGAAAGTCGCGCATCACCCGGTCGGCGTCCGTCGCGACCTGGAAGTCGAGAACCGCACGCAGCAGTTCTTCCTTGGAGGGGAAGTAGCCGTAGAGCGTCGCCTTGGATCCGCCGAGGCGCTCCGACAGCGCAGCCATCGAGCAACGATCGTAGCCGTGCTTTTCGAATAGCTCGGCTGCCGCTCGAAGGATCTCGCAGCGTTTCTCGTCGGTCCGGACGCGGGCCACCGGCTAACTCCCTGAAATTTATAACTGTACATGACAGTTCAGTTATTCGTTGACAAGTGTCGACTCGATAACTAAACCGTACTGTACAGTTAGCGTCGCGATGTAAGCGACGAGAAAAAGGGATCACAGACAATGAAACGCTTACGGGCGACGCGGCTTGGCCGCGCCTCTCTCCTGTTGCCCTTGCCCCTGTCATCCGCCCGCGCCGCCGGGTCGGGCGGGAGTGCTCCCGCTTAACCTTCCTTTGCGCACCCCGGAGAATGACGATGGCCGAACGCGACCCCCATGAGATGCTGAGCAGCGAGAGCCGGCAGGTCCAACCGACGAAAGAAGAAGCTGCCGCCGTTGCCAAGGCCGCCGACCCGCGCCGCAGGAAAGTTATGCTTGGACTGGGCGGCGCAATGCTCCTCGCTGGCGGCGGCTGGTACATGCTCCACGACAGCGGCGAAGTCTCGACCGACAACGCTTACGTGAGCGCCGAGAGCGCACAGGTTACGCCATTGGTCGCAGGCCCGGTCCTCGAGGTGCCGGTGGTCAATACGCAGGTCGTGCGCAAGGGCGACATCCTGCTCCGGCTCGACGACAGCGACGCGCGGCTCGCGCTCCAGAAAGCCAAGGCCGCTTACCTCAAGGCACGCCGTCAGTTCACGCAGTCGGCCGCAACCAGCGGGTCGCTCGCGGCTCAGGTTGGCGCGCGTGAAGCGGATATTGGCGAGGCCCAGGCGCAGCTCGTCGCCGCCCAGTCCGCCGTCGAAAAGGCGAGGACGGACCTCGATCGCCGCGAGCACCTCGCGGGCAACGGGTTCGTTTCGCGCGAGGAGCTGACCAACTATCGTAATGCCTATGTATCGGCGCAGTCGAACCTGCGTCAGTCACAGGCGGCAATTGCGCAGGCCGAGGCCAACCGCGGTGCGGCGCAGCAAAGCTACGCCGCAAACGAGGCGCTGATCGCCGGCACGTCCATCGACGACAGTCCGGACGTCGCCGCGGCCAAGGCAGCGCTTGATCAAGCCCGCCTCGACCTCGAGCGGACGGTGGTCCGCGCGCCGATCGACGGTGTCGTCACCAACCGCCAGGTTCAGGTCGGCCAGCGCATTGCCGCCGGCACAGCCGTCATGACGATCGTCCCTGTCGGCAGCGTCTACGTCGACGCCAATTTCAAGGAAGGGCAGCTCGAGCGCGTTCGCCCCGGACAGCCGGTGACGCTCACCAGCGACGTTTATGGCGGCAAGGTCGAGTTCCATGGCCACGTCATGGGTTTTGCAGGTGGCACCGGATCGGCGTTCGCACTGATCCCCGCCCAGAACGCGACGGGCAACTGGATCAAGGTCGTGCAGCGGCTCCCCGTTCGCATTGCCCTCGATCCCAAGGAGCTCGCCTCCCATCCGCTTCGCGTAGGCTTGTCGATGGAAGCCGTGATCGACGTCTCGGGTAAGGAATCGCGCTAGTGTCGCGCGCAGCATCCCAGCCGGTCTCGATGGGCGGGAGAACAGTGCTGCTCGCCGGGGTCGTTCTCGCGCTCAGCAACTTCATGGTCGTGCTCGACACGACCATCGCCAACGTCTCCGTCGCGCACATTGCCGGTGGGCTCGGCATTTCGTCGAGCGAGGGGACGTGGGTCATTACCTCCTATGCGGTCGCCGAGGCGATCTGCGTGCCGCTAACCGGCTGGCTCGCGCGGCGCTTTGGCGAGGTGAAGGTGTTCGTCGCGGGAATGGTCGGCTTCGGGATATTTTCCTTCCTCTGCGGGATTGCGCCGACGCTAGGGGCTCTTGTCGCGTTCCGCGTCGGTCAGGGTCTTGCCGGCGGACCACTCATGCCAATCAGCCAGACGCTGCTCTTGCGCATCTTCCCCAAGGAGAAGCACGGCATGGCAATGGCGCTGTGGTCGATGACCACCATCGTCGCGCCGATCTTCGGCCCAATCCTCGGCGGCACGATCAGCGACAACTGGGGCTGGAACTGGATCTTCTTCATCAATGTGCCGATCGCGATCGCCTGCTCGGTTGCGGCGGTTGCGCTCCTGCGCGGGGCGGAATCGAAGACCGAAAAGTTGCCGGTGGACGGCATCGGCCTTGGCCTGCTCGTCCTTGCCGTCGGCGCGCTGCAGGTCACGCTGGACCTCGGCCGCGAGCATGACTGGTTCGGCAGCGCGTTCATCGTCCAGCTCGCGCTCATCGCCTTCGTCGGCTTCGTCTTCCTGATCGTGTGGGAGCTGTTCGACCGGCATCCGATCGTCGATCTCAAGGTGTTCCGCCACCGCGGCTTCTCGGTCAGCGTGTTCGCGTTGATGTTCACCTACGGTGCATTCTTCGCGAGCCTGGTGGTCATCCCGCAATGGCTGCAGAGCTCGCTCGGATACACTGCGACCTGGGCCGGCTATGCAACTGCGTTCAACGGTGTCGCCGCGGTTTTCATGGCACCGGTCGCCGCAATCCTGTCGCAGAAGGTCGATCCACGGTTGCTGGTGTCCGGCGGCATCCTGTGGCTTGCCGCGACGTCGCTTACTCGCGTCTTCTGGTGGACGAGCGGGTCCGATTTCTGGACGCTTGCCCTGCCGCAGCTGATCCAGGGCGCTGGAATGCCCTTCTTCTTCGTGCCGCTCACCACGCTCGCGCTGGGCGCGGTCGAGGAACATGAGGTCGCATCAGCGGCCGGGCTTATGAACTTCCTCCGCACGATGTCGGGTGCTGTCGCGACCGCCATCGGCGTCACGATGTGGGAGAATGGCGCCCAGCGCGCGCGGGATTCGCTCACCGGAATTCTCAACGGACCGGACGCGACGATGGCAAGCCTTCAGGCGCGAGGGTTCAGCGTCGAGCAATCGCGCGACTATGTGAGCCGGCTCGTCGATTCCCAGGCCAACGCCGTTACCACCGTCAACCTGTTCGAGCTCTTCGCCGCCATCTTCGTGGCCGCTGCCGCGATCATCTGGCTTGCCCCCAAGCCAAAGCACGCCGTCGCCGCAAGCGCCGGCCACTAGGAGAATCCATCATGACCGTCCTCGTCGCCATCATCCTTCTCGGACTTGCGCTCCTCGGAGCCATTGTCTGGTCTGCGCGCCCTTCCAGGCTGCACCTCGTACGGGAGGCGGCTGACAACTTGCCCTTTGCACTCTGAACCCAAAGCGGCTGCTGAAAAGTCCCCTCCTCCCCTCCAGCAGCCGCCGGCGCGGCCGGCCGCACGCCCCCTGCAATGCCGGCCGCGCTCTTTTGGGGAACCTCTCGCGAAAGATCGCATCCAATGGATCGACACCTCGATGAAGGTGCCTTTCTCGCGGGGATGATCCGATGATTTCGAAAATTGCTCTTTTCTCAGCCACCGCGCTTCTGGGCATGGCCGCCCCGGCAATCGCTGCCGGTGCGCCGACCGACCCGCAGATCGCGCACATCGCCTATACCGCCGGCAATCTCGACATTGCCGCCGGCAAGCAGGCGCTCGCCAAGTCGCACAACAAGGCCGTCCGTTCGTTCGCCCAGGAGATGGTTCGCGACCATCAGGCCGTGAACGGGAAGGCGCTTGCGCTGGTGAAGAAGCTTCACGTGACGCCGGAAGCGAACCCGACGAGCACAAGCCTAACCACGGGTGCAAACGCCACTCGAGCGCGCCTTGCCAAGCTCAGTGGCGCAGCCTTTGACCGTGCCTACATCGACAACGAGATCGCCTATCACAAGACCGTCAACGGTGCGCTCGAATCGACGCTCATCCCGAGCGCCAAGAATGGCGAGCTGAAGTCGCTTTTGGAGATCGGCCTGACCCTGTTCCGTGAGCATCAGCACCACGCCGAACAGGTAGCGAAGGAAGTCAAATAGGCATGTTGTTGCGGCGCTTTGCCCGGTTGGCCGCAACTGTCGGGGCGGCGATGCTGTGCGCGTCGCCGGCGTTCGCCGCCCCGCGTACCTACACGGTCGTGATCGACAAGATGAAGTTCGGTCCAGTGCCCGCCGTGCTCCACAAGGGTGACGCGATCGTGTGGGTGAACAAGGACTTCCTGCGGCACAGCGCAACCGCGAAGGACCATAGCTTCGATGTCGATCTCCCCGCTGGTGCGAGGGCGAAGACAGTCATTGGGAAGACCGGGGCAATTGCGTTCGTTTGCCGCTATCATCCCGGCATGCATGGGACTCTTGAGGTCAAATGAGCGAGGCGATGACGGCCACGGCTCCGCTTGGAAGACAGCTTGAGCACCTCAACGACGCCGAGCTTGCGCGCCGCTGCGCGGCGCGCGACCGCGACGCGATCGAGAAGGTCATCGGCTCGAACAACCAAAGGCTGTTTCGCACTGCCTGGAGCATTCTCAAGAGCCGGCCCGATGCAGAAGAAGCGGTACAGGCGGCCTACCTGTCCGCGTTCGCAAACATCAACGCGTTCGAGGGGCGCTCATCGCTGTCGACCTGGTTGACGCGGATCGTCGTCAACGAGGCTCTTGGCCGGAGGCGCGTCGAGGAGCGCCGGCGCCATCACCTCGAACAGGAGGGTATTGCCTTGCTGGACGATTATCGCGACGCGTTGATGCGCGGGTCCGCGCCTGAATCTCCCGATGTCACGCTCGCTCGAGAACAGGTGCGCAAGCTCCTCGAGCAAGCGGTCGGCGAATTGCCCGATCAGTTTCGTACGGTATTCGTGATGCGCGAGGTCGAGGGCCTCAGCAGCGAGGAGACGGCCGAGATTCTCGACATCCCGGTGGCCACCGTGAAGACGCGCCTGCTCCGTGGCCGCCGCCGACTGAAGGAGATGCTCGCACCCGAAGTCGCCTCGGTACTGCGAGGGACCTTCCCTTTCGCGGGGACCGATTGCGCAAGCCTTGCCCGGCGAGTCTTATTGGGTCTTGGACTGTAGGTCCTCGCGGGTTTCCGTTCTGACCGGTTTGAGTGCCGTGACCGCACTTCCCTTGCGGGACTCTCACTTGCCAATACAAAGCGCGAGCCACGGCGCGGACGGGCCAAGTTCAGATCCGTCGTGTTCAGCCGAGCAAGAGTCGTAACGAAGGAGAGGCCCCGGATCAGCTGATCATGCGGGTGTGCTCGAGCAGGATCGCGGTTCCAATCGCGAAGAGGCCGAGGCCGCCTATGAGCTCGATGATTGGACCGAACCGTGCTCCGAACGACCGCCCGACCATCAGCCCCGCCGTTGCCAGCGTGAACGTCGTCGCCCCGATCGCCAGCGCTACGGATACGATGTTGACGTTGACGAGGGCGAGCGTGACGCCGACCGCTGCTGCGTCGATGCTCGTCGCGAAGGCTGTGAGAACGAGCGACAAGAGGCCACTGCGACGGGGTTGTTCGACTTCCGCTCTGGCCTTGCCGATCCGCGCAACCGCCTCGATCGCCATTTTCCAACCGACGATGCCGAGCAGGGTGAAGGCGACCCAATGGTCGATCGCCGCGATATAACCGCTCGCGGCAAGGCCGAGCGCCCAGCCTATCAGCGGGGTCAGCGTCTCGATGCTGCCGAAAACGAGCCCGCCCCTGACAGCGGCGAGGAAGCCGGGCCTCGTGGCGGCGCCGCGGGCCATAGCCGCGGCGCAGGCGTCCGCAGACATGCTGAATGCGAGGACGGCAATGGAAACGGGTGTCATCGAACAGCTCCGCCGGGCGCAAGACAGCACATTCCTGGACGCCCGGAAGGCCCTGGACTGTGCTGGTCTCGCTAAGCGGATGGACCGCCCGTCACGCCATGCGCCCTTGAGGCGCAAGTATGTTGACGCGATGCCGGCCTTATGGCTGCCGGAAGCTACTCCCCAACGCCGCGCGATTTAGGGGTGAGGCGCTTGCGCATCAACCCCTCAGATTGGGACTCATCCGCCCTCGCCTTTACGCGGACGAACCAGCGGGCGCCTTCGTGGTTTGGCACGCCCGTTGCACCTATCTCCAAGTGAGCCGCGTTTCTGGATCGCACTTCCTATGGGGGCAACACTGGAAGCCTCGCGCTTACGTGCGTCCACTTCCGGACATCGGCCGTCCACAACCGAACAGCCTAAGCCTCATTCACGCGCCCGAAAGTGTAGGAGTCAGTCCATTGGCAAGCCCGATTGCACGTTTCAGTTCGTCGAAACTCGCACGCGCCGCGCTCATTGTTGCAATCGCGCTGGCTGCTCAATTGCCGACGGGCGCGATCGCGCAAACGCAATCGGCGGCAAACCCGGGCGGCCCCGTCTATAGACTCACCGCCGAGCAGTGGCGCCAGGACCTGAAGTTCATGGCCGACGAGCTCCAGCGCCGGCACAAGAACCTCTTCCACACGATGAAAAAGGAGCAGTTCACTGCCGCGGTCGCCGACCTCGACGCCCGAATCCCGTCGATGCAACGCAATGAGATCATTGTCGGTATGATGCGCATTGCGGCGATGGTGGGTGATGGCCACACCCGCATCGACCCGCGCAAGGACGATCGGTTCGGCTTCCCCTCGCTGCCGCTGCGACTCTATCTCTTCGACGACGGCCTCTACGTGCGCGCGGCCGCGCCAAGGCAAGCAGCCCTCGTCGGTGCGAAGATCACCGCAATCGGCGGCGTTCCCGTCGACGAAGCCATTCGCCGCGTCGGCACGATCATCTCAAGGGATAATGAGATGACCGACAAGCTGATTGCCCCGGTCTTCCTCAACATGCCCGACATCCTGCAGGCGCTGAAACTCTCTCCGCGCCGCGATTCGGCTGTCTTCACTCTGGCGAAGGGCAAGAAAAGCTGGACGGCAGTCATTCCGGCCGGCGCGATCGCGCCGCGCTGGCCCGACGACACTGACGGCTCCTTCATCACGCCTGAGGGCTGGGTGGACGCGCGCACGACGCCCGAGCCGCCCCTGTGGCTCGAGGCGCCGCTCGATTTCCATCGAATGGTCGACCTTCCCGATCAGCATGCGCTTTACACCCAGCTCAACGAGGTGACCGGCGTCAAGGATGAGTCCCTCGCCGATTTCGGCGCGAAGATCCGCAAGGAGGCCGAGCGCACCAACCCCCAGAAGCTGATTGTCGACCTGCGCCTCAACTACGGCGGCAACATGGATCTGCGCTCGGGCTACATCCGCGAACTCATTAAGGCCGAGGACGACGACACCCAATTATACGTTCTCAGCGCACGCGGGAGTTTCTCGGCGACCGAAGCGATTCTCGTCGATCTGCGCCGCCGCACGAAAGCCGTGTTCATCGGCGAGCCCGCGAGCTCGAAGCCTAACAGCTACGGAGACGGCTACCGGTCACACCTGCCCAACAGCGGGATCGCGCTCCAGACATCGATCTTCTGGCACCAGCTCGGCGGCCAGGCGATCCTTCCCTGGACCGGCGTTCAGCTCGCGACACCGCTAACCTTTGCCGATTATGCCGCCGGTCGCGATCCGGCGCTCGAGGCCGTTTTCACCTACAAACCCCGGCCACTCCTCTATCCGACGCTGCTCGACGCCGCGAAGACCGGAGGTGTTCCGGCGACGATGAAGGCGCTGGTCGCCTACAAGGCCGATGTCGGCAACCGCTACCTGAACTTCGCCAGCATCGAGCCGCAGGCTGGCGAGCAGCTACTCGGGGCCAAGCGGCCGGACGAGGCGCTCGCCGTGGCGCAGGATGCGGTCGGAGCTTATCCCGACAGCGTCGATGCATGGATCGTCCTGGCTCTGGTTGCGCAGCGCCTCGGCCGCACCGATCTCTCGCTCGACGCAGCTCGGAAGACGCTTGCGCTGGACCCGAACAACCGCTCGGCCCGCAATATCATGGAGAAGCTCGGGAGTTAGAGAATCGGTTGCCGCGGTCCGCCCGCCGGGCGATTACTCGACTTCCGCAGCCCATCCCTCGAATAGGGCACCGCGCGAATTGACGTCGAGCAGCCGCTTCATTTCCTTCGCGCAGGCATCGAGATCGTCCTTGAGCATATCGATCGCGGCGTCGATTTCGGTCTCGCTGGCGCAATAGCCGGTGAGCTGCTGCGAACGGGAGAGGACGCGTGCGCCGTGGATGCCGTGTTCGACGTGGAGTTTACCGAGAATGCCCGTCATGAGAGCCTCCCTCTTTAGCCGGTCATACAGCATCTGGCCGTTCCGGCTGAGTCAATTTCGCCGGTTGCCGGCGTCGTTCAATAGCGGGCCAGGATGAACTCGCGCGCGGCGCGATATTCCTCCGGCGTGACCCGCCCATCGTTATTCACATCTGCCATCCTTCGGAATTCGTTGGCAGCGGCCTGCGCCTCCGGCGCTTCGAGCAGGATGTTGCGGTCCCGGTCATAGAATTTGAGCGCCCAGTTCATCAGCACCCAGTCGCGCTCGAAGAGCTGCTTCGCCGCCGGCGCGACCTCGAGGCTCGCAGGCGTCGGCTGCGCAGCAACCGGCGTTGCTAGCGAGGCGGCCAACAAGGCAGCGAGAAACCTCACCATCATCAACATACAAACGCACGAAACTGCCATGCGTTCAGGCGCGGTAGCGCAAGGCCTCGACGATCAGCGCGAACGCCGGCGATTGCTGGCGCCGGCTTGGATAATAGAGATGATAGCCGGGGAAGGGCGGACACCAGTCTTCCAGCACGCGCACCAGGAGATCGCCATCGATCTCGCCCTGCACATAATCGTCCGGCAGGTATGCGATTCCCGACCCATCCAGCGCTGCTTGTTTTGCAAGCGCGACCTCGTTGACGATGACTTGGCCCTCGACATGCACGTTCAGTGCTCGTCCGTGCTTCTCGAACTCCCAGGCGTAGAGGCCGCCACGTGTGGGGAAGCGCAGGTTGATGCAATGATGACTGGCGAGCTCGGCGGGCGTTCGCGGCCGCTTGTGCGCCTCGAAATAAGACGGCGCGGCGACTGCGGCCATCCGCATCTCAGGCCCGATCGCGACCGCGACCATGTCCTGCGCGATCGTCTCGCCTAGCCGCACGCCGGCATCGAAGCGCTCCGCGACGATATCCACGAAGCCGGCGTTCACGCTGAGCTCGATCTTGATGTCGGGATAGTCTGGCAGGAGCTTTGCAAAGGCGGGCCACAGCACGGTCTCGGCGGCGTGAATGCCGGTGGTGATTCGAATCGTCCCGGCGGGCTTGTCCCGAAGCTCGCTCAGCGCCGCAAGCTCTGCCTCGATCTCGTCGAACCGTGGACCGATCGTAGCGAGCAGGCGTTCCCCGGCTTCGGTCGGAGCAACGCTGCGCGTGGTCCGGGTCAGGAGGCGTACGCCAATCCTCTCCTCAAGCGCACGGATCGTATGGCTGAGCGCCGAAGGCGAGACACCCATCTGCGCGGCTGCCCGGGTGAAGCTCCGCTCCCGCGCAACGGCGCGGAATGCAAGGAGGTCGTTGATGTTCTGGCGCGGCATTATTGAACTGAATTCACAGGTTCATGCCGATTGCCCCACCTAATAGCAAGCGCCTGAACTACCTAAATGAGACGCCGACGAGAGGAGCCTGGACATGGAATTGATGCGCGCCGGAAGTCGGCCTTCACACAAGGGACCGGCCGAATGGTTCACGGGCGACGTGACGATCGAGCCGCTGAGCAGCCCGCCCGAACCTTCGCGCGTGTCGTGTGCCAGCGTCACCTTCCAGCCCGCCGCAAGGACGGCGTGGCACAGCCACCCGCTCGGCCAGACCCTGGTGGTGACCGCCGGCACGGGCTGGACCCAGTGCGACGGCGAAGGCCGTGTCGAAATCCGCGCCGGCGACGTGATCTGGTGCCCGCCGGGCCACAAGCATTGGCACGGCGCGACGGATCGGACTTCCATGACCCACATCGCGATCCAAGAATCGCTGAACGGCTCCCCGGTGACGTGGATGGAGCATGTGACGGACGCACAATATTCGAAAGGAACCCAGAATGCAGACGCGTGAACTCGGCCTTCGCGGCCCCAATGTCTCGGCTGTCGGCCTTGGCTGCATGGGCATCAGCTTTGGCTATGCCGACAAGCTCTCGAAGGACGACGGCGTCGCGCTGATCCGCGCCGCCTTCGAACGGGGGGTCACCTTCTTCGACACGGCGGAGGTCTATGGGCCGTTCGAAAATGAGCTGGTCGTCGGGGAGGCAATACGCCCGTTCCGCGACAAGGTCGTGATCGCCACCAAGTTCGGTTTCGACATCGATCCCGCGACCGGCGAGAACCGCGGCGGGATGAACAGCCGCCCGGAGCACGTCCGGCAGGCCGTCGAAGGTTCGCTTCGCCGCCTCGGCGTCGAGACCATCGACCTTCTCTACCAGCACCGCGTCGATCCGAACGTGCCGATCGAGGACGTCGCGGGCACTGTTCGTGACCTCATAGCGCAAGGAAAGGTCAAGCACTTCGGCCTGTCCGAGCCGGGCGTTCAGACGCTGAGGCGCGCGCATGCCGTTCAGCCAATCGCAGCCGTTCAAAATGAATATTCGCTATGGTGGCGGGCGCCGGAGACCAACGGCATCCTCGAAGCCTGCGACGAGCTCGGCATCGGTTTCGTGCCCTACAGCCCGCTCGGC
>Ga0207644_10001484_pt1 | contig 15079 bp, 7 predicted proteins | sample KBSS73metaG_FD_184326 | JGI IMG/M metagenome (GOLD analysis project Ga0207644, IMG submission 184326) | Switchgrass rhizosphere microbial communities from Kellogg Biological Station, Michigan, USA - KBS S7-3 metaG (SPAdes) (version 2) | ecosystem: Host-associated > Plants > Roots > Rhizosphere >... | reverse complement strand
AAGAACGCGACGGCACGAAGGTTTGGCATCTGCTGGCCTACGAAGAGTTATTTGGAGACGTCGAGTCCGCGGAACGAGCCCTCGCAAAACCTGAGTCACTTCATATTCGAACTAAACACATGGCCCTGACCGACCGTGCATTTGAACGAACACCCGCGGCGCGAATCGGTAATCGCCCGGTTAGTGATGAAGAGCAAACGGCTTATCAGGATTGGATGCGTAGCGGCGGTCGTGTCTCGGACCGTTCAGCTCTGTTAATGCTCGGATTGAGATGAAAATGATGAAACACATTGTGAGATCCTGCGGCCGTATCGCTTCGATCGCTGCCCTCGTCCTATTAGCAACTCTGCCCTTGTTTGCGCAGCGCGTCGAGCGAACCGTGACCAGCTGGCGACCGCTTCATTACGACATCGACATCGCCTTCGACGATCAACTAACTGAATTTAAATCGGCTCGTGTGCAAATCACCGTCGAAGTGCTGGCTGCCAGCCTGACGAAGCTTGATTTCGATTTTGGAGAGATGCCAATTGACTCCGTGGCCGTGGCGGGAAAGCCTGCGCGCACCGAAAGAACATCAGAATTGTTGAACGTGACTTTGCCCCAGACGGCCACGCGCGGACAGAGATTGGATGTGACGATTGCTTATCACGGCCATCCAAAAGACGGCATGGTCTTCGGCAAAGATCGTGACGGAAATCAGTCGGCCACCGGGGACAACTGGCCCAACCGTGTGCATTACTGGATTCCTTCGCTCGATCATCCTTCCGCAAAAGCGTCCGTGTCTTTCACGATCTCGGCGCCGCAACGCTACGAAGTGATCGCGAATGGCAAGTTCGTCACGCTGACCGGCAACGCCGCTACGTCTCACTGGAAGTTTGACGAAGCCAAACCGATTCCGCCTTACTGCATGATTATTGCGGCCAACCAGGGCGCCATCATCAATTCGCCGGACAAGTCGGTCACTAATTTGATGTACAACGTGCCGCGGCGCGATCATGAGTACGCGCCGAAGGGATTTTCACCAGCCGCGCCGGCGCTCGCATTCTTCAGCCAAACGATCGCGCCCTACCCGTACGAAAAACTCGCTTTGATTGTCGGCGCCACGCAGTTTGGCGGAATGGAAAACTCGAGTGCGATCGTTTTTCCCAGCAAGGTTTTTGATATGCGCGCCAACGACAAGACGAGCATGCGCTTTGGCGTTCCGGCGCGTCTCGAAAGTGTGGTCGCACACGAAATCGCTCACCAGTGGTTCGGCGACTCAGTCACTGAATCAACCTGGGCCGACCTGTGGTTAAGCGAGGGTTTTGCTACTTATTTCGCGGGACTGTTCATCGAAAAAGAAGACGGGGAAGAGGCGTTCCGCGCGTATATGCACGATGCGGCGCAAAAATATTTTACATACGAAAAGCAGCGGGCCGCGCCAATCCACGACACCGAGACGCAGGATTTAATGAAGCTGCTGAATGAGAATAATTACGAGAAGGGCGCGTGGGTTTTGCACATGTTGCGCATGCGCCTTGGCGACGAGGCGTTCTTTAAAGGCCTGCGCGATTACTACGCCGCGCATAAGGAAGGTAATGCATCAACTGAAGATCTGCGTACGGCCCTTGAGAAGTCATCAGGCAAGCCGTTGAAGGAGTTTTTCGCGCGTTGGACTTACGATTCAGGCCACCCCGTCTACGAATGGTCGTCGCAAGCGGTAGAACAACGCGACGGCAGCAACCTGGTGACGATCACGCTGAGACAAACACAAGCCGGCGCCGCTTTTCTTGATCCAGTTCCCGTCACTATCACCAGCGAAGGAAAAACCTCACGTCTCACCCTTCAGCCGAAAGGCAAACTCGTCAGCACGCAGGTCCGCGTCGGTAAAGGGGCAGCCTATGTCAGAATCGATCCGGACGACACGCTGTTAAAGGAATTAGTCGCCAAGGCACCGACCAGTTAAACCCGGCGCAGATCGTCTACGGCGCGACCCGAAAAGCCGCGGTGCCGCTAGTGAGGCTGTGCAGCTTGATTTTTACCGTGCATTGCCCCGTCGTTATTGTGTCGGGCAACCGGAAAGTAATTTGAGCAAAGTCCGTGTCCCGCACGGGGCGGACGTCATCGGCCGGGACATCGAAGCTCTGGTTATTTGCGTCAACCAGGTCTACGACTACCGCGGATGAAGCCTCGCTGGGATTGAGAAAAACGTTCGAGGCGAAGATCGTCACACGCGTGTTCTTGTCAGCGCCATAGTTCCACCAGCTCGCGATCGTATGAAGCGGAAAGGGATCGCGCGTGAACAGCAACGCATCAAACGCGGTCGCCTGATTTGCGGCGGGCCCCGACGAATCGTTGCGCAATTCGGGCGGTGACTGGACCTGCACGTCGTTATCCACGATGGTGACTGTGGCGATGTTGGGACTGCCGAGGAAGTTCCCGGCGCTTGGTGCAGTGAGCGTGACATTCAGCGATTCGTTGCCTTCGATGAAAAGGTCGTCGTTGATCGGGATGGTGAATGTCTTCACAGTCTCGCCGGCCGCAAATGTGAGTGTGCCGGTCGCTGTCGTGTAATCACTCGGCGATGTTGCGCTGGAATTGCTCGTCGCATAATTTACTGAGGCCGAGCCCGTTACACTTCCCAAACGGGTAACCGTAAGTGTTGCCGTGCCGGCGCGCTCACCGACGATGACCGACGAAGAGTTAAATTGGAAGCTCCTCGCGCCGCCGGCAGGGCCAAACTGACCCCGAATTTCGCCGTTCGTAAAATTGTTGCTATGGACGTTGATATACAGCAAACCATTCTTCAAATCCTGAACATCTGTCGACGTCAACGCAATTACTACATCGCTCAGGTTGCCGCTCGGTAGCGGAAACAGAATCGGCGCAACCACGCCGGCGGCGCCGGGCCCGTGAATATGCGCGCCGCTTTGGGCGCTCGACAAACCTGAAAAGCTGAGAGAAACGCGTGCAGTCTTCTCGTCAGGACTCAGCAAGAGCGTGGCTGTGCCCGTCGCGGTTGAAGTGTTGGGGGGCGTCTCTTGCGCGCCCGTCAATGTCGCCGTAAAAAGCGCCGGTTGTTTTCCCGAGATTTCATAAACCGCACTGTTTGTGTTCGACACCACGAACAGATCGCCGTTTGGCCCGGTCTGAATGTCCGTCGTGATGCCGAAGTTCTGTCCAATCAACAGCGGCTCACTTTCGGTAATGTCGAACTTGTCGGTATTGTCGGCGACGCGATCGATTAGTAGCGGATTATCATTGAAATTGAAGTGTAGACGGCTAGGCTCGTTTAGCTTGAAACGGAAAAGAAAACCGCCGTAGAGGAAGGTCCGCGCGGCGCCGACGAACATGTCACCCTCGAACTGCGGCCCGAGTCCTCGACCGTTAACGAATCCCAAGGGCGCTGCGGGAATAGCGTACTTCCAACTGAACTCCGGATCGTTGTAGTGAGCGCCCGGCAACATGTATAGACGCGACAGCGCTGCCGCTTCAGTGTCGGCGATGTTCGTGGGTGACCAGCGCAACTGTTGCAAGTCACCCGTGCCGTAGGTTGTCTCAATCTGTTTGAACTGGGCCACGCGACTGCTGGGTCCCATCATTTGCACCCAACCGTTATTTGATCCCGCGATAACGCGATTCATCTCGTCAAAAGCATCGTCACCGTTCTCCTGATCCCAAAGATTGCCGGTGTAAGGATCGAATGCCATGCCAAATCCGTTCCGCACGCCATAGGCATAAATCTTCTGAATGTTCGCGACGACTTCAGCAGATTGAGTGCTCACGATGTTATAGAACGGATTATCAACGGGCGTCGTGCCGTCATCGTTCAGACGCAAAATCACGCCGGTCAAGTGATTGTTGTCGGGCTCAGGTCCACCAAACTGATCATCCGGAATGGTCGTACCGGGACAAGTCGCCGTCGGGCCGCATAGCAGATTCTGAAGCTGCCCGCGACGGCCATTATCACCCATCAGAATATAAAGCTTGCCGTCCGGTCCGAAGCGCAGCACACCACCGTTGTGATTACCCCGCAGCGACTGATTCGCATCGGCTTGATACGCGTGCAGCTTTATCAAATTACGATCAAAGACAAGTGTGAACTTGTTCCAAATGTAACGATCGACACGATTCGATAAGGGTTGGAAGACATCAGCCAGGTTTGTTGAATCGGCGCCTGTGCTGCTTTCCGTCCAATACAAGTAAACGAATCCGTTGTTTGCGAAATTTGGATGGAGAGCGATTCCAAGCAACCCGCGTTCGGAAGCACTGTTGACCGGGAGGTCTAACACAGCGCCTTGAATCACGCCGTTGGTAACGCGCTGAACTTTGCCGGTATTTTTCTCGAGGACGAAAAAGTCTCTGTCGCCGATGAACGCCAGACTAGTGGGCTGAGACAAACCAGTCACGACGGTGCTGACGGTGAGATTTGGATCGAACATAGATGGACCGGCTGATGCGTTGGTTACGGTCGTTTGAATCATGACGGAGTTGTTCGTCGTGTCGGTGTCAGGTTCGCTGGCGGTAACGCTTGCCGTGTTCGTCAGTTGGCCGGCACTCGCAGGTGCGACAATAATGTTGATAATCACCACCGCACCGTTGTTCATCGAGCCAACGCTACAGCTCACTGTCGAGGCGCCGCTGCAAGTGCCCTGTACGGGTACAGCTGACACAAACGTCACGCCCGCGGGTAACGTATCTGTCACAACTACATCGTTCGCCGGTGAGGGTCCGTTGTTTATGACCACCAGCCGGTACGTCAGGTTCGCCTGCGCCGTCGCCGGGTTCGGCGATGCCGTCTGCGAAATCGCCAAATTCGCGCTGGCAGAACCCGAAACCACGAGCTGCGCTGATGTACTGTGCTGAAGGTTGCCGCTTGTCGCGGTGACATTCGCGGTGTAATTTCCCGCGGCTGTGGCGGACACTGTGTTCACTGTCAATGTCGAAGACTTGGCGGATGCGTCGGTAATAACGATTGAGGCCGGGCTGAAGCTGCTGGTCGAGTCTGTCGAGAGGCCGCTAACCGCTAATGAGATCGTGCCGGTGAAACCACCTTGTGGGGTCGCCGTAACCGTGTAAGTTGTCCCGCCGCCAGGACTGACCGTGCGTGAGCCAGGCGAAATGGAAACGGAGAAGTCTGCCGCGGGCGTGCTGTCGGAGACTTTGGCCACAAAGACGTCCTGCCCGCCGGCGGTCGACGACTGCAGTGCCCCCGCTACCGGAAAGTTATTCGATGCTGTATAGCCCGTGATATACGCGTTATTCGCAGCGTCGAGAACAATTGGATTCGTCCAGGTGATCGTGCTCGCGTTGTTTTCGTTTCCGCTGCCACCCAGATACGTCGAATACAATAAGACCGAACCGCCCGCATTGAGCTTCGTCAAGAAAGCGTCGAAGCCGCCACCGTTCGCGATTTGGAGCGGCGTCACGGTCGGAAAGTTCGTGGAAGATGTAAACCCGGTGACATAAGCTTCATCCGAAGAGTTAACTGCCACGCCCGTTGCTCGATCTTCTCCGCTGCCGCCGAGATAGGTTGTGTAGACCCTGGCTCCCGTCGTGCTCACGCGCGCGACGAACGCGTCGTAGGATCCGCCGAAAGAGGGCTGCGCCGGATTTAGCAGCGGGAGATTGTTGCTGGAAGTTTGCCCGGCAACGTAAATGTTCGTTCCGCTGCTATCTAGCGCGATCCCGTAGGCTTTGTCATCAGCAATGCCCCCGAGATAGCTGCAAAACGGAAGCGAGTTTATGCTCGATGAATTCGTGTCGAATTTCGCGACGAAGGCATCGAAGCTGCCGCCAAAACCGGCTTGAAAAGGGTTTTCGGTGGGAAAGTCGGGCGACGCTCCGTAACCTGCCACGTACGCGAAACCAGCGCCATCGACAACCACGCTACTGCCACGATCAGTTCCCGATCCGCCGAGAAAGCTCGAATACAACAAGGCCGAGCCGCTGGCGTTTATCTTGGCGAGATAAGCATCAGTGTCTCCGGCGCGTTGGCCCTGGTACGCGCTGACGGTTGCCGGAAAGCCATTCGATTTCGTCCCGCCGGTGACGTAAGCGACACCCGTCGCGTCCACTGCTATTCCTTCCGTCGAGTCGTTTTCTTCGCCCCCCAGAAATGTTGAATAACTGAGCGCGTTTCCCGCTGAGTTCAATTTGAAGACGACGCCATCAAAATCACCGCCACGATAAGTTGTGGCCAACGATCCGGGGGTTGTCGGAAAGTCCGTTGAAGTGTCGCCCACTCGGCCGGCCACAAAAGCATTTCCGCTTGCATCGACCGTGATAGCACTCGCGCGATCGATACCGCTGCCTCCAATGTAGGTTGAGTAAATGATGCTCGTGCCGGTGGAATTGATCTTGGTGACGAAGATGTCGGTCAGGCCTTTGTTGGTCGAATACGCGGGCGCGACCGTGGGAAAGGCTGTCGAAGCGGTGCTGCCCGCAACATAAATATTGCCGGCATTATCGCGGGTAATGCTGCTGCCTGAATCGTCCCCGGTCCCACCAAGGTACGTTGAAAATACGAGGGTCGGATCGATCAGGAGCGGCTGTGCAGGATCGTATGTCCCAACCTCAAAACCGAGTGTGTGATTATCAACTAAAATATAACGACTGGTGATGATACGGCGTTCGCCGGTAGCTTCCTGATAGACGACCGGCTTTCGCTGAGTGATCTTATGACCGTCGAGTAAAACGTTGAGCGTGCCATCATTCGCCAACTCCAACCTGACCGCCTTATCGAAAACGATTTGAATGGCTTTAGGATCCGCGCCGGGAGCGAGTTGGAAATCGTATTCCAGCTGTCCCAACTTGTCGGGATTCTCATAGAAAATCAGATCCGTTTGGGGATAAATTCTTTCGTAAACAACCTTGCGATACATCGGCACGTTCGTTTGCCATCTCGCGGAATCGTTACCGAGCAGATAATTCTGATGTCCAGGCAACGGCTCAACTCCGTAGATGTTGGCTTCGCGGTTCGCGCCGGCAAATTTCATCCGCAGCGGATGCTGGGCGTCGCGCAACTGCAGACGCGCTTCCCCCCGCAACAGACACAGATCGCCGCCAACCTGACGCGACCGAAACTTGATCCGTGAGTCCGTCTGTCCCTTGTTTTGCTCGAACGCGAGCGGCAGGCCGGCCGTGAAATCGGCGGACGAAATACTCGGACTTGACGTGTCTGGAGGTTGCGGCGGCCTGCTTGCTTGAACCGGAGCTCTAGCCTCTGGCTGGGCAAACATCAGCCACGAGCCCGCTAACAGCAGGAGCGAAACCGTAATTATCTCTCGATATGATTTCATGCAGTCAGCAACACAGCTTACCAAAAACAGTTCGACGATGATTGAGCAACATCAATCTCGCGCTCAACCATCGTCGAGGAGACTAAGAAAAGCCGGCGCCGTTCCGCGCATTGCACGTCAACCCAGGAAGCCGAGGTTCTGCGTCGGGAACTTACTCAGGTTGGGAAAAACAGTTGTCAGCAAAGCAGGATCTAACCCATACCAACGTGCCAACGTCGCGCCGTATTGATCGATCGAGGTCGTCGGAATCCAACGGCCGCGATTGCCGCCATCGTCGTTAGGGCCATTGGCCGCCAAGGTGGGGTAAGTTCCATAGAACGTCCCTCCCAGCACTCCGCCACCCATGATGAAGGCATGACTCCCCCAAGCGTGATCGGTACCCACACTAGCGGCGCCAGATCCAGAAGCTTGAAACGTGCGGCCGAAATCGGAGATGGTAAACAGAGTCACGCTATTGCTGTTTCCCTGAAAACCCATTTCGTCGTAGAACGCACGGGCTGCCTGGCTAAATTGCGTCAGTAAATTTCCTTGTCCTCCGGCGTTATTCGGTTGGGTTGGATCGCTATTCGTTTCATTTGTGTGGGTATCAAATCCGCCGAGCGAAACGAAAAAGATTTGGCGATGCATGCCGAGCGTGTCTTTGATCTTGATGAGTTTCGCGACTTGTTTGAGTTGATTGCCAATCCCTGTGGTTGGAAATGTCGCCGTCACCGCGGGATCCGTATTCAGAATTTGGTCTGCGCTAATGGCCTGGCTCATCGTATCGCTTGCGCCTTTAATCAGCACCTGGCCGGTATCAAAACTGAGAATTTGGCGAAACGCGCTTCCGCTGGTCAAAGGGTTTGCCGACGCGGGTCCGCTCCAACTCAAATTCAGGACGCTTGGTAGTGAGCCTGTGCCTATGGCCAGTTGCCGCGTCGTAATGCCGGTTTGGAAAAGGTTGCTGCCGGCTATGGACATGCTCATCGGCAACACGGTTGGCCCATTCAATCCGCCGGTATTGTCAGCAACGCGGCCGCCCCAACCGGTTTGTCCGGTTGTCTTACAAATCGAGGTCATTTGCTGATTGACCTGGTCTGAATGTGAAAAAAGTTGATACGGGCGAAAAGCGCCGCCTACGTTACTTTGATATTGCGCCTTAGTGGTGGGCTGCAAAAGAGATCCGTAGTTGCAAAGGACCGCGAGCTTGCCCTGACTCCAGGGTCCGAGTAGCCCCGGGAGCGCCCCAGCGCTGTGAGCTTCCGGCGAAAGGTTCGGGTGCAAACCATAATTACCGCCGCTCGCGGGATTGATAGGCACCAGCATGGATTGCGTCAGCCCAAGATTTGGCGTCGCTGCTGGCGTACTACAATCGCCACGAGCAGCTGCATAGGCCGCGAATTGATTTATATCGACCACCATGTTGTTGCAGTCCGATCCGCCGCTAAGGAAAACGCAAACCAGCGCTCTATAGTCGGTGGCCGGCGCCGTCTGATCTTGCACCATCGCATTGATCACTGACAGACGATCTAAGCTATTGACCACCGCTGCCGCCGTCAGGCCGCACATCGTATCGCGCAAAAACTTCCGTCGTGTTCGTGTCATTTCTATCTCTCCACCTGATATTGCGACGAAGTGGCCACCAGATAGATCGCGGTGCGCGTCCGTCCTCCCGGGTCGCCGCTCGAAATTGTGGTGACCGCGTTCACGATGCTTGTTTTCACAGCTCCTGACATTGTTCCGTGCATAAGTCGCGCGTTCAGAGCGTCAACTAATCCTGACGGATTGCCGGCGAGTGCCTGGTAGGCGGAATAATCGATCTTCGTGCCTTGCGGCCGATTTGGATTAGTAACCGGAATACCGGGAAACCCGGTGTTCGTTAAGAACAAAGTGTTCATGAAATTGGCGCGCGCATAGGTCGTAGACGTATCGAGAATGCCGTATTCGGGCCCAAATAAACTTGTGCCCGGCAGATTGAAGTCCGAGGGAAAATAACTGAACACCGTCGGCGGATCGAATACCAACTGCCCGAGGCTGTTGCTGAAGTTGGTGACGCCGGTTGCACTCGCCACCAGTACGCCGTCCGTCTTGGTGTTATCGGTAGCATTGAAAGCGCGCAAAAGGTGCGTCATCAACAGCACTGGTTCACGCAGGTGACCGTAATTCGGATCGGTTTTCACATCGCCACGCGCTTCGGGATCCAAAAGAATCGCGGTGATGACGGCTTTCATATCGCCGCGCACGCCTGAGCCGTTGTTCGCGAACGCGGCAGAGCAACGACCGACGTAAGCGGGGCTGGGATTGCTGCTGATGAGCTGATGAATCAACTGCAGGCAAACAAATGGGCCAGTGTTCGCGTGGTAGAAGAGATTATCGATTGCCAATGGAAGCGTCTGGATTGCGTAAGCCTGGGTATTCGCCGTGTTGTTGGTGCAATTAGCACACGCTGGGATCACGACGGGATTTGGGCTTCGGGTGTCGATCAACAAAGTCTTCTGATTAGTGTCGTACCTGGCGCGCGTGTTACTCGGGACCATCGGATCCTGATAATTTGCCGAGGTGGCAGACCCGTCAACCGGTGAAATCTTATTCGCATCGAGATCCCAACCGGTGAACACGCGCGCCAAATTAGTGATGTTGTTTTGGTCGTAGGTCGGCACGCGATTGCCTTGCGCATCGAGGACCGGCGTCCCATCCTGGTTCAACGTGTCCACGCCAATTGAAAACAGTTGCATGATCTCGCGTGCGTAGTTTTCATTAGGCGTTGGGTTCGATAATGAGACGACGGAATTCCCGCGCATGTTCAGATACTCACCCATGCCGGGATTGAGCGTGACCTCCATCAGCATGTTGCGGAAATTGCCGAACGAGTTGCGATCTATCGTCTGCAAGTATGGCGAGTACCAGAATGGCTGATTGCCATTCAACACCTGGCCGCCCACCACGATAAACTTGTGAAAGGCAAACGAGACCCGCTGCCGCAATTGATCCGGCTGCGTCAGCGCGTTCAGCATGAACTGTTTTTGCAGCGGATAGAGTGTGTAGTTGTCCCGGAAACAAGTCGTGCTGGAATCACAGGCTGGTGCTGGCGCGCCAGGATAGAACTGTGGATACGGAGGCGAAAAAGGATAGTCAGACGACAAAGCAAACTTTGGATCAGTCGACGAATCTACAAACAGCGGCGGTGTATTGAATTGTTCGTTGATATACGCCGGGATGCCAATCGCGCGCAGATGATTGAAATCTGCATCGTCACCACGTTGTCCCCAACTCGCTTGTTCGAGAAACCGCTTTAAGTCATTGTCTGAGGCAAACGATGGATCGTTGTATTGCGCCTGATACTGCGCCAGCGTCAAAACAGTCGGCGCTCCCGGCGGTGTCGTGGGCGCTGGCGTGCCGACGGCACCAGGATCGTCGGACGGTCCCCCACCAATCTGGCCAATCGCAACGCGCACGCGATTGCTCGCCATGCCATGCAAATTCAGACGAACCAGGACGTCGCCGAGGTTACCCGCCATCGAGTCATTCAGTCGTAGCACAACCATGTAAACGCCGGGGAAACTCGGAACCGCGCCGATGTATTCGACTTTCAACGGATACAATGTGCCGGCAGCATCCTGCGCATCGGCTGATAAAGCGTTCGCGCTCTCGCCTTGCAGCAACTCGAAATCTTGCCCAAACAAAGTTATGCGCGTGCGCGGATCGGCAGGACTAAAATTCGTTTCCATGCTGAGCGAGAAGGGCTCGCTCACCAGCGAGACTGATTCGAGCACGATCGCGCGCGTTGATGAACTCGAGACGCTGTAAAGCAGTGGACTTTTTTGCGGCGCCGCCGATAGTGAGTGACCGAGGCCGCACAAAAAGACGGTCGCAATTGCGCACGCTACACTTGGGAAATGGCGTCGCACACAGGAAGCACGGTTTCTCATAAGGGACGCTCTCTGGTCAAAACTTACGAACCGACAATGAGGCTGGCAAATTTTCGCTTTGGTGGAGGGGCCACCGGGCAACGACCCTGGTTCAGTGACTATAACGAGCAGCCGTTATTGGGTCAATACTTTAGACGGAGGCTCTTGCAGATTGGCTGAGAAGATTTTACGAGCTGTTGAATAGGTCATTCTGCCCGACCGTTGTCGGCATCAGGAGAGCTTGGACGTCGCGCGAATAAACTCGTAAAACCCTGCGACAGAGCCCAGGGTCACGCCCGCGACGAGCAGCCACGGCTTCGTACCAAGCCAGCGATCAAGTAGCCATCCAAGCAGCAATCCCGACACGACCGCCGCGAATAATGAGAGCGCCGCGGCGTAGGCGATACCGGAGCGCCGGTTGGTTTCTTGTTTGTCGTCTTCAGGCATCAAGGTTAGCCGCAAGCCTGGACATGACTGAGGCCATTTGATTGCGATAAGCGAGCGGATTTCCGCTCCGTTAAGAGCGATATGTTTATAGCGCCCGCCTTTATCTTTACAACCTGTAGCTCCTTTCGGAGCGACAGGTCGTGCGGTTCACATTTCGCTCCTAAAGGAGCTCATAGATTTTGATCGGCTGCGGGCTATAACATTCCGTCCCTAACGGGACTTCAAACCCGCCGATGTGATCTAAAAAGGCGAAGCTTTTCCTCACATCACGTGGCAGAGCGACTACGGCCAATGCGATCTTGTCAGGTAATTCTTTGGTCCTTCGAGCAGCAGGCCCCGCCGCGAGTGACGCATCGAATCGTGAATGAAGCAAACGTGCGTGCACCAGCAAGCTTTCCCACCATCAATCGCCTGCAATTCGGTTTGCCGGCCCTGCGCCGCCCACAGCGCGTTGAAGTCGTAATCATAATCACGCAGCGAGCCAAACTTTTCGCGCAACTCACAAGCGCGCACGTCGCCGTTGTAATCGATGACTGCGATTGTCTCTCCAGCGGTGCACGGGAAAGACCACGCATCTGGCTTCACGAAGTTTCGATGCTGGGTTCGATAGTGCGTGGTAATTGTGCCGACGTAAGCGATGTTCTTGGCCAGACGCGTGGCCGCGTCATCGTTCGCGAACATTCGATCGCCATAACGCTTCGTCAATTGAGAGATGTATGCGTACATCGGCGGAAGAACTTCAGGCGGGACTTGTTTGATTTCGTCACCGACCGGAGTATCGCCGCGAACAATGTTGAAGTACTGGCCATCCAGCTTGAAGTTGTCCCACATGAACTCGGCGAGTTGTTCGATCTCAGTGTAATTATCAGCGCATACAACCGTGTTCACGTTCAATCGAAATCGATCGCCGAACTTATCTTTCAGAGGGTAAAGCGATTCGATGCAATCGAGCGTCTTCTGCCAATGACCCGGAACGCCGCGCACGCGATCGTGAGTTTCGCCATACCCGTCGAGCGCGACGTTGAGATACAAATGCAACGAAGGATGTCGGCGGAGCGCATCGTCGACAATTGTGAAGACGCGCTCTTTCACCAAGCCATTTGTTGGAATGATCAATCGGCGGATACCGTTGTTCCGCACAAATGTATCGACGATTTCCGAAGCGTCGTGGCGCAGCGTTGGCTCGCCGCCTGACAGCCACAGGTCGGTAATCGGCGGCATCGTGCGCGAGACCTTCTCGATCTGATCAAAGGTCATGTCACCCGGTTGATTGAGTTCGTTGTGATAGAAGCAGGTCTTACAGAGAGAGTTGCAACGGGAAGTTACGAACAAGATGACAGTGCCGAGACGCTTTTCGCGCTTCGTGGAACGAATCAATTGAACGAGTTGAATTGCTTTGTTGGTCAACTGCTTTTCTTTTCCGGAGCCACCGGATTCGTCACATCAATAGCGACCCGCCATATTCCCGCGACTTTTTTCCACACCCGCGCGTAGTTGCCGCTTTCAGTAATCGCACCGCTCTTTTTGTCACGCAATTCGTAGGTGCCGTAGCTGTAGCCTAAGTCACCAGCCCGCGACACATCCGCAAACGCCGGCGTCCATGTCCAGACAGTTGATGACGGATACATCGCACTGGGGGCAGCAGCGCGTCCGACGAACGGCATCTTGCCTTCGCGATACACGCGCACATCGACATCCGCTTTCAAGAGAAACGCTTTCGCCGCGCCGAGACGGCTAGAGGCCTTCGAAAACGCGCGCTCCTCGTTCAGCAAACCAGTGCGGCTGACCGCCACATCGACTGCTGCAAACTCGCCAGTTAAAGCATGAGGAGAGAACGCGGGTTCCATCGGGCTGCCGGGGTCGGGATTGGAAATTCCAAGGTCGAGCACAAAGCGCCATCTGCCGTTAGCTTGCTTCTTCCAAATCGTCATGAAGTTTCCGAAAGCAGACGGCTTCGCATCCTTGATGTCGTTCTTGTATTGCCATGGCCCGGTGGTGTAACCGAGATCGCCGCTGCGCGAGATCGCCGCGAAAATCGGCTCCCAGGTCAGTAATGGCCGGGTCTGGGACGGGGGCAGCGGATGTTCCTGCATCCACTTCTTGCCAACTACCGCGCGCGGGCGAAAGAGAATGCCATCATCGGCGATGAAGGCTCCGAAAGCTTCTCGAATTCCCTCCTGTTCGGACATCTGCGAAAAGGATCGCTCGGTTTCAACCATCATTCCGAGGTCATCTCGGGGGTTAAACTTTTGCGCTGCCGCCGGCAAAAACAAGCCGCAGGCAAGTGCAAATGTCGACAGGCAAATACTTATCGTCTTACTCATGACTCTCGCTCGAGAGAATGACAGTTTCAGTGGGTGATTTCAATTCGTAAGTAATACCGCGCCAGGTGATGCGGCGCGAGGTTGCGGCCGCCAGTCCGTTGCCAAGAAATAGGAACGATGCCAACGGCCACAGGCAAACATGCGCAAGCGTAGTCGGCCAGCTATGCATTCGCTTGTCTCGGATGATCAAACCGGCCGCACGCAAACGCAGATGCGATTTCATGGCGCCCATTACGAAGATGATTAGCAGGAACACCAGCGGGGTAATAAATGTGTGACCGGTCGCCGCCCGGTAAACAACCAGCGCGACGCCGCCAAAGAACGTGAGGACAAAAATGACGCTGCCGATTAGAACTGACTTCCAAAGATGCGACGCATACGCGCGCGTGATTTTCAATTGGCGATTGGTGAACTCAATTAATTCATGCCACTTCGAATAATGAACTGAAGGCGTCAGGCAGTGCGGCACGAACTTGATCGGTAACCTCGCTTGGTGCAGCACGCGGGTGATGGTGAAGTCGTCGGAAACGGTGCCCCGCCAGCGCTCAGCGACTCTCAATTGCTCAAAAGTTTCCCGGCGGATCCCAGTCGCTCCGCCCCAGCAGAAATTCTTGTCGGCGCGCGCGCCCAGCGCAGACGCAATTGCCGCATTCCAAACTGAGAGCAAGTGAGAAGCGAAACCACCTCCGGCATTGAGGAACCAACGGTAGCCCGTGGTTGCTCCAATCGATGAGTCCGCGAGCGGCGCGACCAACGCGCGCAGCCAGAACTTCTGCGGGCGCGCGTCCGTGTCAGCGAAAACAAACACTTCGCTGTGCGGATGCGCGGCGCGCACTGCCACGAGCAGATTGTGCACCTTTTGGCCACGATCAGTTGCAGCGCCGGCCACGATCGTACTAATCACGGGCCCGGTTTGTTTTTTGAAAGAGTGCCGCGCGTCTTCGATCACAGCGAACGCCGGATCGTCGCGTGAGTCACTGACGAAAATGATTTCGAAGGCCGGATAGTCTTGCGCAAACAGGCTCAGGATGTTTTCTCTTAAGCCAATGTCCAGGCCGCGGCAGGGAACGAACACAGTCGCGAAGGGCGCATAGTCCGGCAGGTTTTTGGCCATTTCTGTTTGCAGGTAGCGAACGAAACG
>Ga0207644_10001481_pt1 | contig 15096 bp, 13 predicted proteins | sample KBSS73metaG_FD_184326 | JGI IMG/M metagenome (GOLD analysis project Ga0207644, IMG submission 184326) | Switchgrass rhizosphere microbial communities from Kellogg Biological Station, Michigan, USA - KBS S7-3 metaG (SPAdes) (version 2) | ecosystem: Host-associated > Plants > Roots > Rhizosphere... | reverse complement strand
CCAGATGCTCGACCGCGCTATCGGCATCTTTCGCCGGATGGGGTTCTCGCTCGCGGATGGGCCGGATGTCGAGGACGAATGGCATTGCTTTGACGCGCTGAATACCGCGCCTGACCATCCGGCCCGTAATGAGCAGGATACTTTTTATTTGCCCGATGGAAGGTTGCTCCGGACGCATACCTCGACAGTGCAAATCCGCACGATGGAATCGGCGCCTCCGCCGATTCGCGTCATCGCTCCCGGAGCCGCCTTTCGCCGCGACGAAGTGGATGCGACCCACAGCGCGCAGTTTCACCAGATCGAGGGACTTTATGTCGACGAGCGGGTAAGTGTCGCCGATCTCAAGGGCACTCTCGAGTATTTCCTGCATGAGCTTTTCGGACCGGATACGGCGGTGCGTTTTCGGCCACACTATTTCCCTTTCACCGAGCCGAGCTTCGAGATCGACGTGAAATCGAAGGCGCTCAAGAGCGGTGAAAAATGGATCGAGGTCTGCGGTTGCGGGATGGTGCATCCGGCGGTCTTCGAGGAGGTCAATCGCGCACGGGGTGATGCGGCTTACGATCCGGAGAAATGGACGGGGTTCGCGTTCGGCCTTGGAATGGATCGACTCGCGATGATCCTCTTCGACATCCCCGACATCCGGCTTTTTGCGCAGAACGATCTGCGATTCCTTGGACAGTTCGCATGAGGATTTCAGGGTGTACGAATGTGGGAGGGACCTCTGCCCCGAATCGGGACACAATAGCCTCTCCCATTTTTGAGCTTTTCGGAGGTCCGCGGTGAAATTTTCGCTTAACTGGCTCGGTGAATTTGTCGAGTTGCCTAACGACGTCGAGCGTTTGACTGAATTGCTCACGCTTACCGGCGTGGAGATCGAAGGAATCGAAGCACGCGGTGCGAATTTCGAGCACGTTGTCGTGGCACGAATTACCGCTTCGACGCAACATCCAAACGCCGACCGGCTCAGCGTCTGCCAGGTCGATGACGGCAGCGGCCAAACGCTCCAGATCGTTTGCGGAGCGAAGAATTACAAAGTCGGCGACAAAGTGCCGTTGGCGCTCACGGGCGCGACCTTGCCTAACGGTTTCAAAATCAAGGTGAGTAAACTGCGCGGGGTGGAATCACAGGGCATGCTTTGCAGCGCGAAAGAGCTCGGGATCGCAGAGGACGCGGCTGGTTTGCTCATCCTTTCGCCCGAGGCGAAAATTGGCGCCCCGATTGGCAACGTTTTCCCTAACGACACCGTTCTCAATGTCGAAATTACGCCGAACCGTGCCGACCTGCTCAGCCACTACGGGCTGGCGCGGGAAATTGCCGCGCTGACAAGAAAGCCGCTGCGGGAGGCGAAAGCCGCGGACCCGCTCGCCGTGACCGGCTCGACAGTGCAAATCAGCGCTCCTGACGAGTGCCCATTCTATTCTGCGCGCCGGATTGAGAACATCACCGTCGGCGAGAGTCCGGATTGGTTGCGCGCGAAACTGGAGACTGTCGGGCTGCGCTCAATCAACAACATTGTCGACATTACCAACTTCGTGATGCTTGAACTCGGCCAGCCGTTGCATGCTTTTGACGCCGATAAGCTGCAGGGCGGAATCAATGTCCGTCTGGCTCAGCCTAACGAAAAATTCCTCGCCCTCGACGGTCGTACCTACACTCTCAGTCCGAGGAACCTTCTCATCGCCGACACCGAGCGCGGCGTCGCCATTGGCGGCGTGATGGGCGGCGAGGATACTGGGGTGACCGAGGCGACGCGCCACCTGCTCTTGGAGAGCGCATATTTCTTGCCGGCCAGCGTTCGCCGCACAGCGCGGGAATTGAATCTCCCGAGCGACGCCAGTTATCGCTTTGAGCGCGGCGTTGATCCCGGAATGGTTTTGCGCGCCTCGCAACGCGCCGCCCAATTGATTCACGAGATCGCGGGCGGACAACCCGCTATTGAGACGATCACGGCCGGAACATTGCCGGCGCCCCCGCCCGGATTCGCACTCCGTTACGCGCGCTGCGACGAGCTGCTCGGCGCCTCTGTCGCGCCAGCGGATGCGGATCGGATTCTCGAAGGGTTTGGTCTGGAAAAGCTGGGCGGGACGGACGAGCAATCGAGCTGGCGAATTCCCAGTTATCGGTCCGATCTTCGCCGCGAGGTAGATCTGATCGAAGAAGTCACGCGGGTCTTCGGAATCAACCGCATCGTCGGGGTCGATCGCAGTCGTTTTACGCCCGTTTCGGCCGCGGATCGCCGCTACGACTTTGAAATGCAATTGCGGCAACGCCTGGTCGCGCGCGGTTTTACCGAAGCGCGCACCTCCGCGCTGGTCGGTCGGCAAACGTTAGGCTCGGGCTTCGCGCGCACTGCGGTTGAGCTGCGCAATCCCTTGAGCGAGGACCATGTCGCGCTGCGCCCCAGCTTGATTCCGGGTCTGGCGGCAGCGCTGGAGCGCAATTTGCGGGCGAGTGAGAAAAGTGTGCGCCTTTTTGAAGTCGGTCGCATTTTCCTTCCGCCGCAGGGCGAAGAAATTCGGCGGCTTGCGCTGCTTCTTTGCGGCGCGGCAGAAGCGCAACCGCACTGGCGTGGCACGACCGGTCGGCCGCTCGACCTTTTTGATCTCAAAGCCGCGCTCGAAGGCGTCGGTCTCGGCGAAGTGAAGCTGCGCCGTTGCCAACGGTCGGAGTTCGCCCTCGCGACCGAGGTTTTCGTGGCGGGAAAAAACTGTGGCGTGGCAGGCCACCTTTCATCCGCAATCTCAGAGCGGGTTCCGGTCTTGGTGGCGGAGATTGACCTCCCTAACGACATCGGATCCATCGTCCGCCTGCCCAAGTTTCAGGAATTGCAGCGTTTCCCCTCGGTCGTACGCGACATCTCAATGATCGTTCCGGAAGATCTAACGCACGAGAAGATCTATCAGACGATGTTTGGATGGGAACCGCTGCTCGTGAAGATAAAATTCTTCGACTTGGTGTCCCCTGCACAGATGAAAAATATAGACGCAGGGCGCAAATCGATGGCGTATTCATTGACATATCTCGACAAAAACCGGACACTGACTTCCGACGAAGTGAGTGTGGCTCACGACCGGATTCGCGAGCGTTTGAAAAGCGAGTTGGGCGCGGAACTGCGCGAATAGTTCTTTGAGAGTTCGGGAGTTGTTGATTGAGAGTTGAAGGTTCAAAGACCTTCTCGTGTCTACTTTCAGCTCTCTACCGACAACTTCCGACAACCCGAATGTTTTCGGAGTAAGAAATTTACCCTGCGGTGTTCGAGATTACAGGTGTGATTCCCGGACCGATGTTGTTAGCACAGGGGGCTAGGTCGTTAGGGGAAGATGGCAGGCCTTAATTGGAAGTCAGACGCTCCAGCGGCGGTCACCCGCCCGTTACCATGAGGGAACGGGATAATCCACCCAAACGGCACTAGTGGGGTAATACTTTGCGACGCCCGGATCTGTGATGGTCCGGGCGCTTTTTTTGACGCGCGGGCGCTTGGCGGCTACATCGAAGCGATGTCGCAGCTCGCTTCGCGTTCGCCCAAGGCGCTTCTCGCGTTGGAAGACGGCCGCATTTTTGAGGGTGAATCATTCGGAGCCATCGGCACCTCTGTTGGCGAGGTTTGTTTCAACACGTCAATGACCGGCTACCAAGAGGTGCTGACCGACCCGTCGTATCGCGGACAGATTGTGGCGATGACCTATCCGTTGATCGGCAACTACGGCACGAATCATATCGATGCCGAGAGCCGCTCGCCGCACGTGCGCGGCTTTGTCATCGAGGAATTGAGCGAAATCGCGAGCAATTGGCGTTCGGAGTTTTCGCTCGACCAGTATTTGCAGCATTGGCAAATCCCCGGCATCCAAGGCGTCGACACACGTGCTCTGACCCGCCACCTGCGCACGCGCGGCGCGATGAAGGCTTGCCTGACGACGGATGAAGTGTCTGCGGAGGAGGCGGTCCGGCGTGCCATCGAAGGTAAGGGGGTGATCGGCATGGATTACGTGCGCGAAGTCACCGCGCCGGTCGCCTATCAATGGGATCCTGACGACCAGAAAAGCGCTTTCTGGGCGATCGCAAACAGCAAGAACAGCCCTCTGCCACCAATTCAGCATCGGATCGTGGCGTATGACTACGGCATCAAGGAAAACATCCTACGCCGGCTACGCCAGAACGGCTTTGGGGTTACGGTGGTCCCCGCGACGGCGACGGCGGCAGAAGTGCTCAGGCTCAAGCCGGAGGGCGTTTTTCTTTCCAACGGGCCCGGTGATCCATCGGTCCTCGATTATACACATCAAGCGGTGCGGGATTTAATGGGCCAGACGCCGATCTTTGGCATCTGTCTCGGTCATCAGGTGCTCGGATTCGCCTTCGGGGGACGCACTTTCAAACTCAAGTTTGGCCATCGCGGCGGGAATCAACCGGTCAAAGACCTGGTGACTGGCAAAGTTGCGATCACTTCACAGAATCATGGTTTCGCCGTCGATCCGGCTTCGCTTCCGCCGGAAGTGGAGGTGACGCACATCAATTTGAATGACGGCACGGTCGAGGGAATGCGGCACCGCGACCTGCCCATCTTCAGCGTGCAGTACCATCCCGAGGCTGCGCCCGGTCCGCATGACGCTGGGTATTTCTTCGAGCAGTTTGCGCGGCTCATTGAGAGCGGAAACAACGGGTGAACGGGACGAGTCCAACGCATTGACCGTTGAGCGGTTTGGGAGGACGTTTCTGCATGTATTCAACCACTGACAAAGTTCCGAAGTTTATGAAAATCGCTGTCGTGCTGACTTTCGCGGCCGCGCTGGCCGCGGCCCCGCTGGCGCTGGCGGCAGAGCCGGAGAAGGCCGATGCGTCGACGAAAGAAGTGACTGGCGAGATCGTCGACATGATGTGCTATGTCGACCACAACGCGGTAGGCGAGAAGCACGCCAGTTGCGGTGAGAAGTGCATCAAAGGCGGCGGCCCGGTCGGGATCGTAAGCGACGGCAAAGCGTATCTCGTGGTCGGCGCGCACAAGCCGATGAACGACGAACTCGCCCCGCTCGCCGGCAAGACTGTCACCTTGAAAGGCAAGATGGCGAGCAACGGTGGTGTCTCGATGCTGGAGAACGCCGAGATCGTCAAGAAATAGTTCGCTAGGCTTCACGAGAGCGCGCGCTTTGGGTTTGCCGGGAGCGCGCGCTTTTTCTTTGACTACGAAACCGTCGCCGCCGTGGATCTCACCTGTGGAATCAGACCTAAGCTCGCGATTGTCGGCTTCGGAACTCAGACCCGCCCGCTGCTGGACGCGATTACTTCGCGGTCACCGGCACGGGAATGACGAATTTGCCATCCTTTTCGGCAACAAAGCTCGAGCTTGTGCTCGATGAAGTATTGTCGCCGTCCTTCGTCTCCACGGTGATCTTAAGCTTCTTCGTCGGCTTGAGCGGAAGGCGCGTCTTCATTCCACCTGGTCCATCTTGCACGCCTTCGGCCTCTTTCGTTTCCTCGGGAGTAAGATCGATCAGTTCGATTTTCGAGATCTTTTCGCCCGCGCCATTGCTCATCATCATTTTGTAAAACCCGAGCGCCATGGGGTTCGCCCCCTCCGTGTAAAGGAACGAGTAGAGGGTAGCCGTATCCTTGGCCTCGTAAGCGGTTTTATATTTGGCGGTGAAATCCTTCTCCTGTTCCGGCGTGCCGGCACGGAGCGCGGTCGCGCTGAAACAAAGGATGAGCACTGGAGCGATCAGAAGTTTGGTTTTCATATGGAATTTTCGATGGCTCAAGACTGTTAGTCCTCGGGGAGGGGCGGCGGCAAGCAAATATGTCTACCTACTGCGACGCGGCCGACATGGTGTGCGAATCGACGGGGAAAAATCCGTTGCTGGCCTGCGTTTCGCGAGCTAATTGCACGTCTGTCTAAGGCGCCGCCCCGATGAATATTCACGAATACCAGGCGAAGGAGTTGTTGCAAAAATTCGGCGCTGCCACGCCGGCCGGCAGGGTCGCGACTACAGCGGAGGAAGCGGAACAGATCGCGCGCGAACTCGGCACGAACGATCTGGTCATCAAGGCCCAGGTTCATGCCGGCGGGCGCGGGAAGGGGACCTTTGCCAACGGTTTTAAAGGGGGCGTGCACCTGGTGAAATCACCGGCCGAGGCGCGCGACGTCGCCGGGAGGATGCTCGGCCAAACGCTGGTCACCCATCAGACGGGCGCGACGGGACGCCTGGTCAACAAGGTATTGGTGGCGGCTTCCGTGGATATCGAGCGGGAGATTTATTTCGCCGTGTTGCTCGATCGCGCGACCGCGGCCCCCTTGATCGTTGCGAGCACGGAAGGCGGCGTGGAAATCGAAACGGTGGCGGAGAAATCGCCGGAGAAAATTATCCGGGAGCCGATCGATCCGCTGGCTGGCCTTCAGCCTTTTCAGACCCGCAAATTGGCGAAGCAACTCGGATTCAAGTCGGATCAAATCAAACCCGCGGCGAAGCTTTTCAGCGCGCTTTATCGGACCTTCATCGAATCCGATTGCTCGATGGTGGAAGTGAATCCTCTCGTCGTCACGACGAAGGGCGAAGTGCTTGCCCTCGACGCGAAATTCAATTTCGACGACAACGCGCTCTACCGGCACCCCGACATCGCCGCAATGCGCGATACGGCGGAAGAAGATCCGCGGGAGGTCGAGGCATCCAAGCACGGTCTCAATTACATTGGGCTCGATGGCAATATCGCCTGCCTCGTGAACGGTGCCGGCCTCGCCATGGCGACAATGGACATCATAAAATTTTACGGCGGCAGTCCCGCCAACTTTCTCGACGTTGGCGGCGGCGCGACGGGAGAGCAGGTGACCGAAGCGTTCAAGCTTCTCATTTCTGACGAGAACGTGAAGGCCATCCTGGTCAATATCTTCGGCGGGATTATGAGATGCGATGTTATCGCCCAGGGGATCATCAACGCCGTCAAAGCTGTCAAGTTGCCGGTGCCGCTGGTCGTCAGGCTGGAAGGAACCAACGTCGAAGCGGGCAAGAAGCTACTCGCGGAGAGTGGCCTCGCGGTCATAGCGGCCGATGATCTGGCGGACGCCGCGCAAAAAGTTGTCGCGGCGGCCAGCGGGAAATGAAGACGATCCTTTTCCTTTTCGCCGCTCTCCTGTTGAGCCTGAGCGCCCGAGCCGCAGGTGAATTGCCGCGCCGAGCGCAGGCGTCGGCCGAAAGCTACCCAAAGGTTGATGTCATTTACGATTCGGTGGCCGGCCGGGCCGGCGAGAAACTGCGCACCATCATGACCAGGCCGCATGGAGCGAAGGGAAAGCTGCCGGTGATTTTTGTGGCCGGCTGGTTGAGCTGCGATTCGGTCGAGGCGCCCGCCGGCACGAAGGACGCGACCGGGATCGTCTTTCGCGGTCTTGCCCAGATGCCCGGCTTTTGCCTCTTCCGACTGGACAAGCAGGGAGTCGGAGACAGCGAAGGCGATTGTGCCCAAAACGATTTCGAAGCGGAGCTGGCCGGGTATCGCGCTGCGTTTCGTGCTCTGGGTAAGTACGACTTTGTCGATTCGAACCAGGTTTACATTCTAGGGATCAGCAACGGCGGCGGTTTCGCCCCGCTGGTTCCAGAGTCGGAAGCGGAACGGGCAGGAATAAAAGGATACATTTCGGTCGGCGGTTGGGTGAAAACCTGGTTCGAGCACATGCTTGAGATCGAGCGGCGCCGGCTTGCCCTGGCGGGAAAATCTCCGGGCGAAGTGAACGATCGGATGAAAGGCGCGGCCGCGCTTTATTCCGAGTGGCTGATCAAAGGCCGCAACGTCGAGGCGATCGTAAAGGAGAAACCGGAGTTGGCGGAACTTTGGCCGGAAGGCAAAGACGTGGCCCATCTTTACGGCCGGCCGCTCGCCTTCTATGAGCAGCTCCAGAAGCTGAATCTGGCGGCTGCGTGGTCGCGCGTGAAAGTGCCCGCCTTAGTGATACACGGCCAGTACGATTGGATCATGAGCCGCGAAGATCCCGAGCTGATCATGCAATACGTCAATGCCAACCGACCGACCGCCGCGCGATTCATGGAAGTGCCAGCGATGGGCCACACCTTTCAACATTATTTGAGCATGGCGGACGCGTTTCGCGGAAAAGAGGCGCCCTTCGATCCCAAATTCCTTCGCCTGCTAACGGATTGGTTCAGCGAGCGGGGAAAAGGCTAGATGAAGATCAAGGGAATCGGATTTGTCGCCATCCCCGTGACCGATGTGAAACGGGCCCGCTCGTTTTACGAGGAAGTGCTCAACCTGAAAGTTTCAGACGAAATGATGAGTGGAAAATGGATCGAGTATTCGGTCGGTGACGAGACGCTTGCGATCGCGAACGTGATCCCGAACTGGACACCATCGGATCAAGGAACGGGCGCGGCATTGGAAGTGGAAAACTTCGCTGAGGCGATTCAGCGATTGAAGGATCGAGATATCCGTTTTGCGGCCGAACCGTTCGAAACGCCGTGCTGTCACATGGCGGTCGTGCAGGATCCCGACGGCAACAAATTAATAATCCATAAATTGAAGCCAGAGAACGAAAAAGGAGAGTGTGTATGATCAAAGAAGTAGCATTTGTCGCCATCGCTGTTTCGGACAAAGAACGAGCGCGGAAATTTTATCAGGAGACGCTCGAACTGAAGCCGACCACCGCCGCAATGGAAGGAGCTTGGGTGGAGTATGACCTTGGACCCACGACCATTGGCGTCGGCTGCCACCCCGATTGGAAGCCATCGCGCGATGGCACGACTGTGGCCTTCGAGGTGGACGATATCGACGCGACAATCGCGCAGTTGAAAGAACGCGGTGTCAGTTTCGATATGGAAAAAATCGAGACGCCGGTCTGCTGGATGGCGCAATTCCGCGATCCTGATGGCAATAAACTGGTCGTGCATAAGCGCAAATCGGCCTAACGAAATGATGAGTCAGGAAAACAGGAAAGGAAAGCAGATCCCAGCTTCATCCTTTAAGATTTTTTCCTGCTTCCCTGATTCAAAAATCTCTTATGTCCGTCCTCGTTGATAAGAATACTCGCCTGTGTGTGCAGGGCATTACCGGAAGCGCCGGTGGATTTCATGCGAAGCAGTGCATGGAATACGGCACCAATGTGGTCGCTGGCGTCACGCCCGGGAAGGGCGGTCAAAGGTTCGAAGGCAAGGTACCAGTCTTCGACACCGTCTGGGAAGCGCGCCAGGAAACCGGCTGCGACGCCTCAGTCATCTTCGTTCCGGCCGCCGGCGCGGCGGATGGAATCCTCGAAGCGGTCGATGCTGGGGTCGAGCTGGTCATTTGCATTACCGAAGGCATCCCGGTGGTCGACATGATGCGGGTCAAAGCGCAAGTGGCCGGCAAAAAATCGCGCCTCATCGGACCGAACTGTCCGGGAATCATCACGCCAGGCGAATGTAAGATCGGCATCATGCCGGGATACATTCACAAGCCGGGTGGCGTGGGAGTCATTTCCCGCAGCGGCACGCTCACTTACGAGGCGGTCTGGCAGTTGACCTCGCGCGGCTATGGTCAATCGACCTGCATTGGCATTGGCGGTGACCCGATCAATGGCATGTCGCATCTCGACGCGGTGAAGCTTTTTGATGACGATCCTAAGACCGACGCGATGATTTTGATCGGCGAAATCGGCGGCTCTGCAGAAGAGGAAGCTGCAGCTTGGATCAAAGAGAATTGCCGGAAGCCGGTCGCCGCGTTCATCGCTGGAGCGACGGCTCCTCCAGGTCGACGAATGGGGCACGCCGGGGCGATCGTCTCTGGCGGCAAAGGAACCGCCGCCGGCAAGATCGAAGCGCTCAAGATTGCGGGCATTGCGGTCGCCGATACGCCAGCGACGATGGCAGACACATTGATTTCTGCGATGAAAGAGAGGAAGTAAGCCGATGCCGGTCACTGCAAAAGGTCTGGAAGGAATTGTCGCCAACAGCACGCGCCTGAGCGACGTCATCGGTGACAAAGGGCAACTGATCTACTCCGGCTACGACATCAATGAGCTGGCCGGCAAAGTCAGTTTCAAGGAAGTCGTTTACCTCCTTTGGAAGGGAAAGCTGCCGAATCGCCAGGAGGTCGATCGATTTGTGGAGCAGCTGCGCGCAGAGCGGGAGTTGCCGGGCGGGGTAATCGACTTCATCAAAGGCGCGCCGAGAACCGCCGGACCGATGGACGTGATGCGCACCGCTGTTTCGATGCTTGGGCTTTATGATCCCGAGATGGACAAGGAGGCGACACGCGAAATAAACGAGCGCCGCGCGCGAAGTATCACGGCAAAGATCGGCGTGATTGCCGCCTATTTTCACCGAGCGCGCAGTGGCAAATCGCTGCCGCCGGTCCGCTACGATCTCACCGAAGCAGAACATTTCCTTTATCTGATCAACGGCGAACCGCAGTCGCAGGAAGCAGCTGACACGCTCGATGTCGCCTTTGTCCTGCACGCCGATCACGGAACAAACGCCTCTACCTTTAGCGCTCGCGTCACAATTTCCACCTTGAGCGATTTCTACTCCGCCATCACCTCGGCCATTGGCACTTTGAAGGGCCCGCTCCATGGCGGCGCAAATGAGGGTGTCATTCAGATGTTGGAGGAAATCGGCGGCGAAGACAAAGTCGACGCCTATATCGAGAAGAAGCTGGCCAACAAGGAGAAGATCATGGGCATCGGCCACCGGGTTTACAAAACCCTCGACCCACGGGCGCCGCACCTGCAGCGGATGGCGGCAAAACTCAGCGAGAAACTTGGCGACCCGAAGTGGATCAACATGTCGGAACGAATCGCGCGTTTGATGAAGGAAAAAAAGGACCTGAACGCGAATGTCGATTTCTATTCTGCGACGGTTTATTATTCGTTAGGTATTCCGACCGATTTGTTCACTCCCGTCTTCGCCATCGCGCGCTGTGCCGGCTGGTGCGCACACGTCCTCGAGCAACTCGAGGACAACCGTCTCTACCGCCCGCTGAGCGAATACATCGGCGAGCCCGTCGGCAAAAAAGTCGTGCCGATCGACGAGCGGCCGTAATCGTCCCGAACGCAATTCGAGGGATGCCGTGGTGCCGCGCGCCGCGTTGTTTAACCAGTGTTCCGCTTTGCGCCCGGATCTGCTGGAATGACGCGGGGCATGCGTTGCGACTCCACCCTTCACCGAGTATCTGTTGCTTCCGATGAGCGCCGGGACAAAACCTTGGGGAAGCGGGACGCTGGCGCTGCTGCGGCCGGGGCCCTTCCGTCGTTACATCATCGGTACCTCAATCTCGGACACTGGCACTTGGATGCAGATCATGGCCCAAGGCTGGGTCATGAGCACACTGACCGATAAGGCGATCATGCTTGGGATGGTCAATTTCGCTGCCGGCTTGCCCATGATTTTTCTCACCATGTTTGGCGGCTCGATGGCCGATCGATTCGACAAACGCCGGATTCTGATCTGGACCCAGGTGGTACAGATCGCCCTCGCGATCGTCGTTGGCATTCTCATTTTTTCCGGGCGCATCCAGATTTGGCATATCATCGCCGTTGCGGGGCTGTTAGGGATCGCATTCGCTTTCGAGCATCCGGCTCTTGCGGCTCTCGTGCCGGAGTTGGTCACACACGAAGAAATCGCCGGCGCAGTCGCCTTGGATCGGGCGGTCTTTCATTGTGCACGACTGGTCGGTCCATCGGTCGGGGGACTGATCGTCGGTCTCTGGGGCGCCGCGACCGCATTTTTCACCAACGCGGTTTCCTTCTTTGCTTTCATCGTCGCGCTCGTCTCTCTCCCGCCGCGGCCGATTGGGAGCCAGGAGGAGGAGGAACAACGCGCCAGCGGGATCAAGGATGGTTTTCGTTATGTGCGCGCCGATAAGCCGAGCCTCGCAATGGTCGGGATGATCGCCTCAATGACGATTTTTGTTTTTCCGACCGTTTCGGTAATGATGCCACTCTATGTGCGCGAGGTGTTACATTTCGGACCCGATCGCCTTGGATATTTGATGGCGGCGTCGGGCATCGGCTCGGTCTTTGGTGCAGTTACCCTGGTTTCGATTGCCCGTTCGCGCCGACTCGGTTGGATGATGGCCAGCGCGCTCGCGGTGATGTTTGCCGTTCTCGCCCTCAGCCGGGTAAACACCTTCGGTTTCGCGGCCGCGTCCCTTGTCGTTATCTCGTTTGGCTTATCCCTTATCTTTGGCCTTTCGAACACAATCGTGCAGGAGCGGGCGCCGTCACATCTCCGCGGTCGCGTCGCGGCCGTCATGGGCCTGAGTTTCTTTGGCTTGATGCCGATCGCCGGCCTCGGCGTCACCAGCCTGGCAGACGCGATCGGTATGCGCACTGCGCTTGCCATCTCGGCGGTTGGTTACGGTGCAGCGGCGCTTTTCATTCTCAGCCGGATAGGCAGGCGCTTGAACGAAACGCCCGCTGCGATCACCAGTTCCCCAACGCCGGAAGTAGCGGCCGCAGTGTAGGCATCGTTAGGCAAAACGAATGCTCTCTTTTTCCACCTGCTGGAATTCCAGTCGCCACACCGCGGGCGATGAAATGCTGCGTGAAATCAAAAACAAACTGGGTTTTGACCTTATCGAACTCGGACACGGCATCCGTATCTCCCTCATGCCTGGCGTGCAAAAAATGTTCGACGCCGGCGAGGTGCGCTTCAGCAGTCTACACAACTTCTGTCCGCTGCCGGTGGAGGTCAGGGGTGGGTCACCCGATTGCTATACCTTCTCGAGCACCTCTAGAGACGAACGTCGGCGCGCCGTCAAGCAAACGCTTCAGACGATCGATTTCGCGACTCGGCTAGGGGCGCCCTTTGTCGTGCTTCACCTTGGACAAATCCCGATCAAGCCGGTGACCGAGCCGCTCATCTCGCTGGCGAAGGCCGGCGAGATGTATTCCCGCGAATACGTGCGCCGGAAGGTGGACGCAGTGGCCAGGCGGGAAGCGGCCGCGTCTGTCTACCTGGAAAACGTGAAGGAATGCCTCAAGCCAATAATCGAGCATGCTGGGACGAATAAGATCCGGCTCGGCATCGAAGGCCGACGCGGCTACGAAGAAATTCCGAGCGAGCGCGAACTCCCGACGCTGCTTGACGAGTTCAACTCGCCGCAAGTCGGCTACTGGCATGACATCGGTCACATCCAGATCAAGGAAAACCTCGGCTTCATCAATCACGAAGAATGGTTGCGCGCTATCGGACCGCGCACGTTGGGTTGTCACGTGCAGGATTGTATATGGCCGGCGCAGGATCATCAGCCGCCCTTTGCCGGCGACGTCGATCTTGAGAAACTGGTTCCGATCCTGCCAGCAACCTGTTTATTTGTCTGGGAAATGAGCCCGCGCAAAACGGTGGAGGAAATCCGCCGCTCCGTCAGCCTTTGGAAAGCGCGTTTCGGAGAATGAAAAAAATCCTCGTCGCTGTCCTCCAGATTGCGGTTACGGTCGCCGTTCTCTTCTGGGTCTTTCACGACCCGCAAAAGCGCGCACAAATGGCGGTCGCGCTGCGCATGGCCGATTACCGCTGGATAATCGCCGCGCTCATTTGTTATTTTTTGGTCGAACTGGCGGCCGGCATTCGCTGGTGGATCTTGCTCAAGGTTCAGCAAATTCACCTCAGCATTGCACGCGTCGCGGGACTCTTCCTGATCGGGATGTTTTACAATCAGTTTCTACCCGGTGGCACAGGTGGCGACATCATGAAAAGCTACCTCTTACTCAAGGAAACACCGGGCAAGGCGACAGGTGCGCTCCTCGCCGTCGTCTTTGATCGCATGGTCGGTCTTGTCGCCCTTATTGGCATCACCGGCGCGCTGATCGCGCTGCGCTACGACTGGTTGACGCAACTGCAGGAGACGAAGCATCTCGTCTGGCTGCTGGTTGCGATTCTCAGCGGCGCTGTCCTGATGCTGGTTACTTCATTTGTGGTCAGCGGATTCCATCTCGCTCACAAATTGCCGGAACGATTTCCTGGCCGTGAAAAACTGATTGAGCTCTCAGCAGCTTATCATCTCTACGCCCGGCACTGGCGTGCCACCCTGGCCGCCCTCGGCGCTTCGATCGTCGCCCATCTCGCGACCTTTGGAACTTTTCTTTGTGTGGCCTATGCTTTTCGCGCCCACGTCGCGGCGCTCGATTTTTTCGCCATTATGCCGATCGAGCGCACAATCTCCTCGTTGCCGATCAGTTTCGCCGGCGTCGGTCTGCGCGAGAAAATCTTTCAAATCATGCTCCATGGGCTCTGCGGCGTGCCAGAAGCGGTCGCGGTCTTGATCGGCTCGATGAGCTTTCTCGTCATGCTCGTCTCGAGCGCGCCGGGCGGGATCGTTTACTTTCTCTATAAACCGAGCGGACAAGCCGGCCACGTGAAGCTGAGCGAGATGCGCAAGGAGGTTGCGACGCTGGAGCATGAGATCACCGAAAGCGAGTAAGGGCGCGAAGTTGAAGACGAACTCTTCGTCGGCGGGGCGAGACTCGGTCGAGCTGAAAAAGGCGCATGGCCTTGTGAAGCGGCATCTTCCTTCGGGCTCGACGGAGTCTCGCCCCACCAAGGCCAAGCCATCGGGGCACAAACGCCCCGCCCACATTGCACCGCACGAGCGGTCGCGCCCTTTTGTCGCCGCTACATTCGCCATGACCGTCGACGGCAAGATCACCACGCGCACCTTTTCGCCAGTCGATTTCACATCGCGCGAAGACAAGCTTCACCTTTTGCGCCAACGTGCGCTAGGCGACGCTGTCCTCATCGGACGCAGCACCCTCGCGCACGATAATGTTCGCCTCGGTCTGCCCGACCCGGCGATGCGCGCCGAGCGCGAAGCGCGCGGCCAGGCGCCGTGGCCGATTCGCGTCATCGTCTCCAACGAAGGCCGGATCGATCCCGCTTTGAAAATCTTCCAGACCGACTTCTCTCGCGTTGTCATTTTCTCTACGACCCGGATGCCGCGGAAATATCAGGTCGCGTTGCGCGAAAAAGCCACCCTGCGACTGAGCACCACGCCCAGCGTCGACCTCCGCCGCATGCTGCAAGTCCTGCGGAGCGAATACGACGTGCGCTGGGTCGCCTGCGAAGGCGGCGCGGAGTTGTTCCGCAGCCTCCTCGAGTTGCAGTCGGTCGACCGACTTAATCTCAC
>Ga0207644_10001479_pt1 | contig 15115 bp, 13 predicted proteins | sample KBSS73metaG_FD_184326 | JGI IMG/M metagenome (GOLD analysis project Ga0207644, IMG submission 184326) | Switchgrass rhizosphere microbial communities from Kellogg Biological Station, Michigan, USA - KBS S7-3 metaG (SPAdes) (version 2) | ecosystem: Host-associated > Plants > Roots > Rhizosphere... | reverse complement strand
ATGATCGTGCGCGTGCGCCGCGAAGTGCCAGACCAGCACGATCAGCGTCACTGCCGTGATGGCGGCCATCGAAAATATCTTCCTCATTTGCAATCTCCTTAAAAAACAAGAGATTACCCTCTGCTGTTGCGCTCCGGAGACACTCCGCGCCCTTTTAGTTGCGTTGCGGCTTCTTCTTCTCGGGTTACCGCTGGCTCAGGGCAGCGGCCTCCAATTGTCAACGTAGCGCAGGTCTGCGGTGAGACAGGACGAAAAGGGACGATGAAAGACGAAATCAGGCTCTGCCACTGCCTTGAGGCGCACTTACCGGTCCGCTAAGATGAATGGCGGGAGGCATGCTCATGGCTTGCCTGCGGCTGAACGGATACACGCTTAATTTGGATCAGGCCGGAAAGTATAAGTCGCCGGAAGAATTGAAGGCTGCATATAATAAATTATTGGGCGATATTAATCCTGATGAAGTGATCGTACACTGCGGCTCGGGTGTTACTGCCTGCCATACTTTATTGGGTATGGATTATGCAGGTATCGAAGGACCAAAACTGTATGTTGGTTCCTGGAGCGAATGGTCGAGAAGAGATTTGCCTATTGCGACTGACCAAAAATAATCATGCAATTATATTCTTAAATGGAGCAGATCAATACCCGGACAGCAACGCTTGCCGACCTGGGCACTTTGCTGGAGTTTGAACAAGGAATAATTAAAACGGAGCGCCCATTTGACCCAACCTTGAAGGATGGCCATATAAATTACTATGATATCGCTGCTATGATACAGGCACCGTATATCGAAGTGATAGTTGCCGAACTAAATGGTGAAATCATTGGCAGCGGATATGCGCGCATTGAGGATTCAAAGGTCTATTTGAAGCATCCGAAACACGCTTACCTGGGTTTTATGTATGTAAAGCCCGAACATCGCGGAAAAGGTGCGAACAAAAAAGTGATAGCAGCATTGCAGCATTGGGCGATAGTGCAGGGAATAACCGAATTCAGGCTGGATGTTTATAATGACAATTTATCCGCAGTGAAGGCCTATGAAAAAATAGGGTTCAGCAAACATTTGATCGAAATGCGGATGGAACTACCTGAGGATTAATGATCAAAAACTTCGTCCTGTAAGATACCATTAGTTCTATTGTGAAAAGCTATACACTCAAATACGAAACATTTATTCCAACCACGCTGGACAAGGCCTGGGATTTCTTCACCTCGCCGCTAAAACTGGTGAAGATCACTCCGCCGGATATGAATTTCGTTGTTACATCAGACTATAATGATTCGGATAAGGTGTATGCAGGGATGATCATTACCTACTTTATTTCTCCACTGTTTGGTATCAAATTAAGATGGATGACGGAAATCACCCACGTGAGGGAAAAGGAATATTTTGTAGATGAGCAGCGCTTTGGCCCTTATGCTTTATGGCATCACCAGCATCACTTTAAACAGGTGGAAGGCGGCGTTATGATGACGGATATTGTTAATTATGCCGTCCCGTATGGGTTTATCGGGCGGATAGCGAATATCCTTTTTGTTAAGAAGAAATTGAAAGAGGTGTTTAGTTTTCGAGAAAAAGTGATTGGGCAGTTGTTTGGGGTAGTAAAGTAAGGATGGCAAAATGCTACGGGGGCATTTCAAATCTCAGGAACTTGACAAGCTCCCGGTTTTAGATTCCTCGCTATCGCTCAGAATGACAATTAGGGGCTATTTATATTTTGTCATGCTGAACGATAGTGAAGCATCTGTCGCGAATCATATCTCCATTGCTGTGCATTCGTTGTTAAGCTCTTCGTCATCATTAAGAATGACTGTTAAGTATAATCATCTATTTTCTTAGGAGGCCATTCCATAATATCATAATTCAAAAATCTCCATTCAGGATTTTCGAGTTCGATTAGCTTATTTTTCTTACCCCTGACCCATCCTTTTATTTCCTTTTCTCTTTCGATAGCATGATTGACATATTGATATCTTCCAAAATAGACTAAGAAAAAGCATTTGTATCTACTTGTAAAGCTTCCCTTTTGATCGATTCCAAAATAGTGCTCGTATAGGCGCCGCTCTAAATCATTTGTAACGCCAGCGTACAATACGGTTTTGTTGAAATTGGTGAGGATATAGGTGTAGAAGTTGTATTAGCGCATATTTTTGATTTGGGTTCAATTATAAGTTTTAGGTAATAATGAAATTCCGTTATAGATTCTTCGCTATCGCTCAGAATGACAATCGTTTTTTTTATTATTTGTCATGCTGAACGACAGTGAAGCATCTGTCGCGAGTCATATCTTAAATTGTCGTGCATTTGTATGTCAGACTTTTCATCTGCAGTATTAAAGGAGAACTTAATGACAATACTTCTTCACCGCGTCCGCAGCAGCTTTTGAGCCTAATTGCAGAGCTTTGTTCATATCGACACAGGCACCGGTATTATCCCTCCCTACTTTTGCCAGTCCGCGGTTAAGATAGGGCGACGGGTCTTGCGGGTCTAATGCAATGGCGGAATCATAGTCTTTTATTGCTCCGGCAACATCCTTAAGGTTAAATTTTGCCTGTCCGCGCAGGTTGAAAAAATCTTCATTTTTTGGATCGATACGCATAGCTTCGCCGAAATCAGCATTGGTACGTTCTGCATCATTCAGATAGCTTTCGGCAAGGCCACGATAGGCGAAAACTTTGGTATTAGTGATATCAATATATAAAGCGCTGTTATAATCATCTATCGCTTTCTCATAATTTTTAAGTGCCACACGCACATTTCCGCGCACAAAATAGGCCTCGCCATCTTCCTCCTTGCTGATTTTTATTGCCAGATTAATGTCTTTCAATGCACCATCATAATCCCCCCTGGCAAATTTGGCGTTGCCCCTGTTATAATACGCCGCACCCGATGCGGTATCCAATCGCATAGCCAGGTCATAATCGGCGATCGCTTCATTAATGTTTCCAAGATTCTGTTTAGCTACGCCACGCTCCACGTAAAAATCGGCATTTTTAGGATGGGTTTTTATTAATTTATCGTACAGTTCAAGTGCCTCTTTATAGAATTTGGCGTCGATCAAAATTTTACCCAGTTCAACATATAAGCGCTGAAATCTTGAATTCAGATCGATCATCGTCTTCGTATCCGCCAATGCCCCTTTCCTGTCTCCTAATTTTATCCTGCATTTAATTCTTCTCAAATAATTTTCGGCATTTGAAGCGCCATATTCTATCATTTTATTATAATCAACTGATGCGGCACTATAATCCTTAAGCGAATATTTCAGGTCGCCGCGCACGGCATAAGCGTAATCATTCTTCGGGGCCATTTCAACCGCTTTATTCAGATCGGTCATTGCTCCGGTTGTATCATACTGTGCGGCTTTTGCCCTGGCTCGCGTGATATAAGCATAACTGTTTTTTGAGTCTAACTCAATAGCCTTGTTAGCGTCATCCGTGGCACCTGTGTATTCTTTTAACCCTAATCGTGTATCAGCCCTGCTCTGGAACGCATCGGAATTTTTTGGATCAAGCTCTATTGCTTTTTCGAATTCAGGAAGGGCCTCCTTTTTCCTGTTCATATTACTTTTTACCAGGCCATCATAGATATACAACTCGGCATTGTTCGGGTCTTTCTTTATTTGGTTACCGAAGTATTCCAGTGCTGCCTGTTCATTATCATCGTTTGCTAAGGCATGCGCCAGGTACTTGTATACGCCCGGCATTTTAGGATCAAGCTCGATAGTTTTTTTGTAGTCAGCAATCGCCGCTTTATAATTACCCAGGTTACCTTCTGCATTTCCGCGATAAAAAATAGCATGTGTATTTTTAGGGTTCAGGCTCAGTGCTGTTGTGTAATCTTCTATTGCCCCTTTAAAATCGCCAATGTTTCCTTTGGAGTTGGCGCGGTAATAGATCAGGTCTGAATTTTTTGGATCAAGCTTAACTGCCTTATCATAATCAAGAATAGCTTCCTTATCCTGGTGCAGATTGCTTTTACTAACACCACGATATTCGTATAACTGCGGATCATTTGGCGTGATCTCCATTGCCCTTGTAAAATCTTCTACTGCACCGCTGTAATCGCCTGAGTTAGATTTAGCATTAGCGCGATAATGATACATATCTGCATTGTGCGGACTCATCGAAATTGCCTTATCAAAATCCTCAATAGCACCTTTATAATCTTTTATGGCATTTTTGGCATTAGCACGATAGAACCAGGCATTAGCATTTGCCGGATCAAGTTCTATTGCTTTAGTATAATCAGCAATGGCGGCATTATTGTCATCAATATTGCCTTCTGCATTGGCACGATAAAAATAAGCCTTTGAGACTTTATCATTTAACTGGATAGCTTTGGTAAAGTCGGCAATAGCACCTTTATAATCTTTACGATTGCCTTTCTCGTTACCTTCCTGTATATGCTTATCAGCTGTCTGCGCCAAACAGTAAAATGGTAAAAGGAATAATATGATAAGTATCCTGGTCATTTTTATCGTTTATATATTTTAAAAAGGCCTTAGCACCAGCGAGACGGAACCACTTGTACCGTCACCTGTATTTCGTCCTGTAATAAATTTACCTCCTGTTATAAATATGGAAAATTCTCTACTAAATGAGTGCCCGTAGCTAAGAGAAACCTGGTTGAATGAAAAGTTTTTGTTGGCATAATATTGAGCCGGTAAAAATTGTTTATTCGACGAGTTCGAATAAAAACCACCCACAGAAACCGAAATCTGATTTTTGAATTGTTTATCCAGGTTCAACCCAAATGTACCGTTATATCTATCCTGGAAAGGACCGGTGCTGCTGATATATTGCCTGAAGCCATTTTCGAGCGAGAAATAAGCATTTGTTCCGAACATCTTCATGCTCCCCGAAAACATCAATTTCAATTCTCCGCCGGTCAGGCCATAGCCTAAGCTTGGGTTATTGACATACAAAGGAGTGATAACCGTACCCTGAACCATAAAGTAAAAGCGGTAATCTATATTGGCTACGTACCAGCGTATGCCGGTCTCGAGATCAGTAAGTCCCGATGCCGTGTTTTTAAAATTACTTTGCTCAAAAGTATTGGTTACATATGGAAGCTGGGCAACCAATGTGAAACGCCTGGTCAAACCATATTCAGTGTATAACTGGTAGGTCCATGAAGAGAAATGACCGTTATTATCGAAGGGGTGCAAATTACCGCCCGAATCCCACGCCTTATTCGCATAAAAATAACTTACCGATGGCGATAGCAGCAAACTATGCGGCCTTACGGGAAATCCACCGGCATAACTATTACTGCGCAATACTCCAAGGAGCAGAAATGCTACCAATAGCGGCTTTAATCGTATCTGTGTAAATTTCTTTGTCATATCTTAAAATAGTGCGAAGGCATCCCGCATCCACCTACCTTCCAGATCCTTGTATTTGGAACTAATTTCATGCGAAAGGTCTTTAAAGATCATGATGCGTTTTCTGCCAGGGATCAGGTTATAAGTTGCAAACTCGTTATTTGGCGGCGCAAACGGGTCGAGCAAACCGATACCCATTATAAAAGGGCACTTCACATTCACGGCGAAATTTCTGCCGTCAAAATAATCCAGATTACTCAGCACTTTTCCCATTGTCAAACCAGGCTGGGTTGCCGCGTATTTTTTAAAACTGCTGATTGGCCAGTCTACTTCGCCCACCATTCCGCGGATATCGCACAAGATAGGATTTTGGGCCGATGACAGGTTTACGCGGCTGTCGACACCAGCGAGAGCTATGGCCAGGTAGCCACCCATACTGCCGCCAGTTGCCAGGATATTGTCGTGCCTTAAATTTGGCTGGCTGTAAATAAAATCGACACAGCGTACACAATCCATGATCACGCCGCGCATTACATATTTTTCCTTGTTCTCAATCCGGTAAGTGAGAAACTCATCGCGACGGACATCAATCTCGCCGCGACTGGTGCCCTGCCCGCGTGTGTTTATGGTAATTATAGCGAGGTCCTGATCCAATCCTACTATTGGAGCGAGGTCAACCTGGTAGCCAGGCAGCCCGAGCAATACAGAAAACTTCCGGTTCTTATTTTTTGTCTTCGGCACTGTCATATAACCTTTGATAAGGTAGTTATCGAACGACCGCATCTGTATCTCGTATACATCGCGGTTTTCGGTATTCATTTTTGGCAGCGGGGTAATTTTAAAATCAGGCTTTACTTTGGCAAGTTCATCCTTTGTTTTTTGCCAGAATTCATCGAAATCGGCAGGGCGCGCATAGGCGGATTGTATTTCTTTCGGCCTTATGCCAAAAGCGCGGCGCGTAGTATCATCATAATCGCTTACATTGATCATGAAATTGATCTTGTAAAAGCCAGTTTGCAAATTAGGTATGCTGAAATCATAACTTTCCGAACTGTTCTTTCCGATTTTAACGCTGATCTTTTTTGAGGCTACTTTCTCCCCTTTTTCGGTAGTCAGCTGGTAGGAAACCGAGCCTGCCTGATCGTTATCCATTGTGTTTTTTACCGAAAAGGTGAACGACGCGGTTCCGCTAAAAATACCATCACTGTCGTGAATTTTGACTTCGGTACTTACATCGCCTTCAGCCCGGGTTTTCACACCGCCGGCAACTGCCCTTTTAAAGCTCAGCAGAGAAAGCAGCCCACAAACGATAACTAAAAATCTACCTTTTTTCACTGTCAATATTTTTATTCTTAAGAAAGTATTTAAAATTACAGTATATGATATTACGTCGTCGGTTTATTTATAAGAAAGTTTGATTTCCGAATGTAATGGTTCAAAGGTTCTTCAATAAACTTAAATAATAGTATTGAAATGCAGTTTAATACGATAAAAGCATACAAGAGGTTTAAACTGTCATTTTCAAACGGCGAATGCCAATCAACTTCCCAACTATCATATACTGCGAATGCCTGATCGTTAAGCCAGTTGAATGTATGATGTATCATACTGTACATATAGCCCAGGTGCACCAGGTAAAATATGTATGAGCTTTTGCCTAACAGCTCGACAAAAGGATTTGCGAGCACTTTTTTCAGGTTGCTGCCTTCGGTGATCAACCCATAAAAAAACGTCGCAATAAATACTGGCAGCACATAGTTATTAGTGATGATGCCGAGCGGATTATGTAAACCTGCCGACCATCCCATCGGAATAGTATATCTTGACATGGCAGCTATACAGGCAAAAATCCCCGTAAAACCCAGGTAAGTAAATCTGATCTTGTTGGTGCGGTCCACTCCATGCTGACGAACAAATAGTGCCAATTTGATCCCCACAAAAAACTCAAAACAACGGCCGAAATAGGTATACAGCATCATGAAGGTAAAGTTGCCGAAGAAGCCATACCAGTCTACATTGCGAAATAGCAGCACCATTAGAAAGCCGAAGCCGGTGATGGAGAGTATTTGCAGGTAGAACTTGTTATACTTTTTAATGACTAAGAACGCAATAGGCGCAGAAAAGTAAAAACATTCTTCAACAGTCAGCGACCAGCCCGGCCCGATTCCGGTAAAATTCAATTCGTGGAAAAAGCCGCGCACAAAAGTGATGTGCATAAAGAAAAGGCCGATGGCATTTGGGAATTTGCCGACTATGGCAGGTTCACGGGTGAAAAAATAATATATAAATGCTCCGCCCGTCAGCAAAAAATACATAGGGTAAATACGCGCCACACGGTTTTTAAGATATTGCTTAAACCAGTCGCCGGTAAGATGAAAATTATCAAAATACCTGAATGCGATGAGGAAGCCTGAAAGCACAAAAAAAATGGTTACCCCGATATGAAACTCGTTGAAAAATCGCTGAAATGCGTGGGGCATACCGCCATCAAAAATATAGGCGTAATGTGAAATGAAAACAAGGTAGGCAGCTAGTGCACGTACGCCAGTTAAGGCCGGAATATAATTTTTCAGGTCGATGCGTGGCAAAACTCTTTTATTGGTTTTTAACGGAGCTGCATGCCCCAAAGTTTTGATAAGTTGCTAAAATAAAGCAATATTATTGAATTATATAAAGGACGAACCTTGTATAATTCCGCGGTCAGAAATCGTTTTATCGATATAGTGCTGAATTTCAGACTTCTTTAATCCCCAGTTGGGCGCAATTAATAATTCCATGTCTGACAGACCGAACAATCGTTGTATCACTACGTCAGGCCGGACGATAGGTAATAGTTCGCACAGGAAATCGGCATACTCAGGTAAGCTAAATAGTTTGAATGGCTCTCTTTTGTATTTCACCCCCATAACTGAACCTTCTACAATATGCAGGTGATGAAACTTAACAAACTTGATCTGCGAATGGCGATTGATTTCATCCGCATATTTCAGCATCATCTCTTTAGTCTCCCATGGGAAGCCAAATATGGTGTGCACACAAATATCCAGCGCACTGTTGTCCACCAACTTCAAGGCCTTTAGCAGGTCTTCATGCGAACAGCCCCGGTTGATCTGTGAAAGCGTATCATTATAGATAGACTCCATGCCCATTTCCAGGTCCACATCAAAGCGGTCGGTATAGCTTTCCAGCAGAGCTATTTTCTCTGCGTCGATGCAATCGGGGCGCGTACCTACAGACAAACCAACAATATCCTCAGTATGGTAGCTTAATGCTTCATCATATAGCATTTTCAGATAATGCGCAGGTGCATAAGTGTTGGTATTGGGCTGAAAGTAAATGATGAATTTATCTGCCTTGTTGCCTTTGCGGGCACGTTCCATCCCTTGTATTACTTGCTCACGAACGGAAGGATTATTACGAGATACTGATGGCGTAAAAGAATCGACATTACAATAGGTGCAGCCGCCATAGCCTTTAGAGCCATCGCGGTTAGGACAGGTGAAGCCACCATCTACTATCACTTTGAACACACGCTGACCTTTATATTTTTCGCGCAGCCATGCCCCGTAATTATTGTAGCCCTTTATTCCCTGCTGTAATTGCGATTCCACTGATATTATCTGATTACACCGATGTTATTATGATACACCAATTGGCGCAAAGATACGATTTAATGGTGACACTGATTGAGTGACAGTTACGTAGCCAAGTAGTTTTACTTGCGGCTGATACGTAAAAAATACCGTTAAAAAACGAGTTGCGATGTATAGCCATTTGACCCACCTTTGGGTAAACAAAACCTAATTTTTTAAAACAATGACAAATTACACTACAAGAATTGAATTAGTTAACCCGGATTCGGGTGACTATGAATTGTTGCACAAGGAAATGCGCGACAGGGAGTTTTATCGTGCCATAAGTTATTGCGGAGTTTGGCACGATTTGCCAACTGCGGAATATGACCGCACTTCGAGCGCATTGTTGTCGCAGATTTACAGCGATGCCGGAGCCGCTGCTCAGGCTGTGATTAATAATAATCCGATTAACGACAAACAGGAAAAAAAGGATTATTATTTGCTGGTTACTGAAGCAGTGGAGAGGTCTTTCATACTGCCTCATACCACGGAGGTTGCAAAACTGCCTCCCGGTGCAAGTCTATAAATTTCGGATATCTGATTTTTATAGCAATCATTAATAATTTGTGAGCAGTGTTCCCATCTCAGTACAGGTCTTTTTTCGATAAAAACCACGCCACAAACAATATAGAAATTCGATTAATTACTAATTAACTATCGGTCAATTAATTAAATTAAAAATATATTATTAGCCGAAAATAGTGCCATTAGGCACGGTTTTGATGCGGAAATAGGCAATTAACCAAAATGTTAACCTTTAAAATTTTTTAGTTATGCCTACCACAAAAAATCCCGAAAGCACAAGGGAAAATGAAAACTCAAGAAGAATGGGAGGATCAACATCTTCAGGTTCACAAGGCAACTCCAGTCGCTCAAAAAGCAATGAAAGAAGCGACCAGCGCAAGCAAGGCAATCAAAACTCAAAAAGCCACAGGTGAACCGGTTAAGGAACAGCAGTGATGCTGTATAACAGCATGGGTCAATCGACCCGAAACGGGATCTGTTAATTACAGCTCCCGTTTTTTATAAGCTGAGCATCAGGGCATCCCCTTAAAGTAACTGTAGTAACCAAACATTTTATTCACCTCTTGGTTACGATTATATTACAAAACATTAATAATCAACACTATGAAAAATCACATCAAGTTACCAATTCTTGCAGTGGCAATAGCTTTATCTGCTGTCGCGTGTAAAGGGAACAGTTCCAGCTCGAGTTCGGATTCAACCAAAAGCGTGGATTCGTCTACAACAAAGGTTGACTCAACTGTAAAACAAGACACCGGCACGAAAATGGCACCCGACACTTCGAAAAAAGCGGACACCGTAAAGAAGACGGTTAAGACAACTGAAAAGAAAACGACTTCTAAGAAGAGTGAATAAGATAATTTGTGAATTTTATGAGGGCCCGGTATTTGTCGGGCTTTTTGTTTTTCTCTGAACTATGATTTTGAGATCACTGTGATTAATGTTTGCAGATTTCATACATCTGCATATTTGCACATTCACACATCTGTACATCCCCTCATTATTATGCACGCATAGCTTTACGGTATTTTGATTAGATTTGTGGTGTAAACATGGCTAATGGAAACCATCGCACCCTACCATTCTAAAAATAAGATACGTTTTGTAACTGCCGCCTCGCTGTTTGACGGGCATGATGCGACCATTAATATTATGCGCCGCATTTTGCAATCGTCTGGTGCAGAGGTGATCCATCTGGGCCACAACAGATCTGTGGATGAAGTGGTGAATTGCGCCATACAGGAAGACGTGCAGGGCATCGCCTTAACCTCCTACCAGGGCGGGCACATGGAGTACTTTAAATATATGTATGACCTGCTGAAGGAACGCGGCGCAGGGCATATCAAAATATTTGGTGGTGGTGGCGGTGTGATATTGCCGGAAGAAATAAAAGAATTGCAAGAGTATGGCATAGCACGCATCTACTCGCCCGACGATGGCCGGAAGATGGGTTTGCAGGGGATGATCAACGATATGCTGCAGCAATGTGATTTTCAAACGGTAGCGAAACTCAATGGCGAATTAAAACATCTGCCTGAAAAAGATCCGAAGGCGATTGCGTCGTTAATTACATTGGCGGAAAACCAACCGGAACAATTTGCAAAGGCAGGTGATGTAAAACACAAAAAGACGGCTCATACCCCGGTATTGGGAATAACCGGAACCGGCGGAGCTGGCAAATCGTCATTGGTTGATGAGTTTGTTCGCCGTTTTTTGATGGAGACAGACAAAACGTTGGCCATTATTTCTGTCGATCCATCCAAACGCAAAACAGGCGGCGCTTTATTGGGCGACCGCATCCGGATGAACTCTATTAATAACCCGCGGGTGTATATGCGTTCGCTGGCTACCCGGCAGGCTAATTTGGCGTTATCCAAATATGTGCAGGAATCGATCGATATATGCAAAACCGCAGGTTTTGATCTGATCATCGTTGAGACATCGGGCATCGGCCAATCAGATACCATGATCACTGATTATTGCGATGTGTCCTTATATGTTATGACGCCGGAGTTTGGCGCGGCAACGCAGTTAGAAAAGATCGACATGCTCGATTTTGCCGATATTGTTGCGCTGAATAAGTTTGATAAACGTGGCGCTTTGGATGCCATCCGCGATGTGCGTAAACAATACAAACGCAATCACCAGCTCTTTGAGGCAAAGGATGAAGACTTACCAGTGTTCGGCACAATGGCATCACAGTTTAATGATCCTGGCATGAACAATTTGTTCGAGGTCCTGATGCGAACTGTTAAAGCAAAAACAGGCGTTGATTTTATAGGCAAGAAATACGATGTTGCTGCCCTGCATTGGGGCGAATCGGAAAAGATATTCATCATTCCGCCAGACCGTACACGATACCTGGCCGAAATTGTGGAAAGCAGTCAGACTTACAATACCTGGGTGAATGAGCAGGGTAAGATTGCACAGCAGATGTTTCAAGTAAAGGGGGCTATCGATTTATTAAATGAAACTTCCATAGAGGCGCAAAGCATTGCGTCTCTGCAAGATATTTACAAACACCTGGAAAGTCACCTGCATCCTGAATGCAAACGATTATTGAACGAATGGCCGGAAACGGTAAAAAAATATAAAGCTGATGATCTGATATACAAAGTCCGGGACAAGGAGATACGTCAGCCATTGTTTTACACTTCACTTTCGCAGTTGAAGGTACCCAAAATATCTTTGCCGCGATACGAGGCCTGGGGAGATATTTTGCGCTGGCTGTTGACAGAGAACGTACCCGGAGAATTTCCGTATACGGCAGGCGTGTTCCCTATCAAACGCGAAGGCGAAGACCCCACCCGTATGTTTGCCGGCGAGGGCGGCCCGGAGCGCACCAACAAACGTTTTCATTATGTTTCGCTAGGGCAGCCGGCGCACAGGCTGTCTACGGCTTTTGATTCGGTTACCCTTTATGGTGAGGACCCGCATGTTCGTCCTGATATTTATGGCAAGATCGGCAACTCGGGTGTCAGTATCGCGACTGTTGATGATGCGAAAAAACTGTATTCAGGATTCGATCTATGTAATCCATCCACTTCAGTATCCATGACCATCAACGGCCCTGCCCCTATGCTGCTGGGTTATTTTATGAATGCGGTGATCGACCAGCAATGTGAAAAATATATCCATGAGCACAAACTGGAGCATTTAGTGGAAGCTAATTTTAAGAAGTTATATGATGATAGGGGTATTGCAAGACCAAAGTATTCGGGAGAGCTGCCAAAGGGTAATAAAGGTTTGGGCCTGATGCTGCTCGGCCTTACAGGCGATCAGGTATTGGATGCTGATGTATATCAAAAGATAAAAGCCAAAGCCATTGCGACAGTTCGAGGTACAGTGCAGGCGGATATTTTAAAAGAAGACCAGGCGCAAAACACCTGTATTTTCTCTACTGAATTTGCATTGCGGATGATGGGTGACATACAACAGTATTTTATCAACCAGAAAGTGCGTAACTTTTATTCGGTGTCGATATCGGGTTATCATATCGCCGAGGCTGGTGCCAATCCTATCACACAGTTGGCCTTTACCCTATCTAACGGGTTTACTTATGTGGAGTATTACCTGAGCCGTGGGATGCATATTGATGATTTTGCACCAAACTTGTCGTTCTTTTTCTCTAATGGTATCGACCCGGAATATTCGGTGATCGGTCGTGTGGCGCGCAGGTTGTGGGCAAAGGCTATCAAAAACAAATACAAGGGTAACGACCGCTCGCAGAAACTGAAATATCATATCCAAACCAGCGGTCGCTCCCTGCACGCACAGGAAATCGATTTTAATGATATCCGCACGACGTTGCAGGCTTTGTATGCTATTTATGACAACTGCAACTCGCTACATACCAATGCTTATGATGAGGCGATTACCACTCCTACCGAAGAATCTGTTCGCAGGGCAATGGCAATACAGTTGATCATTAACCGTGAGTTGGGATTAGCTAAGAATGAGAACCCATTGCAAGGCGCATTTATTATTGAAGAATTAACCGACCTGGTAGAAGATGCAGTGTTGGCTGAATTTAAACGACTAAACGATCGTGGTGGTGTATTGGGCGCCATGGAAACCATGTACCAGCGCGGAAAAATACAAGAAGAGTCATTGTATTATGAAACCCTAAAACATAACGGGGAATATCCTATTGTTGGGGTAAATACCTTCCTGAACAAAAAGGGGTCGCCTACCATCACGCCGTCAGAGGTGATCCGCGCGACAGAGGAAGAGAAACAATTCCAGATCAGCGCGCTGGAAGCTTTCCAGGAACGAAATGCGGATAAAGCGCCAGCTTTATTAAAAGAACTGCAAGCCAAAGCCATTGCCGGAGAAAACATTTTCGAGAGCCTGATGGAGGCTTGTAAGTATTGTTCGCTTGGGCAGATATCACATGCTTTGTATGAGGTGGGGGGGCAGTATAGGAGGAATATGTAGAGCTAGTGATTACAGATTGGTGACTGGAAATCGGTTAAATGCCTTTTTAATTTTTTGAATCACAGTATCAATGTTGTTCGCTTTCGGCTATACCTTGATCGATAATAATTCGGAAACGTGGCAGCATGTTTCCCTCGACACTGATAGACTTTAACATACCTCCCAACCGGTAAATTTTGCCGACGCTATTCTTAAAATCCTCCACATGCCATTTATCGTCCAAGACAATATATTCAAAACTAAATATTTGAGTAGCTGTCTTATTTGTAGATGTTATAAAAAGAGAATCTGTTTTTTCATTATGCATCATTATGCTATTAAAACCCTGTTTTAAAGAAACAGGATGCGACGGCAAAATGATCAATTTACCTGTAAACCCTTGCACCGCCTTAATTGCTTCATCTTTTGTTACTTTTCTTAAATTTAGCAAACCGGCTTCGGAGTGGATATACATATATCTTAAGAGTGCAACTCCTATATTATTTTCTTCGTCGTCCGGTGTTTTGTTCAGCAGTTGAAGAGATAAAGTATTTGCGTTTTGCCAATCCTCATTTTGCAAGCTGACTATCAGATTCCGCCATTCACTCGAGTGAGTCAATGATTGTGCATGGGCATTTAATATAAGAACTGATAATAACGAGAATAGCAGGATGAGCCTTTTCATTGTGAGATAAAGTTTATGCATTATAAAATTACAAATTTCCCCTGATGAATTGGTTAGATTTTCCAAAAGGCTTGACTTAACAATTACGTTACTTTATTTAAATTTATTCTTGTTTCAATTTATGAAAAAAGTAGCCCTAAATACTATCCTTTTACTATCCGTAACTTATGTATTCGCTCAGGATACTACTCCTCCTGCCGCAAAAAAGCTAATCAAATATTACAGCAATTGGGTTACCGGCTTCTCAAACAATCATTTGTTATTTAAAGACGGCACATGTATGGTTTGGGATGATGGAATAAAAAATAAATCATTCGAAGACCTGCTCGAAAAACCTGACCTGAAGGATATGTTTGGGCAGGCCTACACCACAGGAAATCTAAAATCGCCTCCTCTTAAAAATTTTGACCCTGGCAGAGTGAGGAACGAGGCTTTTTTTATGAAGATTTACGGATCCTCAGAAAAACAGGTGAGTCAGCATCTGACGGAAATTACCTGGTGCCCTAAGCTGGTTGGGCAAAAAGTCA
>Ga0207644_10001477_pt1 | contig 15122 bp, 13 predicted proteins | sample KBSS73metaG_FD_184326 | JGI IMG/M metagenome (GOLD analysis project Ga0207644, IMG submission 184326) | Switchgrass rhizosphere microbial communities from Kellogg Biological Station, Michigan, USA - KBS S7-3 metaG (SPAdes) (version 2) | ecosystem: Host-associated > Plants > Roots > Rhizosphere... | reverse complement strand
CGCACCTGGCCCCGAACCCTTTCTGAGCAGGGCTGATGCCGCCGATATCCAGATGAGAGCGGGAAACCACATCCCCTAGAATGTCCAGGCGTCGTACGGCACTGAAGAGGCCATCACCTCGGAGCTCCGGGAAGAACCTGAAGAAACAGGATAGACCCCGGCGGGCAAGCCCGTTATAGCTGTAATGAGAAGCAAACAAGGTGGTACCACGAGGAAACTCGTCCTTGAATTATAACTTTGGTTGTAATTCGGGGACGAGTTTTTTTATGGAAGAAAAAAATTTTCAAATCAATAAAAGCGAAGCCGCATCTCGTGAAGAGAGAGTTTTGGAATTCTGGAAACAAAATAAAATTTTTGAAAAATCTCTGAACCAGACCGAAGGCGGAAAAGAGTTTGTCTTTTACGAAGGCCCACCCACGGCAAATGGTGAGCCAGGCATACACCACCTCGAAGCGCGAGCGTTTAAAGACGCTGTTCCGAGATATAAAACAATGCGCGGGTATCATGTGCGAAGAAAAGGTGGTTGGGACACTCACGGTTTGCCCGTGGAGCTTCAGGTTGAAAAAAAGCTGGGGCTAAATTCCAAAAAAGCTATTGAAGAATACGGCATCGCAAAGTTCAATCAGGAGTGCAAAGAATCTGTCTGGGAATATTTGGATGTATGGAATCGTTTTACGAGGCGGATTGGCTATTGGGTGGACCAGGATAATCCTTACGTGACTTATCACAACGAATACATAGAATCTGTCTGGCATATCGTCAAAAAAGTAAACGAGCGAGGTTTGCTTTATAAGGATTATAAAGTCGTGCCGTGGTGCCCGAGATGCGGCACAGTACTCTCCAGCCACGAACTCGCGCAAGGATACGAGGATGTAAAAGATTTATCAGTCTATGCAAAATTTAAAATTAAAGGACAGGACCGGACTTATATTTTGGCCTGGACGACCACCCCTTGGACCTTGCCGGGCAATGTCGCGCTCGCAGTGGGCGAGTACATACCTTATGTCAAGATAGAAAAAGACAGCGAGTTCTTAATTTTAGCAAAAGACAGGCTAAATATAATAGATGGCGGGTTCAAAATTGTCAGTCAAATGAAGGGCAAAGATTTGATTGGTTCGGAGTATGAACCCCTTTATCCCTATTTAGCCGAAAACATCGCTGAAGTTGAAAAACCTAAACTTGCAAAAGCATACAAAGTTTACGGAGCGGATTTCGTAAACACCGAGGACGGTACCGGCATCGTGCATACTGCCGTCATGTACGGGCAGGATGACTTTGTTCTCGGCACTCAAACCGGCCTGCCGAAGCATCATTTGGTGGGGCTCGACGGTAAATTCTTGGCGGGCACGGGTATTTTTGAGGGCAGATTTGTAAAAGACGAAGAAGTGGCGGTGGATATAATCAAAGATTTGGCGCACAGGGGGCTTTTGTTCAAAAAAGAAAAATACGAGCACTCATACCCGCACTGCTGGCGCTGTAAGACTGCGCTTATTTACTACGCGCGCGATTCGTGGTACATCCGGATGTCCGACCCGAAAATAAAAAAAGAACTTATCCAAGAAAACGGAAAAATCAACTGGGAGCCGGGTTATATAAAAAACGGACGCTTTGGGGAGTGGCTGCGGGAAATAAAAGACTGGGCCATTTCCCGCGAACGTTACTGGGGCACACCGCTGCCGGTCTGGGTTTGCGAGGCTTGTAAAAAAGTTGAGCTCATCGGCAGCATTGCGGACTTGAAAAATAAAAGCAAAAAATCCGGCAATAAATATTTTGTCATGCGCCACGGGGAATCCGAAGGCAATTTAGAGGAGAGGATAAAGTGCAATGTTGAAGACGAGGACCATTTAACTGAAAAGGGAAGACAAGAAGTTCTGGATGCTATTCCAGAATTAAAAAATAAAAAAATCGATTTAATAATTTCTTCTGATTTTATCAGGACAAGGGAAACGGCAGAAATAGTGAAAAAAGAATTAGGCATTTCCGACAGCAGTCTGATATTTGATGCAAAGATAAGAGAATTTAATGTGGGAACTTTTGATGGAAAGACATGGGAGGAATATTATGAATCTCGCGAAAAAAAAGACTGGTATTCTTATATTCCCAAAAGCGGCGAATCTTGCAAAGACGTCAAACAAAGGATGACTGAGTTTTTGTATGGTATAGAGAATAAATACAAAAGTAAAAATATCTTGCTTGTTATGCATGAAGGGCCGGCTCGCATGCTTTGTGCCGGAATCAAAGGCTGGAATGACGTGGAGACATCAGAAAAATTAGAAAATGAAATTCCTCATTTTAAAAACGCAAAAGTTGTAGAGCTTCCATTTGTTCCCATTCCTCACAACCAATACTTTGAACTTGACTTGCACCGGCCGTATATCGACGAAATTTCACTTGTCTGCGACTGCGGAGGCAGCCTTGTCCGCACCAAAGAAGTTATGGACGTCTGGCTTGACTCCGGCGCCATGCCTTTTGCCGAGGACCATTACCCTTTTGAAAATAAAAAATGGGTAGAGGGCGTGGGCTATCCCGCGGACTACATATCCGAAGCCATAGATCAGACGCGCGGCTGGTTTTATACATTGCATGCAGTAGGGGTGCTGATGGGGCGGGGCAGAGCTTATAAGAATGTCATCTGCTTGGGCCATCTCATGGATGCTTCCGGCAAAAAGATGTCCAAATCACTCGGCAATATCGTCGACCCCTTCGTCATGATAGAAAAATACGGCGTGGATGCTTTGCGCCTATGGATGTATTCCGTGAACCAGCCGGGCGAATCGAAAAATTTTGATGAAAAAACTGTTGCCCTGCTCCAAGCCCAGGTTTTCGGGCTGCTTTATAATGTTCTCGCGTTTTATGAACTTTATCCGATGATAGAACTCGGCACCGGTCGCAAAAAATCCAACCAAGTGCTCGACCAATGGATTCTGGCAAGGCTAGATGAGCTTACCGAATCCATGACACACAATCTCGAACGCTACAAGCTGCTAGAGCCTGTCCGGGAATTAAAAGAATTTGTGAATGATTTGTCCACTTGGTATTTGCGGCGCTCTAGGGAGCGCATAAAAGAAGGAGACGAAGACGCAAAGCAGACTTTATATTTTGTCTTAAAAACTTTGGCAATGCTCATGGCTCCTTTTGCACCTTTTGCTGCCGAAGACATATGGCTCAGATTGAAAACCACATCAGACCCGGCTAGCGTGCATTTGGCAAAGTGGCCTTCGCCCCCGCGCAAGTTTTTTACCTTTGGGCGTCCCAATGTCTTATCTAAAATGGAGACAGTCCGGAATATCGTGTCGCTCGGTCTTGAAGCCCGCCAGCGCGCAGGTATCAAAGTCAGGCAGCCGCTCGGCAAGCTGGAACTCGTGGGCGAGCCCTTATCTTCCGAATATATCCAAATAATTAAAGACGAACTCAATATAAAAAACATCCATTATGCTTTAAAAATGAAAATTGGTATTACCAAAGTGGAGCTGGATACCAGCATTACCTCCGAACTCAAGGAAGAAGGCAATTATCGCGAACTTCTGCGTGGGCTCCAGGATATCCGGAAAAGCAAAGGGCTGACACCGAGCGATGCCGTGAACCTCGTGTTTGAAACAAACGAGGAAGGCAAGAGGTTGGTGCAAAAATTCGAAAGTGATATTAAAAAAGCAGTACTTGCCACCCAGATAGAGTTTCAGGCAAACGGTGGCCAGGAAATAAAAATTGACAGCTTGGTCTTTAACGTCAAAATTGATAAAATATGATTCATGCATCATATTTATCACACCGAAGGCATAATCCTGGGCAGCACAAACAAAGGGGAAGACGATAAGCAATATTATATTTTTACACGGGAGCTCGGCATGATTTACGGGAGCGCTTCCGGAGTCCGCAAGATGTCTTCCCGGCTGCGTTTTATCCTCCAGGACTTTGCTTACCTAAAGATAGACTTGGTTCAGGGCAAAAATATTTTTCGCATCACCAGCGCTTCTAAAACCAATGCTTTGGAAGGAATCGGCAAGAGGTCGGAGGCTTTTAGGGTTTTCGGCAATATAGCCCGCCTTCTCCGGCGCCTGCTTGCTGGCATGGAGCCGAACGCCGCACTTTTTGATGATTTACTTTCCGGTTTGACTATTTTGGAAAAAGTTAAAAATGTGCCCGAAGCTCGGAATGTCGAAGCCGTACTGGTTCTACGTATTCTCAATAATCTGGGTTATATAGGAGAAAATGCGGCGCTCAATGATTTTATACGTTCGCCTTTTGGCGAGGAACTTGTGTTTGAAGCCGCCAAATCCAAAAATCATATTTTACGCCAAGTAAACAAGGCCTTAAAGGAAACCCATTTGTAGTTTCATTCCGGCGATTTTAAAAATTCCTTTCAAAATGATACAATTGAAAGATGCCTTTGAACGACGGAGACAAGCTAAACCGGCTTGAAGAACTCAAAACAAAACTTTTTAGCAAAGATTATCATACAAAATCCGAGCATAGGTCCAGTTTCAGCCATCCGCAGAGGACAAGCGATGTTCCCGACTCTTGGCCCGATTCTGATAAGGCTATGGACGGGCTATTGGGCTACGGGGAGAAATTTTTTATGAAAACAACTGCCTTCAAAAAATTTTTTATTTTTTCAATTGTGGCTTTTATTCTGGCTCTCGGCTACGCAGGCTATGTGATGTTTTTTTCCGGCAACACCGTTTCCAACGACAATATCGACATCTCTATTTCTGGCAATAGCTTTACTGCGGGCGGCGAAGAACTTGCACTTTTGGTTGGCATAACTAACCGCAATAATTCTGCATTGAATCTGGTCGACTTGGTAGTGGAATATCCCAAAGGTGGCGGCGGAGGGACATCTGCCGGCATGGAAAGATTGCGTGAATCGCTCGGTACCATCGCAGCAGGGGGAACCCGAAATGAAAATATCAAGCTAATTCTTTTTGGAGAACAGGGCAGCAAGATTCCCATAAAAGTTTCAATTGAATACAGAATTGAAGGCTCCAATGCTATTTTTGTGAAAACCAAAAATTATGAGGTCACTGTCAGCTCTACCCCTATCAATCTCTCGGTGGATGCTCCCTTTTCTATCAGCCCGAATCAGGAAATAGCTTTAAATATAAAATCCAAGTTAAATGCGACCGCGCCGGTGCCCAATATAATGATAAAAGTGGATTATCCGGTAGGTTTTGTTTTCACATCTTCCATTCCGGAACCGACAATAGGCAACAATATCTGGAATATGGGGGATTTGGCTCCCGGAGTCGAACGCAATGTTTCGATTTCCGGCAAAATGGTCGGCGTTTTTGACGGTGAAGAAAAAAGTTTTCATGTTTTCACTGGCGAGCAATCCGATTCTGACAAATCCTCTATCGGTACTGTTTTTAATGCCTTGACCCATACGGTGCTGGTCAAAAAACCTTTTATTGAAGCCCGGCTTGCTATCAACGGCATATATCAAAACGAATATGCGGTAAGCTCTCAAAATCCAATCCAGGGCCAGATTAACTGGACCAACAATTTAGATACCAGGATAGACGATATGGTAATACAGGCCAAGATTTCAGGCAACGCTTTTGACAAAGAAACAGTGTCCGCGGAACAAGGCATTTACGATTCCCTGCAAAGCACAATGACCTGGGATAAATTTTCACTGGATAAGTTTGCGGAAATAAATCCGGGGGAATCCGGTTCGGTAAATTTTTCCATCACGCCGCTGCCTCTCTCCTCTGACAATAATGGCATTCTTTCTAGCCCTTCCATCACCATAGAAGTTTCACTTTCCGGCAAACAACTGACCGAAGGGTATTCACCGGCAAGTTTAAGCAATTCCGATTCTAAGACTATAAAAATTATCTCGGATGCCGGCCTGGCGGCCAAGGCGCTCTATTATTCGGGGCCATTTACCAATACCGGTCCGATTCCTCCAAAGCCGGAAACGGAGACCACATACACAATAGTATGGACACTTTCGAACACCGCCAACGACATTTCCAAGGCTAAAGTGACTGCCGTCCTGCCTGCATGGGTGCGTTTTGCTGGTACTGTCTCTCCGCCCCAAGAAAACTTGGCTTACAATTCCTCTACCCGGGAAGTGACTTGGGAAGTAGGCAAGCTCGCAAGAGGCACCGGGACCAGCGCGGCCGAGAGGACAGTGGCCTTTCAGGTGGTGCTTACTCCTCTATTCTCCCAAGTGAGCACCTCTCCCACCCTCATCAATGAAGCGGTTTTGACCGGCCATGATGATTTTGCTAATGTGGACATAAGAGCCAGCAAATTTTCTCTGCGTACGGACTTGACCAACGACAGCGCGTTTCCTGCCGGCGGCGGAGTGGTGACTCAATAAAATGGCACAAAAAGAAGGCAACAACGATTTGATGGAAAAAATAGTTTCGCTTTGCAAAAGGCGCGGTTTTATCTTTCAGGGCTCGGAAATATACGGCGGGCTTGCAGGGTTTTTCGATTATGGTCATTACGGTTTAGCATTGCAGAACAACATAAAAAATTCCTGGTGGAAAAAATTTGTGGACACCAGGCGCGATATGTATGGCCTGAATTCCTCTATAATCTTTAACCCTAAAGTATGGGAAGCCTCGGGGCATGTCAAAGGGTTCTTAGGAGTCACGGAAGAGGGAAAAAAATTTAACGAAATGTTTAAAACAGAAGTGGGAGTCGGAGAAGATGCCCTTACAGCATACCTTCGCCCGGAGACAGCTCAAGGCATATTCGTAAATTTTAAAAACACGGTGGACGCCTTTCATCCTAAATTGCCGTTTGGCATAGCGCAGATAGGCAAAGCCTTCCGCAACGAAATAGCCCCGCGCGATTTTGTCTTCAGATTAAGAGAATTGGAACAAATGGAAGTCGAGTATTTCATACGAGCTGAAGATTGGGAGAAATATTTCGAATACTGGCGCGGCCAAATGATGGATTGGATGGAGGAGATAGGGCTCGATATGGGCAAGATACATGAACTCGAAGTAGGCGACGGAGACAGGGCCCATTATTCAAAAAAAACGATTGATTTTGAGTTTGATTTTCCGTTTGGCAGAAAAGAACTTTATGGGCTCGCGTATAGAACTGATTTTGATTTAAAAAATCACAAGCTTGATTACATAGATGAAGAAAAAAGCGAAAAAATAATTCCGCACGTTATCGAGCCGTCCATGGGCGTCGAGAGGTCTGTTCTGGCGCTTTTACTTTCTGTATATGCAGAAGATGAAAAGGACGGCGAAGTCCGTTCCTATTTAAAATTCAAGCCGAATATCGCTCCCGTAATCTGCGCGGTTTCGCCGCTCCTTAAAAATAAGCCGGAGCTGGTAGAATATGCCAACACAAAAGTCTATGCGCCTCTTAAAGAAGAATTCGGCCGGGTAGCCTGGGATGACAATGGCAATATCGGCAAGCGCTATCGCCGGCAAGATGAAATCGGCACGCCTTTTTGCATTGTGGTTGACTTTGACACGCTCGCCGACGATACGGTGACGGTGCGCGAGAGGGATACCGGAGGGCAGGAGAGGGTAAAAGTGGCAGACTTAAGGACGTATCTAAAAGAAAAAATAAAGTAGAAAATATAGATGAAGTTTTCAAAAAAAGTTTTAAAAAATGGCCTCCGGGTGGTGACGGTACCCATGGCAGATAATCCCACAGTGACGGTCCTGGTCCTGGTTGAAGCGGGTTCTAAATACGAAATAAAAAAATTAAACGGCATTTCGCATTTTTTGGAGCATATGTGCTTCAAAGGCACCTTGAAGCGGCCTAAAGCTATAGACATTTCCAAAGAGCTTGATGCCCTGGGCAGCCAGTACAATGCTTTTACTTCCCAGGAATATACGGGCTATTATGCGAAGTCGGATGCCAGGCACTTTCGCCAGATTTTCGATGTAGTTTCCGACATTTACCTGAATTCTACCTTTCCGGAAGTGGAAATAGAAAAAGAAAAAGGCGTAATTATCGAAGAGATAAATATGTATGAAGATATGCCGCACCGACACGTGCAGGACCTCATGATAAAGCTTTTATACGGCGACCAGCCTGCAGGCTGGAACGTGGCGGGCGAAAAAGAAAATATTTTAAAAATGAAGCGCGAAGACTTTGTAAAATATAAGTCGGAGCATTACTTGCCGGAAGCCACTATTCTCGTGGTGGCCGGTAAAATCACAGAGAAGGATGTCATGAAGGAAGTCAAAAAGATTTTTGGAGAAGCTCCGCGCGGAGAAAAATCCAAAAAAGTAAAAGTACGCGAGCGACAAATAAAGCCGAAAGCCCTGGTTAAATTCAAAAAGACCGACCAGACCCATTTTGTTTTGAGTGTCCGCACTTATGACCTTTTCAAGTCTAAAAATAATGCTATTTTGTCGGTCTTGGGAGCAGTCTTGGGTGGGGGGATGAGCTCGCGGCTTTTTCAAAAATTGCGTGAGGAGATGGGCGTCGGCTATTATGTGCGGGCTTACAATGATGCTTATACCGACCATGGATTTTTTCAGATTTCTGCAGGAGTCGATAATAAGAGGATAGAAGAAGTAATTAAAGCGGTTTTGGAAGAATGCCGAAAGTTGAAAATTTATAAAGTGGACAAGGAAGAGCTGCAAAAGGTCAAAGAATACCTCATAGGCAATATGAAGCTCTCTCTCGAGTCGACGGACGACATTGCAAACTTCTACGGCGGGCAGGAAATTTTGAAACGCGATATTAAAAGCGCCAAAGAAAGAGCAGATGAAATCCGCGCGGTGACTGCCCCCCAAATCCAAGCCCTAGCCCGAGAAATTTTTAAAAACAAGAAACTCAACCTCGCCCTTATCGGTCCGTTTAAAGAAAAATCCAAATTCTTGAAGATATTGAAATTTTAATTTATTTCACGTACTATAATCTATATGAGGCTAGAGGACAATTCACCAATAAAGCCGAGAATGCTTAATCTTGAAGAACAAGAGGAATTGGAGGCGGTTAGAAAGGATGGAGGCATGACTGTGACCGAAGATCCTATACATGCCAAACCTAATTTTGAAATGAGTAAACAGCCTGAGCAGCCGTTGGACAAAAGAACAAAGAAAATTCAAGAGAGGGTTAAAAGGTCTGAGAGGCAAAGCAGAGAAATGGACAAAAAAGAGGAAAACGACCTGAAAAAAGAACAGGCTGATTATGGATCTGGTGTAAATAAAAGCCAGCTGGACCCCGAGGAAATAAAGAGGAGAAAAGAATTTGTTCAAAGCGGCATGGTAAAAAGAAAGAAACCTAAAGCAAATTTGGATTGGCACGATAAGCACGATAAATAGGAGTGACCGATTGTCATTTACGAGTTGAGTTTTAGCTTAACTGTCTTTTGTGTTATTATATTCAAATGCCCGACAAAGGTTCTGTGACTCATATCTCCGTGACGACCGGCACGATGGTCCGGGTGATTTTAGTGGCGCTCACCGTACTTCTTATCTGGGTCTTGCGGGACCTAATTTTGGTAATTCTCACAGCCATCGTCCTCGCGTCTTTCGTAGAGTCCGCCGTGCCGCATTTTAAAAAGCTTGGTATAAACAGGGTGCTCGGGATTGTGATTTTATATACCATATCCCTTCTTGTACTGGCAGGATTATTTTATCTGTTCGCCCCGCTTCTTATCACCGAATTATACAATTTTTCCACTTTCGTGGCCTCATACATTCCGGGCGTTTCACTGCTCAGCTTCTTCCAAAACGAAGCCTTCTCCGGCGCTAAGGATATTGTCGGCAGTCTTTCCGGCGGATTCTCGCTCGCAGCGCTCATGTCCATATCCAAAGCTTTTATCACCAATCTTTCCGGTGGTTTCTTCCAGACTTTTTCCGTAATTTTCGGCGGTATTTTCAACTTCATTTTGATTATCCTTATTTCTTTTTACTTGTCGGTGCAAGAAAAGGGTATCGAGAATTTTCTCAGAATTATTTTCCCCATTCATCACGAAGAGTACGTCGTAGACTTGTGGGAGCGTTCCCGCAAGAAGATAGCGCTCTGGATGAAAGGGCAGATACTTCTTGGGGTGGTGGTCGGAGTGCTTATCTATCTTCTTCTTTCGCTCCTCGGTATTGAATACGCGCTTCTGCTGGCGCTTATTGCGGGTATCATGGAGCTCGTGCCTTACGGCATGCTCATCTCGCTTATTCCAGCCTTTGCCTTCTCTTATCTCTCCGGCGGGCTCGAAAGCGCACTCTTAGTCACAGGGTCCTACCTCATAATTCATGAATTTGAAGTATTCCTGTTTGCGCCGCTTATCATAAAAAAAGTGGTGGGCCTCTCCCCGATTGTTATCATCTTGTCGATTCTGATTGGCTTCGAGCTTTCCGGCATATGGGGCGCCGTCCTCGCTATACCGGTCGCGGTCATCATAATGGAATTTTTGAGTGATGTGGAGAAGGAAAAGGTTTTAGCCCGCAGCAAAAATGCATAAAAAAAGTTTCTACATTACGACCACCATTCCCTATGTGAATGCGGACCCTCATATCGGCTTCGCGCTCGAGCTCGTCCAATCGGACGCTATCGCGAGGTATCAGCGTCTTACGGGCAGGGAAGTGTTTTTTACTACCGGCACCGATGAGTACGGACAGAAGATATGGGAAGCGAGCATGAAAGAAGGTAAAACAGTAGAAGCTTATGTGGATGGCTACGCCCAAAAATATATAAACCTGAGCAAAGTTCTAAACATCTCGCTCGACAATTTTATCCGGACCACCAGCCCCGAGCATATAAAGGCCGCCCAAGAATTCTGGCGGCTGTGCGACGAAGCTGGCGATATCTACAAAAAGAAATACAAAGGTTCGTACTGCGTAGGCTGCGAATCTTTCAAAACCGAAAGAGATTTGGATGAAAATGGGAAATGCCTGCTCCACCCGACTTTAGATATTCAAACCTTGGAAGAAGAAAATTATTTTTTTAAATTAAGCAAATATAAAGATAAGCTCTTAAAATATTTAGCCCAAGAAAAATCTGTAATACCAGAGTGGCGGCGCAAGGAGGCGATGGAGTATGTTACAAATGCCATGGAAGATTTTTCGATTTCCCGCACCAAGGAGCGCCTGGCCTGGGGCATACCCATTCCGGGCGATGCCAGCCAAGTCATGTATGTCTGGTTCGGCGCGTTTGTAAATTATATTTCGAGCTTGGGCTGGCCGGCAGACCCGGATAAATTTAAAAAATTCTGGACAGATGGGGATACTGTCCAGACTGCGGGCAAAGATATGGTCAAATTCCAATCCGTAATGTGGCAGGGCATGCTCATGTCTGCCGGCCTTGAGACTACCGATACCATTGTTTATCACGGTTTTATCACCGGCGAAGGCGGTGTGCGGATGTCCAAATCCCTTGGCAATGTCATAAATCCGGAAGAAGTCGCCAGAGAATACGGGGCCGATGCCCTGCGGTATTTTCTTTTGCGTGAAGTCTCCGCCTTTGAAGACACTCCGTTTACGATGGAGCGGTTCAAAGAATCCTATAATGCCAATTTGGCAAATGGGCTGGGTAATCTGACTTCCAGAATTACTGCTATGGCTACTACTTATAATGTAGTAAAAAATAATTTTCCAGCATATTCTGATGCCTTAGAAATATATAGGTCAGATGGATATAACTTTTCAACATCAATTGAAATGTTTGACCTGAAAAAATCCATGGATTTAATTTGGTTTCAAATTCAGCTACTGGACAAACAAATTCAACTTGACCAAGCTTTTAAAGAAATTAAGAAAGATGAAATAAAGGGAAAAAAATTAATCCAAGAATATTTAGATAGGCTTTTTATCATCGCCTTGCTTCTCGCTTCATTCATGCCAAACATTTCCGAAAAAATTCAACAATTAATCAAAGAAAACAAAAAACCGGAAACTCCTCTTTTCCCACGCAAAGATTAAAATGCCGCAAAAAAAACCAAAATACATAGACATACACAGCCATGTGCAATTCAATGCTTTTGATGAAGATAGGGAAGAAGTGACCAAGCGTGCCTTGGACGCGGATACTTGGATGATAAACGTGGGCACGCAGATAGACACTTCCACGGCATCCGTAGCGCTCGCAGAAAAGTACGAAGAAGGCGTTTATTCCATCGTGGGCCTGCACCCGATTCATACCGGCGCTTCTTATCATGACAAAAAAGAATTGGGAGAAGGCGGTAAAGAGTTTACTTCCCGCGGCGAAGTCTTTGACAAGAATGCTTACCGGGAGCTCTTGAAACACCCGAAAGTCTTAGGCATAGGAGAATGCGGGCTAGATTATTACCGCATGGGTGCAGAATCTATAGAGAAACAAAAGCAAGCTCTCATTGCGCAGATAGAACTCGCCAACGAATTTGGGAAACCTATGATGCTTCACATTCGCAATAATCCGAGCGATAAAACGCACAACGCGTATTTTGATACTCTGGAAATATTAAAACAATATGCAAAAGTTAAAGGTGATGTGCATTTTTTCGCCGGAGGGCTCGAGGAAGCCCAAGCATTTCTCGACTTCGGCTTTACGCTTTCTTTTACCGGCGTCATCACTTTTACCACGGATTACGATGAAGTCATAAAAAATACCCCGATTGATATGATAATGACCGAGACGGATTGCCCGTATGTTACTCCTGTGCCTCATCGTGGCAAGCGCAATGAACCCATGTATGTGCGTGAAGTAGTCAAAAAAATAGCCCTAGTCAAAGAACTGCCGGAAGAAGAAGTGGCCGCTGCAGTCATGGCGAACGCCAAAAGGGTCTTTAAAATATAAGCATGTCTGCTTAGGGTTTACTTTTTAAGGGGTTTTTGATAGTATAAGACCCATGTCAGAAGTGGAAAATAGTGCAGTCCAAAAAGAAGATTCCGGCCAAAAAGTCTACGAAGTAGGCTATCTTTTGGTGCCCACCATTGCAGGCGAAGATGTGCCCAAGGCCTACGGCGATATAAAAGAGCTCGTGACGGGGACATTCCACGGCCATATAATCTCGGACGAAATGCCTAAGATGCTGAATCTCGCTTACACGATGGTAAAAGTCATTGCCAACGTACGGCATAAATTCAATACCGCGTATTTCGGCTGGATTAAGTTTTCTATGGAACCCGAAGATGTTTTGAAGCTCAAAAAATCGCTGGACCAGGATAAAAGCATAATACGTTTTCTGTTACTCAAGACTGTAAAAGAAAATACCATCGCCACCAAACGCTTCATGCCTAGGGAGGCTAAGAAGCCTTTTGTGGTCAAGAAGAGCGAAGGCGACAAAATCCTTACCCCTGTCGAAAAAGAAAAAATCGATAAAGAGATAGATGCCTTGGTCTCCCTGTAAACTTATATGTATTTAAACAAAGTAATTTTAATAGGCAATCTCACCCGCGACCCGGAACTCAGGTCCCTTCCGTCCGGCATCAAAGTCTGCTCTTTCTCGCTAGCTACCAACCGCGTCTGGAAAGATAAAAATGGCACTCGCCAGGAATCTGCGGATTACCACAATGTGGTAGTGTTTGGACGCCAGGCGGAGACAGTGGCGCAGTATATGAAAAAAGGGAGTTCTATGTTGGTAGAAGGGCGCATGCAGACCCGAAGCTGGGACGATAAAAGTAGCGGCGAGAAAAAATACCGCACCGAAGTCATAGCCGACCGTACGCAGTTTGGCCCTCGGGGAGGCAACGGCGGCATGTCGAGTGCCGGCGCCTCCAAAACAGCGCCTGCAGCTTCAGAAGAGGTAGATGCCATAGAATACCCCGAGGAAGACATTAATCCCGAAGACATACCTTTTTAATGACCGATGAATAAAAACATGAAACAAGATTATTTTTCAGCAAACAATATTAAATATATAGATTATAAGGACGTAGAAATCTTAAAAAGATTCCTAAATCCAAACGGCAAGATTATGAGCCACAAAAGAACAGGAATCGCTTCCAAGAACCAGCGAGCCCTCTCGGCAGCAGTCAAACACGCCCGCTTCCTGGGCCTCCTGCCTTTCATAGTAAAATAAAAAAATCCCCTTGAAAGGGGATTTTTTAAACTCGCTCCACATATTCGCCAGTTTCGGTGTTCACCCTTATAATATCGCCTTCGTTTATGAACATGGGCGTGTTTAAGGTGGTGCCGTTCTCGAGAGTGATAATTTTATTACCGCCTTTAGACGTGTCGCCTCGCACAGCGGGCGGAGCGTCTTTGACTTTGAATTCCATCTTTATCGGCAAGCTGATTTTTATTATTTTCTCTTCGTCATCATCGTCCCAGACCAGAGCCGTCACATTACTATTTTGTTTTAAAAATTTTCCGGAGTCGCCGATCAAATTTGCATCTAGCTTGAAGCGGTTGCTTTTATCAGACGGGTCGCAAAACCAATACTCGCCTCGATTGGCATAAAGGAACGTAACATCTCGCTTCGTGATGTCCGCTTCTTCGGCAGATTCGGAGACATGGAAAGTGGCGGCGATGGTCTTCCCGGAAATCAGGCTTTTTAGTTTGACTTGGTTTTGAGGCTTTCTCTGCTGGGTGCGGGCGACGTGGGACTCCACCACTTCAGCCGGCTCACCGCTGTAAATTATTATTTTCTTTTCGCGAATTTCGTTGTACTGCAATTGGGACATAGCAAGATACTAGCAAGTTTAAGTTTGTTATGCAAATTAATTGATTATAATTATTTTGACGCTTAGTATATTTTTGTTACAATTAAGAAAATTATGGAAGAAGCAAGACAATTTAATATACAACCTCCGCACAAGATCAATCTTGAGGTCAGACCTCAAGGCGAAGAAATTGACCTAGGCCAGATTAAAAAATTTCAGGCTGCTTACCGAACTCTCACTCCTCACCAGATAGAAGTATTGGCTCTAATTACAAAGGGTAAAACTTATAGGGAGATAGGCACCCTGTTGGGTATTTCCCCAAGAACGGCTAATTTTCACCGGGAAAGAATTTTGCGCAAATTAAAAATGTTTTCTGTTGTGGATGCTTGTAAGATGTATTCACTCATGCAAGCTACGAGTTTATTAGAGGCCGGAGACGAAATTGAAGATGAAGAGCTGAAATCTTTCGAGGCCCAATTTAACGCCTTGACCCCTCCCGAGCGTGCTGTCCTGCGTTTTTACTGTGACGGGTACACAAGTGAAAGTGCGAGCATACAGCTAGGTGTTACACAGAGAACGAATAATTTTCACATAAAAAATCTTTTCAAAAAA